>Ga0070708_100000216_pt1 | contig 42896 bp, 40 predicted proteins | sample KBSK5503metaG_FD_65469 | JGI IMG/M metagenome (GOLD analysis project Ga0070708, IMG submission 65469) | Corn, switchgrass and miscanthus rhizosphere microbial communities from Kellogg Biological Station, Michigan, USA - KBS K5-50-3 metaG | ecosystem: Host-associated > Plants > Roots >... | reverse complement strand
CGAGGACGAACGGGGTCGGCGCGGTCCCGCTCGCCGGCGCGGCGGCCGGCGGTCGCTTCTTGGCGGGCTCGTTGGCGGGCAGGGGTGGACTGGCGGGACGAGCGGCGGCGTTTACCGGCGCCGCGGCTCTGGCCGGTGGCGGGGCTTTGGCCGCTGCGGGGGCTTTGGCCGCTGCGGGGGCTTTGGCCGCTGCGGGGGCTTTGGCCGGCGGACGCGGCGGGGCGGCTACTTCGCTCTCCTTGCGGGGCGCGAGCACCGGAGGCTTCGGTCGGGCATGGGCCTGGGCCGCCAAAACGCTGTCCACCAGGGGCGAGACCTTTCCGGAAGAGCTCGCCGGTTGGCTTCCGGCGGGCCCGGGGAGATGCTCAGCCGCCTTCGCGGGAGGGGGCTGCAGAAGGCGCGCTCCGCATAGAGCGCACTTCGGGCTTAGGGCCGGGTTGAGGCGATCGCACGCCGAGCAGACAATTCCGAGAGTCGACAGCAAGAGGCTCGACATCTCGCGCGATGTTAAGAGCGGCGGAGCGCGCGGGTCAACGAATGTGCACCAGCCGAGGGGCCGGGAGCGAATTGTCCAATGTCTTGGGCCTCGCTCTCCATCATTGCTCCAGGGAATTTCGCCAGTTACGATTGAGAGCGGATTCATGATTCGCCTCAACGACATTCTACAGAGGGTGGTCTCCTACCACCCAGATCCAGATCTGGACGCGATCAAGAAGGCTTACGTCTACTCGGCGAAGGTCCATCAGGGTCAGCTGCGGCATTCAGGCGAGCCCTACCTGGTCCACCCCCTGGAAGTTGCGGGGATTCTCGCCCAGCTCCACCTCGACGAGGCGTCGATCGTCACCGGTCTGCTCCACGACACGATCGAGGACACGCTGGCCACCGCCGAGGAGCTGACGGAGCTGTTCGGGCCCGAAGTCGCACAGCTGGTGGACGGTGTGACCAAGCTGTCCAAGTTCTCCGCCTCGGCGACGCTGTCCCAGGAGGAGAAACAGGCGGAGAATTTCCGGAAGATGATCATCGCCATGGCGCAGGACATCCGCGTCATCCTGGTGAAGCTGGCGGACCGCACCCACAACATGCGCACGCTGGAGCACATGCCGGAGGAGAAGCAGCAGCGCATCGCCCGGGAGACCCTCGACATCTATGCGCCCCTGGCCAACCGGCTCGGGATCAGCTGGATCAAGACCGAGCTCGAGGACCTCTCCCTGCGCTACCTGAAGCCGCAGGAATACTCCGACCTGCTCGAAAAGGTGAACCGCCGGCGAAAGGAGCGCGAGCGGTACATCGAGCAGGTGGTCCACCTCATCGAAGGCAAGCTCCAGGAGCGCCAGATCGAGGGACGCGTCTCCGGTCGCTTCAAGCACATCTATTCCATCTACAAGAAGATGAAGGCGCAAGGGATCGACTTCGAACAGGTCCACGACGTGATCGCCTTCCGGTTGATCATGCCCACCGTGCCCTCGTGCTACGAGGCGCTGGGGCTCATCCATCAGCTCTGGAAGCCGGTTCCCGGCCGCTTCAAGGATTTCATCGCCATCCCCAAGCCGAACATGTACCAGTCGCTGCACACCGCGGTGATCGGCCCGATGAGCGAGCGGATGGAGGTCCAGATCCGCACCGAGGAGATGCACCGGATCGCCGAGGAGGGGATCGCGGCGCACTGGGCCTACAAGGAAGGCAAGTCGCTCATCTCGAAAGACGACGAGAAGTTCGCCTGGCTCCGCCAGCTCATGGAGTGGCAACAGGACCTCAAGGACCCCAAGGAGTTCCTGGAGACGGTCAAGGTCGACCTGTTCACCGACGAGGTGTTCGTCTTCACTCCCAAGGGAGACGTGAAGAGCCTCCCGCGCGGAGCCACGCCGGTGGATTTCGCCTTCGCCATCCACTCGGACATCGGCAATCGGTGCGTCGGCGGCAAGGTCAACGGCAAGATCGTCCCCTTGCGCTACAAGCTGAAGAACGGAGACATGGTGGAGGTGCTCACCAACCCGCAGGCCCACCCCTCCAAGGATTGGCTCACCTTCGTCAAGACCAGCCGCGCCCAGCAGCGGATCCGCTCCTTCATCAAGCAGCAGCAGCGGGAGAAGAGCCTTCAACTCGGGCGGGAGCTGGCGGACAAGGAGTTCCGTCGTTTCTCGCTCAACCTGAACAAGATGCTGAAGTCCGGCGAGCTCAAGACGCTGAGCAACGAGCTGGGCTACCGCATCGAAGAGGACATGCTGGTGGCGATCGGCTACGGAAAGATCGTTCCGCAGCAGCTGATCAAACGCCTGGTCCCGCCCGAGAAGCTGGCCGATGCCGCGGAGGAGCGGACCCGCGAAGCGGCGAACGGCGGCAGCGGGCCCACCCTGCCGGCGACCGGCCTCTCCCGGATGACCGAAATCGCTCGGAAGCTCGTCGGCAAGTCGAACCGCAGCGGGGTGCAGATCGGCGGGGTGGACGATGTCCTGGTGCGCTTCGGCAGGTGTTGCAATCCGGTGCCCGGCGATCAGATCGCCGGCTTCATTACCCGAGGCCGGGGGGTGACGGTGCACCACGTGAGCTGCGAAAAGGCGCTCGCCACCGATCCGGAGCGCCGGGTGGACGTCCAATGGGACGTGCGCGGCGATTTCAAGCGGCCGGTCACCCTGCGCGTGCTCACCGCCGATCGCCCGGGGCTGCTCGCCGACATCTCGAACACCTTCTCGAAGAAGGGGGTGAACATCTCCCAGGCGAACTGCCGCGCCACCGGCGACGACCGGGCGGTGAACACCTTCGAGGTGACCATCTCCGACCTCAAGCAGCTGACCGAGTTGATTCGGACCATCGAGCGACTGCACGGCGTTTATTCGGTCGAGCGGATTTGAAGTTCGCGCTAGTCTGCGCGCTCCATCTTTCCCCAGAGGAAGTCCATGTCACGCAAGAACATTCAAACCGATCGCGCCCCGCATGCCATCGGACCCTATTCGCAGGCGGTCCAGGTCGACGCGGGGAAGCTCACCTTCCTGTCCGGGCAGATTCCGCTCGATCCCAAAACCGGCGAGCTGATCAAGGGCGACGTGGTCGCCCAGACCGAACGGGTGATGGAGAATCTGAAAGGGGTGCTCGCCGCGGCGGGCCTGGACTTCTCCCACGTCGTCCGCTGCACGCTGTTTCTCACCGACCTGGGCGACTTCGCGAAGGTCAACGAGACCTATGGGCGGTACTTCATCGGCGCGCCGCCTTCGCGGTCCACCGTCCAGGTCGCCGCCCTGCCCCGGGGCGTCCGGGTGGAGATCGACGCCATCGCGGTGTCTTAAAAGCCGCCGTTGCCGAGCGCGGCGGAGCGCCAGAGGGGCCCCCTCGCAGACCCGCGGGGCTACTTCTTGGCCGTCTTCTTGAGCTCGGTGGCCTTCTTCAGCTCTTCGTCGATGATCGTCTTGAACGCGTCGATCGGCTGCGCGCCGACCAGCCTTCGCCCGTTGATGAAGAAAGTGGGGGTTCCCTCCGCGCCGGCCCAGGTCGCTTCCGTCGCGTCGGCGGTGATCTGGGCGTCGAACTTCTTCGAGTCCAGGGCGGACTTGAATTTCGCCATGTCCATGCCGAGCTCGGCGGCGTACTTGTCCAAGGAGGCCCGATCGAGCGCCTCCTGATGGGCGAACAGCTTGTCGTGGTACTCCCAAAACTTTCCCTGGGCATTGGCCGCCAGGGACGCCGCGGCGGCCAGCCGGGCGTTGGCGTGAAAGGGAAGGGGCTGGTTCTTGAACGCCACCTTCACCTTGTTCCCGTATTGCTTCTCCAGCGCCTCGAGGGTGGGCACGACGTTCTTGCAGAAGGGGCACTGGAAATCGGAGAACTCGATGATCGTCACCGGCGCGTTCTTGGGTCCCTTCACCGGAGCGACCCCCACTACGATCTTGGTGACCTTTGGCCCCTCGTGCTGGCGCGGCGTCGCGGGCGCCGCCTGTTCGAGCAGCTTCGCGTAGAGCTCCTCGGGCTTCGTGCCGGAAGCGAGCAGCTTGTCCGCCTTCGTGATTTCGTCGTCGATGATCTCCTTGAACTTCTCGAACGGCTGCGCACCGACCAGCTGCCTGCCGTTGATGAAGAAGGTGGGGGTTCCATTCACGCCGATCGCCGAGGCGTCCCGCGCATCGGAGTCGACCTTCGAGCGGAAGCGCCCGCTGTCCAGCGCCGCCTTCAGCTTGGCGACGTCCAGCCCGACGTCGGCCGCGTATCGCTCGAGCGATGGCCGGTCGAGCGCCCGCTGATTGGCAAACAGCCTATCGTGATACTCCCAGAACTTTCCCTGCTCGTGAGCGGCCATCGAGGCTTCGGCCGCGAGCCTGGCATGCTCGTGCATCGGCAGCGGCTGATGGCGGAAGACGAGGCGGACGTCCTTGCCGTACGCCTGCTCGATCTTCTTCACCGAGGCGGTCGCCCTTTCGCAGAACGGGCATTGGAAATCGGACCACTCCATGATGGTCACCTTCGCCGTCTTCGGGCCGCGCACCGGGGAGTCGGCGGGAATGTCGATCTTCTGCACCGGCGCCGCGGCGGAGCCCGGCTTCGAAGGCTGCGACGGCGGGCGGGGGGCGGAGTTGCCGAACAGCTCCCGCTGGATTTCGGCGGCGCTCTTCCCCGTCTTCGCCAGGGTGATCGCCTGCTTCATCTTGGCCGGGGCAACCGGGCAATGCGGGTCCTTCTTGGCGCATTCGGCGAAGGTGTCGTTCGGGCAGCCGCAGTCGCAGGTGTTCTCGTTCAATACCTTCATCGCCGCGTACTTCTGCGCATCGCTCAACCCGGCGAAGGTCTCGGCCGGAAAGTCCGATGACTTGATCGGCAGATCCGCCTCCGACGATGGGGTCGGCGAGGGGGAGGGAGGGGAGGGGGAAGCGGCCACCGTCGGGGTATCGGGGCGCGAGCTTTGGCCGGGGGTGGTGGCCACCTTGCCGACCGCGAAGCCGATCACCAATCCGACGAGTAAGGCGACGATCACATTCGGTTTCATCTTCTGAGCTTGCCTCCGGAAAATCGCAATGGATGAAGTCCGCGGTCGGGGCGGATTCGACGGCGGGGACTGCTCTGGCTCCACGGGACGGGAGACAGCCTATCAGGTTTTCGGATCATCCACCGCTCCGCGCCGGCGGTTTGCGCTTGCCCCACCGGGGCGGTACGAACAGGCCCAATGGATTCGGAGCTGATCGTCGACGCCACCGGCAAGGCTTGCCCGATTCCGATCATCGAGCTGGCCAAGGCCATTCTCCGCGTCGAGGCCGGGCAGCTCGTCGCCCTGCTCGCCACCGACCCCGCCGCGAAGCAGGACGTCCCCGCCTGGTGCGCCGCCACCGGACACGAGCTCCTCTCGCTGTCGTTCGAGGCCGGCGTGTGGCGAGCCCGGGTCCGAAAGACGAAGCCGTGAAGTCCTACATTTACCTATGAACCTCTGGTCGGCCGCCTAAGAATCTCAAGTCAGCTGAAGGACGCGTTCCTCCAGCTTCCTCCCGCGGGTCACCGAGCCGATCAGGACTCCCCGGGCGGCCAGCAGCGCGACGGTCCGGGTGATGATCTCCTCCGGCGCGACCAGTCGATGATCGAAGGTCACCGTGAATAGCCCCGAGGGGTCGAGGACGGCCCCGGTGCAGCCGGGCAGCGCCTTCACCTCCGCCAGCGGCACATTGCCCCGCGCGATCTGAACCCGAAATTCCGCCCCGGCGGAGGTGAGCTCCGACATCGAGCCGGACTGGAGCACGGTTCCGCGATCGAGGATCGCCGCCGCGTCGCACAGCTCCTCGAGCTCTTGAAGGTTGTGGCTGGAGACGACGATCGTCTGTTTTCCCTTCAGCTCCCGGATCAGCTGGCGGATCTGCGCGGCGATCCTCGGGTCGAGCCCCGCCGTTGGCTCATCCAGCAGCACGACGGGAGGCCGGCCCATCAGGGCCTGCGCCATCGAGACCCGCTTGGCCATCCCGTGTGAGAGGGCCTGGGCAGCCGTGTTCCAGGTTTCACCCAGGCCGACCAGATCCAGCGCTTCCCGCGCGTGCCGATCCGGGTTCTCGAGACCCTGCAGCTTGGCCCAGTACGCGAGCAGGAAGCCGACCTTCGACCAGGGGGGCAGGACCGCGTCCTGGGGCAGGGCGCCGACCCGCCGCTTCAGGGCGCCGGGTTTCGCCGGCGATACGCCGAGGATCCGGATCTCTCCCTGGTTGGGGAAGAGGTAGCCGCAGATCAGGGAGAAGGCGGTGGTCTTGCCCGCTCCATTGGGGCCGATCAGGCCGTAGCACTGGCCCTGCTCGACGGTGAGCGTGACCCGGTTGACGGCGACGGTGGGGCCGAAACGCTTCACCACTTCGCGAAGCTCGATCGCCGGGCTCGTCACAGGTCCCTCGTTCTCATCGCCAGATAGGCCGCGCCGAGGAATACCGCGGCGAAGGCGGCATAGGCCCCGGTGCTGATCGCCAGCTCGGAGATCCTGGGGTGAAAGAGGCCGTCCGAGTACTGGTAGGGCGACAGGAAACGCAGCGCTCCGAGCGAGGTATCCGCCCGTCCGATCGCGAGCAGCAGCCAGAATCCGAAGAGCGCGGCCAGGTTGACCACCAGGCTCAGCGCGGGGGTTCGAAAGAGCACCGAGCAGAGCGAGGTGAGGGACAGGTACGCCAGCGAGAAGACGATCGCCGCCAGCCAGAACCGCAGCAGCGTCTCGATCATCATCGGTCCCGTGAATCCCTCGTGGGTCGCCTTCGCGTAGAGGAAGATGCCCAGGTCCACCGCGAGCACCAGGGCCAAAAGCAGCATCGCCTGGGCGCCGAACTTTCCGAAGAGGACCGAGGAACGCCTCGCGCGCACGGCGAGAAAGCGGATCGAACGCTGGCCGAGCTCGCCGCTGACCTGATCGAATCCGATCAGCGCCACGTAGATCGGAAGGAAGAAGAGGGTCGCCTTGAAGACGATCACCACCACCAGGGGGACGTCTTGCAGCGCCTCGAGGATCGCGACGTCGCCGCCGAAGAGAAAGCCAAGAACGCCCCGCCGGGCTTGCTCCAGGGCCTCCGCGTTCACCTCGGCCCCGGTCCGTTGGTTGACGGAGGCGTTGAACGCGCGGGAGATCGAGCCGACGATCAAAAGGACGAGCAGCGAGAAGAGGGAATAGAGGGCGAGCAGCAGGATCGTCCGCGCGCTGCCGATCATCCGGCGAAGCTCGGCTTGCGCGACGGTCGAAATCTCCCGGATGCTCTCCACGGCGCAGGAAGCTATAAGAGCGACCTGAGCTTAGCCACGAGGAACAAAGGGGAATGAGCGAAAAGGTTCGACCCGAGGTCCTGATCTCCCGCCTGACCTCCCCGAACGAAAGCTGGCGCGTCGACGCCGAGGCGCGGCTCATCTCGGCCGGCGAAGCTTCGGTGCCCGCGCTGATCGGGGCGATGAAGCACGCCAACCCGTCGGTCCGGGTCCATGCCGCCCATGCGCTGGCCCGGATCGGAAATCCGAGCGCGATCCCGGCGCTGATCGCCGCGCTCGAGGACGCGGCGAACAATTCCGCGGGGGCGATCGCCGCGGAGAAGGCGCTGGTTTTGTGGGGCGAGGCGGTGAAGGGCGCGCTGCTCGAGGCGGGCCTGCGCGGACCCGACGCGATCCGGCCGCGGGCACTGCGCGCCCTGGGCAAGATCGGCGGCGCCGACCTCGAGGGTCCGCTGGAAGCCCTGCTCCGCGATCCCATTCCCGCGGTCCGGACCCAGGCCGCCGCCGCGCTCGCCCAGATCGGCGCGGCGAACGCGGTGGAGCTGATCGCGCCGCTGCTGGAGGACAAAGACAAATGGGTCCGGTACGGCGTCGCCGAGGCGCTGGTCCAGGCGGGGTCTCCGCTAGGCCAGGCGGTCCTGGAACAGGCGAAAAAAGACCCGGAGGAGGAGGGGACGTACCTCCGATATTGGGCCGAAGAGCTGCTCGACCAGATCGAGGAGCTCGAGCGCACAGGTCGGGCCATTCCCTGACCCTCGGGTCAAATTGACCCACAGGGGATCTGGGGTACGATGCTCTTCTGAAACTCGACTTTGGAAGAGCAACTTTGAGCGGAGCGGATCTCTGAAAACCTCGACGAAGTGGGCGTCCCGCACGGGCCGGTTTCTGAAGTTGCTTTCCTGGATCGCACTGGCGCCATTCGTCCTGGGGCAGGGAGGGGCCGAGCTGAACGTCGAATCGAAGCCGATCCCCAGCGGGGAAATCCCGGAGGGATCGCTGATCGACTCCGCCGCCCGCGATTGGCTCGACGAGGCCCATCTGCTCGAGCTCCCCGAGCCGGAGCGGGTGGTCGTCCCCAGCCGGCTGGCCTCGCCTCCTCTGGCCACCTGCAAGCCCTTCAGTCCGGAGGAAGATTGGCTCGCCTCGGCGCGCAAGGGGACCGACGGCAGGTACGTCGCTTCCGTCGGCGGCAGTGAACAGATATTGACGCTGGATCCGATCCTCCACGACAAGCTGCAGCAGATCCTCGAGAGCTACCAGACGCCCTATGGAGCGGTGGTCGCCATCGATCCCTCCACCGGACGGGTGCTGGCGATGGCGGAGCACTCGGCGCAGGACCCCGGGCTGCGCGGGCTTGCCCGACGGGCCGTCTTCCCCGCGGCTTCGATCTTCAAGATCGTCACCGCTTCCGCCCTGCTCGAATCCGGCATGGAGCCGAAGACGGCGCAGTGCTTCCACGGCGGCAAGCGCCGGATCTCGGAGAAGCTGCTGGTCGATTCGACCCGCGACCGGCGTTGCTATTCCCTGGCCACCGCGCTGGCGATGAGCGCGAACGCCGTCTTCGCCAAGCTGACCTTCAAACACCTCTCCGCCGAGCAGCTCGAGGCGGCCGCGGAGTCGTTCCGCTTCAATCGGCCGCTCGACTTCGCCGCTCCCAGCGACAGCTCCCTGGCGGCCATCCCCTCCGATCCGCTCGGCCTCGCCCTGGCCGGATCGGGATTCGGCGACATCTACATGTCCCCGCTGCACGGCGCGGCGATCGCGGCCTCGATCGCCAACGGGGGCCGCTGGCGATCTCCGATCCTGATCGACGGCCCCGATTCACCGTTCGAGCCGGAGCGGGCGATCAGCGAACCGGTGGCGCGCGAGCTTTCGGACATGCTCGAGGAGACGGTCACTTTGGGGACGGCGCGCCGGACCTTCCGCGAGCGGGGCTTCCGCGTGCCCGGCGCGGTGGGCAAGACGGGGTCCCTGGCGGATCGCCGCCCGTTCCGCGACTACACCTGGTTCGTCGGATTCGCTCCCAAGGACGATCCTCAGGTCGCCGTGGCGGCGGTGATCGTCAATCAGCAAAAGTGGCGGATTCGCGCCACCTGGCTGGGTCGGGAAGCGATGAGGCTCTATCTCGAGTCGAAGAACCGCCTCGCCCGGCGCCACTAAAGGCAGTGGCGAGATCGCGCCCGGTCGCTCGGACATTCCCGATCGGATTGCCTGGTCTCGCGAAGATGAGTGCGGACTGCCTCTCAGCGATTTCTGCATAGGCCGTATCCGACGCTTCCATCCCTCCCGGCGGCGCCTTCTTTAAAGCGTCGATCTGAAACTGAGTGGCAGTTTAAGGACGAATAGCGTCCTAAATTTGCCTCTCGCCTGGCTGAACGGCGCTTGGCCGCGGGCCGCGGGCCGAATTCGCGGCCAGGGGGCCGAGTTTTTTCCAGCGGTCAAGGACTCAGCTGAGCTTCACCAGCCGGTTTTTGACGAACCGATGGAATGACTTGAGCGCCTCCAACTCCTGGATGGGGGAAGCGTTGACGATCGCCGAGAGCTGCCGCGTGCCATTGACCCGGGCGAGCAGGTACTTCTCGGGCGCGGTGAGCTGAAGGTTCTTGAGCTGGCCGGCGGAGACGAGCAGGGAAGGGACGGTGGCCGACATCAGCTCCCCTCGAAGCTTGGCCAGGAGCGCCGCCTCGGCCTGGCGAAGCAGATCCGCGGTCTCCGGGCTGGGGGAGAGCGAATGCGCCCTTCGCGCCGCCGCCTCGGCTTCGGGGGCGTTGCCCTCTTGCAGCAGCTTGCGCGCCCGGTGCAGGACGTCCGCGCTGGTGACGTTCTCCGCGGTCTCCTCGAGCGATTCCGGCGGTGGCTCGGGGGGCAGCGCCGCGATCGCCTCCAGCCGATAGAGCGCGTACAGCCGCTGGTAGAGGTAGAAGTCCGTCGCGTGGAGGGCGAGGATCATCTCGTCGACCGTCGCCCCATCCTTGATCAGCTGGACCAGCTTGAAGTCCAGCGTGCCCGGTTTGGGCGGCTCGGGAAGGTGCGAGTCGTCCAGCTGCAGGCGGACCTGGCCGTGGGGAAACACCGCGTGGATCGCCTTCCAGGCGGTCTCCCGGAACTCGCCCTCGCGATGGATGTCCAGCAGATCGATCTGCAGCTCGAGCTCATCGCTCACCTCGACCGAGTGCATCGGCTCGAAGGAGAAGCTTCCCGCGCTCCACTGAAACGCTTCGAGCAGCGTCTCGCGGAATTTCAGGCTGAGGCCGTTGAGGACCACCTTCTCCGGAACGAGCCCGATCATCGCCAGGATTTTGCCCATGAAGACCCTGGTCTCCTGCTGGGTCTCGTAGGCCTTGTTGAACTGGTCCTCGGTGATGTGCCCGAGGTTGATCAGGAATTGACCCAGATACTCGCGGCGCTGGTTCGAGCTGGCCTTCACCACCAGCCCGTTCACCAGATGCACCCTTTTGCGGATTTCCTCCCTCTCCAAAAGGATGATTCCCGTCGCGCGCCGATTGCCCAGGTAGACGACGAGGTCGGTAAGGGGCATCGTCGCAAAGTCGCCCTTCAGGCCTCGAATCAGATGGCCACCCGTTCGGAGATCAGAAGCATGCGAGTCGAGATCTACTCAAAGCCAGATTGCCCCCTCTGCGAGAAGGCGAAGCGGATCATTCTTCACGTACAGACCCGAATCCGCTTCGATCTCACGGAAGTAAACATTGAGGAGGATCGCGGGCTGTTCGAAAGATTTCAGTACGACATCCCTGTCATTTTCATCGACGGCCGGAAAGCCTTCAAGCATCGGGTAGAAGAAAAGGAGTTGGAACGCAGGCTAACGCAGACCCTTGGCACGAGCGTTGCTCCGATGGCGGATAAAGTGGGTAACAAGGTACCCAAGGACTGAATTCTTTGGAAATTCGCGGCCGGTTCCCCTGGCTGGGGCCGTAATTTTTGGGGTGTCGCCGCGAGCGGGCAGGGACGGGTGGGCGGCGCGGGCGGCAATGGGAGAGCGACCAAAAAGGCGACGGCGGCAAACGAAGATTCTCCTCTTGGATTCCAATCGGGAGGACCTCGACCGCTTGGCCCGCTCAGTCCAGGAGGCGGGCTTGCGGGCGGTGGCGCTGTCCCACTTCGACGTCGCCCCGGCGCTCTACAAGGCCTTCCTTCCCGATGCCGCGGTGGTCGCCCTCCGGACGGCCGACTTGAGCCGGATGGACGCCGTGCCCAGGCTCCGGCAGCTGTCGTCCGGGACGCTCTCGCTCTTCTGCATCCTCGAGGAGGAGAACGCCGAGGCGCGCCTCCACTTCCTGGAAAAGCTCCACGGCTGCGACGTCCTGGTCAAGCCGGTGGACGTCCGCGAGCTGATCGCCAAAATCAAATCGTTCGTCCGGATCAAGCACTCCATTGGCAAGGCCGCCCGCGCCGCCGGCGAGCAGCGCCTCTTGGGCATTCGCGACGAGCAGACGGGAGCACACAGCCTGAGCTTCCTCCAGGCCATGATCGCCCAGGAGACGCGCCGCGCCGAGCGCCACGGGGGGAGCTTCTCCGTCCTGGTGAGCAGCCTGGACAACTTCGAGCAGTACAAGAACGCCTTCGGGGCGGAGTGGGTCCGGGGCGCGATCAAGCATGCGGTGAGCATCCTTCGCCACACCACCCGGGACTGCGACCTGCTCGCCCGCCTGGACGAGAGTCGATTCGCCATGCTCCTGCCAGGCACCGGATCGGAGGGGATTCCGGCGGTGAGGGCCCGGCTGAAGATCGGTTTTCAACGTTCGCCATTTGAGTTTCACGGGCGCTGGATGAAGACGCCCGTCTTGTTGGGCGCGGCTTCATTTCCAGAGGTTGTCGGGACGGCCAAGTTGATGCTCGCGACGGCTTGCGAAGACCTGCGGCGTTGGAGGGCCCGGGGCAGAAGCGGCTCTGCTCTCACCGCCTGAGGAAGCTTCCACCTTGCGCGGAACGGGTGAGGAAAGAGGATCCGAAATGGATTCGATAGCGGTGTTGGTGGTGGACGACGAAGAGTCGGTCCGGACCTATGTCGCGGAGTTGCTCGAAAGCGCCGGTTATCAGGTGCGCACCGCGGAGTCCGGCAGCCAGGCGCTGGAAATGCTCGCGGGCAACTCGTTCGACGCCGTCCTCCTCGACGTGATGATGCCCGAGATGACCGGGTTGGAGGTTCTGCGGAGGTATCGGGCCTCCAACGGCGCCTCGCCGGTGATCGTCCTTTCCGCGCTCGCCGGCGCCGATGATGCGATGCGGGCGATGAAGATGGGCGCGACAGACTACCTGTCCAAGCCGTTCAGCAACTCGGAGCTGGAGCAGGCGCTTGGCCGCGCCCTGGGCTGGCCCTTTTCGCTGCCCCAGAGCCCAGACGCCGCTCCGGTGCCCGACGCCAAGCCGGTTCCTTCGCTTCTTCAACCCCCGCAGGACGAAAGGGTCGACGCGCGGCAGCTGATCTCCATTTCGGCGTCGATGCGTCGCGCCAGGGCGCTCGCCGACCGACTGGCTGATACCGACGTGCCGGTGCTGATCCTGGGCGAATCGGGAACCGGCAAGGAGGTGATCGCCCGGGAAATCCACCAGCGCAGCCGCCGCCGGCCGCGACCCTTCATCAAGGTCAACTGCGCCGCCCTTCCCTCGGAGCTCTTGGAGAGCGAGCTCTTCGGTCACGAAAAGGGGGCCTTCACCGGAGCGACCGCGGAGAAGCCGGGAAAATTCGAGCTCGCCGACCAGGGAACCATCTTCCTCGACGAGATCGGCGACATGGCGATCCGCCTCCAGGCCAAGCTCCTGCAAGTATTGCAGGACGAGGAGTTCTTCCGGGTGGGGGGCAAGAAGAGCGTCAAGGTCGACGCCCGGGTGGTGGTCGCCACCAACCGCGAGCTGGACCACGAGATCGAGGAGGGAAACTTCCGCGAAGATCTCTACTACCGGCTCAACGTCGTCTCCATCCGGCTGTCGCCGCTGCGCGAGCGGAAGGAGGACATCGTCCCGCTCGTCGACTACTTCCTCAAGCACTACGGCCGCCGGTACAAGAACGGGCTGGTCGAGCTCCCCGCGGAGGTGCTCCAGGCCTTCACCGAATATGACTGGCCGGGGAACGTCCGCGAGCTGGAGAACATGGTGCGGCGGTTGGTCGTCCTCGGCGATCCGATGCTGGTGCTCGACGAGCTCAAGGCGAACGGCCGGAGCGGCTCCAACGGGCGCGGCGCGGCGCCGATGGCCGACGGGCGGACGCCGGGGACAAAACGCTCGCCGGTGAACGCGGGGCGCCTGCCGCAGCGGGCAAACCTCCAGGGCGCCAGCCCCTTCGACATGCCCCAACCTCCGCCCCCGGCATCGAGCGTTCCGGAATCGGAGATGTCCCTCAAGGAGATCGGGAAGCGAGCGGCGATGCTCGCCGAGCGCGAGGCGATCCTCGCCATGCTGCAGAGGACCGCCTGGAACAAGCGCAAGGCGGCGGCCAAATTGCGAATCAGCTACAAGGCGCTGCTCTACAAGATCAAGGAGAGCGGGATCGTCGACCCTCGCAGCTCAGCCGAGTTTTGAGGTCTTGCCGAGCTTGAGGATCAGCCGGAATTGTTCCGGCTCCACCGGCACGACGGACAGCCGCGACCGTTTGATCAGCGAGAAATCGGCGAGCTCCTTCGTCGCCTTGATCTGGGCGAGAGTCACCGGGCTGCGCAGGGCGGTCACCGGCGCGACATCCACCGAGGCCCAATCCTCGCCCGGCGCGGTGGGATCCGGCGCCGGCTCGGAGACGATCCGCGCCACCCCGACGATCTCCTTGCCCTCTCCCGAGTGGTAGTAGAGCGCGAGATCTCCGGGACGCATCGAGCGGAGGTTGTTCCGCGCCTCGAAGTTCCGGACCCCGGTCCACGACGTTTTCCCGTCCCGCTCAAGCTGAGAGTAGGAGTAGGCGCCGGGCTCGCTCTTGATCAGCCAATATCCAGGCTTGGGCATCTTGGGCGATCCATACCCCGGCGCGAGGGCTTCCAGCTAATAGCTGAGGACGACCGCCGCGCCCGCGCCGGCGCGTCCACCCGGGCTCTGGGTGGGGGCGCCAATCGCCACTTCCGCGCGCCCATCTCCGGTCAGGTCTCCGACGATCGCCACCGATTGGCCGAGCTGTCCCTCGCGCTCCGTTCCGTCCCAGCGAAGGAGCAACTCGCCGGTGGCGCCGGAGAAGACGAACGCGCTGCCCGCGACCGATACCCCTCCCGGACTCGAGCCCGGGGCGCCCACGACGACGTCGGGCACGCCGTCGCCGTCCACGTCGCCGCCGCCGCCGACCGCCGAGCCGAAGGCGCCGAAGCTCTCCGGTCCATCCCACTGGTAGATCAGCTGCCCGCTCGCGCCGGAGTAGACGAGGACGCTTCCCGCGTCCTGCATCGCGGCCGGGCTGGCGCTCGGGGCGCCGACGGCGAAGTCATCCACTCCGTCCCCGTCGAGGTCTCCGACGTTGGCGACCGCCTGGCCGTAGAACGCGCTCGCTTCCATCCCTTCCAGCTGACGGAGGACCTGCCCGGTCGCTCCGGAGCGAAGCTGGATCAGACCCGCCTCCGCCCTGCCTCCGGGGCTGGCGTTGGGCGCCGCGAGGAGCAGATCGGGGACGCCGTCTCCGTCGAGGTCGCCCATGCCGGCGATCGCCCGGCCGAGATAGTCGCCGGACGCGCTGCCATCGAACTCGTCGAGCAGCGACCCGTCGGATCCGGAGCGGATCGCCACCACGCCGCCGCCGTACGGTCCGCTTCCAGTGCCGTAGGGAGTGCCCATCGCGATCTCGGACACGCCGTCGCCATCCAGATCGCCGACGCTGGCGACCGCCGATCCCATGTACGTGCCGCCTTCCTGGCCGAGGAAGGCGAAGAGCAGATCGCCGGTGGCGCCGGAGAAGGCGAGGACGCTGCCGACGCCGTAGAAGTCGTCGGACGATGTCGCGGGAGCGCCGACGATCAGATCCGGAACGCCGTCGCCGTCGAGATCCCCCGACGACGCGAGGCGCGCGCCGAAAAAGCCGCGGTGCCGCAGCGGATCGAGCTGATAGAGCAGCGCCCTCGTCGCGCCGGAGTAGACGAACACCCGACCGTCCAGGTATCCGCCGCCGGGCCCGAGGGTCTGTGGCGCGCCGACGGCGAGATCGGGTACTCCGTCGCCGTCAACGTCGCCGATGCCGACGACCGCCGCTCCGAACAGGGCCCCGACCTCCGGACCTTCGAGGCGGAAGACCACCGTCGCCGGGCCGGCCTCTCCGGCGGCGAGGACGACGATCATCGCCGCCAGGGATTTGGCCAATCGAAACACTGTCTACGTTGCGGGGCAGGTTGCGAACGACCCGTCAGGCTCCTGCACGACTTGAACGGTGCGAGCCTCCTGGTCGATGTGGATCATCAGGAACATGCTGTTGTTGGTGTAGTCGCTCTCGAACATGATCCCGCCGGGATTGATCTCGTCCTCGAACCAGTAGTCGCCGGTAGGAAGGCCTTCGACCGGAACGAACTGGTCCGTCCAGTGGAACGGGTACTGGTCGCGGGAGCCGGCTTCCAGGTTGTCACTGCGGAAAGGCAGCTGGCCGCAGCCGCTCCGGGTCGCGCAGGTCGGCGAGCTGCCGAGGCAACACCAGCGCTTCATCTGGCACGCCACGCGATCGCCGGGGCTGCCATCCTCAGCGATGGTGTAGAGGGCGAACTTGGCGAGCGGCAGCCAGCGGCCGGACTGCAGAGAGCCGGGCGGGATCACCGCGACCGGCGTGTCGAGCTCGACCGCCGAGCAAACGCCGTCAACATCCACCGCCCAGACCGTCTGGTACATTTCGATGCTGCCATCGGGCATGGACTGGCGTCGCAGGCGCAGGTCGCCGGCGCCGAAGTTCGGAGAGCTGAGCGTGAAGCTGAGCACCGCCATTCCGGTGGGGACGGCGCCGACGCTCGTCCAGTCGTCACAATCGACCAGCCGATCGTTGGAGCGGCCGGTGTCGAAGCGGATGTCCCCGATGCTGGAGGGGGACCACCAGGGCCGGAAGTCGGGAAGGACGAAGGTCGTTCCATTTCCATCGGTGGTTTGCGCAACCGCCATCGGAGCCGAAAGAGCAAACAGTGCGCCGCTTAGAAACAATGCCTTCAATCTCAGGTTCACGGTACCCCTCCTAGGGCGTTGTGCGTCGCGTCGGTTAAGCAGTGACCTCGACGGGTGGACCGCAGGCATTAGCTCGCGCCACCTCATGCGTCAAGGTTGGGGAGGCTCTTCGCGTGCTGCGAACGCCCCGAAACGAGGAATCCCCGGCCTATCGACTCGAGCGATGTTCCGGAGCTAGTTCGCCTTGGACAGGATGGTCTCTGGGGCTGGGGCAGGAGCGGCCGCGGTCTTGCCCCCGATCATCTGCCCGGTTCCAAAGAGCGCCAGCCCGACCAGGGCGAGCGTTATCGTTTCAGCGTTGGCGCCAAGGACATTCGTCAAAGCCGTCATCACCCCGCCGCCCAATGCGAAGACCACCGCTACCGCGCCCGCTGCTTTGCTCATGCATCACCCTCTGTTCCCAGCCCCAACGAACAGAGACAACGTAAGGAGCGGCTGTCCAGGCTTCAATGGGCTCTGGGTCCAATGTCGACCGGGATTTTTACGAAGAGACCGCCCGCTAATCACTGCGACCGCTGAATGGAACTGGCCCGGATGGGAAAATCTTTTCGCCGGAGCGGTATCGAATTCCATTCATTGGGTCATCCAAGTGTTCTCGGCGCGGCAGGAGACCGGCCGAGTCGGCATTTTTTTCTGTGCCCGATCGCGCGGATCGAAACGCTCGCGTTGAAACATTTGAATTTTGGGGAATCGCGATCGCCGCCAAATGGCACAAGGGGTGCTACGGCACCCCTCCCGAAATTTGGAAATCCAGCGCGCGAAACAGAAGGAGAGTGGGCTCGATGATGGCAAATCGGATCGGAGTGGGTGCGGTAATCGCCTTCGCCTGTCTTGCTGGGTGCACCAACCGGGCGAGGACAGTCCCCGTCAGCAGCGTCGATGAGCCGTTCAGAATTGGTCGGGAAGACGTTCTCGACATCGCGGTGTGGCGCGACCCCGATCTCTCCCGGACGCTTCCTGTACGACCAGACGGCTTCATCTCCCTGCCCATGGCGGGGGAGGTCAAGGCCGAGGGCAAGACGGCCTTCGAGCTGTCCGAGGAGCTCAAGGCCCGGCTCGCCCCCTACATCCAGTCGCCGAAAGTAACGGTGATGGTGCGCGAGGTGAATTCGGCGCGGATTTTCGTCACCGGTGAGGTAGCGCATCCAGGAGCTTTCCCGCTGCGCGGGCGGGTCTCGTTGATTCAGGCCATCGCGCTCGCCGGAGGATTCTCCGACTTTGCCAGCAAGGACCGAATCCTGGTGATTCGACAGGGCCGGGACGGCGGAGAAATCCCCGTCCGCTACAGCGACATGATCGCGGAGAGCTCGAAGCGCCGCGAGCTGTTCCTCAAACCGGGCGACACCGTGGTGGTCCCTTAACGATCTTCTTTAGCGTTTGGTCCCTCAAGTGAAAGGAAGGCAGGTGGCGGTGTCCACCCTCAAGGGAAGACTGATCTTTGTCGGCCTGATGGCGTGGGCGGCGAGGGCCGGCGCGGAGCTCGTTCCGACCCTCAAGCTCGCCGTCGAAGAGCGCTACGACGACGACCGCCTGCTGCTGACGAGACCCGACGGCAGCACCGGGCAGATGGTCACCAAGCTGTCTCCGATCCTCGGCCTGGACGTCAAGGAGCCCACCCTCACGGCGCACACCTTCTACGCGGCCGACCTCTATATTCACAGCGCGGACGGCAAGACCGGCGTCGACCATCGGGCGGTGGCCGACTTCCGGGACGCGCTGTCTCGCCGCTTTGCCCTGGACGGCAAGCTCGAGTTCTGGCGCGTTTCGGACCCGACCTCGCTTCCCCGCGGCGGACTGGCGCGTACCCAATCGCCCATCCTCTACGGATCCGCGGAGGTCGCGGGATCGGAGCGCCTCACGCCGCGAACCACCCTGCGCGTGGGCTACCGGTTCGAGGGAGTGAAGATCTACGAGCTTCTTCCCCCCACGACTCTAGACCCGAATCCCGAGCCTCGCCCTCCGGGATACGCGCACACGCCCTTCGCCGAATTGTGGTATCGCATCACCCGCCGCACCGATATCGGGCTGGAATACCGTTTCCAGTATCTGAGCTTCGGCTCCCAATCTTCGGATGCGAACAGCCTCGCCGCGACGTACCGCTACCTGTTCTCGCCCGATCTCAAGCTGACGGTGAAGCTGGGTCCTACCTTCTACCAGAAGCTGGACAGCGATCCGGCGGACATCTCGCGGACCGGATGGCTGCCGAGGTTCCTTTTGGATCTCAGCCGGGATGCGCGGGGATCGCGACTCGGGTTCACCCTGGCTCACGAGCTCGCCGGTGCGTCGGGCTTCACCTCCGGCGTCTGGACCGAATACGCGTCGTTCTACGGCACCCAGAAGTTATTCCGGGACTTCAGCATCGTCGGAGCCGTCGCCCTCTATCGAAACGGGCCGGCGGCCAACGTCGCCCTGGATAGGTGGGCCGGGGACCAGATCGCCAAAGGTTACTGGGTGACCGGCGGATTGGAGTGGCAGCTGATGCGCGAGATGACGTTGACCGGAACTTTCACCAGAATTGCCCAACTGCAAGGACTCGGCGGAGGGCAGCTTAGCCGCAACGTGATCGGGCTTCGCCTGGTCTACACCGCCCTGTAACGAGGAGGATGAACGATGGAACAAGGGATGACAGCAGATCAAGTCGTGGCTGCCCTTTGGAGACGCAAGGGGTTGATCGCCGCCATGACCGTGGTGCTCTTCGCGTTGGGCGCCGCGTTCGTGGTGGCGATCCCCGCGATCTACAAGTCCACGGTGGTGGTGCGGGTGGAACCGAACCGTCCATCCAGGGAGCTCATCCAGAACACCGTCGATGACCCCACCGATCAACATCTGAAGACCGTTCGCCAGCAATTGATGGGTCGGCCCGTCCTCCAGAAGGCGATCGAGGAGCTCAATCTCTACCCGGAGGTGGTCTCCAAGCAGGGAATCGACGCCGCGGTGGAGCGGATGAGGGCGGACCTGGAGGTCAAGGTCGAGGGCGAGAACGCGTTCGAGATGAGCTTCGGAGCCAGCGATCCGCAGACCGCGGCCAAGGTGGCCAACCGGTTGCCGGAGATCTACGCCGAGCAGGAGCTGCAGCTGCGGCAGGCGCAGGCAGGTCGCGCCACCCAGCTCTTCTCCGATCAGATGGAGGCCGTGAAGCAGAGCGTGACCGGTTGGGAGAAGAAGATCGCCCAGTTCAAGGTCGAGCACCTCGGCGAGCTTCCCGAGCAGATGGAGATGAACATGCGCGGGCTGGAGCGGCTCGCCGGGGAGATGCGCACCAAGTCCGATGAGCTGACCGCGGCGGAGGGCCGGCGCCTGGACCTGGCGCGCGCCCATCATTCCATCGACACCGAAGCCGGCAGGCTCCTCGCGGCGGAGAACACGGTCGGCCGCCAGCTCGTCGAGGCGCGGGCCACCTGGACCGAGGATCACCCGGAGACGGCGAGGTTGGCGAAGCAGGCCGAGGTGCTCAAAAAGCAGCGCGAAGAGGCCGAAGGGCGGCTGGTGACCGAAAGGCAGGAGCGCGCGCGATCCACCGCGGTGGTGGCCCGCGTCGAGGGCGACATCGGCCGGCTGCAGAAGCAGGTAGAGCTCTATCAGGCGCGCCTGGAGCGGACGCCTCGCTGGGCGAACGAGCTGGGGATCATGCAGCGCGACTACGAGATATCGCGCACCAAATACCAGAGCCTGGTCTCCCGCCGGGTCGAAGCCGAACTGGCGCAGGAGATGGAAACGAAGAGCGCGAAGAGCCTGTTCAACGTGATCTCTCCCGCCTCGGTGTCCGCGACTCCGGCCAGGCCCGACCGCTCGACCGGCTTCCTGATCGCGGCCATGGTCGCGCTCGGGCTCTCCGTGCTCACCGCGATCGTCCTCGAGATGCGCGACGACAGCATTCGAAACGTTCATCAGCTCAAGGATCGCCTGGCGCTCCCGATCCTCGCCGTCGTCCCGGAGATGTCCGGCAAGGCGGCGCGCAAGGTGTTGGCTCCGGCGAATCCCAATTTCTCTTCCCCTGTCTCACTGAACTGATGAGAGCGAAACCATGGCAAGCGACGCCCTACCGAGGAGAGGTCAGATGGATCAAAGCGTAGAGAAGGCCGCCAATTTCTTGCCGCGCGTCGATGACGGCGCGCTCAACCTCAGTCAGGTGGATGGGCGCGTGGTGTCGCTCACCGCCCCGGCCTGCACCGCCGCGGAGCAATATCGGACCCTCTACTATCGCCTGGAACGGCTCCGGACCCTGCGCCCGATGAAGGTGATCGCGATCACCTCCGCCCTCGCCGGCGAGGGAAAGACGCTTACCGCGGTGAACCTCGCACTGACCGCGGCCCGGGCCAATCCCGACCGCCGCATCCTCCTCGTCGACGCGGACCTGCGCCGCAGCCACGTGGCCGACACGCTGGGACTGCGGGCCCGGCCGGGCCTGTTCGAGCTGCTCTCCGGCGACGCCGACACCAAGGAGGCGGTGCGCCGGTTCAAGTCGACGTCGCTCGCGGTCCTGACCTCCGGCGGATCCGCCGAGGAGCCGACCCAGGTCCTCGCCGGTAATCGGATGAAGCGGTTTCTCGAGCTCGTGCGGGACGCCTTCGATGAGATCTACGTCGACGTGCCTCCGGTGCTGCCGTTCGCCGACGCATGCATCCTTGGATGCCAGACGGACGGCGTGATGATGGTGATCCGCGCCAACGAGACTTCGATGCGCCAGGTGAACCAGGCGATCGAGCACCTCGCCGGCGCTCCGATGATCGGTTGCGTCTTGAATGCCGCCGAGCTCTCCTCGGCGCCGTACTTGAAGAGCTACATCCGGAGCTAGACGGGCCCGAGGCCTGGGCTCGCGTCGCAGAGCAAAAGAGGGTTTTGAGGAGACGTGGACGGTGGCGGGACGGGCGAGGGTTGGCTAGAGCGATGATTCGCGTCTTTCACCACTATTTCTCCGGTCGAAAACTCGCCCTGTTTCTCGCCGAGACAATCGCGATCGGGCTCTCCTGCTTCGCCGGAGCGGTCTTCTTCTCCTTCGTCCTCACCCGGTCGCGGGGTCCCGCTCATCCGCCTCCGACCGTGGCGCTCCCAAGGCTGGCGATCCTGAGCATCGCCTTCGTCTGCACCTTTCAGTTCGCCCTCTATCTCCTCGACCTCTACGACCTTCGCGTCGCCGCCGAGGATCGCAACCGGGGCATGCGGCTGCTCAAGGCGGTGGGCGTCGCGGTGATCGCGATGGGCGGCGTGGCGGCGGTGGTGTCCTTCCAGTTGCCGGGGGGAAGCCTCCTCGGCGGAGCGATGGGCGCGGTGGGGGCGACCCTGCTCGTGCGCGCGCGGATCAGCAGCGTCGTCGGCGAGCCCGCCCGGGTGCTGGTGGTCGGCCGCGGCGCCAAGGCCCGTTGGCTGGCGCGGGCGATCGAGGAGCACGCCGAGAGCTCATTCGTCATCTGCGCGCTGGTGGACCCGGCCACCGACGTCGGCTCGGTCGGCGAGCACCTGGACGAGGTCGCCAAGCGCCACGGGGCGAAATACGTCGTCTCCGCCAGCGACGAGGTGACCGGCGCGAACGGGGCGCACAGTCTGCTGCTCTGCCGCCTCGCCGGTCTGCAAGTCTTCGAGGCGGTCTATTTCTGCGAGCGGGTGCTCCGGCGCGTCCCGGTCAACTACGTCCTCGCCTCGGATCTGGCGTTCTCCGACGAGCTCACCGTGCCGCGCCTGCGCCGGGTGGCGAAGCGCTGCCTGGATTTGCTGATGTCCGCGTTCCTCCTCGTCGGCGCGCTGCCCCTGGGGATTCTGGTCGCCATCGCGATCAAGCTGGATTCGCCGGGCCCGGTGTTCTACCGCCAGGAACGGGTGGGCCGCGGCGGCAGGCGCTACGTGCTCTGGAAGTTCCGGAGCATGGCCGTGGATGCCGAGAAGGACGGGCCGGCCTGGGCGAAGGTCGAAGACGAGCGGGTCACCCGGGTCGGTCGATGGATCCGAAAGACGCGCATCGACGAGATTCCGCAAGTGCTCAACGTGCTCGTCGGCGACATGAGCTTCGTCGGGCCGCGGCCCGAGCGCCCGGTCTTCGTCGAGCGAATCACCGGCGTGGTGCCCTTCTACCGGCTCCGAGAAACGGTCCAGCCGGGGATCACCGGCTGGGCGCAGATCCGCTATCAGTATGGAGCGTCGATCGAGGACGCGAGAAACAAGCTCGAGTTCGACCTGTACTACGTGAAGCATTTTTCGTTGTTCCTCGACATTGCGATCATGTTCCACACCATCCGCCACGTTCTTCGGGGCCGAGGGGCGCGATGAGCCAGCCGGACGAGGCCGGCGCGGCGATGAGCGGAGGCGCGGACTGGGCTGCCGCCGCCCTCGCGCCGAGCGTGGAGCGGGGAATCGAAGAGGAGATCAACCCCTCCCCGAGACGGCTGCTGGACCGCGGGCCGCCTCGCGTCGTCTGCATCGGCGGAGGCACCGGGCTGCCCACCGTCCTTCGGGGCCTGGCTCGCCGCCGCCTGGCCGACCTGCGCTCTCCGGCGCCGCAGATCACCGCGATCGTGGCGATGAGCGATGACGGCGGAAGCTCGGGAAGGCTGCGGCGCTCCCGCGGGAGCCTGCCTCCCGGGGACGTGCGAAAGTGCCTGGTGGCGCTCGCCAGCGGCAACAGCGAGCTCTCGAGGGTCTTCCGCTATCGCTTCGGCGGCAAGGCCGGCCTGGCCGGACACGCGGTGGGCAATCTCTTGATCACCGCGATGGCCGAGCTGAAGGGCGACTTCCTCGAGGCGATCAAGTCCTCCGCCGATCTCCTCGGCGCGCGCGGGACCGTCTTGCCCTGCACGCTCTCGCCGGTCGAGCTGGTCGCCTACAAGGCCGGGGAGGCCTGCGTGGCGGGCGAGAGAAATCTGTCGAGGGTGCCGGGAAGGGTGGTGAGGATCGCCCTTCGTCCGAAGGCGCCGCCCGCGGTGGACGCCGCGCTGGAAGCGATCGAGGGCGCGGATCTGATCTCGATCGGCCCGGGCTCGCTCTATTCGAGCATTCTTCCGAACCTCCTCGTCGACGGCGTGGCCCGCGCGCTCAGGCAGACGCGGGCGCTCAAGGTCCTGATCTCCAATCTGATGACCCAGCCCGGGGAGACGGACGGGATGGACTGCGCGGACCACCTTCGAGCGGTGATTGACCATGCCGGGCCGGTGGTCGACATCGTCCTGGTGAACGGCACGCCGTTCGATCCGGAGATCGTCCAGCGCTACGCCCGCCGCGGCTCGGAACCGGTGCACTTCGACCGGGCGGCGGTGCTCCAGACCGGGGTCATTCCGCTCGAGACCGACCTCCTCAAGGACGGGCCGAGAATTCGCCACGACGGGCGCAAGCTCGCGCGGCGCCTGGTCCGGATCGCCCGCTGCGGGCCGTAAAGGGGGCCACCGGTGAGGGTGCTTCAGAGCGCGGATTCGGCCCCGGTGATCGAGGTGAACGAGCGTTCGTCGTTCGTGGCGCTCGAGCACGAGTGGAACGCGCTCGTCGACGCGATTCGACCCGAACCCTTCCACCGGCACGAGTTCATCCGCGTCTGGCTGGACAATTTCGCGCCCCAAAAACAGTGGAGGATTCTCACCGCCCGCGATTCGCAGGGAAAACTGGCATCCGTTCTCCCGCTGGTGGCCGGATCGGCCTCGATCTTCGGCGTCCCGGTGCGCAAGCTCTCCGCCGCGGCCAACGTCCACTCCTGTCGCTTCGACCTCATCTCGAGCAATCCAAAAGAGGCGGGCCGGGCGTTCTTCGAGCACCTGGCCGCGAACGACTCCTGGGACGTGCTTCAGCTCACCGACGTCCCGGAGGGGGGAGCGGCCTGGGAGATCGTCCGGGCTGCGCAGCGCGCCGGCCATCCGGTGGGCGCCTGGGAATCGATGCGCTCGCCTTTCATCCCGCTGCCCGATTCGATGGCATCGCTCGAGGCGCGGCTGACGGCCAAATTCCGGAGCAACCTCCGCAGGCGGCGGCGCCATCTCGACGCGCGCGGAAAGGTCACGCTCGAACGGGTCGCCGGCGGACCGGACGTCGAGCGGGCGATGGAGGAGGCCTTCTGGCTCGAGCGGCGGGGGTGGAAAGGGAGTGCCGGAACCGCCGTTTCCCAGGGGGCGGGCAGGCGCGGATTCTATTCGGAGCTGGCGAGGGTGGCCGCCCGGCGCGGCCAACTGGCCTGCTATTTCCTGCGGCTCGACGGCAAGCCGATCGCGTTCCACTACGCGCTCGAGCTGCGCGGCCGCTACTTTCTGCTCAAGCCCGCCTACGACGAAGGCTTGCAAGGGCTCGGGCCGGGGCACCTCCTGGTGCACGAGGTCCTGAGGGACTGCCTGCAGCGCGGCATCGCCGAGTTCGATTTTCTGGGTCCGAACATGCCGTGGAAAGAGGACTGGACGCAGGAGAAAAGGATCCATACCTGGCTCTTCGTGTTCCGAAACTCCAGATTCGGTCGAGCGCTTTGCCGCGCCAAGTTCCGCTGGGTCCCCGCGGCCCGCAAGCTGATCAAGCGATGGAATCGGTGATTCACAAACGCGGCCCGGCGGCGTTCATCCCGGCGTTGCCGACGCTCTGGCCGTCGATGTTGTTCTCGCGCGGCCAGGCGTCCCAGCCGTTCCCGTTCGATGCGTCTTTGGTGTATTTCAGCTACTTCGCGCGAAACAGCGTCTGGTTTGCGACGAAGATGCTCGAGCTCGAGGGGAACGAGGTCCTCGTCCCGGCGTACCACCACGGGGTCGAGATCGAGGCCCTGGTCGACGCCGGCGCGATGCCGCGCTTCTACCGCGTGGGGCCCCGCTGGAACGTGGACCTGGGCGACGTGGAGAGGAAGATCGGCCCGCGCACCAGGGCCCTCTACCTCACCCACTACGCCGGATTTCCGGGGCCGGTGGAGGAGATGAGGGATCTCGCTGACCGCCACGGCCTGGCGCTGATTGAGGACTGCGCCCTGTCGCTCCTATCGAGCGATGGTGGACGCCCGCTCGGGGCGACGGGCGATGTGGGCATCTTCTGCCTGTACAAGACGCTTCCGGTTCCTCATGGCGGTGCGCTGGTGATGCGCGCGCGGCGCAATTTCAGCCTGCCCAGGTTTTCCTCTCCGCCCTGGGCTTCGACCGTCAATCTCCTCGCCTCCTCGCTCCTCCAGAATCTGGAGATGCGGTCCGGAACCGTCGGGCGCTGGCTTCGGCGGGTGGCGCGAAAATTCGGGCGGCGGGCGGCCGACGCGACGGGAATGGTGCGCATCGCCACCGGGACCCAGCACTTCAATCGGGATCACCTGGATCTGGGAATGAGCCCGACCGCGATGCGGATCGCGCGCGCCCAGGACTGCCCGGGGATCGTCGCCGCGCGGAGGCGCAACTACTTCTATCTTCTCGGGCGCCTCCGGGACCTGTCGCCGCCGCTGTTCAGCGAGCTTCCCACTGGCGTCTGCCCGCTCTTCTATCCGCTGGCGGTCTCGAACAAGCAGGAGGCGATGCAGCGGCTCGCGGCGTCTGGAATCCAGACGGTGGATTTCTGGCGGGACTTCCATCCCGCTTGCGACGCGGCCCAGTTTCCCGAGGTTGCCAAGCTGCGGCGGACCCTGCTCGAGCTGCCCTGCCACCAGGATCTCGGCGCGGAGCAGATGGGCCGGATCGCCGCCGCGGTGCGCGAGGTCCTGTTGCGAGACAAGTACTTCTCGGTGTCCCGAGCCCGGCTGTGATCTCCGCTCTCCGTCAAATAGAACCACCGGCGGCCGCGCCAGCCCGGCTCAGCGTGCAGCGGATCTCCGATCCCATCGCCTTCGCCGCGCTGCGCGCGGAGTGGGACGAGCTGCTCGACTCCAGCGAGAGCGGAATCTTCTCCTCCTGGCAGTGGCTCTATCCGTGGTTCTGCCGGGTGGGCCGCGATCGGGAGCTCAGAATCCTCACCGCCCGCGACGAATCGGGAAAGCTGATCGGCCTGATGCCATTGTCGCTGGAGCGGCGCCGGCTGTTCGGGCGCGCCGTGCGGCGTCTTTCGTTTCTCGGCGATGCGCGCGTCGGGAGCGAATACCTGGGAGTCGTCGCGCCCAGGGGACTCGAGGCGGCGGTCGCCGCGCAGATCGCCGCGTCGATCCGGGCCGACGGCGATTGGGACGTCCTCGAGCTGCGCGATCTGCCGGAGGAGTCCCCGACCTTCGCGGTCTTTCGGGAGGCATTCCGCGAGCCCGATTTCGGCGGCCGCACCTGGCAGCGCGCGATCTGCCCCTACCAGAGCTTCGCTTCATCTGAAACCTTCGAACGCTTCCTGCGCACGACGTCGCGGCGGGACAACTACCTTCGCCGACGCCGCTGGCTGGAGCAGCAGATCGGCTACCGGATCGAGCGCGAGCGCGATCCAGATCGCCTGACGCTGCCCCTGGCCGAATTCTTCCGGCTTCATTCGCTGCGGTGGGAGGGGGACTCGGACGGGGTCGTCGGGTCCGCGGTGGAGGGGTTCCATCGGGATGCCGTGCAGCTGCTCGCGGAGCGCGGGCAGGTGCGGTTCTACACGCTCAAGGTCGGCGACCGCGCGCTCGCCTCGGTGTACGCCATCGTGCACCGTCGAAAATTCATCTTCTACCAGTCGGGGTACGATCCGCAGTGGCGCCAGAAGAGCGTCGGCCTAGTCCTGCTCGGCGACACCTTTCGCGACTGCATCGAATCCGGGTACCAGGAATACGATTTTCTCCGGGGCACCGAGCCCTACAAGCTCGAATGGGCGACGCAGCAGCGGCGAACGATGGCGCTGCGCGTGTTCCGCATAGGCGGAGTGGGGGAATGGTTCGACCGGGCGGAGAGGGCGGCCGCGGCGGCGCGAAAATTCATCCAGGGAGTCCTGCCCGATCGCTGGACCGAGCGGATCCGGACGCGCCGCCGCCGCGAGGTGCAGGGAAGAGACCATGGCGAGGATTCGTGAGTAGCGGCCGATGGAACGTTCCACGGTTTAAACGAAACGAACGAAACGAACGAAACGATCCGTGGCCCGGGCCACGGGTCTGAGCGGGGGCCGACGAGAACGGCGAGCTGTATGACATTTCGGGTCCTCCCGGCACTCAAATGTCATACACTTCGCGTCCCGAGGGGCTCGGTTGGTGGTGGCCCGGCCATCACCCGTTCCAACGCCCTCCATCCAATTGCACCGATGCAATTGGATGCAATTGCCTGGCGGCTGACCCGGTGCGACGTCGCCCGGTTTAAACGAAACGAACGAAACGACCCCGTGGCCCGGGCCACGGGTCGGATCGAGCGCCCGCCCAACACCGCGAAGCGTGCGATATCTCGGGCCCGCCCGGGCCGCGGATGTCACACACCTTGCGTCCCGAAGGACCCGGCGGGTGGTGGCCCGGCCATCACCCGTTCCAACGCCCCGTCTATCAAATTGCATCGATGCAATTGGGTGCAATTGCCTGCGGCTGACTCGGCGCGACGTCGCCCGGTTTAAACGAAACGAGCGAAATGAACGAAACGATCCGTGGCCCGGGCCACCATCTCGACAGTCTATCGGTGGCAAGAAGCCCTTTGGCGTTGCGAAGAATTCCCACCTTGGGAGTTCTTCGCAACGCTTCGTAAGATTCTTTCTTACAACAAGAAAAAATCTTACGGCTGGGGTGGGTCCCAGACCCACTCTTTGGGCGCTCGATGGCCTGGGCCATCAGAATTCCCAACGCTGCTTCAGGGTGATGGCCAGGGCCATCAAGAATTCCAACCGCTGCTTCATGGTGATGGCTTGAGCCATCACTTATCCACCGCCGCTCTTCTAGGTGGTTGTTGCAAGGCGTGTGACATCTGCGGCCCCGGGCAGCCCAAAATGTCGCACAGTTCGCGACGGCCGGCGGCGCTCGCTCCTACCCGTGGCTCGGCCATCAGAAATTTTCCAACGTCGGTTCGGCTGATGGCCCGGGCCATCAAGAATTCCCAACGCTGCTTCAGGGTGGTGGCCTGAGCCATCAAGAATTCCCAACGCTGCTTCAGCGTGATGGCCCGGGCCATCACTTATCCACAGCCCCCTGGAATCCTTCTCACCGAAAACTGCCGCTTGGCTCGCCGCCCGAGCGCGCTCCGGCAGATCGATTCATCGATGAATGGCGGTGGTCTCTTTTTCGGGTCGACGTCGACCCGGCCCAGGGCGACGTCGCTCCGGAGCGCCAGGATCAAAACATAGGATGTCTGCTACCGCGTCGCGGGTTCCCCGGCCGGCTTGCCGGCTTGCCTGCGCAACATCTCGATTCCTTCCGCAAGCCGCGGCGGTTGCTCGTTGACCGGGGCTTCGGCCGCGTACCGCTCGAAGTTGTCCAGCGCGACGCGTTGCTCGCCGCTCTGCAGCGCCAGAAGGCCCAGGTACAGCCGGCCTTCGTACGCATCCGGATAGGCGTCGGCGAGGTGGGCGAGCACTTTCTCGCCCTTCTCGCGGTTGCCCTCGATCGCCGCCAGGATGGCGCGGTGGATTCGGTTCTCGATGTGGAAGGGATCCAATCCCAGCCCGCGCTCGGTGAGTCGGGTGGCCTCCTGGAACTCCTGGCGGTTGATCAGCTCGTGGCAAAGCGCGGCGATCGCCTCGACGCTGTCGGGATGCGCCTGGTAGTTCGCCATCGCCTCTTTGAGACCGGGATCCTCCTGCGGCTCGCCCGCGCTCGCCATCGGCGGAGTCTTGCCGGTCGCGCCTGCCCCATCCTGCCGAGGCTTCTGCTCCTGCCCGAGGAACAGGCCCAGAGCCACGAAAAAGAGCACCACTCCCGCGCCCCAGAGCGCGCCCTTGAGCTGGGGATGGCGAGCCAGCCAGCCCTGCGGCGCCGGCGCGGCGGCGGTCGCGGCCGCGGCTGCTCTTTCGCCCACTTGCGCCGGAATGGCGTTCCCGCGCGCATACTCGTCGCGAGCCCGGAGCGCGGCGGCGGCCTCCTGCTCCAGTCGATTCTTCTCGGCATCGAATTGCGCCGCCTCCAGGTGGTGCCGGTCGGCGACGAGCTCCTTCAGCTGATCGAGAATGAGCTGCGCCGCGCGCTCGAGATCGGCGAGGCGACCGTCGGCATCCGGAGCGGGTCGCGCGCCCTGCTGGCGGAGTCGAAAAAGGAATGCGATGCCGATCGCCAGTCCGATCGCCAGCGCGATCATCCCCGGCAACCATTGGGTCTGAGTCATCGTTTCAGCTCTGATCGGACCAGTTTCAGATACTCGTCGTCGGTGCCGGCGCTCGAGCGAACCTCGCGCTCGACCGCTTCATCGGATCCCGACGCCGGGGAGGCGGACTTCCTTTCCAGTGGATGGCGTTGGATCTGCCGGACGATCACCGCGAAACCGATGATCAACAGCAGCGCCGGACCCAGCCAAACCAACCAGTTGACTCCCGCCGCCCGGGGGCTCAACAGGATCCACTCGCCGTAGCGCGCCACGAAGTAGGCGCGGACCTCGTCGTCGGTTTTTCCGTCGGAGACGAGCCCCCGAATCTTGTCGAGCTGCGCTCGGGCCACCGAGGCCGGCGAGTCGGCGATCGACATCCCCTGGCAGGTGGGACAGCGCAGCTCCTTGCCGAGCTTCTGCACCCTCGCCTCGAGCGCGGGCTCCAGCGGCGCGCTGCCCGCTTGCTGCGGCGCGTAGGCGCCCAGCGACGCGGACGCGGAAAAAAGCCCGAAGATCAGCAGCGCCTTCATTTTCCGAGCTCAGCCGAGGCCCGCGGACCGAGCAGCGCTTTGATATGAGCCGCGAAGGTGGCGCGGTCCATCGGGAAAGCGACCTTGTCGCGAATAACGCCCGCGGCATCGATGAAGTAGGTCTCTGGAACGCCAGCCACGCCGTAGTCCACCGCCATCTGCGATCTCGGATCGATCAGCTGCGGGTAGGGCGATCCCGCTCGCGCGATATAGGCGCGAGCGTTCTCCTCGGTGTCCTCAAAGACTGCGCCCAGGAACTTCACCTGATTGCCGTATTGGCGAAATGCCCAATCGAGGGTCGGGTGCTCCATCCGACAGGGGGCACACCAGGTGGCCCAGAAATTGAGCACCACCGGCGTCCCACGAAGCTCCGCCAGGCTCACCACTTCACCGGTCCCCAGCGTTTTGAGCGTAAATGTCGGCGCGGGCTGATCGAGAAGCATGAACGGAACCTTGTGGGGATCCTGCCCGAACCCCTTGTAGAGGACGAACACCAGCGACGCGGCGCCAGCCAGCGAGACGGCGAGGGCGACGATGACCTTCCACTTCATGCCGCGCCCCGCTTGACCTTGGCCAGGTTCGCCGTGGCCACGCCGGAGACCGCCGCGGAAAGAGCTACTTTGGGGCGGCGGCCGGGCCAGATCGCGATCAATGCGCCGAGCACCAGAATCGGGATGCTCCACCAGATCCAGCCGACCATCGGGAAGATCCAGAGGTTGAACGTCGCCGTTTTTTCCTCCTCGGAAAATGCGAGCAGCGAGACGTAGAGATCGCCGGTGGGAGTAGACCGGACCGCCGGGGTGCCGATCGGATCCGTGCTCCGTTCGAAGAAGTTCATTCTCGGAGCCATGAGCCGCGGGCTGCCGCCGTTCGAGGTCACCTCCAGATTCGCCGCCTGCCACCGCCGATGAGGCTCAGCGCCGTTCTGGAAGCCGACGAACTTGAGACTGTTGTCTCCGATCTGGATCGACTGGCCGAGCCCGACCGTTCCGGAAGTGTGGGTCACGAAGGAAGACGAGGCGGCGACCGCGACGAAGATGAGCACGATGCCGAGATGGACGACGTAGCCGCCGAACCGCCGGCGCGACTTGCTCGCGCTGCGCACCAGAGCGGTCCAGGGTGCTTCCCTGTGCTCGAGGATCCGCACCTTGGCCGGCAGGAGAAGCTCGCGGAGCGTGATCGCCGTCACGAACCCCGCCAACCCGAAAGTGAGAATGGGAAGCGCGCCCCTGAGCCCGAAGGCGAGGCACAGGCCGATCACTCCCAGGCCGACGACCACCGGGACGATGAGCTGCTGGCGCAGGACCCGCGGGCTGCCCGAGCCCCAGGGAAGCACCGGACCCACCCCCATCAGGAAGAGGACCACCACTCCCCCGGGGACGGCCATCTTGTTGAAGTAGGGCTCGCCGACGCTGACCCGGACGCCGCGGACCGCTTCGGTCACCAGCGGGAAGAGCGTCCCCAGGAGCACGGTGAAAGTGATTCCGACGAAGAGCAGGTTGTTGACGAGGATCGCCGTCTCGCGCGACAGCGGCGAGCGAATGGCTCCCTCCGGAACGAGGAGCTGGCCGCGGGTGGCGAGCAGGGCGATCGAGAAGATGAGCAACAGTCCGATGAAGACGAGGAAGGTCGGACCGATGTCCGACTGGGTGAACGAGTGGACCGAGTTGAAGACGCCGCTCCGGGTCATGAACGTGCCGAGGATGGTGAGCAGAAAAGTTCCCAGCACCAGGCTGAGCGTCCAGAGCTTGAGGACCTTCCTGCGCTCGTGCACCATCGTCGAGTGGATGAAGGCGGTGGCGGTGAGCCAGGGAAGGAACGACGCGTTCTCCACCGGATCCCAGGCCCAGTAACCGCCCCAGCCGAGCACCGCGTAGGCCCACCAGGCTCCGAGGATGATGCCGACCGTCAGGAGCGCCCAGGGAATCAGCGTCCATCGCCGGAGCGTCGTCGTCCACGCCTCGCCGAGCTCGCCGCGAAGGAGCGCGGCCACCGAGATCCCGAAGGGGACCGTCATCCCCACGTAGCCCAGGTAGAGCATCGGCGGGTGGATGACCATGAGGATGTGGTTCTGCAGCAAAGGATTGGGGCCGGGACCGTCCGGGGGAACGGGCGAGACCTTGCCGAACGGATTGGCCGGACCGGCGATCAGGAAAGCGAAGAAGACCCCCACGCCGAGCATCGCCCCCAGGGCGAGCGACAGGTAGCGGGCGTGCTCGTCCTTTTGAGAGAGGGCGAAGGCGAGCACGTAGGTGCCGAGGATGATTCCCCAGAAGAGGATCGAGCCCTCGAGAGCCGACCAGAGAGAGACGACGGTGTACACGGTCGGGGTCGCGCGGCTGCCCACGTGCGCCACGTACTGCACCGAAAAGTCATGGCTGAGCAGCGCGTAGACCATCACCAGATTCGCGAGCAGCATGAATGCGAAGAATCCGATCGCCGCCCGGCGCACCCAGGGCAGCGCGGATTCCCGGCGCGCCATCCCGCTTCCGATGCCCACCACCGCGCCGAAGATCGCGCAGGCAAGCGCGCCGAGCACCGCCGAGTAACCGAGGATCGAATTCACGGTTTCCTCGCCGTCGTCGTGTCCGATTCGCTGACCGTCTTCTTCCAGTCCTCGTGCTTCTCCCCCCCTTTTGGGGGCCGGTATTCATTGGAGTGATTGACCATCAAGCGGTGGGAGGTGAAGACCCCGCTGCGATCGTAGGTGCCTTCCACCACCACCCCGATTCCCTCGCGAAACATCTGCGGCGGCACCTCGGTCGAGGAGACGAGAACCGAGGTCGCCCCCTCCTTGGGGCCCTCGGCGACCCTGAAGCTCAAATGGGTGTGCTGCGCATCCCATTGAAGGCTGCCGCGCTGAACCATCCCCCCGAGACGGATGGTGGTGCCGTAGGCGCTCTCGCCCTTGCTGAGCATTTCGGCCGGGCTCCAGTAGTAGACCAGGTTCTGGCCGATGTTTCCGAAGGCGATGAAAGCGAGCGCTCCTCCCGCGACGAGCACGGCGGCGAGGGCGATCAGACGGTTGCGGGAGGAAGTTTTCATTCAGGTGGTCCGGGAGCTTCGGGGCGGCGCCGCCACAAGAATAGCGTGTAGAGGATGATCGCGCCCCAGGTGATCGCGTAGGAGGCCCAGACATACTCCCAGCCGCCCTGGATCCGCCCGCTGCCGACCCGCGAGGCGGGGTCCGAGGCTTGCTGTGCCAGGACGAGCAGCCAGGCGAGCTTCATCGCAGAGCTCCCCTCGGTTCCATTCCGCCGGCCTGGCCCGCGGGGATGGCATCCGGCAAGGCGACCTCGCGCTGGCGCTCGCGCAGGGCGATCCGGTAGCGCGACCAGATGAAGAAGATCAGGAACGCGAGCAGGGCAAAGGCATTCCAGCGCAGCACGAAGGTCATGGCCGGATCGACCGTCTTCGGCGAGGACTGGACTTGGTGCAGGCTCTTCCACCACTTGACCGAGTACCAGATGATCGGAACGTCGACGTAGGAGATGATCGCGATCACCGCCGACCAGACCGCGCGCCGCTCGGGATCCTCCACGAATCGGCGCAGGGCGAGGTATCCGGCATAGGACACCAGCATGATCGCCGCGGTGGTCAGCCGGGGATCCCAGGTCCACCAGACTCCCCAGGTCGGACGCGCCCAGATCGCGCCCAGGCTAACTCCCACCGCCCCGAAGAGGACGCCCACCTCGGCGGAGGCCTCGGCCAGCGCATCCGCTTTCCAGGTGTTCTTGAACAGGTAGAAGATCGAGCTAACGAAGTTGAGGGTCACGGCGAGAAGAGCCATCCAGACAGAGGGGACATGCGCGTACATGATTCGTTGCACATCGCCCATCTCGCGGTCCGGTGGCGCCCAGCTCAGGCCCAGCCATGCCCCCACACCCAGCATCGCAAATGCGAGTCCGGCCAGGGCCGGTCTAAGCCAGTTGCGCATGTCTTTAGTCCTCTATCACTTGCGGGAACAACGCAAGACCCAGGCCCCAATAAATAAGGTTGAAGAAGATCAACAATCCAAACCAAGAGTTGATCTGACGCATTGGATCGCCGTGTAGGACGAGCGAGGTGGCCTTCACCGCCGCCAGCAGCGCCGGGACGACGAGGGGAAACAGCAGAAGGGGTAGCAAAACGTCCCTGGCGCGGGCGTGGCTCGCGATCGCCGAGTGCACCGTCCCCGGCCAACTGATCGCCATCGCGCCGAGCACCAGCACCGCGAACAACCGGCCAAAGCCCATGACCAGGGTGACGCCATAGAGGGCGACCATGACGGGAAGCAGCAGCACCCCCAGCAGGGTGAGGAGCAGGACGTTGCCCAGCGCCTTGCCCAGGAAGATGGACATGGCGTTGATCGGGGCGAGTCGCAGGCCGTCGAGAGAGGCGTTCTCGCGCTCGATCCGGAAGGACTCGCCCAGCGCGAGCACGCTGGAGAAGAGGATCGCCAGCCAGAAATAGCCGCCCGCGTTCTGCTCGAGGAGCCGGGTGTCCGGGCCGAGCGCGAAGGAGAACATCAAGAGCGTGGCGAAGGAGAAGAAGATCAGGGCGTTGAGGCGGGTCCGGGTGCGCCACTCGAGAAGCAGGTCCTTCCCCAGGATCAGCGCGGCGTCCCTCCCGAGTCGCACGATGGAGCGCCAGGAGAGCTGGAGCTCCTTCCCCAGGATCGACGCGAAATTTTTGCGCCCCCCCGCAACGGAATCGCCGCTTCTCCCGCTCTGCCCAACCGGCGTCGAGCTCATGCTGCGACGGCCCGCCCGTCCGCCAGGTGCAGCCGTTGGTCGCAAAGCGACAGGCCCTGTTCGACCAGGTGGGTCGCCAGCACGATCGTCGTTCCGGTGGACTTGAGCTCCGCGATGATTTTCTCCATATCGACCACGCCGCCTGGATCCAGCTCGCCGAAGGGTTCGTCGAACAGCGCCACCCGGGGGGCTTTGAGCAGCACGCGCGCGATGGCCAGGCGCTTTCGCATCCCGGCGGAAAACTGCCGCACCGGGTGCTCGGACCGATGCGACAGGCCGACCCGCTCCAGCAGCGACGAAATCCGCGAAAGGGGGGATTCGGCGGCGTCCGGGGCGATCAGGCGCGCGAGCAGGCGAAGATTCTGTTCCGCGGTCAGGTCTTCATAGAGGAAGCTGGTGTGAGAGAGCAGCGCCACGTTCTGGCGAACCTCGTGGCGATCGGCGCGGCAGTCCAGGCCGAACACCCGGATGCTTCCCGCGGTCGGGCGGATGGCGGTGGCGATGGTGCGAAGAAGCGTCGTCTTCCCGGATCCGTTCGAGCCGGTGAGAAGAAGAGATCCGCCCTGTTCCACGGTGAACGAGATCCGGGCAAGCGCCCAGCGTCTGCCGTAGCGCTTGCTGATGTCTTTCACCTCTACGGCAAGCGGGGATTGAGCCATCGCGGACCGAGTGTCGGCGGGCGATCCGCGCAGCTTTCGCGGGCGAAGTAAAGACTGAATGTGGGATCCGGATACGCCTCAGCAGTGCGTTTAGTGCGCTGGAACGACGCACAAATCGACTCCTGGGAGACCGTGTACTTCCACCCGTACTTTCAAAGGAGCGTAGGGGGTCTCATCGGAAACGGGGGCTGACACCCTGACGTTCTGTCACTCTGCCGACGGCTTCCAGGGCTTTTACCGCCTCGACGACAGCGTCGTCAGCCCGTCGCCGGCGTAGGAGGGTTGCTCCGGTCAATCCGTGAAGTCGCCCCGATTCAGAAACGAAAGCGGACGGAAAAACAGGCCAGCTGGAGCAAAGGCGGTAATTCCAGCGCGTAACGGCCGCAGGCGTGCGGTGGGTGGTCGGCAACCCGCTTTGCGAGACATCGCAGCCGGCGCTCGAGCGCCTCGAGCCTGCGCGGCAATCATCAAAACGCCGCCGCGCTGACGTTACGGCTCTCCCTCGCGATCAGCGCAATCGAAGCGGAGCCCGCTTCGGGCGGGAGGACGACAGCGCGAGGGCGCGGGATTGGTAGATGCTCAAGAGCTCGGCCATCATCGTTTCCGGATCCCCCTCAACTCTCCCGTTTCCATCCGGCGTTGCATCCAACCGCGTGAGACCCGACATCCAGCAACATCGGCCGCGGTTGCCAGGCCGAACTGCCTGGATGCGTACTGCACCAAGCGCCTTTGGCTCGCTCTCCCCATCCCGCCCCTCCCGTTTCGCCGCGCTGCGTGCGTCCGGATGCCATTTTCTATCCGCCGTATGTGACTTTCGCTCGATAACGGTACGCAAGTGTCAACACCTATTATGAAATCTGCCGAATCGCTTCTGGCTGAGCACGCTAAAAGGCTGTTGAAAAACGTCGCGAGCAAGTCCAGATCCCCGGGCGCACGCAACGAAGCAGGTGGGCTGCGCCTTTCAGTTTTCGTTCAGTGTGGTGGCCGCCCCGCGGCCGTGCTGGCCCGCTAGGTGCTAGGGCGCTGCCGCCCGCGGGGTAGTCCGGTGGCAGAAATATTCGACGGTGGTGAGCAGCGCTTCCACGTCGGGAGGCTTGACGATGTAGTCATCCGCTCCGATCGACAGCACGTCCTCGCTCAGACGATCCGCGGTGAACACCACGATCGGTATCTTTGCAAACGCCGGTACCTTCTTGATCTCTGCTTTGAACTGCCAGCCGTCCATGCGCGGCATCCAGAGATCGAGGAGGATCAGGTCCGGAAGCTTCCCGCCTTCCATCTTCTTCAACAGATTCAGACCCGCCAGGCCGTCCTCGGCGGAGTCAACGTCGTATCCATTCTCCTCGAGCAATTCGGCGGCCCCCTCTCGCAGAGAGTCGTCGTTTTCCACAATCAGGATTCTGCAATCGCTCGGCATCGCCCACCCTTAGGGTTCCACTCACCGACCGTCAAGTCGCCTCCAGCCAGCGAATCCCTCGCCAACCGAATTGACTGGGAGCCCCCTGGCCGTCTGAAGATAGTCCTGCCGTGGAATATCCGGAAGTCCGCGAATTGGCGAGACAAAGGGAGAAAAGCGTCCGGTGATTTGCGGCGCCTCGGGTGACTGCACAGATTCGGTCCCGCGTCCAAATGCAGCCCACCCTTCTGACCCGAAATGCGGTCAAGCAAGCAGCGGCGGCGGCGGTGCATTACTCCGGCCTTCGGCGGGGGTTGGCCGCGGCGCGCCGGTTCGCCTGCGGCGGCCGCCGGGTGCTGATCCTCGGCTACCACCGCGTCGTGCCCGACTTCGAACGAGAGGCCGGGCAATCCATCCCGGGCGGGATCATCTCCCTCCAGACGTTCCAGCGGCAGCTCGAGTCGGTGGCGCGGTCGGGCTACGAATTCGCCACGATGTCCCATGCCGTCGAGGTGTTGACCCGGCAGCGCGCCTCGAAGAAGGACGTCTGCGTCGTGACGTTCGACGACGGCTATCGGGACGTGTACCGGCACGCCTTTCCCCTGCTCGAGTCGAAGGGCATTCCGGCGACCTTCTACCTTCCCGCGGGCCTGATCGGCACCCAGCGCAGGCTGGATCACGATCGCCTGTACCACTTGTCCGGCGTGGCCAGGCGCGCCGGTCTCCAGCCGAAGATCGACGAGCTGCCGCCGGAGACGGCGACCTTGATGCGCTCGGCGATGGGGCAGGGCAAGCCCGTCTCGGCCGCGCTCGACGATTACATCGGCGATGTTCCCTCCGATGGGCTGAGGTTCGCGATCGAGCTGCTCGCGGCCCGCCTCGGGGAGGCGCCCGACCCGACCTGGGGCGATTTGATGGACTGGGGAGAGGCGCGGCGCATCGCCACCGCGGGCTACGAGCTTGGGGCTCACACGCTCGAGCACGTGGTCTTGACGCTGGAGGGCCCGGCCCGGATCGAGCACGAGATCCGCGGCTCGAGGGAGATGATCGAGCGCGAAACGGGCGCGCCGGTCCGGCACTTCTCCTACTGCAACGGCTGGTACTCGGAACAGCTCGTCCATCGGATCTCCCGGATGGGCTTTCAGTCCGCCGTCACCACGGAGGACTTCCCCAACCGACTGGGGGACAACCCATTCACGCTGAAGCGGAAGGTGCTCTGGGAGAACTTCAGCACCGGCGTGTTCGGCCGATACTCGCCCGCGCTGACGAGCTGCTGCGTCGATGACGTATTCAGGATGGTCGGCCTGGGGCACCCGGTCAGGGGCAAACGCCCGCAGCGATTCGCCTCCGAGTGCCAGTGGAGGCTTTTGGACAACAGAAACGTTTGCGGGCCTTCCCTCGACAAAACAGGGTCCCTACCTTTCGCCCCTGAAGGGGAAACTGCATGACCTTGGACGCACTCGCGCTGCACCGAGTGGCGAAGAAGCTTCGCCGCCAAGGCGTGCCCATCCTGCCTCGGGTCCTCCAGAAGCTCATTCTGTACCTCCACAGCTCCGTCTTGCCGCTGGAAGTCGAGATCGGCGAGGGGACGCAGCTTGGCTACGGCGGCCTGGGCGTGGTGATTCATCCTCAAGTCGAGATCGGCGAGCACTGCCTCATCTCGCAGCAGGTGACGATCGGCGGAAGGTCCGAGCTGCCGGGCGCCCCGAAAATCGGCAACTACGTTCGAATCGGCGCGGGAGCGAAGATCCTCGGACCGATCGTCATCGGCGACTTCGCGGCCGTCGGTGCAAACGCGGTGGTTCTCAAAGACGTCCGACCGGGAACCGTGGTGGCCGGAGTGCCGGCGCGGGAATTGCGACGCAAGCGAACAACCAGGAGCTCGAGCGGGCCGGCGCTGAAGGTGGTTTCCCCGGGCGCCCGAAGCGCACCTTCGTGACGAGACAGGGCATGTCGACCCAGACGATCCAGGCCGCGCCCGAACGAGACCCAGTGATGGGCTTGGCAGGCGAAGGGCTCTTCGGCCGCGACATCGTCGTTTTCAGCAACGACTGGGACGGCGACCCACTCTCCAAGACGCACATCATGCGCAACCTGGCCCGGGACAATCGGATCCTCTGGGTGAACAGCATCGGCAACCGCGCGCCGAGGGCGAACGCGCACGACTTTCGCCGCGCCTGGCGAAAGCTGTCCCTCTTCGCCACCGGGGTGCGCCAGGTGGAGCCGAACATCTCGGTGATCAGCCCGTTGGCCTTGCCGTTCTACGGATCGAAGGCGGTGCGTGCGGCCAATAGGACGCTGCTCCGCGAGCAGATCCGGCGCGCGATGCGGCAGCTGGGTTTCAGCCGGCCGCTCTCGTGGTCCTTCCTGCCGGCGTCCGCGCCGGTGTCCGGAACGCTCGGCGAGGAGCTGGTCATCTACCACTGCGTCGACGAGTTCTCCGCCTTCGCCGACACCAATCGAAAGCACATCTCGGAGCTCGAGCTCCAGCTCTTGCACAAGGCGGATCTGGTGATCACTTCCGCCGAACCCCTGCGGTCGAGCAAGGCGCGGATCAACCCCCACACCGTGCTCGTTCGCCACGGAGTGGATTTTCGTCACTTCGTCCAGGCGTGCGATCCGATGATCGAAGTGCCGGAGGACCTGGCGCGGCTGCCGCGGCCGGTGATCGGTTTCTTTGGCCTTCTCGCCGAGTGGGTGGACCAGGGGGCGTTCGAGGCCTGCGCCCGCGCCCACCCCGAAGGCTCGGTGGTGCTGCTCGGAAAGGTCGCGCCGGACGTGAACGTCGCCCGGCTGAAGACCCTGCCCAACATCCATCTGCTCGGGCGCAAGAAATACGAGGACCTGCCCCGATACTCGCGCGGCTTCGACGTGGCGATCATGCCCTTCAAGCTGAACGAGCTGACGCTGAGCGCCAATCCGCTCAAGGTCCGCGAGTACCTCGCCGCCGGGCTGCCCTGCGTGGCCTCGGACCTGCCCGAGGTGAGGAAGATCGGGCTCTGCAAGATCGCCCGCTCGCCCGAGGACTTCGTTCGGAAGGTGGACGAGTGCCTCCGGGAGCTTCCCGGGTGCCGTCGCGACCGGGCGCAAAAGATGTACTCCGAGAGCTGGGACTTTCGCGTCCAGGAGATCCGCGCGCACGTTGGCCGCGCCCTCCAGCGGCGGCGCGACGCCGGACAGGGCGGCTGATTCTCCCAGCCATCCCGCTTTCCGGTCGGTGCGCCCGACCTCCCCTTTAGTGCCCGGCGATGACCCGCTCGAGCACGGCGACCTCCCGCGCCAGCTGGGCGAACTGGGAGGGCGAGATGTCCCTTGGCTTCAGCGCCCGGCGGATCCGCTCGCCGAGGTCGATCATCCGTTCCGCCCGAATCCCGGTGGCGCCTTCCAGCGCGAAGGCCGCATCGTCTTCGGGCAGCGAGACGGCGATTCCCAACCGGTCCTGCATCGCGACCCGCAGCCTGGTCATCGCCTCCCGCAGCAGCTCCTTCTCGACCCGCGATCGGCGGGTCAACCAGGCGATCGATTCGAGATATTCGCGGCTGCTGCGATGGCGCTCGGTGATCTCCGGCCGCGGTGGGCCCAACCGAATGCCGCGCGAGTAGGCAAAGAGCGAGGCGCAGGCGACGAACTGGGCGGCGATGATCCAAAGCGCCCGCCTCGCCGGGTCGGCTGCCTCCGGCGCGAGGTGGTGGTGCGATTCGTCGAAGAGGATCGGGCCCCGGGCGGCGATCGCCTCCCACACTTCGATGTTGTCCGCCTCCTCGATCCGGCCGTTCTGGGAGAAGTCCGGGCCGGCGAAGGTCCAGATCTCCCCGCCGTGCGCGGATTGCCACCATCCGTAGGCAGCGGATCGGCTCCCGGCGATCGGCAGCGCATCGGCGCCCTCCACCTCCACCCCGCGCGCGCCGGGAACGCTCAGGTGGCGACGGCCTCCCGAGGTCCCGGCGGCCCACCACTCGACCGCTTCCGGTTTGTCACTGCTCGCGCCTCCGACGGGAAACGGCTCCCGCTCCAGCCATTCGCCCTTTCGCAGACCCAGCCATTTATCGAGCTCGGCCTGGGCCCCCAGCGGATTGGAGGCGAGATAGACGATGATGCCTCCGCGCTCGAGCAGGCGGCGCAGCTCGGCCAGCTCCTCGCCGGAGAACCGGCGAAGTTGGGGCGAGGCGATCACCAGCGTCTTGAGCTGCTTGGGGATCCGTTTTGGGAAGACGGACGATTGCCTCACGTCGAAGCCGGTTTCATCCAGGTAGAGATAGAGCGCGCGGAGTCCCGCCGGTCCGGGGTTGTGGACCGAGGCGGACATCGAGGTGGGGTGGGCCTTTTGACTCGCGGCGATCGACAGCGCCAGGGCGACCGCGAGGAGTACCGCGTAGATCCAGGCCGCTCTCGGACCGCTCACGGCGTTCCTCCCGCCTCGGCGGACTGGAGCGCGGAGACCCGATCGACGAACGCGCGCGCCTCTTCCAGCTTGATCGGGGAGAGCGAGTAGAAGGCCCGGTCGTACCAGTTCAGCAAGGCGCCCACGGTCTGGGCCAGCTCGGCGCTGGCGCCGCGGCCGGGAAGATCGCGCACCATCTCCCGATTGGTCTTCGCCCGGTTGGCCTGCGCCAGCCGGCGCTGTTCGAGCCAGGAGAGAAGAGCGAGCAGCCCCTGGCGAATCGCCTCTCGCGCATCGGTGCTCAGCGCGGCGTGCGCCGCCGCCAGATGGACGGTCGGATCCGCCAGGCGGGCAGGCTGCGCCCTCGCGGTGGAGGCCTCGGCGCTGCGCGGAACGCGGGCCCTGCTGCGCCACGCCCGGATCAAACCGGCCGCTCCGGCGGCCACGGCAAGCCCCAGGACCAGCGCACGGGTGAAGCCGGCGAAGGACTGGGCGCCCTGCGCCTCGAACAGCGACGCGAGCCAATCCCCCAGTCGCCGGATCCAGCGCGCGAGCCAATCCGGATTGCGCTTCCGCGCTCCGGCGAGCTCGGGCCGATCGAGGATCCGCTTAAGCCGCTCGCGGTTGGCGGGCTTGATCGAGACGCCGGAAAGCCGCGACCCCAGCTCACAGGCGGCCCGCGCCCTGCGATCGATCAGGCCGGCGCGGGCAGTTGGTTCCAGGGCGCGCTCGGACTGTAGAAGCAGCGGCCGTCCCAGGTCGGATTCGAGACGCGCATGAAGTCGTTCGAGCTGCTCCGGGGACCCGGCGGCCTTCTCGATACCGTCCAACCGATCCTGGAGCGACGGGCAGGGGTCCAGCGCGGAGGTGAGGAGGAGAGCGACGACCGCGGAGGTCACCTCGCGCCTCCCCCGGTCAGCTCGCGCATCTTCAGCTCGAGATCCAGACCCTCCCGGCGCACCCGCATGTCGAGGTAGAAGATGCTCACCAGCGCGGCGTAGAGCGGGGCGAAGAGCGACTGCACGCCGACGTGAAAGAGCTCGGCGGGGATGAGAAAGATCTCGGGAACGCCCCTGGAGACCGCGAAGATTCCCTCCGAGTCCCTGGCGTAGGCGAGGGTCAAGAAGACGGAAGGAATGCTGCCCAGGGAGGTGACCACCAGCACGACGAGCATCATCGCGGTGATGAGAATGGTCGCCCGCACCTTGACGCCGTTCATCACGCCCGGTCCGAGTCGACCGGACATCAGCTCCCCGGAGCGCTTGATGCTCGCGCTCGCGCCGAGCCCTTCCACCGCCAGCACCGGCGAGATGAGCGTGAACCGGAGCATGAACCAGAGAAACCCGACCACGAAAATGAAGCATGCGACCGCGGTGCCCCCCAGGACGAAGACCACGCCGGCCGCCCCACCGCTGCCCTTGCCAAAGAGGGACGCGAAGCCCACGGTCAAAGCCATCGCGATGACGAGGAGGAGCCAGACGGCCGCGAGCTGCAGGGCCATCAGGAACAGCGACCGCGTTCCCGGACCGAGGCGCGCGAAGGCGTAGCGAATCGATCCGGACGGGGAGGGCTTTTGACTGAGGCACTCGTCCACCACGTACCGCGCGCCGGCGATGGAGGCGAACCAGACCACCCAGGCGTAGGCGCCGAAAATGCCGGCGGTGGCCCCGACGCCGACCACGGACTGCCGGGCGACTTCGGTCGGGTCGTTTCTGATCGCCGCGGCGAGGGCCAGGCCGTCCTGAAGGAGAGGGGACCATGCTCTCATCGCCCAGAGCAGGAGCTTGAGCAG
>Ga0070708_100000215_pt1 | contig 42925 bp, 35 predicted proteins | sample KBSK5503metaG_FD_65469 | JGI IMG/M metagenome (GOLD analysis project Ga0070708, IMG submission 65469) | Corn, switchgrass and miscanthus rhizosphere microbial communities from Kellogg Biological Station, Michigan, USA - KBS K5-50-3 metaG | ecosystem: Host-associated > Plants > Roots >... | reverse complement strand
TGGTCGACCATCGTGTTGAAGGTGGCCTTCAGCTCGAGGATCTCGCCCTTCACGTCCACGGTGATCTTCTGCGAGAGGTCGCCCTTGGCCACCGCGGTGGCGACCAGCGCGATGTTCCGGACCTGTCCGGTGAGGTTGGACGCCATCGAGTTCACGTTGTCCGTGAGGTCTTTCCAGGTGCCGGAGACCCCTTTCACCTGCGCCTGGCCGCCCAGCTTTCCCTCGGTGCCGACCTCCTTCGCCACCCGGGTCACCTCGGCGGCGAAGGAGCGGAGCTGATCCACCATCGTGTTGATGGTGTCCTTGAGCTCGAGGATCTCGCCCTCCACGTCGACGGTAATCTTCTGGGATAGATCTCCCATGGCCACCGCGGTGGTCACCTTGGCGATGTTGCGGACCTGATCGGTGAGGTTGCCGGCGAGGACGTTCACGTTGTCGGTGAGGTCCTTCCAGGTGCCGGAGACGCCATGGACGTTGGCCTGGCCGCCCAGCTTTCCCTTCGTTCCCACCTCCTTGGCGACCCGGGTCACCTCGGAGGCGAAGGAGCGGAGCTGATCCACCATCGTGTTGATGGTGTTCTTCAGCTCGAGGATTTCACCCTTCACATCGACGGTGATCTTCTGCGAGAGGTCGCCGTTGGCCACCGCGGTGGTCACCTTGGCGATGTTGCGGACCTGATCGGTGAGGTTGCCGGCGAGGACGTTCACGTTGTCGGTCAGGTCCTTCCACGTGCCGGACACGCCCGGCACCTCGGCCTGTCCGCCGAGCTTGCCCTCCACACCCACCGTGCGCGCCACGCTGGTGACTTGCTGAGCGAAGATCCCCAGCGTCTTGGTCATCCCGTTGAGCGTTTCCGCCAGGGCGGCGATCTCCCCCTTCGCCTCCACCACCAGTTTCTGGGACAGATCGCCGTTGGCCACCGCGGTGACGACCTTCACGATCCCGCGCACCTGGGTGGTGAGGTTGGAGGCCATCAAGTTCACGTTGTCGGTGAGGTCCTTCCACACCCCCGAGACGCCCTTCACGTCGGCCTGGCCGCCCAGCTTCCCTTCGGTGCCCACTTCCTTGGCGACGCGGGTCACCTCGCCGGCGAAGAGGCGGAGCTGCTCCACCATGGTGTTGATCGTGTCCTTCAGCTCGTTCACTTCGCCCTTCGCGTCGACGGTGATCTTCTTCGACAGATCTCCCTTGGCGACCGCGGTGGTCACCTCCGCGATGTTCCGCACCTGCGCGGTGAGGTTGTTCGCGAGCAGGTTGACGTTCTCGGTGAGGCCCTTCCAGGTTCCCCCCGCGCCGGGCACCTCGGCCTGACCGCCCAGCTTCCCATCGGTGCCCACCTCCTTCGCCACCCGCGTCACTTCCGACGCGAACGCGTTGAGCTGATCCACCATCGAGTTCACGGTGGTCCCGATGCGGAGAAACTCGCCCTTCACCGATTGGCCCTTGATCTCGAGGGCCATCTTCTGGGTGAGATCTCCGGCGGCCACCGCGCTGATCACCCGCGCGACCTCGGTGGTGGGCTGCACCAGGTCCCCGATCAACGCATTGATCGATGCGACGCTGGTGGCCCATGCGCCCTTCAGCTCGCCCAGGCTGGCGCGCTCGGCCATTCGCCCTTCCCGTCCGACCACGCGCTCGACGCGGACGATCTCATTTTTCAGCCCCTCGTTCGTCCCCACCAGCGCGTTGAACGCCTCGGCGAGCTCGCGCAGCAGATCGGAGACGCCCTCGGTCGGAAGTCGGTGGGTAAAGTCTCCCTTCTGCGCGGCGCGCATCGCCTGGAGAAGCTTCTTTAGTTGTGCTTCTGAGTGGGTCTCGACACGAGCCTTGGCTGGACCGCGGGGCGGTTTGATCTTCGACTTGCGCACACTCTCGGCCTTGCCGTTCGCGCCTGCGATTCGTCCATTGATGTCCACGACAATCTCCTCCGTCGGCAGCCGCCCTTACACCCTTGACTTTGAGCGCCGTTAATCGCGCCCGAGCGCTGGAATCTGCCATCGGGTCAGGCGATCAGCCTATCGCCCCGGACGAGCTGTTCGGCGGCCAACACAAAGAAGGGTCAGCAGTGAACTGTTGGGTTGCGGACTCGAAAAGCCGGACTTACCGCCCCCGCGCCTATTTTGAGGAGATGCGTCGGGCCATCCGGACGACTGCCTGCACCCAAACCGGGTTCGCGTTGAGGGACGGCACGAGGACGAGCTCCTCGCCTCCGGCGGCGAGAAAGCTCTCCCGTCCGCGGATTCCGATTTCCTCAACGGTTTCCAGACAGTCGGCGACAAAAGCGGGGCAGACGACCGCCATCCGCCGCGTCCCCTGCTTGGCGAGCTCGATCAGTCGCAGGTCGGTATAGGGCTCGATCCACGGAGTCCGGCCCAGCCGTGACTGGAACGTGACTTCGTAGCCGCCGGGAGGAAGGCCCAGCCTTTGGGCCAATGCGCGCGCGGTGTGAAACGCCTGGGCGCGGTAGCAGCCGAGAGTGGCCTGGGCGAGGCTCTCGCAGCAGTCGGCCGAGGCCAGGCAGTGGCCCCCGCTCGGATCGCTCTTTTTCACCTGGCGCTCCGGCAGGCCGTGGAAGCTGAAGAGAACGCGATCGGCGCGGGCGGCCTTCAGCACCGGCGCGGCGACCTGCGCCCAGGCGTCGAGGAAATCCGGCTCGGAGAAGAACGCTCCCCCCGCCTTGAGCGGCAGCACCTCCCAGGGCTCGCCGAGCACCCGATAGAGCTCGCTCAAAGAGGACGCGGTCGAAGAAGCCGCCCGCTGCGGATAGAGCGGCAGGGCCACGAGCTCCTGGATCCTTTTGCGCCGAAGGCGATCGACCCCGCTTCGGATCGAAGGGTTTCCATAGCGCATCGCAAACTCCACCTCGAACTCGCTCTCCAGCTCCTGCGCCACCTTCGCCGCGAGATCCGCGGTGTGGAAGAGGAGCGGCGATCCGCGCTCGGTCCAGATCTTTGCGTACGCCGCCGCCGAACGGCTGGGCCGCAAGGGAAGGATGACCAGGTTGAGCAGGAGCCAACGCGCGATCGGCTGGAGGTCGATCACCCGCGGGTCGGAGAGAAACTCCCTCAGGAAGCGCCGAACCGCCGGGGTGGTGGGAGCGTCAGGCGTTCCCAGGTTGATCAGCAGCAGCCCCTTTTTCAGAGGTGGCGGCATTCACTGGAGGGCGTTCGGCTGGGTGAGCGGCGATTCGGCCACCCTGACCTCGAACACCTGCCCGTTGGGGCGAACCATGAAGTAGCTTCCCCGCATCGTCCCGAAGGGCGTCCGCAGCATCGCCCAGCTCGTGTATTCAAACTTCTCGCCCGGCGCGAGCTTGGGCTGCTTGCCGACCACCCCCAGGCCCCGGACCTCTTCCACCTTCGCATTCGCGTCGGTGATCACCCAGTGCCGGCTGCGCAGCTGCGCCGGCTCGGTCCCGACGTTGGCGATTTCCACCGTGTACATGAAGGCGAACTGACCGGCTTCGGGAGATGACCGCTCGGGCCAGTAGGCCGGCTTGAAGGTCACCCGGATTCCATCGGTCGTGGTGGTGGTGGACATCGGCCTGCAATCTCGCAAGCCGCTCCGGACGAATCAAGCGCTGGTTTCATTCAGCGGCGGTGGGATTCGACTTCGGCGGCCAGACCACCGAGGCAAGCACGGCGATCGCCAGGAAGCCTGCGACGACGCCAAGCGCCAGCCCGAGGGGCACCCGCCACCAGGGCTCGATCAGCATCTTCGCGCCGATGAAGGCCAGCACCGCGGAGATGCCGAGCTTTAAGTAGTGGAACTTGTCCATCAGGGCGGCGACGACGAAAAACAGGGACCGCAAGCCCAGGATCGCGAAGACGTTGGAGGTGTAGACGATCAGCGGATCGAGGCTGATCCCGAGCACCGCCGGAATGGAGTCGAAGGCGAAAATCAAATCCGTGGTCTCGACCACCAGGAGGGTGAAAAAGAGCGCGGTGACCCTGAGGCCGCCGGCTTCGCGCACGAAAAACTTCGCCCCGGTCTCGCCGGAGGAAACCGGAAGGATCTTCCGCGCCAGGCGCAGCACCGCGTTGCGCTGCGGGTCGATCTCCTCCTCCTCCTTGGAGATCATCATCTTCACCGCGGCGTAGAGCAGGAAGGCGCCGAATCCGTAGAGAAGCCAATGGAACCGGCTCACCAGGGCCGCGCCGAGGAGGATCAGCGTGGCCCGCATCACGAACGCCCCGAGGACGCCCCAGAACAGCAAGCGATGGCGGTAGGCCTCGGGGACTCCGAAGTAGGTGAAGACCATCAAGACCACGAACAGGTTGTCGACCGAGAGGGAGTATTCGACGAGGTAGCCGGCGAGGAACTGAAGCGCCAGATTCGCGCCGCCTACCTGCCAGATGCCGATGCAAAAGAGCGCGGCGAGGGTGATCCAGACCGCAGTCCAGATCACCGCCTCGCGCGGTTGGATCCGGTGCGGGGTGCGCCGCAGGATACCTAGATCGATCCCCAGCACCGCGAAGACGAAGAGGTGAAAGCAAACCCAGAGAGCGACCTGGTTGTTCACGGATGTTTCACGGTTCGCTTCGGGTCGCGTGGCGCAGGACGATCAGCGCTCGGGAGGAGAGCCGTACCAGCTCGCCCGCCGGAGTCCTCCCGCGGACCGGCTCTGGCTGGGAGGTATCGATGGCGATCTCCCAGTCGATTCCCCAGCGGATCGCGGGCAAGGTGAAATCCACCGGCTCGGCCCGTGGATTCATCAAGATCAGCAGCGTGTCCCCGAGCACGCGGTTGCCGTCCGGGTCGAAGGCGGGAATCGCGTCGCCCCCGATCAAGACCCCGAGCGCGGAAATCGCCGGGTCCCTCCAGTCCTCGAGCGTCATCTCCTCGCCATCGGGCCGGAACCAGGCCAGGTCCTTGAAGTCGGAGTTCCAGATGTGGGTCCCGTGGAAAAACTCGCGCCGCTGTAATACCGGCTGCTCCATCCGCAATCGAATCATCTTCGCGGTGAACTCCAGCGTCGCCCGCCGATGCTCGTCGAGCTCCCAATCCAGCCACGATGTTTCGTTGTCCTGGCAGTAGGCGTTGTTGTTGCCGCGCTGGGTCTTTCCGATCTCGTCGCCGGCGCAGAGCATCGGTACGCCCTGGGAGAGGAGCAGCGTGGCGAGCAGGTTGCGCTTCTGCTGCTCGCGCATCGCGACGATTTTTGGATCTTGGGTCGGGCCCTCGTGCCCGAAATTCCAGGAGTGGTTCTCATTCGAGCCGTCCTGGTTTCCCTCCCCGTTGGCCTCGTTGTGCTTCTCGTTGTAGCTGACCAGATCGTGGAGGGTGAAGCCGTCGTGGATGGCCACGTAGTTGATGCTCGCCCAGGGGCCCCGTCCGCTGAGCTCGTAGAGATCGGACGAGCCGGTGAGGCGATATCCGAGCTCGGCGACCGAGTCCTTCTCCCCCTTCCAGTAACGCCGGATCACGTCCCGGTACTTTCCGTTCCACTCCGCCCAGAGCACCGGAAAGTTGCCCACCTGGTAGCCGCCGTCGGCGATGTCCCACGGTTCGGCGATCAGCTTCACCTTCGAGAGCACCGGATCCTGATGGACGATCTGGAAGAAGGCCGACCGCGGATCGAAATCCCGCGTCCCGCGCCCGAGCGTCGTCGCCAGATCCATCCGGAAGCCGTCGACGTGCATCTGCTCCGCCCAGTACCGCATCGAATCCGCGATCAGCTTGAGGCCTTGCAGATGAAGGACATTCCAGCTGTTCCCGGTGCCGGTGAAGTCGACGTAGTGCCGGGGATCCTCGGGGTTGAGGCGATAGTAGGCCCGGTTGTCGAGCCCCTTGAAACAGACGGTGGGGCCTCCCTGATTGCCCTCGCCGGTGTGGTTGTAGACGACGTCGAGGATCACCTCGATCCCGTTCTGGTGCAGGGCCTTCACCATCGCCTTGAAGTCCGCGACCTGCCCGCCCAGCGAACCTCTGCTGGAGTAGCGCTGGTCGGGCGCAAAGAAACCGATGGTGCTGTATCCCCAGTAATTGACGAGCCCGCGATGCACCAGAGGCGCCTCGTCCACCGCTTCGTGGACCGGCAGCAATTCCACCGCGGTGATCCCCAACTTGCGCAGGTGGTCGATCGCCGCCGGCGTGGTCAGCCCGGCGTAGGTGCCTCTAAGCTCGGGAGGCACGGCCGGGTTGCGCCGGGTGAACCCCTTCACGTGCAGCTCGTAGATGACCGTGCGGTGCCAAGAGGTCAGAGGCCGGGCGTCGTTGCCCCAGTCGAACGAATCGTGGACCACCACGCTCTTCGGCTTGGCCGGCGCGTCGTCGCGGATGTCGGGCGCCGCGCGACCCTCGAGCACCTCGCCGTTTTTCGGTTCGCGAAGCACCGGGTGGTCCCAATTGAGCTTTCCGCTGAAGGCGCGCGCGTAGGGATCGACCAGGAGCTTCGCCGGATTGAAGACCAGGCCCTGGGCCGGATCGAACGGCCCGTGCACTCGAAAACCGTAGAGGGCGCCGGGCTGAAGCCCGGGCAGATAACCGTGCCAGACGTGATGGACCTTCTCCTGCAGATCGAATCGGCGAATCTCCCGGGTCGGGTCGGCGGGATCGAAGAGACACAGCTCCACCCGGGTCGCCCGCTCGGAGAAGACCGCGAAGTTGACGCCCTGCCCGTCGTAGGTCGCACCGAGGGGAGCCGGACGACCCGGGCGCAGCGAGGCTGAAATTTCAGTCATTCGCTGCTTTCTCCAAGAGGGCGACCGGGAAATCCCTCAGCGCTGCCCCGGCGCTCAAGGTGACGGCGGTTCCGCGATCCTCCGCTCGGAGGACCCTTCCGGTGAAGACGTCCTTGAGGCGGGCGCCCGCGAGCTCCGCCGGAAGATGGATGAACGTATCTCGCAGGCTGGCGGCGATTCCACCGGATTCGGTCAGCCCCGCCACCAGCCGGGGGACGATGACGAGCACCATCTCCTCGTTCAAGCGCCGGCAAAAGCAGACGACCTGGGCGCCGCGCTCTCCCGAGGCCGCCAGGGGCAGGTACTCGCCGGATCGGAACAGGGCATTTCGGCGCCGCTTGAAGCGCAGCCCCTGCGATAACACGAAGAGCTTGATCCGCCCGTCGGTCATCTGCGCGGCGAGCCGCTGCGCCAGTCCGAGCCGATCGACCTCCGCCTCGCGGTCGAGCTCCTCGAGCAGACGCCGGCGAAGCGCGAAGTCCACCGGGCGGCGATTGTCCGGGTCCACCAGCGACAGGTTCCAGAGCTCGCAGCCCTGATAGACGTCGGAGACTCCGGGCGAGGCGATCTTGAGCAGCGTCTGGGAAAGGCCGTTCACCTGGCCGGGCAGCTCGATCCGCTTCTTGAACTCCTTGAGGTCGGCGATGAATCGCGAGCCCTGAGACGGATCGAGCGCCGCCTTGACGAAGTCCGACATCGCGGATTCGTATTCGGGATTGGGATTGACCCAGCTCGTATTCACCTTCGCTTCCCTGATCGCCTTGAGCATGTACTGCTCGATTCGCTGGCGAAAGTGCTCAAACTCGCCGGGCGGAATCGACTCGCCCATCGGCCAGGCGCCTACCACCGTTTGATAGACCAGGTACTCGTCGTTGGCATCCGGAATCCGACCGCCCTTCTTGTGCCGGCGATTCATCCGGGCCCACCGGCGCAGGCGGACCCGCCACTCCTCGGGGAGCTCGGAGATCACGCTGATCCGCGCCCGGACGTCCTCGCTGCGCTTGGTGTCGTGGGTGGAGGTGGCGCAGAGGGAGCCCGGCCACCGCTCCAGCCGTTCCTGGTTGCGAAGGTGGAATGCCTCCTGGCTGGTCCCGAATCGCTCCGGTTCGCCGCCGACCTCGTTGAGCGAGACCAGTCGATTGTAGATGTAGAAGACGGTGTCCTCGAGGGCCTTGGCCATCACCGGGCCGGTGACCTGCTGGACCCTCATCGCGAAGCGGAGCATCACCTCGCGCTGGCGCTGCTCGAGCTCCTCCGGATACCGGCGCAGCAGCACTTCCTGAAGGAAATCGAAAATGGTGACGCTGGTGGTCGGATCGCGCTCCTTCGCCCGGGCGATGGTCCACTCGATGTATTGGATGTCGCGCTGATCGACCTCGGGCCGCCAGCCGTCGACGTAGGTGCGGTAGACCGGAAAGAGGGCGATGAATTCCACCAGCGCGCGGCGAAGGGCGTTGAGGGTGAAGTCGCGGGTGCGCCGATTCATTTCCGAGATCCGGTTCAATTCCCGCGCCAGGACGTTGATCTCGCTCGCCATCGCGGCGCTCATGATCAATTTCTTTTTCTCGTAGACGAGCTCGCGGTAGTCGTAGCGCCGGCCGACGAACCGGGAATAGGTGTCGGTGATCGATCGCTCGGATTCCCTTCTGACAAACAATCCCCCGACCACGTTGGCGAACCGGTAGCCGGTGTTTCCGGCGATCGCCCAGGCGTCGGGGATGCGCTCCCGCCCGCCCTGGATCTTCTCCACCACCACGTAGAGCGCGCGGGCGATGGGCGAATCGGGTTGGTTGGCGATCTCGGCGCGAAAGAGACGGCGAACGTGCGTCTCAACCATCGGCCAGGCTTCCGGGTCGGGCTGCTGCGCTTCGAAGATCTTCCGCGTCCGCTCGACCCAGTAGCGTTCTTGAAGATCGAGAAAGTACGCCGACGGGTCGAAGAGGCCGTCGGGATGGTCGATCCTCAGGCCGTCCACCTTCCCCTCCGCGATCCAGCGGAACACCAGCTCGTGGACGCTGTCGAAAACCTCCTGGTCCTCGACCCGGATCGCGGCCAGGCTGTTGATGTCAAAAAAGCGCCGGTAATTGATCTCCTCCCCCGCCACCCGCCAATGGGCCAGCCGGTAGCTGCAGCGGCTGAGCACCGAATCGAGCAGGTCGAAGCTGGCGGGCTCGCCCTGCCTTCCGTTGAAGATGTCTACTTTGCGACCGATCCACGCGCTGATCGGCGGCGACTGGGCGGCGAGCGTCGCCAGCCGGCGCTTGATCACTTCTTTTTCGCGGTTGCGCTCGACCATCTTCGCGCGCTCGGTCTCGAACTGGCGGGGCAGATGGTCGATCGAGGTGAGGATGGATTGAAGCTCGACGAAGCTCGGATCGGCCTCGCCCAGCTCCTTCTCCAGCGACTCGATCTCGTGTCTCAAGAGCGTCGCGTATTGCTTGGGGGCGACGGCGAAGGTGCGATCGTAGTAGCGCAGCAGGAGGGCGCCGTCGGCGAAGGCGAGCTCGAGCTCCCCCCGCTCGAGGACGATCCCGTACTGATCCCCGAGGACCGGGAGGAGGACCTTGTTCTTCAGCTCTTCCTTGACCGGATCCCAATCGATGTCGAAATATTTGGCGTAGAACGACGCCGGCCCATTTTCGAGCACGTCGTTCCACCAGGCGTTGCCCCGCTCGATCCCCATGTGGTTGGGGACGAAGTCGAGCAGCTGGCGCAGGCCCCGCCCCTTGAGCGCGGCGCAGAAAGCGGCGTGCTCCTCGGGAGTGCCGATCTCCGGATTGAGGGCGTTGTGGTCGATCACGTCGTAGCCGTGCATGCTCCCGGGCGCGGCCTGGAAGTACGGCGAAGCGTAGACGTCGCTGATGCCGAGCCGCTCGAAATAGGGAACGAGGGGCGTCGCATCGGTGAAGCGGAAGCCCTTGTGAAACTGGAGTCGATAGGTCGAAAGCGGCGTGGCGCGCTCTGCGAGGACCGCTTTCTTGAGCGAGGAAAACAATCCCTCGGCAATCACCGCGGCGTCGAATCCCTCGGCCGCGACTACCGGGCTCTCTTCAGGGCGCTGCATCCCCCTGCTCTTAGGAATTCGAACGACAAACGTCTACCCCAAACAAAGAGGCTCGCCTTTGCGGCGAGCCTCTGTGCAGTAGACGGCGAGAGGGAGCGATCAGCTGAGTTGCTTATTCACCAGCTTGGTCATCTCGAACATCGAGACTTGCTTCTTCCCCCCAAACACCGCGCGGAGCTTGTCATCGGCGTTGATCATCCGCCGCTCCTTCGAGTCTTGGAGATTGTTCTTCTTGATGTATGCCCAGAGTTTCTTGACGACCTCGGTTCGCGGTATCGGCTTGTCACCGACGACTTCCGCCAACACCGGTGAAGGCTGCATTGCTTTCATGAAAGCGGCGTTCGGCTTGCGCTTGGCACCTGACTTCTTCGCGGAATTCTTCTTCACCATTTTCTTTGCGGCCATTCTGTCTAGGTCTCCTCCCCTCCAGGGGACGTTATCGGCTTCGCATCAAAGCCGTTAGAGGGCGTAGTACCAGTTTCTCAGAGGGAAAAACAGTCTATCGACGGATTTTTCACTCGGGGGGATCGATTTTCATGGCACTCCACTTGCTGTGAGGCACCCTCTCTTGGTCAAACTCCCCTCGAATGCGAGCACTGGTGACCGGCGCCAATGGCTCTCTCGGAGCCTGGCTGACGCGAAAAATCGTTCGATTTGCCGCTCAGGTGCGCTGCCTGGTGCCCAAGACGATCGCCACCGCCGAGCTCGAGGGGCTTCCGATTCAGCTCATGTATGGAGATGTCGTCGACCCGGGGCGCTCTCCCTCGCCGCGCCGCCCCGGCCGCTCTCGATGGTGGACGTCGATGACGTGGTGGATCTCCTGATTCTCCTCGCCAGCCGCAAGCTGGTTCAACAGCTGCTCGCCCCCGCCCGGACCTGCTCCGGGCAGAAAGCGGAGACGGTTCTCGGCTTCCGGCCCGTCCGCTCGATTGGGGACTCGATCCGCCGCAGCGCCGCCTGGTACGTCGAGGGCGGTTGGATCTAGTCGCCGCCAGTCAGGCGGGGATCGGGATCCATTGACACCCAGCGCCGGAAACGGCAGGTTCACCCAAGGACTTTGTTTTCACGGGCACGGTGTCGCAACTCAAGAGCGCCGAGGCCTTCGCGGCAATGCCATGAGCAAGCCCTCGAGCAAGAGCGCGAAAGCTGCTTTCTACGACGTCGACGGGACGCTGGTGAAGACGAACATCGTGCACGCCTATGGGTACTACGCGATGAACCGCGGCTCGCTCTGGGGTATCGCGGGAAGGACCCTGTCGGCGATCGCCTCGATTCCGGTGTTCGCCGCGCTGGATGCGGTGGACCGCAAGATTTTCAACGAATTCTTCTATCGCTACTACGCCGGCCTCTCCGAGGATCGACTGCTCACCCTGGCGGAGGAGATGTTCGAGGATCTGGTCAAGCCGGCGATCTTCCCCAAGGCGAGGGACCTGATCGAGGAGGCGCGGCGGTCGGGCTGCCGGATCATCTTCGTCACCGGCGCGCTCGATTTCACCGTCCGCCCGCTGGTCGAATACCTCGAGGCCGACGACCTGATCGCCAACAAGATGCAGTACGTCGGGGGGATCGCCACCGGGAAGGTGATTCCGCCGATCATCGAGGGAGCGAACAAGGCGAACGCCATCCGCGACTACTGCATCCGCGAGGGCCTGGCGCTGGACAAGAGCCACGCCTACTCGGACAGCGGATCCGACTACGCGATGCTCGCCGTGGTGGGCCGTCCCACCGCAGTCAACCCGGACATCCGGCTGCGGGCGCTCGCCCGCGCCTATCAGTGGCCGATTCTCGACCTGAGGTAGCCTCAACCCGATGCGCTCTCTGAAGACCCTCAGGAAGCTGTACGACGAAGAATCGCATCTGGTGATCACCGAGAAGGGCTCGCCGCCGCGCGTCCTCTTCTCCGGGGAGGATTTTCTCCTCGAGGATCTTCCCATCGGGTCCCGGGTCATCTATCCGCGGGCTCCGCTGGAGGGGGTTCCCAACCTCAAAGCGACGATCCGCTACGCCCTCAACCACCCCCAGGGGATGGAGCCGCTCCACGCGCTCCTGCGCCCGGGGATGAAGGTCACCGTGGCGCTGGACGACATCTCCCTGCCGCTGCCGCCGATGCGGGTCCCCGACGTGCGCCAGAGCATTCTCGAGATCGTGCTCGAGTTGCTCGCCGATTCCGGCGTCGACGACGTGCACCTGATCGTCGCCAACTCGCTCCATCGCCGGATGACCGAAGCGGAGCTGAAGCGGATGGTGGGCGAGCGGATCTTCAAGGGCTTCTACCCGGACCGCTACTACAACCACGACGCCGAGGATCCGGAGGGGATCGTCGAGTTGGAGCACACCAGCAATGGCGAGATGGTGGCGATCAATCGCCGGGCGGCCGAATCGGATTTGATCATCTACGTGAACATCAACCTCGTGCCGATGGACGGCGGGCACAAGTCGGTGGGCACCGGCCTCACCAACTACCAATCGCTTCGCGCCCATCACAACCCGACCACCATCCGCCAGTCGGAGAGCTACATGGAGCCGGCGCGCTCCGCGCTTCACCGGAGCACGGAGCGGATCGGCCGGGCGATCGATAAGCACCTCAAGGTCTTCCACATCGAAACGGCGATCAACAATCGAATGTTCGACGGGCAGCTCGCGTTCCTGGGCAAGAAGGAAGAGGACTACACCGAGTTCGACCGCCTGAAGCTTCAGGGAATGCGCTACACCCTCTCCAAAATGCCCCGCGCCGCGAAGCGCAAGCTGTTCATGAGCATTCCCGCTCCCTACGACGTGATCGGGGTCCACGCCGGCGCCACCGAGCCCACCCACGAGAAGACGCTCGAGCTGTGCTGGAAGCAGTACGTCGTCCCGGTCGACGGGCAGGCGGACATCGTGATCTACGGCGTCCCCTACATCTCGCCCTACAACGTCAACTCGATCTTGAACCCGCTGCTCCTGCAAGTGATGGGGCTCGGCTACTTCTTCAACCTCAATCGCGGCGTGCCGCTGGTCAAAAAAGGCGGGGTGATCATCCTCTGCCACCCGGCCTACGACGAGTTCGATCCCGAACACCACCCAAGCTACATCGAGTTCTTCAACCGCCTGCTGCCGGAAACCCGCGACGCGCTGGTGTTGGAGCACAAATACGAGCGCGAGTTCGCCACCAATCCGAGCTATGTACACCTTTATCGCAAGGGGAATGCGTATCACGGCGCCCATCCATTCTATATGTGGTACTGGGGCGAGAACGGGCGAGCGCACGTGGGGAAGGTCATCGTCGCCGGAGCAGAGAACAATCACGTTCCCGAGATGCTTGGCTGGGAGCGGACCGACACGCTCGCCGAGGCGATCGACGTCGGGCGGGGGTTCATGGGGCGATCGGCGCAGATCTCGCTGGTGCACCTTCCTCCCATTCTTCAGACCGACGTGAGCATCTGAATCGACCGCAATGCAAAGCGACTCGCTCAACGTCGGGGAGGTCCTGTCGAGCAAACGAATCCTGCTCACCGGTTGCACCGGATTTCTGGGCAAGGTGACCCTCTCGATGCTGCTCCACCGCTACGGCGAGCAGCTCGATCGGGTCCACGTCCTCGTCCGCAAGGGGTCCTCAGCGTCGGCTCAGCAGCGCTTCTTCGACAAGGTGGTCGCCGGCGAGCCCTTCGCGCCGATCCGCGAGGCCCGCGGAGAAGAAGCAGCGCTGGATTTCTTCAAGGCGAAGTGCGCCGTCCACCAGGGCGACATCGCCAGCGATCGGCTCGGTCTTTCCGCCGCGGCCCTCGAGGGGCTTCGGGGGCAGGTCGATCTGGTGATCAACTGCGCCGGGCTGGTGTCCTTCAATCCCTCGCTCGAGCTGGGCCTGAACGTGAACACCATCGGCGTTCGCCACCTCGTCGACGCCTGCCTGACGCTCGGGGCGCCCCTGGTCCACGTCTCGACCACCTTCGTGGTCGGAAACCGCAGCGGCCTGGTCTTCGAGGACGAGGAGATCCGCGGCTATTTCCCGAAGAAGGACGAGCTCGATGGCCGCGACTTCTCCCTCGAGCAGGAGCTCTTCGACTGCCAGAAGCTGGTCACCCGGCTGCGCGAGATGGCCGAGGACAAGGCGCTCACCTCGACCTTCCGGCAAAAGGCGATCGATCGGCTCACCGAGGAGGGCCGGGACCGCAGCGAGGAGAAGGCGCTGCGGCTGGCGGTGGGGCGGGAACGCAAGCTCTGGCTCACCAACGAGCTGACCCGGGCCGGAATGGAGCGGGCCCAGCACTGGGGCTGGCCGAACACGTACACCTATACCAAGGCCCTGGGCGAGCAGGTGATCGCGGGGACCCCCTCGCTTCAATACGCGATCGTGCGGCCGTCGATCATCGAGAGCGCCCTGCGCTATCCGTTTCCCGGCTGGAACGAGGGGTTCACCACCTCGGCGCCGCTGGCCTTCGCGGGGATCAAGGGACAGCCGGGAATTCCCGCCGGCGAGAAGACGATCCTCGACATCATCCCGGTGGATCTGGTGGCCGGCGCCATTCTCGGGATCGCGGCGCAGGCGCTCTCCACGCCGGAGCGCCGCGTCTTTCAAGTCGCCTCGGGGGACGTCAATCCCTTCATCGCCAGCCGCTCGGTGGAATTGGTCGGCCTCTATCGGCGGCGGCACCAACGACGGAAGGGCACCGACGGCCCGCTGTGGAACAAGGTGCGCGCGCGGATGGAGCCGCAGGCGATCTCGCGGGCCGCTTTCGAAACGCGCTCGGCGCCGCTGTTTGCCCAGAGCGCGCGCCTCTTGAAGAATCTCATCCGGCAGGCGAAGCCAAAATGGGGCGCGCCGCGGGTCTCCGCGCTGATGGACCACGCGGCGGAGAAGCTCGACGAGGTGGAGCAGCAGGCAAGCTCGCTCTCCGCGTTGGTCGAGCTGTTCCTGCCGTTCATCTGGGAGAACCGCTACACCTTCCGCTGCGACAACACCCGGTCCGTGTTCAACCGGCTCACCGCCGAAGATCGGGCGAAGATCCCCTGGGATCCGGAAGCGATCGATTGGCGCGAGTACTTCCTCGACGTCCACCTCCCCGGCCTCGAGAAGTGGGTCTTCCCCGCCCTCGAGGAGGAGACGAAGAAGCAGACCGCGATCCCCGTGCATCGCGATCTGCTCGAGCTCTTCGAGGCGGCGGTGCACGCCCACCGCCAGCGGATCGCCTTCCGGATGGTCGAGGGCGACCGGGAAGAACGCTTCACCTACGGCGACGTGGATCGCTACTCGGCTCGGATCGCCTCCTTCCTCGTCCGCGCCGGAGTGCGGGTGGGCGACCGGGTGCTCTTGATCGCGGAGAACCGGCCCGAGTGGGGGATGAGCTACTTCGGTATCCTGCGCGCCGGCGGCACCGCGGTGCCCGTCGATCCCGAGCTCACCGAGTCGGAGGTGGTGAACCTCGCCGCCAAGGCGAAGGCGGTCGCCTGCCTGATCTCGGAAAAATCGGTGGGCACGCTCTCCGGCCTCTTCGGAGCCTTCTCGCAGGCAGAGCTTCAGACCCAGGTCCACTCGCTCGCCCGGGCGATGGAGGGGGACAGCGCCTTCCCCAACCGCACCGGGCCGGTGAAGAAGAGCGCGACGCCGGATCAGATCGCGTCGCTGATTTTCACCTCGGGGACCACCGGGCAGCCGAAGGGGGTGATGCTCACCCATCGCAACTTCGCCTCCCTGGTGGCGAAGCTGGCCGGGGTGTTCGATCTGCGCTCGGGCGACGGACTGCTCTCGGCGCTTCCGCTCCACCACACCTTCGAGTTCTCCTGCGGCTTTCTGATGCCCTTCAGCCGCGGGGCGGAGATCACCTATATCGATGAGCTCACCGCCGACCGGCTGAGCGGCGTCTTCGAGACCGGACGGATCACCGCGATGATCGGCGTCCCCGCGCTCTGGCAGCTGCTCCACCGGAAAATCACCCAGGAGCTCGCGGCCAAGCCGGCGGCGATCGATCACGGGGTCAAGGCTCTCATGACCGCCCACGCCGAGCTTCGCGACCGAACGGCGTTCAATCTGGGCAAGCTGCTCTTCTGGCCGCTGCACCGCCGATTCGGCGGCCGGATGAAGTACCTCGTCAGCGGCGGATCCGCGCTACCAGAGGAGGTCCACCGGGCGTTCCACGCGCTCGGCTTCAACCTGACGGAGGGATATGGCCTCACCGAGGCCGCCCCGGTGCTCACCGTGGCGCCGCTCGACAACCGGCGGCAGCCGGGCACGGTCGGCCGGCCCCTCCCGGGAATCGAAGTGAAGATCGACCATCCGGACGAGAACGGGATCGGCGAGGTGCTCGCGCGCGGTCCGAGCGTGATGGCCGGGTATTTCGAGGATCGCGACGCCACCGACGCCGTCTTCGAGGACGGTTGGCTCCGCACCGGCGACCTCGGGCGGCTGGACTCCGAGGAGAAGCTGTACCTCGTGGGCCGGAAAAAAGACGTGATCATCGATGCGAGCGGGAAGAACGTCCATCCCGACGAGCTCGAGGAGATCTATCGGGACCACCCGAGCATCAAGGAGCTCTCGGTGGTCGGGCTGCCCGACGAGTCGGGCGGCGAAAGGGTGGCCTGCCTCTGCGTCCCCGACTACCAGGACCGCCCGCGCGAAGAGGTGCGCGCCGACCTCGAGGAGCACTTCCAGAAGAAGTCGGCGGCGATGCCCTACTACCGGCGGGTCAAGGTCCTCAGGCTGTGGGATGGCGACCTGCCGCGAACCTCCACCCGGAAGGTCAAGCGCACCCAGGTGATCAACGAGCTCAAGCGCCTCGAACGGCTCGCCGCTTCGGGCGATCGAGCGCGTCAGGCGGCGTCCGCCGCGCCGCTGGGCGAAATCGACCGGTGGCTCTATCCGCTGATCGCCGAGGTCTCCCAGCGACCGGTCTCCCAGGTCGGCCCCCAGGCGCGCCTCGCCGCCGATCTCGGCTTCGACTCGCTGATGATCACCGAGCTCGCGGTGGCGCTCGAACAGGCCGGAGTCGCGGTCGGCGAGCTCGGCGATCTGAGCCAGGTCAATACGGTGGAGGACCTGCGCAAGAGCATCGCGTCGCTCGGGCGCGCGGTGCCCGTCAAGGCGAGGAAGAGCGCGGCCAAGGCGCCGCCGGCCGCCCAGAGCGCGGAGATTCCGGTACCCGACCTCGTGGCCAACCTCGGCCGCGGACTGCTTTCGGTCGGCCAACGAATAATCTACGGCGGCCTGTTCCAGGTACACGTCACCGGGAAGAGCTTCATCCCGCAGAACGAGAGCTTCCTCGTGGTGGCCAATCACACCAGCCATCTCGACATGGGGTTGATCAAGGTCGTGCTCGGAGACCAGGGAGAGCGGCTGACCGCGCTGGCCGCCCGCGACTACTTCTTCGACACGCCCTTGAAGAGGGCCTACTTCGAGAACTTCACCAACCTGATTCCGATGGATCGACACGGCTCGCTGCGCGAGTCGCTGCGCCTGGCCGGAGAGGCGCTCAAGCAGGGTTACAACCTGCTCATCTTCCCCGAGGGGACCCGTTCCCCGACCGGGGAGCTGCTCGAGTTCAAGCCGACGATCGGCTATCTGGCGCTGACCTACCACGTGGATGTGCTGCCGCTGTATCTGCGCGGCACCTACGAGGCGCTGCCCAAGGGCGCCATCTTCCCTAAGGGAAAGGACTTGAGCGTCAACATCGGACCGCTTCTCTCCTACGGCGAGCTCAAGGCGCGCACCGAGGGGATGGCGCGATCGGAGAGCTACCGCCAGGTGGCCCACTGGGCCGAGGAAGCGGTGAAGGCGCTCCGGGACGGCGGGGTGCTCACCCTGGAACCTCGCCCCAAGCCCGGGAAACCGCAGCGCCAGGCCGGTTCCACGCGCGCGACTCCCGCCGGGGGCCGGCCGCGGCCTCCCGGAGAAGGCGGCGGCGCCGGACGCCTGGTGGGCCGCAGGAGGCGCTGAAGTGAGAATCCTGGTCACCGGAGGAACGGGATTTCTCGGGTCGCATCTGGTGGCGCGACTCCTGGCCGACGGCCACTCGGTCCGCGTGCTCGGGCGCTCGCCGCCGGAGCGTCCGCTGGGGGCGAACGCGGAGTTCTTCCCCGGAGATCTGCGCGACCCGGAGCCGCTGCGGCGCGCCACCGCGGAGATGGAGGCGATCTACCATCTCGCCGGCCTGGTCTCGTTCAATCCCCGCGATGGCCGCGCGATGTACGAGCTGCACGTGGACGGCACCCGGCGACTGCTCGACGCCGCGGCCGAGTCGGGAGCGCGGCGAATCATCCTCGCCTCGACCTCCGGCACGATCGCCGTGTCCAAGAAGGAGGAGATCGCCGACGAGGACCACGACCATCCGATCGCGGTGGTCGGAAGGTGGCCCTATTACCTCTCGAAAATCTACCAGGAGAAGCTCGCGCTCAGGTTCTGCCGCGAGCGCTCGCTCCCGCTGGTGGTGCTCAACCCGAGCCTTCTTCTCGGCCCGGGCGATGAGCGCCTTTCCTCGACCTGGGTCATCTCCAAGTTTCTCAATCAGGATATCCCGGCGATGCCGACAGGCGGTCTGTCCTTCGTCGACTGTCGCGACGCCGCCGCCGCCTTTGCCGCGGCCTTGACTTCTGGAGAGGTGTTCGGGCGCCATCTCATGGGCTCGAACATGAGCTTCCGGGAGCTGTTTGGCCGGCTGAGTCGTCTGACCGGCGTGCCGGCGCCGAGGCTCCGCTTGCCCTCGGAGGTGAACACCCTGGGCGTTGGCCTGCTGGAGCGCTGGTCCAGGATGCGCGGCGTGGAGCCCCCGGCCGATCGCCACTCGGTGGAGATCGGCGAGCACTTCTTCTACGTCGACTCTTCCAAAGCCGAACGCTTGCTCGGCTTCAAGGCTCGCGATCCCCAAGAGACGCTTCAAGACTCGGTCGCGTATCTGATGTCGAAGATGCCCCCCGACGCGCTGCCGGGGGTCAAAGGGAAGTTGAAAGAGATTCGCGAGCAGGCCTCCCCCTCCCGGTGAGCTTTCGGCGGGCGCGGCGTGCGGAGCCGGATCGAACGAGGAGTGGCAAGTGCGTGGAATCGAAAACATTCCCTGGCTCTACGACGCGATGCTCTCCTTCTACGAGTGGCGTGGCCTGGGGCGCTGGCGGGCGAAGCTCGTCGAGGGTGCGCGGGGCCGCTCGCTCGATCTGGGTTGCGGGACCGGACGCAACCTTCCCCTCTATCCGCCCGGCGTCGAAGTGTTCGCGATGGACCCCGACACCGAGGCGCTCAACCGCGCCCGGGAGCGGGCGCCTTCCGTTCCGCTGGTGCGCGGCAAGGTGGAGCAGCTTCCGTTCCGCGACGGCGCTTTCGACACGGTGGTGAGCGGCCTCGTCTTCTGCAGCGTTGGCGATCCGGCTCGCGGCTTTTCGGAGGTGAAGCGGGTCCTTCGTCTCGACGGTCGACTCCGCATGCTCGAGCACGTGCGCAAGCAAGGCGAGCTTGCCGGGCGCCTGCAAGACCTCATCCAACCGGTTTGGACCTGGATCACCGGAAGCTGTCATCCCAACCGCGACACCGAGCGGGCCGTCGAGGAATCCGGATTCTCCATCGAGCGCAACGGCCGGCGGGCGAAGAAGGACATGCGGCTCTTCTCGGCCCGCCTCGAATCAGACGACTCTCCGGCGCGCCCTCCGACGCCGCGCTAACAAGGTGTTGAAAAGCGTCGCGAGCAAGCCCAGCCTCCCGGCGCGCGCAAACGAAGCAGGTGGGCTGCGCAGCAGTTTTAAACACCCTGTTGAGTCAACCGGCGACCTGGTTTCGTCCCGCCTTCTTCGCCTCGTAGAGCTTGGCGTCAGCGGCCTTGATGAACTGCGCCGGGTCGGTCGTCTCCGGGGTCATGTCGGCGACTCCGAGCGAGATGGTGACGGGAATCTCTTTTCCTTCGAAGACGAAGGGATGATCGGCGACGATCTTCCGGAGCTTCTCGGCGAAGCGGCGCGCATTGTCCGGCCCGCTCTCGGGGATGACGATCGCGAACTCCTCGCCGCCATAGCGGGCGAAGCACTCTTCCTTTCGAACCCGCTGTTTGATCCGCTGCGTCAGCTCCCGCAGGACGAAGTCCCCGACGATATGGCCGTGGGTGTCGTTGACCTTCTTGAAGTCGTCGAGGTCGATCATGATCAGCGCAAGGTCGCGGTTGTATCGATGGCAGCGGCCGATCTCGCGCTCGAGGAACTCGGTCAGGTAACGCTTGTTGTTGATCTGGGTCAGCCCGTCCACGATGGTGAGCTGGTAGATCTCCTCGTGGTAGAGGGTCTCGATGTTGCCGCCGCTCAGGAATTTGAAGATCGCGCCGCCGACCTTCACCAGGTCGCCGGAGCGCAGCGGGGCCTCCTCGAGCACCTCCTGATCGTTGAGGTAGGTGCCGTTGGTAGATCCGAGATCCTGCACGTAGGAGCGGCCCTGGCGCGTCCTGATGATCGCGTGCCGCCGGGACACGTTGTCGATATCGAGGGCAATGTTGTTCTTCACGTCTCGGCCGATGGTGAACTCCTCGGCATCGAGCACGTAGTTCTTGCCGAGGTTGGGCCCGTGGATCTGGACGAGACAGCTCTCCGAATCCGCGGAGAGCCTTTCTTGAAGACTCGAGATACGGGTGACGCGAGTTTCCTGTCCAGCCATGTTGAGGTGGTTTGAATACCATGGCTCATCATCGGCCCCAACGGAGGTAGGCCGACCCGTGGGTCGCCTGGCACTACATCCATGTATTATTCAGGATCACACCGCGGCGGCGACGTGCTTCGCTCCCCAGCGTGCGGTGCCGTAGATCGTTTCTTGCGGGTTGACCCCAAGCGAGGTCGGGAAAACCGACCCGTCCACGACGAAGAGGTTGTCCAACTCGTGGTACCGCAGCCGGGAATCCACGACCGAGGTCGCCGGGTCCTTCCCCATCGCGCAGCCCCCCATCTGGTGCGCGGTAACCACGCGAACGCGCAGCCTTTCCCAGGGAGCCGAATCCAGCTTCGAAATCTCGTCGGCGGAGCGCATCACCACTGGCGGTGAATGGAGGCTGATCACCGTCTTCGCCCCGGCGGCGAACTGGATGCGGGCCATCTCCTTGCAGGCGGTCCGGAAAGCCTCCCAGTGCGTTTCGTTCAACGGATAGTTGATTTTGAGCCGTCCTTGCCCCTCCGGCCGCAGACCGACCGTTCCGCCCTCTTCGCCCGGCATCAAGCCGTCGACCGTCAACGCGATGCAGGCGTTGAGGTGCGGCAGGCGCGAAATCCACCGCCGGTAGTCGATCCCGAAGCCGTTGAGGACAATCGCTCCCAGCATCGGATGGATGGGAGGCACTTCGATGAAGAACCCCATCTTCCCCGGCCCGCGGTCGATGAAATGGTGCGAGTGGACGGACTGCGGCGCGCCGGAGAAGGCCTCGACCGGTTCATCGAAATCCGCGGCGGTGATCACCACCGGGTGCAGGAAGGTTCGCTTGCCCACCCGTCCCCGTCCGGTGAGGCCGGACCGAAGAAGCAGCGCCGGTGAGTTCAGCGCACCACACGACACCGCCGTCACCCTGGGCCGGATGGTGAGCGTCTTTCCCGTCCGGCCCCGGCTCTCCGAGTCGAGAATGTCCACCTCCACCGCCGCCACCTTCCGGCCCTCGACCCTGAGGCGCCGCGCCGAAGCGTTAGCGTAGACGGTGAGCCCCTTTTCGACCGCATCGGGGATCAGGGTCACCAGCATCGACTGCTTGGCGTCGATCGGGCAACCCAGACCGCAATAGCCGAGGTCGGCGCAATTGTTCACATTGCGGGGAATGAGGCCGCGGCCATAGCCAAGCTTTCCGCAGCCGTCCCAGAGAATCCGGTTGTTCCGGTTGATCCGCCCCTCCGGCCAGGGGGCGATGTGCAGCCGCTTCTCGAGCGCCTCCCAGTGAGGCCGCAGGGTTTCCTCGGAGAGGCCTTCGACGCCGTGAACGTCCCGCCAGTGGTCGAGGATGCGCCGGGGAGTTCGAAACGAGGAGCACCAGTTCACCGTCGTGCCGCCGCCGACGCTTCGCCCCTGGAGGATGGTGATCGACAGATCGTCGGTGGTCCGATTTCCGAGCTCCTGATACAGGTTCGGATAGGCGGTGCTCTCTTTAAGGTCGAACTCGCGCCGGGTGTGATGGCCACCCTCTTCGAGCATCACCACGCGGAGACCCCGGGAAATCAGCTCGTAGGCCAGGACGGACCCGCCGGCCCCGGAACCGATGACGCACACGTCACACGCCACCTCTCCCCCACCGCGGATTTCATCGCTGACGTAGATCCGTCCTTCAGTCACTGGACGACTCCACGCTGACGTGGATCCGCAATTCGGTCACCGGACGACTCCGGGCTCACGCAGATCCTTCCCTCGGCCACACTGTTGTACATTTGGCCCCGGAAGCCGGGGCAAAATGTACAACAGATGAGAAGACTCCAGCCTGAAGTGGATCCCCGCTTCAGTCACTGGACGACTCCGGGTGGAACACGCCGTTTCCGTCGGGGCGACTGACCCCTCCTCCCCGCCAGACGGGCGCTTCCGGTTGGTGAAAGCCGGGAGGCGGGCCGGAGTAGTGAACCGCCGGCCAGATCGAAGGAGATCCGAAGTAGCTGGCGAGGGCGAGCGTTCGCAGCGCGGCAAATCCGGTGCGCCGGATGGCCAGGCGACTGGATTCCCAGTCCTTGAGCACCTCGTCCTGCTCCGGTCCGGCCAACTGGGTCAGGGGGCGGATTCTCCCGCCGAAGACGAACCCCGCCAGCGCATTCTCAAACAGATTGAGCAGCTGTTTCACCTCGCGGGCGGCGGCGGGATCGGTCTGGGCGAGAATTCGATCCGCGTTCAGCCCGACCCCGGTCTGCTCCACGGATGGAAATCCCTCGCCCTCGGGGATCAGCCGCGCGGCGACGGCCATCAGCACCGCGTATTCCGAGGCATCGAGGACTTTGAGCCCCTCGGGCGGCAGGGGGACGCTCCGGCCGCGGCGCAGCGCCAGAAAGCCGCCGCCGCCCACGGCGAGGATGAGCCCGCCGAAGATCCCTTTTTTCAGAAACCCGCGCCGGCCGAGCGGGACCGGCGTTGGCTGCTCGGCGCTTTCCATGGTCGAAGGCTACTCCCACCGCGTCCATTTGTGGGTGAAAGAAGAGTCATCCCCTTGCCGCAGAGCCAGGTGCCGCCTAAACCATCCCTTTGATGGCCAAATATCTATCGATGATTCTGGCGGGCGGCGCCGGGACTCGCCTCGATCCGCTGACGCGCGAACGGGCAAAGCCAGCCGTGCCATTCGGGGGCCGTTACCGGATTATTGATTTCTGTCTTTCGAATTTTGCGAATTCGGGCTTTTTGAAAATGAAAGTCCTGACGCAATACAAGTCAGAATCGCTGAACAATCATCTCTCGCGTGCCTGGCGGATGACCGCATTCCTCGGGCACTACGTGGAGTCGGTGCCTGCGCAGATGCGCACGGGACTGGATTGGTACAAGGGTTCGGCCGACGCGATCTACCAGAACCTGAACATCATCACCGACGAGGATCCGGACCACACCTTCGTTTTCGGAGCGGATCACGTCTACCGGATGGACGTCCGGCAAATGCTCGACGTCCACCTCGATCGCCAAGCGGATTGCACGGTGGCGGCGATCCCCGTTCCGATCGAGTTGGCGCGCGATTTCGGGATCATCGAGGTCGGGCCGGACGGCCGGATGCGCCGTTTCCACGAAAAGCCCGAGCACCCACCGCCGATGCCGGGCAATCCCAAGATGTGCCTGGCCTCGATGGGCAACTACCTGTTCCGCACCGAGGCGCTGGTCAGAGAGGTGACCCACGACGCGGCGCAGGAGGACTCGGCGCACGACTTCGGAAAATCGATCATCAGCGAGATGTACAAGCGCTCGCCCGTCTATGTTTACGACTTCGCCAAGAACGTCGTCCCCGGGCAGGGCGACAAAGAACGCGGCTACTGGCGCGACGTGGGAAACATCGACGTCTACTACCAGTCGAACATGGACCTGGTGGAGGTCGATCCGACTTTCAACCTCTACAACGATCGCTGGCCGATCTACACCGACAACCACTACTACCCGCCCGCCAAATTCGTCTTCGCCGACTACGAGCACAACCGCATCGGGCACGCCACGGACTCACTGGTCTGCGAAGGCTGCATCATCTCCGGCGGTCAGCTCAACCGTTCGGTGCTCTCGCCCAAGGTCCGGATCAACTCGTTCTCCGAAGTGCTCGAGTGTCTCCTCTTCGAGAACGTGCAGATCGGGCGGCACTGCAAAATCCGACGGGCGATCATCGACAAGAACGTGGAGATCCCGCCCGGGACGACGATCGGCTACGACCTCGAGGAGGACCGGGAGCGCTTCTTCGTCTCGCCCAAAGGCGTGGTGGTCATTCCCAAGGGAATGAAGGTCGCGTAGCGGCGCTTCGCATCCGCCTCGCTCAAAATGGCGAATCACTCTGCAAGGCGCCATCGAGGCTTGAATCGCTGGCTGGCTACGCCGGGACCGCGGCGATCTTCCGGTGGAACTGCTCGAGCGTCCGGTGGATCTCCTCGTTCACCTGGTTGAGCATGTCCTGCTTCTCCCGGAACGAGAGGAAGGCGCTCTTGAAGCCGGAGACGATCAGGGTGGTGAGGTCCTCGAGTCCCATCCCGAGCTGGGAATGCGCGAGCCACAGCTCCTTGGTCACGTTGGTATCCGTGATCAGGCGGTTGTCGGTGTTGATCGTCACCCGCAAGCCGTAGTCGAAATAGAACTTCAATGGGTGCGAGGCCAGCGACGGCACGGCGCCGGTCTGGACGTTCGACGAGAGGCAGACCTCGAGCGGGATGCGGTGATCGTTGACGAAGTTGAGGAGATCTCCGTCCTCGCGCAGGCGGGTCCCGTGACCAATCCGGTGCGCTCCCAGGTAGTGGATAGCCTGGGCAATCGATTCGGGGCCGTACGCCTCGCCCGCGTGCGCGGTGCAATTGACGTTGTTCTTGAGGATCAGCTGGAAGGCTTCCTTGTGATCCTTGGCGGGGAAGTTCACCTCCGCCCCGGCGAGGTCGAAACCGGTGACGCCCCGGTTCTTGTACGCCACCGAAAGCTCGGCCAACCGGATCGACATCTGCGGATTGATGTGCCGGATTCCGCAGACGATCACCCCGCACTTGATGCCCGTCTCGCGCTTGGCGACCCGCAGGCCCTCGAGCACCGCGTCGATCACCGTGGTCATCTTCAGATTCTTCTGCTGGTGGAGCGCGGGCGAGTACCTGACTTCGAGGTATCGGACGTTCTCCTCCGCCGCGTCCAGCGCCAGCTCGTAGGCGACGCGATAGAGGGCCTCCTCGGTCTGGAGAACGGACAGCGTGATGTCGAAGGCGACGAGGTAATCCTCCAGGTTCTTGCAGACCTCGCCCTGGTGGATCGCCTTCGCCAGCCCTTCCTCATCGTCCGCGGGGAGCCTGATCTTCTGCTGCTCGGCCAGCTCGAGGATGGTTTTCAGTCGCAGCGAACCGTCGAGGTGACAGTGTAGGTCGGTTTTTGGCAGTGCCTTGAGCAGCTCGCGGGTCACTTCGACCGACGAAGCCAGAGGTTGCGAGGCAATCGTTCGCCGTGCCGCGGAGGGAATCCCCGTCGAGCTCGGAATCTCGTCGTCGCGGATGGAGGCCATCAAGGAGACTGATTATGCCCGACGGACCCGGCGCGCAACAACCTCAGGCCCGAGAGAGGAAGCGTGCAACAACCCGCTTCAGCCCGACCGGCTCCGGGAAACGGACGGTGAGCTTGGCATTGGGCCCATCTCCGTCGCATTGGACGACGACGCCCTCGCCGAAGCGCTCGTGTCGGACACGGGCCCCTCGCAGGCCGTGTTTGAAATCAAAATCGGAGGTCTGATCGTACGAGCGGTCGATGTCAGGGCCCTCGTCGGGATCGCGCGGCGCCGCGACCTTTCTCCGATAGGGGGTGAACGAGGGCGCCGGGCGCTCGAGCTCGGCCGGTTTCTCGAAGTCAAACAGCTCTCGAGGCACATCGCTCAAGAATCGAGAAGGAGGGTTGAGCTTGAGCGTTCCGAACAGGGACCGGGTCTGGGCGAGCGAGACGAACAGGCGCCGGCGGGCCCGGGTGAAGCCCACGTAGCAGAGCCTGCGCTCCTCCGCCAACTCCTCCTCGTCCGCCGTCTCGGCCAGCGCGCGGGAATGGGGAAAGACGCCGTCCTCCATCCCGGTGAGGAAGACCACGTCGAACTCCAGGCCCTTGGCGGCGTGAAGGGTCATCAGGGCGACGCGGCCTTCGCCGACGTCCGCGTCCGCTTCGCCGATCAGGCTGATCTGCTCGAGAAAGGATTCGACGGGCGGCGCCGGATCCAGTGGGGCTTCGGCTCCGGGCCCGCCGGGGACAGGCGGCGCAGCGGCGGTAAGGAGCGCATCGGCGGGACGCGGCACATCGCTGGCGCGCCTCGAGTCATCGGGCAGCCGGTCGGCGGGAGGCGTCGCTGCCGCGGTAAAGAGGCCCTCTGCGGCAGTCGGCGCGTCGCGGGGATGCAGCGAGTCGGTGAGAGGCGTTAGATCCGCCGCGGGCGGCACCCCGGCAGGCAGCCGCTCGGCGGCGAGCAGTCCGTCGTCGGGCGGCGCGTCGGCGGCAGCCATCGTCGCGGCGCGCTGGAGATCGAACTCCTGCGCGGCGCCGAGAAACTCGCGCAGGTTCTCCGCCCGCGCGCGCGATTCATCGGTGTTTTCGTCCTCGAGTCGCGACACCAGTTCCGTCTCGCGGAGCATCTGCTCGACCGCGGTGGCGGTGTCCGGCGCGGTCTGGGCGAAGCGGTTCAACGACTCGAGCAGCTCGCGGACGCTGCGCAGGCGGCGCTGTGCTGCCGGATTGAGCGACGGGATGTTCTCGACCGTCCCCAGCGCTTCGAAAAAGCTCAGCTCGGCCTTCGCGGCGAAGTCGCTCAGCCGCTCGATCGTGGTGTCGCCGATCCCGCGCGCCGGAGTGTTGATGACCCGAAGCAGATCGGCGTCCGACTTGGGGTTCACCATCAGACGCAGATAGGCGACGGCGTCCTTGATCTCGGCCCGCTCGTAGAAACTGCGTCCATTCACCAGCGTGTACGGGATGCGCGAGAGGCGCAGCGCCTCTTCCAGAACGCGGCTCTGCGCATTGGCCCGATAGAAGACCGCCATCTGCTGGTACCGCAGCAGGCCCTCCCGATTCAGCTCGTAGATTCGCCGGGCGATCTCCTGGGCCTCGCCGCGCTCGTCGCGGGCGACGATCAGCTTGAGCGATTCGCCCCGGGGCCGCTCCGACCAGAGCTTTTTCGCCACCCGGTTGGGGTTCCTCGAGATGACGGCATAGGCAGCCTCGAGAATCGTCTGGTCCGACCGGTAGTTCTGCTCCAGCTTGACCAGCTTGGTATTGGCGTAGTCGTCCTGGAAATTGAGGATGTTGTGAACGCTCGCCCCGCGCCACCGGTAGATGGATTGGTCATCGTCGCCGACGACCGCGAGGTTGCTCCCCGGCGGAGCCAGCAGCCGCAGCATCTCGTACTGGACCGGATTGGTGTCCTGGAACTCGTCGACGAGGACGTGGCGGTATCGGTCCCGGTAGCGCGCGAGCACGTCGGGGTGCTTGCGGAAGAGCACGAGCAGAAGGAGCAACAGGTCGCCGAAATCGACCGCGTTGGCGGCGAGCAGCATCCGCTCGTAGATCCGATAGACCGGCTGGGTAATCCGCCCGCGATAGTCTTGAGGCCCCACTTTCATGTCGCGGGGAAGGTGTCCCAGGTTCTTCTCGTGGTCGATGCGCCCGAGGATCTCGCGCGGGGTCATCAGCGTCGGGTCGACGTTGGCCTCGCGCATCGCGCGCTTGACGACTTGAAGCTGGTCCGAATCGTCGTAGATGACGAAGGAACGGGTGAGGCCGACCCTCTCGGCCTCCCTGCGGAGGATGTTCGCCGCCGCCGAGTGGAAGGTCGAGACCGTGGCCCATCCCGCGGCCTCCCCGAGGATCGATGCCAATCGATCGCGCATCTCCTTGGCCGCCTTGTTGGTGAAGGTGACGGCGAGAATCTGCCAGGGCGCCACCCCGCGGTGTTTGACCAGGTAGGCGATCCGCCGGGTGATCACCCGGGTCTTTCCCGAACCAGCACCGGCGAAAATCAGCAGCGGTCCGTCTCCATGGAGGACCGCCTCGCGCTGCGGCGGATTGAGGTCTTCGAGTAGAGGGCTGGTGGTGCTCAAGCTGCCGACTTGTACCGGGGGAAGAGGCGGGAAGTCCACGGATGCCCGACCGCCGGATCTACAGTCATGCGTTCCCGTGCGGCACAACGCAATCAAAGTTACAGTCGGAGAATGTCCGAACCCAAGCCCGGAAACCCAAGTCCCGAACAGCTTGCCCGCTACGCCCAGCTGTTCAACGAGAGCCTGACCGTCAAGTATTTCGGCGCCCGAGTCGAATTTCACGGAGGCAAGAAGGTCGAGATCCGCATCGACCAGATCCGGCCGGAGCAACGCGGGGGCCTGGGCACCTCGGCGGTCAACGGGGGCGTGCTCGCCGCGCTGTTCGATTTCGCGATCGGAATCACCCCGGCGCTGATCGACCCCACCCGGCGCACCGCGACGATGCAGCTTTCAATGAGCTTCGAAAAGCCGGTGCAAGGCGACTCGCTGCGGGTCGAATCCGAGGTGACATCGGCCGGGCGTTCGGTCTTGTTCGCCTCGGCGAAGATCTTCGACGCCCAGGGAACCGAGTGCGCCCGCTGCCAGGGCGTCGTCCGCATCAGCCAGCTCGCCTGGAAATCCGGCGAGAGCCCCGCCATCTAGCCGAGTCCCTCCGCCGCGTTTTGCGGCGAACCGGGCGTCGGCGAGTTGAAGAGCTCGGCGATTGCCGAGGCGGCGATCGCGCCAGCCTCGATGAGCTGTGGACAATTGTGGCCTTTTGCGGGACGCAAGTGTCTACACCTGATCGCCGGTACCTGGACCGCGAACCGATCGCTGACGGGCGAGCACTTTGTTAGTAAGGCTGTCCCATGCCCTCATTTGATGTCGTTTCGAAGACCAACCTCGCGGAGGTCGACAACGCGGTGAACCAGGCGCGCAAGGAGATCGCCACCCGCTACGACTTCCAAGGTACCCATACCGAGATCTCTTTTTCCGAAGACAAGACCACCCTGCATCTCAAGGCCAACTCGGAAGGTCGGCTCCAGGCCGCCTACGACGTGCTGCAGAGCAAGCTGGTCAAGCGCGGCGTTTCCTTGCGGGCGTTGCAGCCTGGAGCGGTGGATTCGGCCGCGCTGGGTCAGGTGAAACAGGAGATCAAGCTGCTCTCCGGCATCCCGGTGGAGAAGGCCAAGGAGCTGATCAAGGTGCTCAAGGACGCCAAGATGAAGGTCCAGGGCTCGATCCAGGGGGATCAGCTGCGAATCACCGGGAAGAGCAAGGACGACCTGCAGGCGGCGATGGCGCTGTTTCGCGGCCAGCAGGAGAAGGTGAACCTCGATCTGCAGTTCACGAACTTTCGTGATTCGTAGTCGGGAAAAGCAGAGGCGCCGCTTGTGTTTCGCCGTTCTTGCCGCGCTGTTCCTCGCCGGGACGTCGCGCGCCGACGAACGGCCCGTCCGCATCGTTCCTTCGCTCGCCAAGGCACCCGCGCTCGACGCAAATCCCAAGGGCGTGAGGCCGGCCGTGGAGATCAAGGCCGGAGCCAACGGGCAATCCCGCGCCGGCTTCACCGCGCGGGTGGCTCACTGGCAGGACACGCTTTTCCTCGGCGTCGACATCGCCGAGCCGAAGGTCTCGCCCAACGAGATCCTCGAGGTGGAGATGCACTTTCCCGGCGCCGGCCCCACCGCGCGCGGCTACACCTACCGCTTCGGCGTCGATGGGAAGCGGGCTTTCGACCCCGAGCTCGGCCCCCCGGCTTTCGCCAACAAGTGGCTCAAAGCGGCGACCCGGAAGACAGCGCGCGGCTGGACGCTGGAGGCGTCGATCGGCGCGAGGTCGCTTCCGAGGTTTCCGGCCAAGGGGCCGCTGCTGGTCGAGCTTTGCATGAGCTACGAGCACCGGGACGAGGTCGCCTCGACGGCGGTGCCGATCTCCAATTGCGAGGGCGGCTCGATGCGAGGCGAGGTCCTCCGCCTGCCCGACGCCTTCCGCCGCAGCCTCAAGATCGATCCGCCCAACGGCGTCGTCGCCCTGGAGGGATCGGAACAGGGGTGGCTCGGATTTGGCGCGCTCCACCAGCCGATCTGGATGATCGCGGACCGTCCGATGACGCCGGAGCTGTTGCGAACCTTCTTCCTCGTTGAGCCGCTCGACCCCCTCGAAGCGCACATCGCCGTTCCCTCGCGCATGCAACTGCCCGATCGACGGCGCCTGGCGGCCGTCCTGACCGGGCGGGATCCGTTTGCCGAAAACGGGCGATGCGACCCGGAAACTGAGCTGAAGATGGGCATTTACGTGCTCGATGGACCTGCCGCCCGGGCGGTCCTGGAGTGGCCGGTCGCCTCCTGCGCATTGGGCCGAGCCACATCTGTGGTATTGGACGGTGAAGGGGCGCTGACCCTCGGATTCGCGAGCGGCGCCACCGTCGATTTCATCTGGAGCGGCGATCACTTTGAGCGAACCGAAATCGGATAAGGCGCTGCACAAGCGCTTGTACATGGAGACGCTCGGGTGCCCGAAGAACCGGGTCGACTCCGAGATCATGCTCGGGACCCTGGTCCGAGGCGGCTACTCGCTCGTCCAGGATCCATCCGAGGCCCAGGTGATCGTCGTCAACACCTGCGCGTTCATCGGCCCGGCGAAGCAGGAGTCGGTCGACGCCATCCTCGGATTGGCGGAGCAGAAAAAGTCGGGCCAGTGCGAAACGCTGGTGGTCACCGGCTGCCTGTCTCAGCGCTACGCCCCGGAGCTGGCGCAGCAGATGCCGGAAGTGGATCACTTCCTCGGCACCTCGGCCTACGCGCAGATCGCGGACCTGCTGGCGGCGGAGGTCACCCCACGTCAAGTCATCCCCGACCCGGAATACATCCACAACTCGAGCACGCCAAGGATCAACTCGCTTCCGCGCTTTACCGCGTACTTGAAGATTTCAGAGGGCTGCGACAACGCCTGCGCCTTCTGCATCATCCCCAAGCTGCGAGGCGCTCAGCGGTCCCGGCCGATCGCGGACATCGTCGCCGAGGCAGCGAACCTGGTCGCCTCGGGCGCGGTCGAGCTGAACCTGATCGCCCAGGACCTCACCGCCTATGGCCATGACCTGCCGGGGCGGCCCAAGCTGCACGAGCTTCTGCGTGCGCTTTGCCAGGTGGACGTGCGCTGGATCCGGCTGCACTACGCCTATCCTCGCGTCTTTCCGGACGAGCTGATCGACGTCATCGCCGGCGAGCCGAAAATCACCAAGTACATCGACATGCCGGTGCAACACGCCTCGGACCGGCTTCTGCTCTCGATGCGTCGAGGACGCGACTCGCGGTTTCTGCTCGAGCTGCTCGGCAAGCTGCGGAGCCGGATTCCCGGCTTGACGCTGCGGACCTCGCTGATCGCGGGCCTCCCCGGCGAGACCGAGGAGGATTTCGAGCTGCTCAAGGAGTTCGTCCGCCAGCAGCGATTCGAGCACCTGGGGTGCTTTCAGTATTCCGACGAAGAGGACACCGCGGCTTACGAGATGGGCGACAAGGTCCCGAAGAGAACCATCGAGCGGCGGTGGCGCGAGATCATGGCGATTCAGCGCCGGATCAATCGGGAGCAACATCGGGCATTGGTCGGAAAGCGCCTCGAGGTCCTGGTCGAAGGCGCGAGCGAGGAGTCGGAGCACCTGCTCGTCGGCCGCCACCAGGGGCAGGCGCCGGAAGTGGATGGCCAGGTCTACATCAACGATGGAATGGCCTATCCCGGAGATCTGGTCACGGTGGAAGTGACCGAGTCGCACGACTACGACCTGGTGGGCGGGATCGTCTCGGGCAAGGACCACAGGGGCCGCCCCCGGGAAATCCGGTCGGTGTCGGCCGAAGCGCAGTAGCTCTCAAGATCGCCTAAAAAGCTGGGGTCGAAAGCAACCGGCCATTGCGATTGCCGGTGGCCGAAAAGCGCCGTAGACGTCGCGAATCGTCTCGCCCGATCTGTAGCACTAGACTAGCGGAGCAACGGACTCGAAGCACTCCCACCGGCCTCCTGAAGGCGGTGCCTCAGGAATGTCGAGCGAGGACGCGCTGAAGCCCCCGTTCGCGCGAAGTCCAAAACGGTCGTCCGACTCGAGGTGTGTGACATCTCCGGCCCCTGGGGGCCCGAAATGTCGCAGGCTTCGCTGCTGTGAAAGCGCATCAAGCCTCACCGGTCATCCCACGGAAGACAGGCGCGAGCTTCTGCGGCTTGGAATCATGGACCGGGGCGAAATGCTTCGCGACGGCCGATGGCGGAGCTACACGGGGGATCGCCGGGCGAGGCGAAACTGCCTCATGGGTCGTCGATCGTGGAACTGCACGCGCACAGCACTTTGCGGCCCCCGCGCCGGCGCACGAAGGCGCAGTCCCGCTGGCATTCGGTGAGCGGCCCCTCCTCGAAGAGCGCGAGCGAGAAGCGATCGGCGCGGCGGACGACGTCGGCGCACTCGGGGAACGCCTTCTCCATCGCCTGCCAGGGAAAGTCCCGCCGCATGCTCGAGCCGCGGTCGCCCGGCGGAAAGGAAAGGCCGAACTGGCAGGTGCTCAGAAGCGGCCGACCCTGGGAATCGACCGGGTCGAGATGAAGCCGCCCGCCCTCCGGCAGGTCTCGCCAGATTACGCCGATCGCCGAAAGGCTGTCGCCCAGCTTCGCGGTGTGCAGGGCGAAACACGCCTCCTCGGACTCGCGGCCGTCGGGGGAGGCGCACAGCTGCCTGCCTTCGGCCGACGGGGCCTTCGGGCGCCGCAGCACGATGACCCCGGCCTTGAGATCCATCGTCCAGTGAAACCGTCCCCAGACGTCGGTTCCGAGCACTCCCGCAGCGGCGGGATTTTTCCATCCGGAATCGCCGCGCAGGACCAGGCGACGAATTCCGAATCCGGGCGACAGCTCGAGGTTGTCCAGCGCGAACTGCGGAAAATTCTCGGCCAGACGCCGGCCCGATTCAAGCCCGAGCGACTTCTCCACCGCATCGCCCGCCCGCTCGAACCGGCTCGCCTTCGCCTCTTCGGCGGAGATCATCGACTGCTGGGAGCGCGAAGAGACGATGAAGGTCGAGGTCCCTTTCGCGGGCCCCTGGCTCAGCCGCGCGGAGACCAGCGGCCAGTCGGTGTCCGGATGTCTGGCGATCTCGATGACGTGCACCTCTTCCATCGGGGAGGATGCCGGTCGCAAATAGCGTTCCCTGGCCAGGCTCTCCGAGAACGCCACCGAGCGCAGCTCTGGATCAAATTGGATCGCATAGCCGGAGAGGACGTCCGCGCCGAGCGACATCACGCAGCGATGTTGGCGCGCGACGACGCCGACCCTTCGGCTGCCGATCCGGCGTGACCCGATCCGCGCCGAAGGGAGCTCAATCTGCGGGAGGTCGACCACGGTCCCATCGATCTGCCGCACGCGCGCGACCGCCTCCGGATTTCGCTCACGGCCGTCCGGGAGGCAACTCGCGCTCACCGTCGAGAGGGGAGACGCGACGTCGAGCACGATCGCGGCCGGTGCATCCTCGACGGCCCCGTCCACCACCAGGCGCAGCCCGGCGCCGTAGGAGAGGGGCGCGGTGAAGCCGCTCAAGTTGTCCGGCGGCTCGTGGCGCACCGCGCGTGCGCAACCCGCGAGTCCCACCGCCGCGCAAACGACCAGCCGCCACATCTAGTACCTCACCACAGAGGACGTGATCGATTCACTTTCAAGCAGCGGCATCCCGTCGGGAGCGACAGTTGGGCACAGGGTAGCTGCGCTTGAGCTTCTGGCATGCACGGTCGATCGTGAAGAGCCATTTGACGCGGGCGCGTTCAGCATTGCGTCGACGTTCACCATCGCGGTCGACGAGATCCCGCCCCTACGACCGCAACCGATCAAAACCTCTGTGCAAGGTACTAGCCCTTGGCGCCCCCATCTGCAGCATCCTGCGGCGGCTCCCACAGCTCGATGCGGTGTCCTTCGGGATCGATGACCCACGCGAAGCGACCGTAGTCGCCGTCCTGCCGGCCTTCGATGTGGATGCCGTCTGCCTCGAGGTTCTTCAGGAGGGCGTCGAGATTGTCCACTCGGTAGTTGACCATGAACGTATTGTCCGCCGGGTCGAAGTACTTCGTGTTCTGCGGGAACAGAGCCCACGTGGTTTTGCCCAGGGGCTTGTCTCGATCGAGCTCGCGCCAGCGGAAGATCGCGCCAAATTCGGCCGTTTGGATGCCGAGGTGTTTGCCGTACCAGGAGTAGAGCTTTTCGGGGTCCTTCGCCTTGATGAAGACACCACCGATGCCGGTCACCTTGCCCATGTGCTCCTTTCGGGGCGCCTCGCTCCCCTTCGGCGCTGAACCCAGGGCCCAGAACGCGAGGGCCACGGGAATCGCCGCAGCCAGTCTTTGCATGCGGCGCTCTCCTAGTCGTTCCGCGCGCGAAAGTCGATCCGAATCGAACTCACCATCGCGGTCGACGAGATCCCGCCCCTACGACGGCAACCGATCAAAACCTCTGTGGCGAGGCGCTAGTTGTGTGCCTTGGTCAGGTCGACCACCTGCGTGTCGGACGGAGTCTTGATCTTGAACTGCTCCTTGGAGACGCCAGGGTTGATCTTGAGATCCGAGAAGGCGATCGCGTTCTCGCTTGCGTCCGGGTCGATCACGATGCTCCGGCGCACCTGAGCCGTCTTCGGATCGACCTCGAGCTTGATTTTCTGGAACCGGGTCTCCGCGCCCAGGGGGGTGAGCTCGAGAAGCACGCCCTGGCACTCGGGGCAGGGCTGTCGCACGATGGAGAATTCCTTCTCCAGCTTCCCCGCGCCCCAGAGGAAGGTCACCGCGGCGGAAAGCTCGTTGGATTTGGCGGCGGCGATCGTCAGGGTCATCGCCTCTGGGTCATAGACGTAGGCCTTCTCGCCGGAGAGGACGAAGGTCTTCGGCGCCGGCTTCTCGTAGTCCCAGCGCATCATCGCCGGCTTGAGGAACGCGACTTTCCCGGTGGAGGTCTGGGTCCGATTGAAAGACTTGTAGGTGTAGTCCTGGCGGAAGCTTGCGGTGAAATCCGTGGTCTTCTCGTAGAAGGCCTGCATCCGGCCCACCAGCGCCTTGACCTCGGGGGTCATCGCCCTCGGTGCGGACCGGGCTGCGTCGGATGGGGGAGGAGGGGACCGGTTTGCTCCCGCTTCGGATAGGGACGAAGCGGATCGGCCCGCTCGGGCATCGGGTGAGTGCGGCGACGACCGGTTCGCTCCCGCTTCGGATGGGGACGAAGCGGATCGGCCTGCCCGGGCATCGGGTGGGTTCGGCGAGGACCGGCTCAGTCCACCATCGGAGGAGAACTGCACGGACCGGCTGGTTCCCGCAACGGGTGTCGATGGATGCGCGGCGTCGGCGACCGGGCCGGCGACCAGCGCGCAGATCAGAAGTCCAAAGGTCAAGCTCACCTCGCCTTGTCGTCGCGTCCTTTTGGCGCGTCACGGTAGATGCGGCCGCGCTGTTTGACCGACAGCTCGTAGAAACGCCGGCTGAGCGATTCCGATTCCTCGGCGGTGAGATCGCCGCGCGACCCGAGCCCTTGCTCGCGCCAATGGATCGCCCAGCTGAGCGAGGCGGCGACCGCGGCGGACACGTTCAGGCTCTGGGTGAAGCCTCGCAGCGGAAGCCAGAAGAGGCCGTCCGCTTCGGCGAGCGCCTCCGGGGACACGCCGAATCGTTCATTGCCGAAGACGAGGGCCATTTTGGAATCGAACCTCAGCGAGAACAAGCTGCGGGCATCGGCGCGCTGCGCGGAAACCCAGATCGAGAAGCCGAGCGATTTGAGATGGGCCCGGCAGGCAGCGAACGTCTCGTGGCGGATGACGTCGATCCACTTTTCGCACCCTTGCGTCACCTTCGCGTGCGGCGAAAAGGGAACGTCGGGCCTGGGGATCACGTGCAATTCTTGAAGCCCCATCGCCTCGCAGGTCCGCAGCACAGCCGCCATGTTGAAGCTGTCCTCCAGCCGGTCGAGGACGACGGTCAAGGTCCGGGTGCGAAGCCCGACGACCTGATCGACCCGCTCCTTACGAACCTCGAGCAAGAGCTCGTCCGGCTCGGGGTGTGTGGCGTCCTGCTCCCCGTTCGGGGCGTTCTTCATCGCTGCCTCGAGGCGCGCGGTCGATCCGCGGGCACGGACGATGGGCGCTGGGGCTCCAGGAGCTTCACCGTGGCATCGAGCAGCTCGCTCAGACCTTCGCCGGTCGCGGCGGAAATCGGAAACACCTTGTAGGCGCGCCTCTTCATCGCTTTCACGAAGGGCCCCAGTCTCTCGCGCGCGAACGGTAGGTCAATCTTGTTGGCGACGATCAGCTGCGGCTTCTTGGCGAGCTCCGGTTTGTACTTTTCGAGCTCCCGGTTGATCGCCTTCCAATCGCTCACCGGATCGCGACCCTCTCCCTGGGCGGAGAGGTCGATCATGTGGAGGAGGACGCGGCAGCGCTCGACGTGGCGCAGGAACTGATGGCCGAGGCCGGCGCCTTCGCTCGCGCCCTCGATCAGCCCGGGAATGTCCGCCATCACGAAGGAGATCCCGTCCTTGTATTGGACCATCGCAAGATTGGGCACCAGCGTGGTGAACGGGTAGTCGGCGATCTTCGGGCGGGCGCGGGAGACCCGGGAAATGAGGGTGCTCTTTCCGGCGTTCGGAAACCCGAGCAGCCCGACGTCGGCGAGGAGCTTCAGCTCGAGGAGGAGGTTCTTCTCCTCGCCCGGCTTGCCCGGCTGGGCGAATCGGGGCGTCTGGCGCGTCGAGGTGGCGAAGTTCATGTTTCCCAGACCGCCGCGGCCGCCGCGGGCGGCGACGAACAGCTGGTCCGGCTCGGCCAGATCGCAGAGCACTTCGCCGCTCTCGGCGTCCTTGATCAGCGTCCCCACCGGGAGCTTGAGCACCAGGTCCGGCGCGGCCGCGCCATTGCGGTCGCTGCCCATGCCGTGCTCGCCGTGCTTCGCTCGATGGAGCGGCTGGTAGCGATAATCGAGAAGGGTGGTGAGATCCGGATCCGCGACGAAGATCACCGAGCCGCCGTTGCCGCCATCGCCGCCGCTCGGACCGCCGTGCTCGACGTATTTCGCTCGCCGGAAGGCGACCGCGCCGTTGCCGCCATCGCCCGATCTCACCACGACGCGAACTTCATCCACGAACTTCATTTGCGGAAACCTCGACGCTCGCCAGCCGACCCCAGCGCTCCGCACGACGCGCTGCGGCCGCACCTACCGAAGCTAAGCGCTCGGGGTGTTTTCGCTGCCGGCGGCGGGCGGATACACCGAAACCTTCGTGCGGTGCTTGCCCAGCCGCTCGTACTTCACCAGGCCGTCCACCGTCGCGTAGAGCGTAAAGTCGCGCCCCAGCTTCACGTTCGTCCCGGCGTGAATCTTGGTGCCTACCTGCCGAACGAGGATGCTGCCGGAGTGCACCAGCTCGCCGCCGAATACTTTGACGCCGCGTCGTTGGCCGGCCGAATCGCGGCCGTTTCTCGAAGAACCTTGTCCCTTTTTGTGAGCCATTGCCGAATCCTATTCGCTTCCAGACCCCGTTGCCTGGTGCAGTCTCAGCCGCTGATGGAGACGATTTTGACCTCTGTATAGGGCTGGCGATGGCCGCGAGCCCTCGTCCAGCCTTCCTTCTCTTTCCGAAAATGCACAACCCGCCGGTGCCTGTCCTGGGCGACGATCTTGGCCATGACCTTGGCGCCACTGACAAGCGGCTGTCCGATCTTCGGAGACTCGCCGCTGAGCAGGAGCACATCCGAAAACGTGATGTCGCTGCCGACGTCGCCGGTGAGCTTTTCGACGCGAAGAACGTCGCCTTCGGAGATGCGGTATTGCTTACCGCCTGTGCGAATCACCGCGTACATGCGCATACCTCTGTTCGATGGCCCAATCGGGGAGGACCTGAGGCGCAGGCGTCGAACTGGACGGGCAAGCGCTCCAAAAAAGGACGTTTGATTACGGTACTTCCATCGGGGAGTCAAGGTGATCGCCGCCCCAGCGGTTGCGGAGGGCGCAACGGAAGCATGCGAGGTTCGAGGCCCCCGACGGCTGGTCGGCGCGATGTCGCCCGACTTGAACGAAACGACTGGTGGCCTGGGACAGCCCCGAGGCACGGGTCGAAGCGAAGAACGGCGAAGCGGCGATCTGTGTGACATGTTGAGCCCGCGGGGGCCGCAGATGTCGCACACCTCGGCACCGGTGACCCTTTCTGGTGGTGGCCGGGCCACCGGTCGGGATCGGCGCGTTGGGAAACGACAGAACAAAACTCTGCCGGCAGGGATTGGAAGATTCAAAGCCGGATCCGGCCGGCGAGACGGAACGCTCCACTTGCGAACCGTTGTCAATTGCATCCAATTGCATCGATGCAATTGGACCCGCCCGCGATCGGATCGTGCCCGGGCCATCATGACACCACTACTGCATACTTACCCGTCGCGCAACTGTCTCGATGATGGCCCGTTGGGACGGGCTTCGGGAAAGATTTCTAACTTGGGAATTTTTACCCACGTTGTTGGGGGTGCGCGCCGCGGCGTTCCCCAAGGGACTCCGACGCCTGGGGCCGATTGCCGACCTGTTCAGCTCGCCGGGTTGTTTGGGGCGACCAACGAGCGCTCGGTTTGCACCGACACGCCGATCAGTGCGGCGGCCTCGTTGGCAAACTGGAGCAGCAGCCCCGCCCGGTCGAGGGTAACCAGGAACCGCCGGCCGCCGTCCTTGGTCTGAAGCCAGAGTTCGGCATCCCGGGGTCGCTTCTGGACTTCGGGGTGGACGTTGAGAAGCTGCTCTTCCTCGTCCCGGGCGATGTATTCGCGCAGGATCAGCCCCTGGATTTCTTCAAAGCTGCAGACCTTTCGGCCTCGCTGCTTCACCACCCTGTTCGCCGGATCGATCACCGCCCGGTTCCACAGGGGTCCGATCTTCACCACGCCATTGGCCTTCGTGTCGCTCATCCCGGTCTCATCCTAGCTTCTTCTTCAGAAGCTCGTTGATCAGGCCAGGGTTTCCCTTGCCCTTCATTGCCTTCATTACCTGACCGACGAAGAAACCGAAAACCTGTTTTTTCCCCGCCCGGTACTTCTCCACCTCGCCGGGGTTCTTGGCGATGACCTCGTCCACCGCGTTTTCGATCACCGCGGCGTCGCTGACCTGGCCGAGCCCCTTCGCGGCGATGATCGCGGCCGGATCCTTGCCGGTGCGAAACATCTCACCGAGGACGTCCTTGCCGGCGCTCGCCGATATCTCCCCTTTGTCCACCGAGGTCAGCAGCGCCGCGAGCTGGGACGGGGCGAATTTCAGGGTGGAGATGGTGCCTCCCTCTTCGTTGAGCAGCCGCAGAAGCTCGCCCTGGAACCAGTTGGAGATCTTCTTGTAGTCGCCGTAGCCCCGGGCGGTGGCCTCGAAGAAGTCGGCGAGCAGCGGGTCGGCGCAGAGGATCTTCACGTCGTAGGCCGCGAGCCCGTACTGGCTCTGGAACCGCTGGGCCTTCGCCTTGGGAAGCTCGGGGAGCGACTTGCGAACTTCCTCGATCAGCGCGTCGGTGACGTGGAGCGCGGGGAGGTCCGGCTCGGGAAAGTAGCGGTAGTCGTGCGCGTCCTCCTTCGAGCGCATCGGCCGGGACACGTTTCGCTGCGTGTCCCAGAGTCGGGTCTCCTGCACCACCTTCCCACCCGATTCGACGAGGGCGATCTGCCGGGTGATCTCGTAGTCGATCGCCTGGCGAACGAAGCGGAAGGAGTTCATGTTCTTGAGCTCGGTCCGCTGCCCCAGCTCGCGCGCGCCCTTTCGGCGGACGGAGACGTTGGCATCGCAGCGGAACGATCCCTCCTCCATGTTCCCATCGTTGATGCCCAAGTATACCAGCACATCGCGCAGGGTCTTGAGGTACTCGGCCGCTTCTTCGGAGCTGCGAAGGTCCGGCTCGCTCACGATCTCGAGCAGCGGAACGCCGGCGCGGTTCAAGTCCACGAGCGACTCGCCTCCCGAGGGATCGTGGACGCTCTTGCCCGCGTCCTCCTCCATGTGGATTCGCCGGATCCGGATCTCACGCACTCTGCCGTCGACGTCGATCGTCAGCGTGCCGCCCTCGCAGATCGGCAGATCGTACTGGGTGATCTGATAGCCCTTCGGCAGGTCCGGGTAGAAATAGTTCTTCCGCGACCAGACGCTGGTCTTGCGGATGGAGCATCCCAGCGCGAGGCCCGCCCGGATCGCGAACTCCACCACCCTCTTGTTGAGCACCGGCAGGACGCCGGGCAGCCCCAGGCACACCGGGCAGGTGTTGTGGTTCGGGGGCGCGCCGAATTGGGTGGAGCAGCCGCAGAAGATCTTCGAGCGCGTGAGCAGCTGCGCGTGGACCTCCAGGCCGATCACCGATTCGTAGTCGCTCGCGGACATCAACGTTCCTCAAACCGGCGGAGCGCGCCGGTCGAAATCATGCTCGCGTTCGAAGGCGCGGGCGATGCGCAGGAGCCGCGCCTCGTCGAAATGCCTGCCGAGTATCTGCAGGCCGATCGGAAGACCGGCCGCGCTGAACCCGCACGGGATGCTCATCCCGGGCAGGCCGGCGAGGTTGCAGGGCAGGGTGAAAACGTCCACCAGGTACATCGCCAAAGGATCGTCGAGCTTCTCGCCCAGCTTGAAGGCGGTGACCGGCGAGGTGGGGGAGAGAACGGCGTCGACGTTCTTGAACGCCTCGAGGAAATCCTGCCGGATCAGCGTCCTCATCTTTTGCGCCTTGAGGTAGTAGGCGTCGTAGTAACCCGCCGAGAGCGCGTAGGTACCGAGCATGATCCGCCGCTTGACCTCGGGGCCGAAACCGGCGGCGCGCGTCTGCGAATACATCTCGCGAAGGCCCCTGGCGCCTTGGGCCCGGAGGCCGTACCGGACGCCGTCGTAGCGCGCCAGGTTCGAGGACGCTTCGGCCGGGGCGATGAGGTAGTAGGTCGCCAGGGCGTAGCGCGTGTGCGGAAGCGAGACCTCGACCACCTTCGCGCCGAGCTTCTCCAGCTCGCTCGCCGCGCGCCGCACCGCGCCCTCGATCTCGGGATCGATCCCCTCGGTGAAATACTCGCGGGGCACGCCGAGCTTCATCCCCGCGACGCCACCTTCGATCTCCGCGAGGTAATCGGGAGCCCGGGCGGGCGATGAGGTGGAGTCTTTCGGATCGTGGACGGCGATCGTCTGCAGCAGCGCCGCCGCGTCCCTTACCGTTCTGGCGATCGGACTGACCTGGTCGAGCGAGCTGGCGTACGCGATCACCCCGTACCGCGAGACGCGCCCATAGGTCGGCTTGAGCCCCACCGTACTCGTCATCGCGGCCGGCTGCCGGATCGACCCTCCGGTGTCGGTGCCCAGCGCGCCGAACACCTCGCGGCAGGCCACGGCGGCGGCGGATCCGCCGGACGAGCCTCCCGGCGTGCGGCTCAGGTCCCAGGGATTGTGGGTGGGGAAGAAGGCTGAGGACTCGGTGGAGGAGCCCATCGCGTACTCGTCCTGATTCGTCTTGCCGATGATCGGCAATCCGGCGCCCTTGAGAAGCTGCACCGCGGTCGCGTCGTAGGGGGGAATGAATCCGGCGAGGATCTTCGACGCGGCGGTCGTCTCGACTCCCTCGGTGAGGAACATGTCCTTGAGCGCGACCGGGATTCCATCCAGCGGGCCCAGCGCGGCGTTCTGCTTTCGCCGGGCGTCCGAGGCCTCGGCGGCGGCGAGCGCGCCCTTCGCATCGACCCGGAGGAAGGCCCTCACCTTCGAATCGACCTGCTCGATGCGCCCCAGGCAGGCGCCCGTGACCTCGACCGAGGAGGTCTCGCGGCGCGCGAGCTTCGTGGAAAGCTCGAGCATGCTCAGGTTCAAAAGCTCCGGGGTCATTCGATGATCTTCGGAACGGCGAAGCTCGTTCCCACCCTGGCGGGCGCGTTGGCCAGCGCCTTTTCCGGATCCATCGACGGCACCACCACGTCTTCCCGAAGCAGCCCTTCGACGGCGACGGCGTGGGAGGTGGGCTCCACTTGCTCGGTGTTGACGGCCTTGAGCTGCTCCATCGCTTCAAGGATTGCGGAGAGCTGGTGGCGATAGCGCTCCTCCTCGTCGGCGCTGAGCGACAGGCGAGCCAGAGCCGCCACGTGGCGGACCTCTTCCAGCGAGAGCGTCATTCGTCGTTCTTCTTCCAGAACTGTTTGCGCTTGAAAATGTTGAGGATCGCTTTGATCACCGCGCCGCTATCGTGAAGACCGTGCGCCTGCAGCTGTTTCATCTCCCCCTCGTCCAGCCAAACGCCCCGGCAGTGAAAGCAGGTCTCGATCTCCAGCTGCCCCTTATTCAGTGTGTGCAAATCCATGCCGCACTTAGGGCACTTCATGTAGTGCAGCTGCTTGAGCTCCTGTTTGGTTTTCTCGGCGAGCTCTTCGGCCTGCTTCATAGCCAGCCGGTGCTTCTTTTCGATTTCCTCTAGAGCGAAATACTCGTCTTCCTGACTCGATGGTTTGTGGATTTCGGACATAAGCCCCTGGATTATTCCTGCATCGCCTTGATTCCAGCCCTCGCCACGGGCGCCTCCGGACCATCCGGAAGAACGGCCAGATACCGTTCGTAGAAGCGGATTGCCTGGTCCTTGTTTCCCTCAGCCCGGTAGGCCTCTGCAAGTCCCATCAGCGCGAGGCCCTGACGGGGGTTGATCGTCAGGGCGCGATCGAAGGCGGCGATCGCCAGCTCCGTCTTGCCCTGGTCGAGGAGCGCCAAGCCGCGGCCCGCGAGGGGCTCGGCGCGCCGGGGCTCCAGCTCGGCGGCCTTGGCGTAGGCGGCGAGCGCGTTTCGTGGCTGATCGCGCTCGCGAAAGCGATCGCCCTGGCTCATGTAGCTTTCGAAAGTTCCACCCGGCTCGACGGCTGCCGGCGCTTTCGGTCCGGTCCGATCGGGAGACGCCGCACCTCGAGCCGGCGCGTTGGGATCGACCGGCTCCCTCGTGTTGCTGTTCTCGGTCGCGGCGGATTCCGGTCGCGACCCGGCCGCCGTGCCCGAGCTCTCGAGCGCAGCGATCCGTCTCGCCAGCTCCGCAGCGCCTGGGCTCGGCCCGTCGGACGCACCCGGGCTGGGCGGTTGAG
>Ga0070708_100000210_pt1 | contig 43411 bp, 27 predicted proteins | sample KBSK5503metaG_FD_65469 | JGI IMG/M metagenome (GOLD analysis project Ga0070708, IMG submission 65469) | Corn, switchgrass and miscanthus rhizosphere microbial communities from Kellogg Biological Station, Michigan, USA - KBS K5-50-3 metaG | ecosystem: Host-associated > Plants > Roots >... | reverse complement strand
GGTCGACCCGCAGGGGGTTGAGCTGCTCCGCGCCGAACCGAGCTTCATCGTCGATGAGAGGCCGACACGTCCATGGCGCGCGCTGCTTGGTGAGATCGGCCAGTACGACGCCTTCGTCGGACGCAGCGCGACGCAATTGCCTGGCGAGCTCCTGCGCGAGGCGCGGCAACTCCGCGTCATCGGCCGCGCCGGCGTCGGAACCGACAACATCGATCTGCCGGCCGCCACCGCACTCGGGATCGCCGTCATCAACGCGCCGAGTGGGAACACGATCTCCGTCGCCGAGTTGTTCTTCGGTGCGCTGTTGTCCTTCGTGCGACATTTGCCACGTGCGTTCAACTCGATGCGCGCGGGCCGCTGGGATCGTGGGGACCTGCTTGGCAGCGAGGTATGCGGACGAACGCTCGGTATCATCGGGCTCGGACGGATCGGCGGCGAAGTCTCGGCGCGCGCGCACGCGTTCGGCATGAACGTCATCGCGTACGACCCCTATGTGCAACGCGAGCGGTTCGAGGTCCTTCGCGTCGAGCGCGTCGACAGTTTACCGGCATTGCTCGCGCGCTCCCACGTGCTCACGGTTCACACGCCGCTCACCGATGAAACGCGCGGGATGCTTGGCCGCGACGCGCTCGGCCGTCTACCGAAAGGTGCGATCGTCGCCAACTTCGCGCGCGGCGGCCTCGTCGACGACGTCGCGCTGGCCGACGCCCTGACGAGTGGCCACTTGCAAGGCGCGTTGCTCGACGTGTTCGCGAAAGAGCCGCTGGCGCCGGATCACCCGCTCCGTGCGATGGAGAACGTGCTACTCACGCCGCACCTCGGTGCGTCGACCGCGGAAGGGCAACGCAATGTCGCCGTCGACGTATGCGCCGACGTGCGCGCCGCGCTGCTGAGTGGAGAATTGTCGGGCGCGGTGAACATTTCCGGTGTCGATCGCGCCCGCTGGCGCGAGCTGCGCGGCGCGCTGTTTCTCGCGCGCCAGTCGGCCGCGATCGGGCGCGCAATGCTCGCCGACCGCGGGTCGCTTGCCGTGGAGCAACTCACGCTTCACGTCGGACGACAATTCGGCGGCGCCGAGGGCTTGCTCGCGTCCGCGGCCGCCGAGGGATTGCTGGCCGCGATCATGGGCGACGATCGCATCAATCTGATCAACGCCCGTGCGCGCGCGACAGAACGTGGGATCGCCATCGCCACCGTCCCGGCGCTCACCGGTGAGGACGCAAACGTCATCCGGGCGACGATCGCCGGCGACGAAAGACAGATGACGATCGGCGGAGTCGCGGTTCCGGGCGCGGCACCGCGTCTCACCCGCATCGGCGAGTTCAAGGTGGACGTCGCGCCGCGCCGCACGCTCATCGTGCTCACGAACGACGACGTTCCCGGCGTCATCGGTCACGTCGGCACGGTCCTTGGCAACGCGGGCGTGAACATCGCCGAATACCATCAAGCGCGCATGACTCAGGGCGGTCACGCGCTCGCCGCGATCTCCGTCGACGGCCACATCACCGAAGACGTCCGGCACGAACTCCTCGACGTGCACGACGTTCGATCGGCGACCGTGATCAACGCGACCGGCGCCGACGCCGAGGAACAGTCGTGGACTTGAGCCGCGACGCCGACGTGCGTCTCGCGTACGCACGCGATGCGTCGGGTCTCGAGCTGATCGCCGACGCGGTTGCTCGCCCGACGACGATCGCCGACGTCATCGACGTCGTGCGCGAGGCGGCGGCAGGCGGGTTGTCCGTGACTCCCGCCGGCGCCCAGACGAGTACGACCGCCGCATCGATCGTCGATCGCGGAGTTTTACTGTCGATGCGCGGAATGTCGCGCGTATTGGATATCGATCCCGTCCAGCGCATTGCGCGTGTCGAATCCGGCGTCATCGTCGGCGTGTTGAACGGCGAGCTCGCGCCACTCGGTCTTCGATTCGCCCCCGATCCCACGAGCGAGCACGAGGCGACGATCGGCGGCGCGATCGCGTGCAACGCGTCGGGCGCGCGGTCGTTGCGTTACGGCGCGACGCGCGCGCACGTCCGCGCTGTGCGCGTCGTCGACAGCGCCGGCGAGTTGCGCGACTTTCGCCGGCCGATGCTCGAGAAGAACACGGTCGGCTTTCACATGGCGCAAGATCCGGTGGACTGGGTCGTCGGCAGCGAGGGAACCCTTGGTGTCGTAGTCGATGCGGAGCTCGCGCTCGTGCCATTGCCCGAGCGTGAAATCGGATTGGCAATCCCATTTCGCTCCGAGCAGTCGGCGCTCGCGTTCGTCGTCGCGGCGCGCGAGCAGGGCGACGGCGCGACCGGTCCGCGACCGCAGTGCCTGGAGTATTTCGATAACGAAGCGCTTGCGATCGCACGCAATGAAGCCACGCCCTCCCGATGGATGGAGGGGGCATCGGCACTCGTCTACTTGGAACAAGCGATCGACGCCGACGGTTCGCTCGACGATGCGCTGGGCCGTTGGCTGGCGCTCGCCGAGGAACTGGGCGCGAACGCGAACGACATTGAAGTCTACGACGACGCGTCGGCGATTCGCGCCGCGCGGCGATTCCGGCACGCGGTGCCTTCATTCATGAACGAGCGCGGCTCGGCGCGCCGAGCGTTCGGCGGTCGCAAGGTGTCGACCGATTGGGCCGTGCCGTATCGCCAGCTCGCCGATGCGCTCGACACCGCTCGACGCGCCGCCGCCGCGCAGCACGTCGCGCCGCCGGTGTGCTATGGCCACGCGGGCAATGGTCATCCGCACGAGAATTTCATCGCCCAGGACGCCGAGGAGTTGTCGCGGATCAACCTCGCGGTCGGCGAAACGATCAAGCACGTGCTCGCACTCGGCGGAACCGTGGCCGCGGAGCACGGGCTCGGAAAGCTCAAGCGCCATTGGCTGTCGGTACAACTCGCGCCGCTCCAGCTGGAGTTGATGCGTTCGCTCAAGCGTCTGCTCGACCCCCGCTGCATGTTCGCGCCCGGCAACGTGTTCTCGCCCGAATGAGCGCGCTCAAGTTCGCCACCGTCGCGCTCGACGTGGACTCGACCGTATCGGGCATCGAAGGCATCGACTGGCTCGCCGAGCGTCGCGGCGATGCCGTCGCGCGCCGCGTCGCGGATCTGACGACGCAAGCGATGCAAGGCACCATTCCTCTCGAGCAAGTGTATCGCGCGCGCCTGGAGGCCATTCGTCCGCGACGCGACGACATCGATGCGCTCGCGCGTGCCTACGTCGATGAACTCGCTCCGGGATGCGGCGGCGCGATCTCCACACTTCGACACGCGGGCGTGGACGTCATCCTGGTCAGCAGCGGAATCCGGAATGCGCTCCTGAGGTTGGCGCTGCATTTGGACTTCGACGTCAGCGATCTCCACGCCGTGGACCTCCGATTCGACCCTGGTGGGGCGTACACTGGCTTCGACGCGTCGTCGCCGCTGACGAGATCCACGGGAAAGCACACCCTCCTCGCGACGCTGCCACTGGCGCGTCCGCTGCTCATGGTCGGCGACGGCGCCACCGATCTCGCCACTCGCGGCGTCGTCGACTCGTTCGCCGCGTTCACGGGGTTCGTCTCACGCGACGCGGTCGTACAGCAGGCGGACATCGTCCTCGCGTCGTTCGCCGAGCTGGCCACGTTCGTTGTGTCAGGGTGAACGGTGGAACGGTGGAACGGTGGAACGGTGGAACGGTGGAACGGTGGAACGGGCAAAGCTGTCATCCTGAGCGCAGCGAAGGATCTACTGTTTTGATCTGCGCGTTTTCGCGGCAATCGCGCGTTTTCGCGTTCTCATTTATTCCAGCCGGATTCGGCAGGAACGGTTCGAACCGTGTGAGACTCGAAAACGCGCGAGAATGCGCGAAAACTCACGAATGGACTCCGGGTGGGACCAAGGTTCGTAGCCCCCGCGATTGAACGTGCGAACAAGGCTTGAATTGAACGGTGAGAGATTGATTGGTTGGCGTTCCACCATTCCACCGCTCCACCTTCAACTACCATCCAGGATTCTGCGTCAATTTCGGATTGAGATCGAGCGCGCGCTGGGGAATCGGCATCAGCTTGTACCTATCCGGGATCGGCCCGTTGTTCGCCTTCGGGAACTTGCTGCTGCTCGAGCGCGCATGTGAGAGGCTTGCCTCGATCCGTGCTTTCGCCCACGACCAATTGCGCTGACTGTCGAAGTAGCCGTTCGGTCCTTCGAGCGACAGCTCCCATCGACGCTCGTTGAACACCGAGTCGCGGAAGAGATCGTGGTTCAGTCCAGGCGTCATAGCCGGAATACCGGCGCGTGCGCGGATCGCATTGACCGCCGCATACGCTTCGGCGGTCGGTCCCGCGCTCACCTCGTTCGCCGCCTCGGCAATCATCAGCAACACTTCGGCGTAGCGGAGCACGATGTAGTCCGGCTCCTCGGCGCCCGTCTGCGTCATCTGTAGGTCGAGAAACTTGCGCGGGAACGGCGTCTCGCTCGCGTAGGGCTGTGACGCAGTCTTGGTTTCGTCCCACGTGACGATGGTCCCGGCCTTGTTCCACGAGAAAATGAAGGTTCCGTCGCGACGTTTATCGTCCGTGCGGAAGGTATGGAACCAGATGCTCTCTGCCTCGAACGACCCGTTGGTCACGGCGCCGAGGTTCGGCGTTGTGCCATTCGCGGCCATGTGCGATGAAATGCGTCCGCCAAGGCCCGGCGCACGGATGTTCTGAATAGTGAAAATGACTTCGCTGTTCCGCTCGTTCACCGTGCCGCCGAAGAAGTCGAACAGCGACTTGTAATCGGCCACAAGCGAGTAGTCACCGTCGGCCTGGACTTGTTTGGCGTAGGTGAGGGCGTTCTGCCAATCGGCCGCGGTGCCGATGCCCGTGCCGGCACGTTGGAGGTACACTTTGGCGAGCAGCGTCTTGGCGGCGCCGCGCGAAGCGCGGCCGTAGTCCGAGCCCGTCAAACTCTTTGCTGGCGGGAGCACGTTGATGGCGTCCTTGAGGTCCTGCTCGATCTGCGAGTACACCTCCTGCGCCGTGTTCCGCGGGATCGCCAAGCTGTCGAGCCCCTGCGTCTCGTGCAGCTTGAGCGGAACGCCGCCCCACAGACGCACGAGGTTGAAGTAGTGCGTACCGCGCAGGAACTTCGCCTCGCCGACGATCCGATTCCGGAGCACGCTATCCATCTGGATCTGCGGCACGTGATCGAGCACGGCGTTCGCGCGGTTGATCGCGTCGTACGCCGATGCCCAGATCGCTTGCGTGTAGGCGTGTGCTACCGGGATCGAGTAGTTGTCCGGTTGCGAGCGCTCGTTGGTCGCTCCCAGGCGCGACGTCCACATCTCCGTTGGGAACTCGACGAGCATCACGAGGTTCCGACCATAATAGTTGTCGCCGGTGCTGTTGATGAAATCGGCGTAGACGCCGTTGATCGCCGCGAGCGCGTCACCGGCGTTCCGATAGAAATTCGTCGGACCCAGAAAATCGAACGGCTGTTCGGTCAAGAACTGTTTGTCGTTGCACGCCAGCGTAACGGCCAGCGCGCCGAGCGCGAGGACGGTCTTCGTTCGCGTATGCATGATGGTCGGCTCCCCGTGCTCAGTAGGAAACGTTGATGCCGAGCGTGATGCTCTTGGCGAGCGGATACGCGCCGACGTCGATGCCGCGGTTCGTGTTCCCGATTCCCTCGCTGCTCACGTCAGGGTTGAAGCCGCTGTAGTGCGTCCACGTCGCGAGATTCGATCCGGTCACGAAGAGTCGCGCGTCCGAGATTCCGTATCGCGCGAACGCGCGCTCAGGAATCGCGAAATCCAGCGTGACACTCCGGAGGCGCAGGAAAGAGCCGTCCTCGAGGAGATCGCTCGTGATGTCGGAGCCGATCGTCCCGGGAGTGAAGTTGACGCGTGGGAACGCGGCGTTGGTGTTCGTCGGCGTCCAGGCGTCGAGGAAGCGATCGGCGATGATGTTGGTTCCGGGGCTCCCCGCCTCGATACGTACGTTGTTCAGGTTGAGGATCTTGTTGCCCTTCACTCCGTCCATTACCGATGAAAGCCGGATGCGACCGACGCTGAAGGTGTTCAGCCAACCTGCCGTGAACTTGGGGTTCGGATTGCCGACGATCGTTCGGTCATTTGCGTCGATCTTTCCATCGGGTCTGCCGGTCAAGTGTCCCGCCGAATCGACTCCGTTGATGTCGAGGAGCTTCACGTCGCCGGGATTCCATTTAGTGCCGCTGATCGGCTTCACCTGCGTCGTATACGCGGCGGCGCTCGCGGAGTCGCGGAGCAGGCCGTCCGCCATATAGCCGTAGAAGACGCCGAGCGGTTGTCCGACCTGAATGAGCGACCCGAGCAGCTTGAGATCCGTGTTCACGCTCGACGCAAAGATCTGGTTCACGCCGCCGAGGTCCAGCACGCGATTCTTGTTTTGAGAATAATTGAATGTGGTTGTCCAGCCGACCGAGTGCTTCTTGGAGTCGAGCACCGTGAGCGTGAGCCCGAGCTCGTATCCGTTGTTCTCGACCCCTCCAATGTTCCGGAGCGCCGTGCTGATGCCGCTCTCGAAAGGCAGGTTGACGGCGAGGAGCAGGTTGCTCGTCTTCTTCCGATAGAGATCACCCGTAAGGCTCACTCGGCCGCCGTAGAGGCCGAGGTCGATCCCCGCGTCGAGCTGATGCGTCGACTCCCAGCGCAAGTTCGAATTCCCAACCGATGCCGGATAGTACCCGCCGACCACCGAGCCGCCGAAGGTGTACTGCTGCGCCGCCAGATGCGCCATCGACTGATATGGACGGATCGACGGGTTGCCCGCGAGTCCGTCGGATACGCGCAGCTTGAGCAGCTCGACGCTCGGGATGTGCTGCATGAATGGCTCATCGGATATCCGCCAGCCAACGGCCGCGGATGGAAAGAATCCCCACTGATGATCCGCGCCGAACCGCGAAGAGCCATCCTCTCGACCGGTGACCGTAAAGAGGTAGCGGTTGGCCAGGGTATAGTTGAGGCGTCCGAGATACGACGCGAGCGTCCATCGCGTGTGACCTGACGTCACGATCGGCCCGCCGCCTTGGGTGCCGGCACCCATATTCTCGAACACGTCCACGTCACTCACGAAGTTGCTATTCTGGATCGTGCTCGCCACCAGGTCGCTCTGTTGTCGCGTGTACCCCGCCACCGCGTCGACTTGGTGGATCGAGCCGACGGTCTTGGAGTACGTGAGCAGATTCTCATTCAAGAAATTGGTCGCCTCGGTCTTGCCGCGCTTGGCGTAGCCGTTGGTCTGCGACCCCTGCAGCGTGGTGCGAGGCCAATACGTGTCACGCGACCGATTACCCAGGTCGGCGCCCAGGCTCGAGCGGAGCTTGAGCCCGTCCACGATCTCGTATTCCGCCGACGCGTTCGCCAGCGCGCGCGTGTCGCCGAGCTTGTCGGTCACATCCGCGGCGAGCGACACCGGATTGGGCACCGCCGCTGGCGTGAGCAACGGCGAAGGGTTGTTGGTCTGGATCAGCGTGTACGCGCCGTTGGGCTGCCGCACGGGGAGAACCGGGTAGTAATTGAGCGCCGCGCCGACCGCGCCCGCGCCCGCGTTGAATGATCCTTCCGTGGGCACCGAGTTCGTGTTCACGCGGCTCAGCGTCACGGTACTCGCGAGACGCAGCTTGCCGCCCACCGTCTGATCGAGGTTCCCACGGAGCGACGACCGCTTGAAGGCCGAGTTGATCACCACGCCCTGCTGCTGGAAAATGCCGCCCGAGAGGGCATACCGCGTCGCGTTGGCACCGGAGCCGCCACCACTCACCCCGAGCTGAAGACTGCTGACCGGGGCCGTCCGGAAGATCTGCGATTGCCAATCCGTATTACGCAGCGTATCCGGATTCGCGAACACCACACCCGTTCCATTCGCCTGGGACCACGTGTTCGCGAAATCGGCGAACTCCCGGGCGTTCAACAGACGGTACCGATGAGCCACGCTCTGACTGCCACTATATGTGTCGATGGTGAAGCGAGGCCGCGCCGTCTGCCCGTGCTTGGTGGTGATGATGATGACGCCATTCGCGCCGCGCGCGCCGTAGATCGACGTCGCCGATGCATCCTTCAGGATTTCGATCGATTCGATGTCACTCGGGTTGAGTGCGGCGAGCGGATTGGACGGCACTTGCGGGGGCGGCTCCGTCGGGTTCCGCCCGCCGTCGCTCGGATTCTGCGCGTCCGCATCGTTCTCGATGGGGAAGCCGTCGATGACGTACAGTGGCTCGTTGTTCCCGGTCACCGAAGAGCCGCCGCGGATGCGGATCGACAACGCACCACCGGGCGCCGAGGTTGCCTGCGTCACCATGACGCCGGGAGCTGTGCCCTGCAGCGTTTGCTCGAGCGACAGCACCGGCGTCTGTGCCACGTTCGGCGTGACCGACGCAACCGATCCGGTGAGATCGGATCGCCGCTGCGCGCCGTACCCGACGACGACCATCTGGTCGAGCGTGACCGAGGCGGTCGAGAGGGCAATGTTGACCGTCAACGTTTGACCGGCGGCGACGGTCACCGCCTGCTCACTCGGCGAATAGCCAATTCGCGCGGCTCGAACCCGCTGCGCACCGGCCGGTACCTCGACGATCGAGTAGCGGCCATCTGTACCGCTTCGAGCGCCAAGCTGGGTCCCGACAATCGTGACGGCCACATTTGCGATGGGCGCCCCGGCGATTCGGTCGGTGACGGTGCCGGTGATTCGTCCGGCGCCGGTCTGCGCCGCCGCGAAACGAGGACCGGCGAGAGTCGAGGTGACCGCGAGGCATGCAACGGCTCGCTTCCAGTTCATTCGAGGATCTCCGTCAGCAGGTGACCGCCATCCAGCAGGTATTGTTCGCGTAAAGAACAAAAATGAACCGAGTGTCCGCCGATTTTGTTCGTACCCGGAACTAATCCAGCGACCAATCTGTCGCCGACGCGATGGAAGCGCCATACCGCCTCTCGAAGGGCTTCGGCTCAGACGGCTAGGCCCATTTTTTACGATGCGGTCACGCCGCTCGGTCGTCTGTTAGACGGCGGCGGGTAGCACCCCCGCTCATAGGTCATTCCCGCTCCCGCTTTCAGCTCCTCGTCCCTACATGGCCGCTCCGAACCTGTCTGCGTCCGAACGCATCGGCGATCTCCTTCGTCGTGAAGGGCTAATTACCGCCGACCAACTGTCCAAGGCGCTCCAGGAGCAGAAGCAAAGCGGCATGCGCGTCGGGTACAACCTGGTCAAGCTCGGCTTCATTCAGGAAATCGAGCTGACGAAGATCCTCGCCAAGCATCACAAGATGCCGGCCGTGGATCTCTCGCGATTCGAGGTCGATCGGAAGCTCGCGAAGATGATCCCGGCGGATCTCGCGCTGAAGAATCTCGTCATCCCACTCAAGCGTGATGGGCGGACGCTCACGGTGGCGATGGCCGATCCCGCGAACCTGGGTGTGCTCGAGGATCTCAAGTTCATCACGCGGTACGACATCTTCCCGGTCATCGCCGGCGAGTACACGCTGCGCAACCTGATCGACAAGGTGTACGCGGTGTCGGACGAGGAGCAGATGGCGTCGCTCATGGACACCATCACCGAGCTCGAGGCCGGTACGGGCGACGTCGAGGTGATGGACGAGTCCGAAGAGGAGATCTCGCAGGCGGCACTTCAGGCGCAGATGGAAGACGCGCCGGTCGTCAAGCTGATCAACGCGATCCTGACTGACGCCGTAAAACGCGGCGCCTCCGACATCCACTTCGAATGCTTCGAGCACGAGATCCGCGTGCGTTACCGCATCGACGGCGCGCTCCAGGAAGTGATGAAGCCGCCGATGAAGCTCAAGGCCGCGTTGGTGTCTCGCTTCAAGATCATGTCGCAGCTCAACATCGCCGAGCGCCGCGTACCGCAGGACGGCCGCATCAAGCTCAAGATCGGCAACAAGGTTATCGACTACCGCGTGTCGACGCTCCCGACGCTGTTCGGCGAGAAGATCGTGCTCCGAATTCTCGACAAGGGAAACCTCACGTTCGATCTCGAGAAGTTCGGCATCGAGCCGCGCGCCGAGGCGGACCTGATGGAAGCGGTCTCCAATCCATATGGCATGGTGTTGGTGACCGGCCCGACGGGCTCGGGCAAGACGACCACGCTCTATTCGGCGCTGTCCAAGGTCAACACGATCGACGTCAACATCATGACCGCCGAAGATCCGGTCGAGTACAACCTGTTCGGGATCAATCAGGTGCTCGTTCGGACCGAGATCGGCATGACCTTCGCCGCGGCCCTGCGCGCCTTCCTGCGGCAAGATCCGAACATCATCATGGTCGGCGAAATTCGAGATCTCGAAACGGGCGGCATTGCCATCAAGGCGGCGCTCACCGGCCACATGGTGCTTTCGACGCTGCACACGAACTCCGCGCCGGAAACGGTGACACGATTGCTCGACATGGGCCTCGAGCCGTTCAACGTGGCGTCCGCGCTCAACCTGGTGCTGGCGCAGCGACTGGTGCGGCGCATCTGCTCGAACTGCCGGACGCAATACGATCCGCCGCCCGAGGAGATCAACGCGGCCAAGGTCAAGCTCTCGACGACGATGCGCGACCTTCGATTCACCGAAGAAGCGTTGCACAACGCGAAGCTCAAGGCGACGAAAGAGGCGCTGCCGTACCTCGAGAATCTCAGTCTCGACACGACGATCGGCGAGCTCGGATTCTTCAAGGGCAAGGGCTGCGACGCGTGCGCTGGCACCGGTCTCAAGGGCCGCCAGGGCGTCTACGAAGTCATGCTGATGACGCCGAAGATCCGGAAGCTGGTCATGCAAAACGTCGGCGCCGCCGAGATCAAAGACGGAGCGATCGAGGAAGGAATGCTCACCCTTCGCATGGATGCCTGGCTCAAGGTGATGAAGGGAATCACCACGACCGAGCAGATGATTCGCGAAACGTCGCCCTGATCTTCGGCTGATTCCTAACGTCAGCCGGCCCACGGCAAACTTACACCAAAACTCGCTCGGGCATGTCGAGCGTCTCCCGAACCGCGGCGACGAGCGCGTCCGGCGTGAACGGCTTTTGTACCAAGCTGTCCTGATCGTTCCGCAGGCCGGCTCGCACGAGCTGGTCCTCCGTGTAACCAGTCATGTAGAGCACGCGGATCTCGCGGCGCGTCTCACGAATGGCGCGCACCAACTCGCCGCCGCCGGCGCGCGGCATGATCGCGTCCGTTAGAACGAGATCGATCCGCCCCGGAAATCGCGCCGACGCCTCGATGCCCTCGACGCCATCAGAGGCCTCGATCACGGCGTAACCCTGTTTCTCGAGAACGCGCCGCGCCAACCCGCGCACCGGCGCCGAATCTTCGACGAGCAGAATCGTCTCGCCGCCCGCGACAGGCATCTGCGCCGTCTGCGTTGACGTCCGATCATCGAGCTGGGTAAATGGCTGGATCGGCAGAAAAATCTTGAAGCTCGCCCCCATTCCCGGTGCGGACGTCACCGCGAGATGCCCGTTCGATTGCGTGACGATGCCGAACACCGTCGACAGTCCCAGTCCGGTTCCGCGGCCGACGTCCTTCGTCGTGAAGAACGGCTCGAAGATGCGCGACTGCACTTCGGGCGCGATGCCGGTACCCGTATCGCTCACGGAGAGTCGCGCGAAGAACCCGGGCGGCAATACGCCGTGGCCCGACGAGACAGCCTCTCTGCCGCCGTCGACGAGTCCCGTTTCGATCGTCAGCGTCCCGCCATACGGCATCGCGTCGCGCGCATTCACGGCGAGATTCATAATGACTTGCTCGAGCTGACCCGGATCGGCGCGAACGAATAGCGACTCATTATCATGACGAGTGATGATCTCGATGTCTTCACCCAGAACACGACGCAGCACGGCGGAGACTCCGATGATCGTCTCGTTCAGGTCGAGCACGACGGGTTTCAGCACCTGCTTACGGCTGAAGGCGAGCAGCTGGCGTGTCAATCCGGCGGCGCCCATCGCGGCCTTTTGAATCTCTTCCACGTCCTCGTGACTGTCGGTTCCTCGCGGCGTCGACTGCGCCAACATGCTTGTGTGCGCCATGATCACCGTGAGCAGGTTGTTGAAGTCGTGCGCAACGCCGCCCGCGAGTTGCCCGACCGCCTCCATCTTCTGTGATTGCCGAAGTTGCTCTTCGAGCGTTTTTCGCTCGCTGATGTCGCTGTACAGGACGATCGTCCCCAACACCTCGCCGGCGGAATTGTGGAGGGGCGCGGTCGACAGCGACACAGACAACGACGATCCATCTTTGCGCAGGACCGTTCGCTCGGCGTGATGGCTCTGATTGCCCAGGCGCTCTTGCGCGCGGGTCGCGTTGAAATCCGCGCGGCGCTCGGATGGAATCGTCGGCAACGGCTGACCGATGACTTCCGTTCGCGTCCACCCGAGCATGCGTTCGGCCGAGGGATTCCACATCGTCACGAGATCATCATTGCTCAGCGCGATGATGGCGATCGGCGCCTCGTCGACCAGGCTGCGAAGATGTGATTCACTCGCACGAAGCCGCTTCTCGGCTTCTTCCTGCGCGTGTAGCGCGCGGCTCAGCGCGTGCAACATCACGGCGCAGAACGGAATTCCCGGCAACACAATTCGGAGTGTTCCGAGCAACGCCATGTCGAAATGCGGATGATGCAGCGTCGCGGCGAGCGCGAACGCGCCAACGTGCACGATCGTCGCCCTGGCTGCGGTACTCGAGCCAATGCCGAGCGCGCGATAATTCAGAGCGCCGTAGGTCGCGGGGGCGGAGACCGACGGACCGCACGCCGCCGCGACGACAAACAGCAACGCGCCTTCGATCATTTGTCCCGCGAGGGACCACTCCGCTCGGTCGCGCGTCAGCGTCCATTGTGCGATCAATGCCAGCAACGCCAAGGTGGCCAAGGCGCGCGCCGAGAGCGATGCCGTGCCTCCCATGAGCACACCGAGCGTGATCACGGCGCTCAGCAGCGCCAAGCGGCGCAGCAACTCTCGGATTCGTTTGTACGGCGCGCAGGGCAGTCGGGAGAACATAGCCGCTCGTGTAATTTGTCTTCCTGGTTGAGCCGCTCGGGCGCGATGGGCAACGGGGCTTACGACCCAATTATCGGGACGAGCCGCCTCGGGCTTGAGTCTTTAGAAGTGCTTCGGATGGCCGATACTCAGATTCAAAGGAGGGTTGCGTCTTAGTGTTGCCACCCCGAAAAATTCCGATGCCTTTGCATTCGACGACGTCGTCGGTCACACCCATCGTTCGCCGCCAATGAGACGCGTCGCCTCGTTGGCCACGATTCTCGCGCGCGTCGTGTTGCCCGCGATCGCGTCGGCGCAGTCCCCGAGTTGGTCGCTCGCGCAGATCAGTCGCGCGCAAGCGAATGGGGCGCATCCACGCTGGGGCGATACAGTGACAATGCGCGGTCGAGCGACGCTCGGCTCGGCGATTCTCGACACGAACCGAATCAATATTTACGTACAGGACGACGGCGTCGGCATTCACGTAGTGGGTGATCGGCGCGCGGGCTGGCGGAGCGTGCGCGATGGCGACAGCGTCGTGGCGACAGGCGTGATCGGTCGAACACGAGCCGGTCTGCAGCTAACCCACGCGTCGGTCGATGTCGTCGGGACCAGTCGCACATCCTTCTCGGCGATCCCGGTCGCGCTTACGAGCTCCGCATTGGACTCCACGGGCACGCTGCTCGTGAGCGTCACGGGCGTCGTCGCGATGGCGAGCATCGGACGCGGCGATCACATATTGAAGATGGTTGCCGGCGGGCGTGCCGCCGACAGCACGGCCGTGTACATCGTCGAGCCCGAGCAAGCGCGCGCCGAAATGAAGCTCGGGCGCTTCGAGCCGGAGGACCGCGTTCGAGTCACTGGCGTGCTGGTTCGTCATACGGGAAGCGATTCAACCCGGTCGCAATATTTCCTGCTTCCGCGAACGGTCGCGGATGTCTCCGCGATCGGATGGAGCCGCGCAGAGCGCGCGCGAGCACTGACCGTCATCGTCGTCGCCCTCGGCCTGTTGATCGCATTCGTCGTTGCGCAGCGAGTCGTTCGAGTGGTGCGCACGGAACGGGAACGCGCCGCCGCTGCGTTGCGCGAGAGCGAAGCACGCTACCGATTGCTCGTCGAGCAAGCGCCGGTTGGCATTCTGGTGCATCGGCACGGACGCATTCTGTTCGCCAACGCAGCGCTCGCCCTGGCGATCGGCGCGCCGACTGGCGACGCTCTCGTCGGCACATCGCTCGCCGAGATCGCCGACCCGAGCGATCGACCGCGATTCACGCGATGGCTCACCGAGCTCGCCGGGCGAGAGGAACGCGTCAAGCGAGGTCGTGAGCGATTCGTTCGGGCCAACGGTGCGCCCATCGAGATCGCGATCGTCGCGACGCCGACGATCTTCGATGGCGAACCAGCCGTCCAGGTCGTCGTGCACGACGTTACCGCGCAAGGGACTCTCGAGGCGCAGCTTCGCCACGCGCAAAAAATGGAAGCCGTCGGCCAACTCGCCGCCGGCGTCGCGCACGACTTCAACAACATTCTCACGGCGATCTCCGGCTATACGCAGCTCATCCTCGACGAAAACTCGCTCGACGATGATCTCCGAAAGGACGTCGAGGAGATCCAGCGCGCCGGTGCGCGTGCCGCCGGTCTCACGAAGCAACTGCTCGCGGTGAGTCGCCGCCAACTCGTGCGCGCCGAGGTCGTCGACCTCAACGAGGTCATCGCCGCCGCCGAACAATTGCTGCGCCGAACGATCGGTGCGCAGATCACGCTCGACGTAGTCCAGGGGAGCTCGCCGTGTTCTGTCCTGGCCGACCGCGGGCAGCTCGAGCAAATCCTCATGAACCTCGTGCTCAACGCGCGAGACGCGATGCCCCAGGGCGGTCTGCTCCATGTCGAAACGAAAACAATCGAGGTCGCCGCGCAGTCTAATCATCCCGTTCCCGTGTCGCCGGGCCCATACGTCTCTCTGTCGGTCCGCGATACCGGCGCGGGAATGACGCCCGAAACGCTGCGCAGAATATTCGAGCCGTTCTTCACGACGAAATCGGTCGGTGACGGAACAGGACTCGGCCTCGCAACGGTGTACGGCATCGTCACCGGCGCGCACGGCTACGTGTGGGCGGACAGTGCTGTTGGCGCCGGGACGACATTCACCGTCCTGCTCCCGCTCGTCGCGCGACAAGCCGCGCTCGCGACGAAGGACATCGCGCCCTCGTTCGAGCGTGGCGACGCCGGATGCATTCTGCTCGTCGAAGACGAAGCGTCCGTGCGCGCGGCGGCGCGCCGCATCCTCGAGCGGGAAGGGAACCGGGTGCACGAAGCAAAGAACGCGTCGGACGCGTTGATGCTCTGGGAGGAGTCCGGCGCGATCTTCGACTGCGTGGTCACCGACGTCGTCATGCCCGGGCTTCGCGGACCCGAGTTGGTCGAGCGTCTCCGGCTCGATCGCCCCGACGTGCCCGTGCTGTATGTCTCCGGTTACACCGACCGGGCGCTCGGCCGGCTCGATCTCGAGGTTCCTCACACGTCGTTTCTCGAAAAGCCCTTTGAGCCGAAGCAGCTTGCCGCGGCCGTCGCCAAGCTCCTACGCAAGCGGGCAGCGGTTCCCGCGTAGCGGGGCCGAACGACGTTGGCCAAACCATGACCGATTGGCGGCTTGCGTCGTCATAACAACGGACTGTCGCGCTCGCCGAACGGCCCGGTCTGGGGCACGGGCGTCGCGACCCCGCCAAACCGCCGCCTATCCTCTGACGGCCCAGTCGGTTAGCCCACGTTGCCCAGCATTTTCCGCGTCACACACCGCCGCCTCGTAATCGCCGCCTCCCCCCCGATCGATGACCGCCCCAACTCCCCCCGGCGCTAGCCTGAATCTCCGCGTTCTGCTCGAGGAAATGATCGAGCGCAACGCGTCGGACCTGCACATTTCCGCGGGTGAGCGTCCCATGTTCCGCGTCGACGGCGACATGGCGCGCTCCAACATCGACTTCGTGATGCAGCCGAAGGACACGCTGCAGCTCGCGTACTCGGTGCTCACCGAGAATCAAAAGAAACGGTTCGAGATGGAGGACGAGCTGGATTTCTCGTTCGGCATTCAGAACCTGGCGCGCTTTCGCGGCAACTGCTTCAAGCAGCGCGGCTGCGTGTCGATGGTCATTCGGCAGATTCCGTTCAACATCAAAACGTTCGAGGACCTGAATCTTCCGAGGGTGATCGCCGATCTCTCGGACAAACCCCGCGGCCTCATTCTCGTCACGGGTCCCACCGGCTCCGGAAAGTCGACCACGCTCGCCGCGATGCTCGACAAGATCAACAAGGAGCTCAAGGGCCACATGATCACGATCGAAGATCCGATCGAGTTCATTCACAAGCACCAGAACTGCATCGTCAACCAGCGCGAAGTCGGCAGCGACACGAAGAGCTTCAGCGCCGCGTTGAAATACGCCTTGCGGCAAGATCCTGATGTCGTGCTGATCGGCGAAATGCGCGACCTTGAGACCATCCAGGCCGGATTGACGATCGCCGAAACGGGCCACTTGGCCTTTGCGACGTTGCACACCAACAGTGCCGCGGAAGCGATCAACCGCATCATCGACGTCTTCCCGAGCCACCAACAGTCACAGGTGCGCGCGCAACTCGCGTTTTGTTTGGAAGGCATCATCACGCAGACCCTCTTGCCCAAGCTTGGCGGGCGCGGTCGCGCGATGGCGGCGGAGATTCTCGTCGTGACGCCGGCGATTCGTGCGCTGATCCGCGACGACAAGATTCACCAGATCTACTCGATGATGCAGTCGGGAAAGAAGTATGGCATGCAGACGATGAACGACGCGCTCTACAATCTGTACATGAGCAAGACCGTGTCGCTCGACGAGGTGCTTCGTGCGAGCCACGACCAAGCCGAGATCATGCGAATGATCGGCGTCACACCCGAAGGCGAGCCCACGGGCAAGCCCGGCGCCCCGGCGCTGGCCGGCCGACGGTAAACCGCAGCGAGGCTTCAAATGCCCCAATTCACATACACCGCCCGTTCCGCGAACGGCGAGCTCAAATCCGCCACGATCGACGCGCCGAATCGCGACGAAGTCGTCAAGCAGCTCAAGCAGCAGCGCTTGAACATCGTCAAGATCGACGAAGGGTCGGCCACCAAGAAGAAGCGCGGTGGCCGGATCAAGATGCGCGACATCGTGATCTTCACGCGTCAGTTCTCGACGATGATCAACGCCGGTCTGCCGCTCGTGCAGGCGTTGGACATCCTCGCGACGCAGAGTGAGAATCCCGCGCTCAAAGACGTCACGCGTCAGGTGGTGTTCGACGTCGAATCTGGAAACACGGTCGCTGACGCGTTGCGCAAGCATCCGAGCGCGTTCACCGATCTGTACGTGAACATGGTCGCCGCCGGTGAGGCGGGTGGTATTCTCGACACCATCCTCATGCGACTCGCGGTGTTCATGGAAAAGAACGACGCCCTCATCCGCAAGGTGAAGGGCGCCATGATCTATCCGAGCGTCATCATGAGCGTCGCGGCAATCGCCATCACGGTGTTGCTCGTGTTCGTGATCCCGACGTTCCAAACGATGTTCGCGAGCGCCGGCATCGCGCTGCCGCTGCCGACGCGTGTCGTCATCGGCATGTCGCACATTCTGAAGACGTATTGGTACGTCTTCATCGCCGTCATCGTCGGCACGTTCTTTTCGATCAAGCGATTCTACGCCACGGCGAACGGCAAGTTGACGATCGACCGTATGTTATTGAAGGCCCCGGTGCTCGGCGATGTGCTCCGCAAGTCGGCGGTGTCGCGCTTCACGCGTACGCTCGGCACGCTCATCTCGTCGGGTGTGTCGATTCTCGACGGGTTGGAGATCACCGCCAAGACCGCGGGGAATCGTGTCATTCAAGACGCAATCATGGAGTCGCGGTCCTCGATCGCCGGCGGTGAAACGATCGCCGCGCCGCTGAAGAAATCGCAGGTCTTCCCGCCGATGGTGATCTCGATGATCGCGGTCGGTGAGCAGACCGGTGGTCTCGACGAGATGCTTTCCAAGATCGCCGACTTCTATGATGAAGAGGTCGATGCCGCGGTGTCAGGACTGCTCGCGCTCATGGAGCCGGTGATGATCGTGTTCTTGGGCGTCATCGTCGGCGGCATGGTCGTGGCCATGTATCTCCCGATCTTCGATATGGTGAACGCGGCGGGGGCGTAGTCGCGACAGACGCGGGATGAGTCGGACGCCCGTAGCCATTCAAGATTTATAGTTTCAGAGTCTTCACACTTCGACTAGACCGCGCGCAAGCTACGGCTTGCGCGCGGTTTGTCATTTCGATCGACGGCCTCGTCGAGCTCTTGGGTGGAACGATATGGAAGAGGCATGGTCGAATCCGCGGAATCAACCGCAAGCCGACCGTTGAGAAGGCTCCGAAGATAATCAAGCGACGGCGGCGGTTCAGTCGGGAGTTTAAAGAGGAACCAGTCCACCTGGTCTGTGGGCTGACGCCTACCGCGATCGCGTTGCGCATGGTCGACAGCGGAGTCAACCATGGGAAGGAGCTCAATGCCTCCTCCGCAGGACCACCCGCCGAGTCAGGAGCCTGATGTCCATCCAGAGAAATTTCCGACGTCTCCCGTTGGTCGTGCTCGTCCTCGCGCTCGGCACGTCGTGCAGCGCCGCCGACCTGCTTGGCGTTCCTTCATCGCAGTCGTGGGTGGTGGTGGACAACCAGAACAACCTTGGCCGCATCACGACCACGTATGTCACCGTGCTCAAAGGCGGGGCGACGAGTCAGGGCGGGGGCGTGTACCGGATGGACGTGACCGGAACGTGCTCGTTCACGGTGCCGCTGAGCGGCAACTGGAACGGCTCGATCATTCGACTCACATCCACCGGCGGGGCGTGCGGTGTTGGCTACGTGCTCACGATGGACGGAAATACGAACGGCGCGTATGGCGACGCGGATTCTATGACCGGCACGTATCGCATCACGTACAGTGGCGCGTGGGGCGGCGGCGATGCAGGGACGTGGAGCGCGTCACTCAGCCATTGACCGACTGCTACTCCGACCTTCGGCGTTAGCGTTGGCGCTCTAGCCGTAATTGTCGCTGCAGCTAGAGCCATAACGATGCTGACGGCTGACGTCTGTAAGGCTGTCGCTTTGCCGTTCTATCGAACGGCCGCGATCGCACGTTAGACCGCGACACGCTCCTCTGAACGATGGCACCGGTGCTCGCGTCGCACGTCGGCAAGCCATCCGCAAAATCTCTCGCACGGTCCTCGCCTCACATGGCGGGATCTATCGTCATATTTTCTCGCCATGCGATCTCGGGCTGACGTCGTTGTGTGCGGTGCCGGCATTGCCGGCACCGCGGCGGCGTACCACCTCGCTGTGCGGCAAGGCATCGGCAACATCGTCATTGTCGACGAGTACGAGCCGCTCACGCTCACGAGCGACAAAGGCACGCAGGGCTACCGCAACTGGTTCCCGGGTCCCGACGACACGATGGTGCGGATGGTGTCGCGCAGCATCGACCTACTCGAGGAGACGGCGCGCGAAAGCGGCAATGTTTTTCGCATGAACCGGCGCGGCTATCTATTCGCCACGGCGGATGAGGCGCGCCTGGAGGAGCTCGAGCGCACGGCGCGCCAAGTCTCCGCGTTCGGCGCGGGTGATGTGCGCAATCATCTCGGAACTGGCGACTACGTCCCGGCCCGTGCCGAAGGCTTCGAAGGACAGCCAACTGGCGCCGATGTTCTTCGCGGGAATGCAGCGCGCGCGGTGTTCCCCTTCCTAGCACCGGAGATGATCGGAGCGGTACACGTGCGGCGTGCCGGCACGACCAATGGTGTCGCGCTCGGCACGTGGTTCCTCAAGCGCGCCGTGGCCGCCGGCGCGGAGTTCGTACGCGATCGCGTGACGGCGGTCGACACGACGGGTGGGCGGGTGAGACAGGTCCGTCTCGCGTCAGGGGCGTCGATCATTACCGACCGCTTCGTCGTTGCGGCAGGACCGGCCGTACAGGACGTGGGCCGCATGCTCGAGCTCGAGATGCCGGTGCATCACGAGCTGCACTCCAAAGTGACGATTCACGATCCACTCGGTGCCGTGCCGAGAAGCGCGCCGTTCGTGATTTGGTCCGATCCGGTCGTCGTGAACGGGCGGACGCTTCCCGGCGGCGTGCACATGCGGCCCGTCGATCTGACCGCCGGCGACGAGCTCTATCTGATCTGGACCTTCGACACGGACGAGCGCCCGTATGAATGGCCGCCACGCTTCGACAATCGGTACGTGGAAGCAGTGCTCGAAGGCTGCGCGCACATGATTCCGAGCATGCGACCATACGTGGGATCGGGCGCGTCGGCGCTCCACGACGGTGGCTACTACTGCAAGACGCGCGAGAACCGGCCGCTCGTCGGACCACTCGCCGTGGAGGGAGCGTACGTCATTGCCGCACTCTCCGGCATTGGGATCATGTCTGCTCACGCGTGCGGCGAACTACTCTCGCTGCACGTGGCGAGCAAATCGCTGCCAGACTACGCGCGGTGGTTCCTGCCGTCGAGATACGACGACCCGACGTACAACGAGCAAGTGGCGCGATGGGGGCCACTGGTCGGCCAGCTCTAATCCGGGGGTACGTACACTATGCTTTTGGAACGTCGCTCCCGCGCACGTGCTCAACGAGGGCCGGGAGGTTCTGAATCACCATGATCCGCGTCGCCGGACTTCGCCGCACCATCACGAATGTCTTTCCATCCGGCGAGACGTCGTAATTGGCGTGCGGATTGGTACCGATGATGTCCGCGACCGAAAGAGCGGTCGCCGCGCCGTGACTGCCAACGACGGACTGATTCGCAGCTCGGCGGCGATGAGTCGCGGTTCGCTCTCGCCCAGACTGCGGTAGTAGATCGTGTGGCCATCGGGTGCCCGCACGGGCTCGATGCCGCCGTCGGTGGAGATCTGGAACTGATCACGGTCGCCGCTCACCGGCAGCATACACCTTGGTTCGTCCTGATTGGTCGGAGGTGAACGCGACCTAGCCGCGGAGATGAATCTTCAGAATGCGACCCAGAGATATAGGTACAACGTGTTGTTGTCGGACGCGTTTCGTCCGCCGGTGAGATCGTACGCTGTCGAGGACCCGTTGAACTTGTTGTAGGCCACATACTCCAAGCCCACGCGCGCGTTCTGCCATGGGTTGTAGTTGATCTCACCCATCGCCCCAGCGGTGTTTGGGCTTCCAGTCCGGCTTCCAACGACCGCGGCGGGCTCGTACAGTGTCGCATCCGACGAACCGGTGGTCTGGAAATATCCGAGCGTGAGGCTGTAGTGCAGATTGGGCAGATAGGCGACGCTCGCGCGCGTCGTCGACAGCGACTGCTCGATGTTGTCCGCGCCGCTGGCGCTCTGTGTCGCTGACAACCGCTGCCGCTCGTGGATGAAGCTCGCTCGTCCGATCCACGCTGCCGAGCCCCGACGCTGTTCGACCTGCGCGTCGACCGCGACATCGCTGAAGTGATTGCGTAGACCCGAAACTCCCTCGGGGTATAGGCGGGCGTCAAAGCCGAACGTCCCAAGCATCAGCGACGTCGACGGCGTCTCGTGCTGCAGCGCCACTCGCCAATACGGAATCACGCCCGCCGAAAGGTTCGTCGCTGTCGAATCGAACGGCGTCGCGAGTCCTTGCAGCCCCGAGCGATACGCCGTGAATTCTGTATAGAGGATATTACTAAAGAGTGAATATGCCCCGAGCCCGACAACCTGTTGACCGAGACCCCCGTCGATCAACGTGCTGGCGATCGACGATGGCGCGCTCGAGGAGGTCATGAATGGGAATCCCCAGGCCGGCACGGTGTTCCACACGTCCTGCACCGTCGGATTGTTGTGGAGCGTGAGCCCGTAGATCAGATCGCGATCCGCGAGCTGGCGATGATTCGCATATCGAATATCCAGGTTGTCGATGCCGAATGAGCCGTCGCGCGACGCATAGGTGAACTGCGTGAACGCGCCAATGTTCGGCGTGATGGCGCCGGCCGCGAACAGACTGAATTGCTCCGGGTACGTCGCCGTCCCATTCTGAGTGCCCGGAAAGGCTTTGGCGGTTTGCGTGAACGACGACACGACCATCGCCGCAATGCCCGGAATGGGTGAGAGCTTGAGTGATTCCTTCCCGGCTGAATCGCCCGGCTGGCCGATCGTCTGTAGCCCGGTGAGCGTGTATCCGTTCAACTTGAACAATCGGCCGAAGGGCGTCAGCTGCGGAAACTGGTAGTGACACGAGCTGCATGCCAAGCCGGTCTGACGCGAATACGCCGGCACGTTCGTGTGAAGCGCGGCGAGCGCCCGGAGCAGCGACGCCGGTATGACGGCGCGATCCACCGACACACCGGCGATCGACCACGCTGTCGTCCCGGCGGCGCTCGCCCAACGCGGATCGTCGATGGCGCGCGCCAACGCCAGCGGGGCAAGAGCGAGCGGCACGGCTGCGAGTGCTGAGGTGCGGAGGGCGCGAATCCAACGGCCCGCTTTTCCAACTGGCTCCAGACGGTTGCGGCGGTGCGAGATCATGTTTTGATCCTCCCGAGAAAACGGGCCGCCCCGGCGAGCGCGGCAAGACAAACTGTTAACGCGTCGAGCATCGACTCGAATCGAGAGGTCCGCAGTCAGGCAAGCATCCCGTACTTGTGCAGGAAAGCCCGATGTACACGCGGAGGCTTCTGACTGGTCCGACATGGCATCGGGGTTTTCCCGACGAAAGTTCAAGACATGGCTGACACCACGACCCTGTTGCGGAAGTAGGCTTGACTCAGGTTCAGTTCAACCAGACTGCTGCCTCGAGACCGGGTCGACCGCTTCACCGGAGTTCCCATGTTTTCCATTCGTTCCGCCGTTATCGGCTCGTTGGCGTCCGTGGTGGCACTTGCAACGCCCGTCGTCGCTCAAGACGTCGCGCATTCGGACGCCGGCAACGGTGCGGCGGCATCGATGCCGCATACGATCGTGATCAAGCTGATCGAGCGCCCAGGCGCGATGCCGTTTGCGTTCGAGCCGGCCACCGTCACGGCGCACCATGGGGATACGCTACGGTTCGTCCAGTTCGCGTCGACCATGCACAACGTGCATTTCAAGACTGAACCCAAGGGCGCCAAGCTCGGCTCAGCCGCGACGAGTCAGTATCTCACGACGAAAGGCCAGGCCTACACACTCGTCGTCGACTCGCGCTTCGTCAACGGAACGTACGAGATCGTCTGTGACCCGCACGAGTTGATTGGCATGCACGCCTTTCTTTCCGTGACCGGCAGTGCGAGCGTAGCGAGCGGCAAATAGTCGCAATCGCGTCACGCGCCTTCATCGCAACACGCTCTAGCCGGGTTCAGCGCCCGCCCGGCGCGCGCGTCATGCGCCAGATGACTCGGCCGGCGAGCGGATCCCGGTCGAGCCGACCGCCAGTTACACCAAGTTGGTGGACCTCCTCACCCGGCACCGCCACGCTGCCGGTCGTCGGCGCGCCGTCACTCGTGAACTCCCGCAGCTCGATGTGCTTCCAATCGACGAGCGACGTGCTTTGGGCGACGGCCACGCGCGGCAGTACGGTGTGGTCGCGCACGAACAGCCCGATTGGTATTGGACCCACGGCAATGTTGTACCACCGGCCCCCGTCGTACGACCGCGAGCTCTGATAGTCGATCCACCGTCCAGGCGGGAGATACACGCGGCGACTGAGCGTCTCGTCGAACAGTGGCGCGACGAGGAGCGACGATCCAAGCAGGTACTCGTCGTCGACCAGCCACGACGTCGGATCATTAGGATATTCAAAGAACAGCGTCCGGAGCATGGGCCAGCCGCGAGCCGACGACTCCTTCGCTTGCGCGTAGATGTAGGGCAGCAGCGTGTACTTGAGCTCGACCGCGCGGCGGAAGTCGTCGACGAACGCGGAATCGTATTCCCACGGCTCGCGCGGCGGGGCGCCGTGCGTCCTCGTGTGCGACGTCAGTACGCCGAACGCGAGCCAACGACGGTAGAGATCTCGCGGCGCACGCTGCACGAACCCGCCGACGTCATGGCTCCAGTAGGTGAAGCCCGACAGGCCGAACGACAGCCCAGCGCGCAGCTCGGCCGCCATCGCCGAGTTGGTGTTCTCGGCGTCGCCGCCCCAGTGCAGCGGATAGCGCTGGCTTCCCGCCCACGCGCTTCGCGCCCAGATGATGCCGTCGCCCGTCGTTTCCTTCGTGATGTCGAAGACCGCCTGGTTGTACCGCACCGGATACAGGTTGTGCTCATACCAGCCCGTGCGTCCGGACTGATAAAGTCCGGTGAGGGGCGCGTTCTCGCCGAAGTCGGCTTTGATCGCGCCAACACCCATGCGGAGCAACGGCGCGAGCTTCGCTCGATACCACGCGACCGCGTCGGGATTGCTGAAATCGAGCACGGCATCCTCAGCGGGCGCGCGCCCGCTCTCGTCGCGCACCTCGTAGCCGTGGTCGACGAGCTCCGACCAAAGCGGATTCTTCGGCGTAAAGTACGTGTATTGCCAGAGACTCACGCGAAAGCCCTGCTGCCGCAAGTCGGCGATGAGCTTGGCCGGAGCGGGAAAGCGTGATTTAGAGAACTGATAATCGCTGCGCCAATCTGTTTCGAACCAGCCCGTGTCGAGGTGGAGCACGTCTGCCGGGATACGGTACTCCCGTAGCCTGGCCGCGACGTCGCGTACCTGCGCCTCCGAGTTGTAGGTGATGCGGCTCATCCACAAACCGAACGACCAGAGCGGCGGCACCGGGCTTCGTCCGGTGAGCGCGGTGTACTCGGACACGACATCCTTCGGCTCACCCAGAAAGACGAACAGGTCCAGGGTCTCGTCGCCGGAGTAGATAGTATGGTGAGCGTCGAACTCGGCACCGACGTCGAACGTCACCGGTGCGCTCGTATGCACGAACATCCCGTACCCGCGGCTGCTCAGAAAGAAGGGCACGGCCTTGTATTGCAACTTGCTCTGGGCGCCCATGGCGTCGCGGATGAAGGCGACGATTCGCTGTCCGCGCTTGTTCAACCGCGTGAACGATTCGCCGAAGCCATAGATCCCCTCGTCCGGCGCGAGCTCGAACGTGGCGGCGACGTTGCGCGCGAGATCACGCGTCCGGCGCACGAACGAGAAGGGGATGTACGGCGTGAATGACGCCGGTTCGCCGAGTCGCTGCGTCCGGGTCAGAAGCCGACCCGATGCGTCGCGGATCTCAACTGACCAGGGCTGACGAACGATGCGTACGCTCCCGAATGCCGATCGGTACGTCACGACGCTGTCGGTTGTTTGGGCGCGCCAGCTGCGATCCTCGGGAACCGGGCCGCTGAGCATGAGCGAACGCTCCGGCGCGAGTTGCGCGAGCGACAGTTGCCGCGCCGACCACCGCAAGCGCAAAGTGCGCGGACTTACGAACGAAATCGAGAACGGCAGGGCAGGATCGCGATCGTACTCCGTTGCCGGGAATTCCGTCGCCGACGCGCGCGCGAAGCCGACATCGACCTTGTTGAAGTTGAGCCCTGGCTGCCGCACGTAGCGGTCCCATTGCAGCGTGCCAAGTCCGGTCGCGGGATCGAACACCGTCAGACGACTCGCGACGAAGAAGGTCTGCTCGGGTTTCCTGAATTCCTCACCGACGTCGACCACATCGCCGAGCTGCTGAGCGTGAACGCGGCGCGCGGCGAGCGAGACAGAGGTCGCGAAGAGCAACGTGCAAACGCGGAGCGCCGTGGCGGCGCGGTGTGCGAGCGAATGCCGTGTCTTCACGCGATCAACATGCCGTCGCTGGACATGGTTCACCAGACCCGACAAAATCGACTCGTACCGCGCAACCGCCAATCTCGATTGGCGCGGGCGAGAAATCGTGGTACGTTCGCGGCAGTCCAGCCCCGAGAGACATGACCAAGACTCCGAATAATTCAGATACTGCGCGCACCGCCGACGTGAGCCGCCGCGACTTCCTCACGTCGGGCGCGGTGAGCGTCGGCGCGGCGGCACTCTACGCGACACCGCTCACCGTGGCGGCGCGGCTCGCACCGCCCATTTCCGCGGGCCCAATCCGCGTCTGGCAAACCGCAGGCGCCGAGCGGCATGTGGCGCGACCGGAGCTCTCATGGCGCGCCAGTGCCGGTCGCGCGCCGACTGACATTCTGCTCGATCCCCAGCGCCGAAAACAGGAAGTGCTCGGCTTCGGCGGCGCGTTCACCGACGCCGCGACGTACATGTTCAACCAGCTCGCGCCCGACGCGCGGGCCTCGCTCTTTCACGAGCTGTTTCACGCGTCGGAGATGAACTTGTCCGTCGGACGAACGTGCGTGGGCTCGAGCGATTACTCGACCAAAGCGTACAGCTACGACGACAGCCCGACGCCCGACCCCGAGCTCACCAAGTTTTCCATTGCGCACGATCGCCAGTGGATCTTGCCGATGCTGCGCGAGGCGCGAAAGACGAACCCGGATCTCTTTCTGCTCTCCTCGCCGTGGAGTCCGCCCGGTTGGATGAAGGACAACAACTCGCTGCTCGGCGGAACGATCCGCCGCCGGTATCTCGGCCAATACGCGAACTACCTCACACGATTCCTCGAATCGTACGCCGCCGAAGGCGTGCCCATCGACGCGGTGACGTCTCAGAATGAGGTGGACACCGACCAGGACAGCCGCATGCCGCAATGCACCTGGCCGCAGGAGATCGAGGTGCAGTTCGTCGGTGAGTTCTTGGGACCCGCGTTCGTGAAGGCTGGACTCCGCACGCGAATCTGGTTGATCGACCACAACTACAATCTCTGGGGACGCGCGCTCGCCATGATGCAGGACGACGCCGTGCGACGCTTCGCCGATGGCTTCGCTTGGCATGGCTACCTCGGCACCCCGGCCGAGATGACGCGCGTGCATGACGCGTATCCCGACAAGCACGCCTACTGGACGGAAGGCGGCCCCGACATCACCGACCTGAAGTACCAGACCGACTGGACGAAATGGTCGTCGCAGTTCGCCGGGATTCTGCGCAACTGGTCGCGCTGCATCATCGCCTGGAACCTTGCGCTCGACGAAAACGGAAAGCCGAACATCGGCCCGTTCCCGTGTGGCGGCGTCGTGACGATCGACAGCAAGACCAAGGCGGTGATGCGAAGCGGACAGTACTGGGCCTTCGCACACTACTCCCGGCACCTGCGGCGCGGCGCACGCGTGCTCGAATCCAACGGTGGGCCCCCGTCCGTGTCGCACGTTGCTTTCGAGAATCCTGATGGAGGCCGCGTGTTGGTGTTGACCAACGCCGGCACCGCGAGCGCCACCCAACGGATCGTAGTCAGCGAAAGCGCCGCGGAACTGTCACTGCCCGCCGATTCGCTGACGACGCTCGTTTGGACTTGACCATTGCCAAGCACGCTTGCCGAGGAATCATTGCTGGACTTTTCATTACCGCCACCTATTTTTATCGCACCCTCCACACTGTTGGCGCTGTACGGCAGACTCTGCCAGCCCGCGCTTTATACGGGAATCCCAAGATGTCGAGCGCTGAAGCCACGACAGAAACGGGCGAACCCTCTCGCGTTCAGATCGGGAGCCATATCGCCAGCGCGCGCGGCGGCATACGACGCGCGCGAATCATCCTCGTCGCCGCAGCGATGGGTTGGGCCGCCGCGCCGAGTCTCGTCGACGGCGCGCCGGCGGTGGGATCGGAGCACGCGCGACCCGCGCGATCGCCGGAATTGCTCCGCCAGCCTCCAGTACTCCGCAACATGTCGTCCCACCCCGGCGTGGTGGAAGTGACGCTGACGGCCGCACCCGCGCGCCTTCGATTGATGCCCGGCGGCCCGCTCGTGAGTGTGTATGCCTACAACGGAACAATCCCCGGACCGACGCTCGACCTGCGCGAGGGTGACAGCGTCATCATCCATTTCCGCAACCAACTGCCGGAGTGGACGACCGTACATTGGCACGGCTTCCACATTCCGGCCTACGCGGATGGCAGCCCCCTGTACCCGATCGCGCCCGGCACATCGCACGACTACAAGTTCCGTCTGGCGCCAGGCTCCGCCGGAACCTACTGGTATCATCCACATCCGGACCGGCGCACCCGGTATCAGGTCAGCATGGGCCTATTCGGCGGCATCATCGTCCGTGCGCCCAGCGACCCGCTCACCGCGAAGGGAGTCCCCGAGAAGCTGTTGATTCTCTCCGACAACCGCTTCGATTCGACCGGCGCGATCGCGTTCTCCAAACCTTCCTCGCTCGAGGGGGGCATCGACTTGGAGAACGGACGCGAAGGGAATGTGCTCTTCGTGAACGGACAAGTGATGCCGACGATTCCAATCCGCCGGGGTGAGTTGCAGCGGTGGCGTATCGTCAATGCGTCGGCGGCGCGCGTCTTTCGCCTGTCGCTCGCGGGACAGCACTTGGTCCATGTCGGCAACGACGGCGGACTGTTTGAGCACGCGGTCGAAGTGCCCGAGGTCCTCATGGCGAACAGCGAGCGCGTGGAGGTGCTGGTACGCGGAACTGGTTCGCCCGGTGATACGACAGTGCTCGAGGACTTGCCGTACGACCGATACATGCCACAAACGCGGCCCGCCGACTGGGATCGCACGCGGCGGGTCCTCTCACTTCGACTTACGGACGACTCAGTGGTTGACCGCCTCGAGATCCCGTCAACGCTGCGCCCGATTCCGCCGCTCGATACGACGCACGTGGCCGTGCGTCGCACGATCGTGATGTCGCAGGGTCTGATCGACGGCAGGCAAATGGACATGCACCGGGTGGACATTCGCTCCCGCCTAGGCACGACTGAGATCTGGACCATCCAGAATGTGGTGGGGATGGACCACCCGTTTCATCTGCACGGGTTTCACTTTCAGGTGCTCGACCGCGACGGCGTGCCGGAGCCGTTCCGCAGCTGGAAGGACACGGGGAACGTGCCCAAGCACTCGTCGATCCGCATTGCGGTCCACTTCGACGACTATCCCGGAAAATGGATGTTCCACTGTCATATCCTCGATCACGAGGACGATGGAATGATGGGCGTGCTCGAAGTCCGATGATGGACGGAAGCCACGAGCCGAGTACGTAACCGGCGCGTGAAAGTTGGCCAATTCAACCAGGGAGTCGAACATGGTGAGCACACGCATGAAAATCGGATACGCCGTGCTGGCTCTGGTGGGTCTCTCGGCCACGGTGTTGTTCGCCGCGCACATTGCGCGCGCAGCGGCGCCCCCACCGAGCGCTTCGGAATTCGAACGCGCTGCTGTGGATCCGATTGTGCTTCTCGGGCGCCAGCTCGTAATCAGCCACGCGTGCGGCGGGTGTCACGGTCCAACCGAGGATGGTGTGGCCCAGGAGGGGTGGCTCGTTGGCGAAAGGTCGCTGGAGCAACAGTTCCTGATCGGTCCGTGCGCGACTACGCCCGGTGCGCAGCCGTGCTTTCACACACATCCGCGGAACCTCACGCCGGACGATGAGACTGGTCTCGGAAAGTTTACAGAACGACAGATCTTCAACGCGCTGCGATACGGTGTTCGGCCCGAGGACACACCGGACGTGACGATCACCTCCACGACGCCGGGGCAGGGCAACTTCCCGCTGCATCCGCACTATCTCGCACCGCCGATGCCGTGGCCGTCGTGGAGGCACATGAAAGACAACGAGCTGTGGGCGATCGCCGCGTATCTGAAACGCGGGCTCAAGCCCGTGCACAACAAAGTGGCGGAGAGCGAGGGGCCGCCGGACTTCTGGGCGAGCGCATACCAAGAGATGCCGCAGCTAAAGCTTGGATCATATCCGGCCCCGGCGTTCCCAACGGCGAACGAGCGCGTACCGGACGCCAAGGCAACGAAGCGCGGAAAATAACCGCGCGTGGGTGGCATCGAATCGTGACAGAGCGCCGGCGGCTCACGCGGTGGTCTCGAGCGCCGGCGCTGGTTACGCTCATCGCATGTGCGCCGCGGTTTGTGGCGGCGCAGTCGAATCGCGTATTCGATAATGCGCCCGTGGCGAACTGGATCGCGCCGCCGAACGTGGCGGGCGATTCGTTCGTCGTCTTTCACGGCCGTCGTGCCTTCGATCTGCCGTCTTCGCCCGCCACGTTCGTCGTGCATGTCTCGGCGGACAATCGGTATCGTTTGTACCTGAACGGCGCGCTGGTGTCGTCAGGACCGCAGCGGTCGGATGTGACACACTGGAAGTACGAGACGATCGACCTAGCGCCTCAGCTGCACGCCGGGCGTAACGTGCTTGCGGCGGTCGTATGGAATTGGGGCGCCGCGCGACCGGTCGCGCAGCACAGCTATCGCACAGGATTTCTGGTGCAAGGCGATGGCGAGCACGAGGCGTCGCTCGTCAATACGGGACCGGGCTGGAAGCTCCTCGTCGATTCCGCATACGCGCCGGTGGTGATCACCAACGCCACGGTTGGCGACTATTTCGCTGCGGCGCCGGGAGAAGCGGTGGATGGCAACCGCTATCCGTGGAACTGGGAGCGAGTGGATTACAATGATTCGCGATGGCTCACCGTGTCTGCGTCGCCGTCACGCGCGGCGCCGGCAGCACCGCTGTCGGCCTTCAACGTCCCGGCCGGTGGGGCGATCGTCGGGCGGGTTCGGTTGCATCCCGGCGCCGGCGGCGGCTCGGGCGAGGTGATCGGCTGGCAGCTCGAGCCTCGCTCCATCCCGCCCATGGACGAGGACGTGCAACGATTAGCGGCCGTGCGTCGCGCCGTCGGCGTGAACGCCGACACCGCATTTCTTCGCGGCGCCGGCGACGTCCGAGTGCCAGCGCACGCGCGAGCAACGCTGCTACTCGACCAATCGCACACGACCAACGCGTATCCGTTGCTCGTCACGAGTGGCGGGGCGGGGAGCACGGTGACGCTCACGTACGCCGAAGCGCTCATCGATGCGCAGGGACGCAAGGGAAACCGCAACGACGTCGCAGATCGCACGATTCGCGGAGTGCACGACGTTTTCCGACCCGATGGTGGCGGGCGACGCGTGTTCCAGCCGCTCTATTGGCGCTCGTTCCGCTATGTGCAACTCGACATCGAGACGGGCGACGCGCCGCTGACCCTCCACGACTTCCGCGGAATCTTCACCGGGTACCCGCTGCGCGAGCGCGCCCGGTTCGCGAGCGATGAGCAGTGGCTCGGCGATGTATGGCGAATGGATTGGAATGGCGCGCGCATCGGCGCGTTCGAGACGTACATGGATACGCCGTATTACGAGCAGCTGCAGTATGTCGGCGACACGCGCGTCCAAGCGCTGATCTCCCTCTACATGAGCGGCGACGATCGGCTGGTCAGACAAGCCATCGAGCAGTTCGACGCGTCGCGCATTCCCGAAGGGCTGACGATGAGCCGGTATCCGTCGGCGCTGCCGCAGATCATTCCGCCGTTCTCGCTCATCTACGTCGCGATGGTGGACGATTACCACATGCTGCGCGATGATCCCGCGTTCGTGAGAAAACGGCTGGCCGGAATTCGCGGAGTCCTGGACTGGTACGCCGGCCACGTGGACAGCACCGGCATGCTCGGCGCGATGCCGTACTGGAATTACGTGGATTGGGCTCGCGAGTGGGACGGCGGCAGACCGCCGGGCGCAAACGCAGGCCATTCGGCGACGATCACGCTGCTCTACGCGTATGCGCTTCAACGCGCGGCGGCGCTGGAAGCAGACGTTGGAGTTGCGGCGATCGCGGCGGAGTACCGCCGGCGCGCCGACGCGCTGATCGCGGCCATTCGTAAACTCTCATGGGACGAAACGCGTGGACTTTTTCGTGACACCCCGGGGTTGTCGGCGTACAGTCAGCAAACGAACGTGCTCGCCGTGCTGACCGACGCCGTGCCACTCGCCCAACAACGCGCGGTGATGGAGCGCGTGCTGGCCGATAGCACGCTCACGCGGTCGACCTACTATTTCAGCTTCTACGTGCTGGAGGCGTTGCGGAACGCGGGACTCGGCGATCGTTACGTCGAACAGCTCGCGCCGTGGCGCGAGATGCTGCGGCTCGGGCTCACGTCGACGCCCGAGAACCCCGAGCCCACGCGCTCGGATAGTCACGCGTGGGCCGCGCACCCGAACTATGGCCTGCTGGCAACGGTTCTCGGTGTCCGTCCGGCGAGCGCTGGCTTCCGAACAGTGCAGATCGCCCCGGCGCTCGGAGTGTTACGTTGGGCGGAAGGACGCGTGCCGCATCCCGCGGGCGACATCGACGTCCGCGTGACGCGACGCGGCGAGCGCGGCGCCGACGCAGTGATCAGTCTCCCTCCCGGCCTCATCGGCGAATTTGTGTGGGCCGGGCGGCACGTTCCGCTTCATGGAGGACGGCAAGAGCTAACGATCGAAGCGCCCGAGCCCGCGGCATCGCAGAATCCGTCGCCGATGGTCGAGCAGACTCGCGCGCACGAGCGTCTCACACCGCAAGCGCTCGCGGGAGGACGTCGATCGTTCGCCGGGCCCGATGGAAAGCCCGTCGAGGTGTGGATTCCCGACGGTGTCAACCCCGATGACCTCAGCCTCGTCGTCCACTTCCTCGGCGCCGCGTGGCTTCCGGAATTCGCCGTGTCGCACCTCGGGAAGAACACCGTCGCAGCGGTCGTGAACCTCGGTGCTGGCTCCGGTGTCTACGATCGCGCATTCTCCGAACCGGCGGCCTTCGACTCGTTGCTGGCCGGCATCACGCGAGAGCTTTCCGGATCACTAGGAAAAGAAGCGCGTGTTCGGCGCGTGACCCTCGTTGGGTTCAGCGCCGGTCACGGCGCCATCCGCGCAATTCTTCGTGAGCCGCGGCATTTCGCCCGTGTCGACGCCGTTCTCTTGCTCGACGGGATGCACACGTCATACGTCCCCGACGGAACAGTGCTCGAGAAAGGCGGCACACTCGACGCGCGCAATCTCGAGGCGTTCGTTCGCTTCGCGCAGGCTGCTGTGCGTGGCGAGAAGCGTTTTCTCATCACGCACTCCGAGATCTTCCCCGGCACGTTCGCGAGCACGACCGAGACCGCCGACTACTTGCTTCGCGCGCTCGGGCTACGGCGAACTCCTGTGCTGCGCTGGGGACCGCATGGGATGCAGCAACTCGGCGAGGTCCGCTCTGGTGGCTTCGAGCTCCTCAGCTTCGCCGGCAACACGGCGCCGGACCACGTCGACCACTTCCACGGAATGCCGGAGTTCCTCGAGCGAATCAGCCGGTAGTAGAGAGTTGCCGGCCTCTTCGAGGTCTGGGCCTCGATTCCAGGCCTCCCAGCTCGCGCGACGCGGCTGGAGGCCCTGCTATTAGGCCTGGCAACCAGCTATATTCCTTATAACGAGGCGTAGACCGATCGCGCCGCGCAAAACCGAAATTCTCCAAGGTCCGGCACTGCCCGGACCTTTTTCGTTTCTGGTGCGCAGGCCGGAACGCGGGGAATCCTTCAAGGGCTGCCCAATGGATCTAGTCGAATTTCAGGAAGGCGAGCGGACGTTCACCTGCCGGAAGGCGTCGTCGCCCGCGACTCCCGGGACGTTTTGGTGGTGGATCACCGTGACCGGCGAGTCCCAGCGGTACGCCGCGTTCCGCACGGAGCCCGACGATACGCCTCGGAATCTGAAGACGCGCATTCTCGCGTACTACGTGAAACTCGTCGCCGATCGCGAGCGCCCGCGCGAGATCCGTTCGCATTGGGCACAACGCCGCGCGGCGCCCAAGTCCGCCGAGTCGACCGGGCAGGCTGAAACGATCAAGGAGTCCGCGCAGTAGCTCTAAGTTGCGAAGCACGAATGCTTCGCCAGATTGGCTGGCGTCCGTGACCAGCCTTTCGCCGATTCGACATGAACGAAGAACGCAATCGTCTCGACGCCGCGAACGCCGGCTCGGCTCCGTGGCGTCTGTGGGGGCCGTATGTCGCCGAGCGCGCGTGGGGTACCGTGCGCGAAGACTACAGTGCCGGCGGCGACGCGTGGACGTACTTCCCACACGAGCACGCCCGCAGCCGCGCCTACCGCTGGAACGAAGACGGGCTCCTCGGCATCTGCGACGACAGCCAGCGCCTTTGTTTCGCGATCGCGCTGTGGAACGGCAATGACGAAATACTCAAGGAGCGCGTGTTCGGCCTATCCGGTCCGGAGGGCAATCACGGCGAAGACGCGAAAGACTATTGGTTCTACCTCGACAACGTCCCGTCGCACGCGTACATGCGGGCGCTGTACAAGTATCCTCAGAGGGCGTTCCCGTACGCACGGTTGAGGTCGGAGAATCGCAAGCGCAGTCGAACCGACCCGGAATTCGAGCTGATCGACACCGGCATCTTCGACGAGAGCCGGTATTTCGACGTCGGCGTCGAATACGCCAAAGCCGCGCCGACCGATGTGCTCGTTCGCATCACGATATCGAACCGAGGACCTGATACGGCAACGCTCGATCTGTTGCCGACGCTCTGGTTTCGGAACACCTGGTCGTGGGGACTGAGCGGATATCGCCCATCGCTTACCACGCTCTCCGGCGCCGACGGCGCCGTGCAGATCCTCGCCGAGCACGAGACGCTGGGCCGATACCACCTCACGTTCGAGGGCGAACCCTGGTTGTTGTTCACCGAGAACGATTCGAACGACGAGCGACTATTCGGCACACCGAACGCGACGCCCTACGTCAAAGATGCGTTCCATGACTATCTCGTGAATGGTCAGGTCGCGGCAGTGAATCCCACTCGCGAAGGGACCAAGGCGGCCGGAGTGTATCGAGTAACGCTCGGCCCGGGCGCTGAGCGCGTCGTGCGCCTTCGACTCTCCACCGAGATGAACGGCGCCGCATCGTTCGGCGCGGACTTCGATGCGACGTTTGCCGCGCGGTCGAGCGAGGCCGATGAATTCTACGACGCGCTCGTCGCCCCTGAGGTGGCGGCGGATGAACGCCTCGTGCAGCGCCAAGCGATCGCCGGTCTTCTCTGGAACAAGCAGTTCTATCACTACGACGTCGAACAGTGGCTGACCGGCGACCCCGCCTACCCGCCGCCTCCGGTCGAACGGCGCCGGGGGCGCAATCACGCGTGGACGCATCTCAACAACCACGACGTGATCACGATGCCCGACACGTGGGAGTACCCCTGGTACGCCGCGTGGGATCTGGCCTTCCACGCTGTCGCGTTCGCGATCGTCGATCCGGCGTTCGCCAAGGACCAGCTTGTTCTGCTGCTTCGCGAATGGTTCATGCACCCCAACGGGCAACTTCCGGCCTACGAGTGGCAGTTCCATGACGTGAACCCGCCGGTCCAGGCGTGGGCGGCGATGCGCGTGTATCAGATCGAGCGGCACGCGACCGGCGTCGGCGACGTCAAATTCCTCGAGCGCGTCTTTCACAAATTGCTCATCAACTTCACATGGTGGGTGAATCGCAAAGACGCCGAGGGGCGAAACGTCTTTCAAGGCGGCTTCCTCGGGCTGGATAACATCGGCGTGTTCAATCGGAGCGAGGACCTTCCAGACGGCGCGCGACTCGATCAGAGCGACGGGACGAACTGGATGGCGATGTTCTGCCTCAACATGCTCGCGATCGCGCTGGAACTCGCGCGGCAGGACGATGCGTATGAAGACGTCGCGACCAAATTTCTGGAGCACTTCTTCTACATCGCGCACGCCGTGAACTCGCGCTCGGCGCCGGGCGGCGATTCCGAGGATCTGTGGGACGAGCAGGACGCGTTCTATTATGATCTTCTGCGCTTGGGCGACGGGACGACGGCGTTCATGCGAGTTCGCTCAATGGTCGGGCTGATTCCGCTGCTCGCCGTCGAAACATTGGACGCCGAGCTGCTGCGGCAGCTGCCCGGCTTTCGCGGCCGGCTCGAATGGTTCCTCCAGCATCGCACCGAGCTGGTGGGCGATGCGGCGTCGGTGACGCGGATCGGCGAAGCGGACCGCCGTCTCTTTGCGGTCGTGAGTGAGCCGCGGTTGCGCGCGATCCTGCGCCGAATGCTCGACGAGAGCGAGTTCCTCTCGCCCCACGGGTTGCGTTCACTCTCGCGGTGGCACGCCGATCATCCGTTTCGTTTGAACGTGAACGGTCGCGACTTTGGCGAAATCGGGTACGAGCCCGGCGAGTCTTGCAGCGGCCTATTCGGCGGCAATTCCAACTGGCGCGGGCCCGTGTGGTTTCCGCTCAACTTCCTGATCATCGAAGCGCTGCAGAAGTTCGACTGGTATTATGGGTCGACGTTTCGCGTCGAACATCCGGTGGGGTCGGGACGAATGCTCACGTTGTGGGAAGTCTCGGTGGAACTGTCGCGCCGGTTGATCGGACTCTTCGTCCGACACGAGGGACGCCGGCCGGCGTTCGACGCGCGCTTTCAGGACGACCCGCACTGGCGCGACCTGTTGCAGTTTCACGAATATTTTCATGGCGACACGGGCGCCGGGCTCGGCGCGTCACATCAAACCGGGTGGACGGCGTTAGTGGCGAAGCTCATCCAACAGAGCGGCGTACCGGCGGTCACGTGAGCGTGAGTGGCGACTCAGTCGCGGTCGACACCTGTCTGAATTGCGGCGCGCCGCTCTTGGGCGGTGCGTATTGCGCGACGTGTGGGCAGGCGCGGCCACATCCGGATCCGACGCTCCGTGAGTTTCTCCACGAGACCACGCACGAGCTCACGGACTGGGACGGGAAGGTTCCAAGAACGCTCAAGGCGCTGGTCCTTCAGCCTGGGCGTCTGACCGTCGACTATTTTGCGGGCCGTCGAGCGCGGTGGCTCCCACCACTCCGCGTCTACCTGATTTGCAGCGTCATTTTTTTCCTCAGCGGGCCGGCTGTCGAAAAGGTGACGCACCGCTCGGTACGCGAGGCAGCGAAGATTACGATCACGAATTCCGATGGCACGACGGCCCTGACGCCCTAGACGCGTCAAGAGATCGCGAATGGCCTGCCGGGCCGTATCTTTGGCGTCGACCGAATGGAACGCGCCGCGACGCACAGCGCGGACCTCAACCGTGCGACCCAGGCCGCGTATCCGAAATCGATGTTCGTGCTGCTGCCGCTGTTCGCGCTCTCTACCAGCGTCGCGTGGCGCAAGCAGCGGCATCGCTATCCGGCGCACGTGTACCTCGCGTTGCACCTCCACGCGGCGTGGTTCCTCGCGTTCGCGGTTGTCACGATCGCCGCCGACTTCGCTGAATCATCGGCCGTTCAAGCGCTGATCGCGTTGGTCGGTGGAGCGTACGCTGTCTGGTATTTCCTGCGCGCCTGCCACGCGGTGTTCCCCGAATCGTGGCCGCGAACGATCGCGAAATCCGCCGCGGTCGCCATTGTGTACCTGCCTTGCTGGTTCGTCGTTAGTCTCGCGATGCTCGGCTACGTCATCGCGACGATGTAGCGTCTCGAGGCGCGAGTTCGTTCGACCCTTACCGGACGTGGATCGGCATCGACACCAGGAGTGCGCCGGCGGCGGACGACACCGTGAAGCGAAGATCGCCGGCCGTCGTGGGGATCAATTCGAAATCGTACGTCTCGCCGTTTCCCATTTGTTGAATTGCCGGTCGAACGGTCGCCTGATCGCGCGGCAGATCCATTCCGTCCTTCGCGACCGCGCGCCACGTGAGCGGCGTGGTGTCGCGCAGCACGCGCATGATCATGCTCGGACGATAGGTATGAATGTTGACGAGCCGGATTCGATAGCGCTCACCCACGCGCAGCGTGCGCGCCGCTGGTGACGTCGTTCCGTTCAAGAACACGGCGGTGGGACCATCAGCATTGGCACGTGGAACCGAGATCAGCAGGACGATGTCTTTTTCGGCATCAAATGTCTCTAATGAGTCGACGACGACGATTGCTCCGGCGAGCCCCGCCTGTTGCTGCCGCGTCTCGTCGGCGTGCGGGTGGTAGATGAACGTTCCGGCACGCGGCGGTGTAAAGCGAGCCTCGAAGGAGTCACGCGGCGCAATCGCCGGCGCGATGCGGCCCGGGTGCCCCGCGAATCCCGCGACCCCGTCATAGTAGCTATCGAGCTCGATACCGTGCCAATGCACGGCGGTGGGCTCCGGTAGTTCATTCACCACGGTGATGCTCACCGGTTCACCGCGCTTGAGCAGAATCGCCGGACCGATCGGGTGAGGACGTGGCGACGGAAGCATCCGCGCGCCGTCCTGCAGCACGAATCCGTACGACGGCTCCACGACCGTTCCGCCGGTGTCGGTGCGTGCGATCAAACGCAGCCTCCGGCGTGGAGTCGGCTCGGTCGACGCCTGCATCACTCCGCCGCCGCGCACTTCGATGCCCATCACCAGCCCGCCCATCATCTCCAGCGCGTGATTCGTCGCGTGAACTTCATGCTCGGCGATGAGCGGCGTTCCATTGAGCGGCCCGTTCCTGCGCACATGGGCATTGTCGTGACAATGGAACATCCAGTAGCCGGGTCGTTCCGGGACCCAATGCATCGCGAAGGTTCCGCCAGGTCCGAGGCGCTCGGTCACGACTCGGCGCGGCGAGCCCGCCGGATCGAAAACGCTATCGCGCGTTCCGTCGCCGCGACTGTCGACGTTGAAATAGAAGCCATGCAAATGCATCGGATGCACGGCGACGCTCGCATTGATGACGCGGAATCGAACCGTGTCACCGATGTCATACGTGACGCGCTCGGTGTTTGGCCACGCCTTGCCGTTGATTGTGAAGCGAAGGAGGTTGCCGATTTGGACGATCCCACCCGGCGTGGCTCTCTTGCTCCACAGGCCAATGACGAACACGCGATCGCGCGGCTTCCCGGCCGTGCCCCGCGGGTCCACGACGAACGCGCCGTGGAGCTCGGCGTTGATCGTGCCTGCCGAATCGGTCGGGCCGATGGTCGTCCATCCGCGATAGTAGTACGTGCCGGCTGCACCGGCGGCGAAACGCACCTCCCGCACCTCGCCCGGTTTGATCTGAATCGTGTCCGCCCCGGCCGCGGTCGTGGCGCCTCGCGGACTCAGGCCGTTCACGACCACCGTGCTGTCGCGGAGTGAGTTTCGCACGAACGCGTGGATCGTGGTCCCTTCTGGAACTCGAATGAGCGGACCTGGAATGCGCAGCGGCTTTCCTTCTTCGGCGAATGCTCGCACCACGAGCCCCGGATCGACATCACGATCGGGATGCCACTCGCCCTCTCTCGCCTCCAACCGAATCGTGAGCACGCCGTTCGCCAATGTTCCGGCGGGCGTTCGGTTGTCATTGACGAGGATCTGCTCAACGGCGCGGCTGCGTGACGCGTGAAGCCGATGCTCGTAGTTCGCAGCGGCGCTCACGAACAACATGGCGCACGCACTGACAGTCGCGATTCGCATGGAACGCCTCACTTCGGTCCGGAATCGTCGAGACTACAACGGCGCTCGACATCGCGCGCCGCGCAAGCAACAGTAGCGCTAAATCCGCGAACCAGCGAGCTCTGCCACCTCGGCTGCCGTTGCGTGGGTGCGCCGCGAGGAACAGTTTCTGTCCCGATCTCGAGTCCGGTGCTCTGAATTCCCGCACATCCTTCGCACCATGCGCTCAACATCTCCCATCAGCGACGGCAAACCGGCCCGAGGTACGACGTTACTTCTCGTCGGTACCACGAAGGGCGCATTCGTGCTCGCATCCGATGCGTCGCGCGAGAATTGGAATTTGAGCGGCCCACACTTCCCGGGCGAATCCGTGTATGCGGTCGCGTACGACGAGCGGAACGGCCGCAAACGCACCCTCGCCGCAACGCGAAGCTTTCACTGGGGAAGCACCATCCGGCTGAGCGATGATTTCGGGGAGACATGGACCGGGCCGGAGCGCCAAACCGTCCGCTTTCCCGAATCATCAGGCCTCTCGCTCGTGCAGGTTTGGCAAATCCTGCCCGGTCCGGCGGACGACCCGGATCTCCTCTGGGCCGGCGTCGAGCCATCGTGCCTGTTCGAGTCTCGTGACGCCGGCGAGAGCTGGACGCCGATCGATGGACTGCTGTCGCACGAGCATCGCCCGAAATGGCAACCGGGCGGCGGTGGACTCTGTTTGCACACGATCCTCCCGCACCCGAGCGACAAGCGACGCATGCTCGTCGCGATGTCGACGGGCGGCGTGTATCGCACGGAGGACGGCGGAAAGAGCTGGCGCGCGAGCAACCACGGGGTCCGCGCCGAGTTCTTGCCCGACAAATACCCGGAATTCGGACAGTGCGTGCACAAGATCGTGAGCCACGCGGCGAAGCCCGACCGACTGTTCTTGCAGAATCACTGGGGGCTCTACCGCAGCGACGACTGGGGCGCGACGTGGCATGACGTCGCTAACGGCGTGCCGTCTGATTTTGGATTCTGCATGCAGATGCATCCGCATGACCCCGATACGGTCTACATCGTGCCGATGCAGTCCGACCAGTTCCGTTGCGCCCCCGATGCAAAGTTGCGGGTGTACCGCACGCGCGACGCTGGCGCGTCATGGGAGGCACTCTCCAACGGGCTGCCGCAGGAACAGGCGTATGAGACAGTGATCCGCGATGCATTCACGGCCGACAGCCATCAAACGCCGGGCGTGTACTTCGGAACGCGCAGTGGCAAAATCTTCGGGTCGCGCGACGCCGGCGACAGTTGGGCCGAAATCGCCGACAGTCTCCCGCCGGTGTGTTGCGTCAAAGCAGCCGTCGTCGGCGGCGGTCGCGACCGCTGAGGACGACATGGCGATCTCCATCGTACTCCCGAGGGCACTCTATCAATACGCTCGTGGCAGCAACGTCGTGTCTCTGACTGATGCGTGCCCGACCGTCGGCGACGCGTTGGCCTCGCTCGCGTCGCGGCTCCCCGCGGTCACCGATCGCGTGCTCACAGAGCAAGGCGAACTGAGGCCGCACGTCAACATCTTCGTCGGCACCGAGAGCGTTCGCTTCCTCGATGGATTGGCGACCGAGCTGCCGGACGGCGCAACGCTGACCATCGTGCCGGCGGTGAGCGGAGGATGACCGGCTGGTTCTGTCCCTAGAGACGTCGGCGTCTAGCGTCATTCAGGCAACTCCAGATCTTGCCCGATGACACCCCAACTTGGGAAACGCCTTTACACTTCTGTATGACCCTCACCCGCGACGAAATCGAACGGTACGCTCGGCACCTCATCCTGCCCGATGTCGGCGTCGAGGGCCAACAGCGACTCAAAGCCGCGCGCGTCCTGATCGTCGGTGCGGGGGGACTCGGCTCACCGGTCGCTCTCTATCTCGCGGCCGCCGGAGTCGGAACGCTCGGTCTGGTCGACTTCGACAACGTCGACGTGAGCAATCTCCAACGTCAGATCTTGCATGGCACCAAGGACGTCGGACGCTCCAAGCTCGAGTCGGCGCGCGCCCGGCTCCGCGATGTGAACCCCCACGTGCGCATCGAGATGCACGATGCGAGGCTGACGTCCGCAAACGCACTCGACATCATCGCCGGCTACGACATCGTGGTCGACGGGACCGACAATTTCGCCACGCGATACCTCACCAACGATGCGTGTGTGTTGCTCGGCAAGCCGAACGTGTACGGCAGCATCTTTCGCTTCGAGGGTCAGGCCTCCGTGTTCAGTCTCGATGACGGCCCGTGCTATCGCTGCCTGTTTCCCGAGCCGCCGCCACCGGGGTCGGTTCCCAGCTGCGCCGAAGGTGGCGTGCTTGGCGTGCTACCGGGGATCGTTGGTACGATTCAGGCGACCGAGGCGATCAAGCTCATTCTGGGAATCGGCGATACGCTCGCCGGCCGCTTGCTGTTGATCGACGCGCTGTCAATGCAATTCCGCACCATGACGCTGCGCAAGGATCCCGCCTGCCCGGCCTGTGGAACGCGCACGATCACTGAGCTCATCGACTACGACGAATTCTGTGGCGCACCGCGGGGCGACGCGGTTCACGACGCCGACGATGTCGCCGAGATCACGCCGCGTCAGTTGGCGGAACGCCTCGCGCGCGCCGACGACACCTTGGACTTGATCGATGTGCGCGAGCCCGGGGAATGGGCGATCGCGCGCATCGATGGGGCGCGTTTGATCCCGCTCGCGCAAATTCCGGCCTCCCTCGCGTCGCTCGACAAGGCGCGCGAGATCGTCGTCATGTGCCGGTCGGGCGTGCGGAGTGCCAACGCTGTCCGCTTCATGCAGCGCGAAGGCTTCGCGAGAGTCCGGAATCTCACTGGCGGCATCCTGCGCTGGAGCGCCGACGTCGATCCGCGCGTGCCTCGGTACTGATCGGGCGCTTCCATCCTGATTGCGCTTGTCATCCTGCGTTCGCGGTTGTCATCCTGAGCGAAGCGAAGGATCTGCTGCCGGCTCCGCCTTGACATGCGTGAGTATTCGTCGAATGCTACGCGCACCCCCACATATGAGGAGAACGCGATGCCGCTTCATTCCCAATCGGGCTCTCGGCTCCGTGCCGTGAGTCTCGCTGCCTTTACCAGCCTTACAACCCTTTGCGGCGCGACGCTTGGCGCGCAAGCCGCACAGCAAGGCGCCCCAACCGCGAACAACACCGCCGCGATCAATGCGGTGAGGGCGGCGCTCGACAAATACAAGGATCCGATCGTCGCTGTTCGCGAGGGATATTACTCGACCGTCGGCTGCGTCGACTTTCCCGCCGGCAGCACGGAACATGGCATGATGGAGTACAAGCCCGGCGCGATGGGCGTGCACTTCATCAACATGGGCCTCGTCGGACCGAAGCTCGATTCGACCAAGCCGCAGGTGCTCTTGTACGAAATCGTCGGGGACAAGCTCGTCCTCACGGGTGCCGAATGGTTCGTCCCAACCGACCTCGCCAAGACACCGCCCAAGGTGCTCGGCCACGAACTGATGGGGCCAATGGAAGGGCACACCCCCATTATGCCGGCCGAGCTGCATCACTGGGATCTGCACGTCTGGCTGTGGAAGAACAACCCGAACGGCATGTTCAGCCCCACGAACTCCGCTGTGAAATGCCCAAAGACCGGCTACGCCTACACCTTTAACGACGCCCCGCCGAAAATGGTGAAGCCGTAGTCTTTCCGTCGGCCGCGAGCGGAAGACCGGCTCGCGGCCCGACGGGCGGTAGTGCCTGGCACCTGCTACAAGACGTGTCAGGGGTGGGTCTTACGGTTGCGTTCGCCAAGTTCCGTCGTCGAGTTACCAGCGCGGAATCTCACTCTTGGCGACGACGCATCCCCCCATGGCCCAAAACGCGATCACCAGCATTCAGGAACGCACGCTCACAATTCCCTCGGGTATCGGTCCCATCGACGAGCAACTCGGTGGAGTGATGCCCGGACGGACGTACGTCCTCAGCGGGGCTCCCGGAACCGGGAAAAGCGTTGCCTGCCTCCAGTTCCTTGCCGCGGCCCTCGCAGCCGGCGAACGAGCAGCGATCCTCACCCAGGACGACCCGCAAGACCTCCTATCGCAGGGTGAGTTCCTAGGGCTTGACCTCGCCGGCGCGGTCGCGTCTGAGCGCCTCTATCTCCTGCGTTTTCAGCTCGATTTCAATCGCCGATTCGGTCGGGCCTCTTCGCCCGATGACGCGTTC
>Ga0070708_100000209_pt1 | contig 43426 bp, 33 predicted proteins | sample KBSK5503metaG_FD_65469 | JGI IMG/M metagenome (GOLD analysis project Ga0070708, IMG submission 65469) | Corn, switchgrass and miscanthus rhizosphere microbial communities from Kellogg Biological Station, Michigan, USA - KBS K5-50-3 metaG | ecosystem: Host-associated > Plants > Roots >... | reverse complement strand
GGTTCACCGCGTGCGTTCACGGCTGGAGTGGAGATCACTTCAAAGTGAATGTCAGAACCTTCGATCGGATCTACGAGAGTGATATCGCGCTGGATTACTTCTGACGAGGAAACGGTGGCACTCGAAAGGTATGCGGAGAACAGCAGATCGTTCATCTTCAGCGCCCGGCGCTTCCCTTCCCCTGCATTTGCTGAACCACTAAACAATTCTTCCGCGCGACGATTTTGCAGAAGAATTTCATTGTCGAGATCCGTAAGGACGATAGGATCTGCCACTGATTTCATGATCGACTCGATCCACTGACGTTCACGCTGTAGTTTGGTAACGCTGGAAACCAGTCGTTCCTGTTGCACGGCCAGTGAGGCAACAACGCCAATGCGATCAGCAAAGCGCTTCAAGAGACTAAGCGAGCGCTCATCAACGGCACCTTGACGCGCACCGATATAGAGCACCCCAACACGCGAGCCGGACTCAAAGGTCCAGTAGTCGTTACCCGGTGTCGTGGCAGCCAAGTCCTTGGTCCCCTTTGACGGCATCTCGGGCAAGCCAAAGAGAGGTAGTGCAAGAACATCGTGCTCCCAGTGCATTTTGTCGAAGAGTGCGCAGGAGGCGGAGTCGGCCTGCATCGAAATCCATAACGGATGCGCGTCATGGATTACACGTACGCAGGCGGCACTCGAATCCAAAGGCATTTCGACTCGAGTTGCAGTTGGATCACCGTCGAATCCCACAGCGGCGCGCATGCGCAAAGCTGCATCTCTTTCGCTTATGATTGCAATCGCCGATTGTGGATAGCCGAGGACGTTAGCTATAGCTTCGAGGGCGAGCAGCAGACGCTCTTGCAGCTTGGGTGTAACGAGCATCTGCGTCGTAGTCTCGATGAAGACATCGTACTGACGCAGATACGAGCTAAACCCCTCAGGATCCGGGATGGCTGGAGCAGTTGGAAAGACGAGCTCTGTTTCCCCCATAAATCAATCGCTAAATCAACAAGGAGATTGAGTGTCGCTACTAATTCCTGTTCATCTCTTTTAATCTTCCGCTATTTCTTTTCAACCTCTACGGTGACCCGGCGCCGGCTTTCAGTTTCCAACGGCTCGGCTCCCGGGGTTAACGCGGGCCTCGAGACAGCGGGAGTCAAGCCTACAGCTTCCGCATATTTTAGATAGGTATCGATCGAAGCTACTACCACTCGAGCTTCGATAGTGATCAGGTCAATACCAACCAGTGAGATACGCACCCAGGCGTCAATTACGATGCCTTTGTCAAGTACGCGATCGAGGACATCGATTAAACTAGTGCCGCCTGGTGCTCTTTCGACAGCCATTTGCTTTGGTTCCTTTTTCTTAGAAGTTTAAAAACCCGAGACGGTGCGTCTCATATAATCTAATTAGGACCAAGACTGCGGGCCTCTCATCAAGTTCTTCGTTTTCCTTTGGCTTTCTGCGAAGCGGTGGCCTTGATTGCGCGACGACTGTTTGATATCGACTTTGTCCCCACCGCTTCGGGAGGCCCGAGCTTCTTGATTTCACGTTCGAGATCACTCAGACGCTCGCGAAGTTCTGCATTTTCGGCTTCGGCCCGTTCAGCGCGCGTAGTCAGATTTGTGTCGTAGCGCCACCAATTCAAACCTATCTGCTCGGCCTTATCGATTGAGCAGATCAGCAGACGAATTTGCAAAGTTAGTAATTCGACATTCGCCAACGACACCTTAATGTCACCGGCTATCACCAGACCTTTATCAAGAATCCGGTCTAGAACATCTACGAGGCCCGGGGGACGGGCCGATATCAGGTTACGCTCGCTGGACACCTTCGCCCTCCAGTGTCAGGGGGCGGCTTCTATTTGAAGAAACCACTGAGGGCCGCCACCATCGTATTGTCTATCGAGCAAGACTTCGAGTCGTTATATTAAGCGTCCAATAGGACCAAGATCGAGATTGAGGTCCTCATCGGCTAAACCAAATTGCGTCTTCAACTCCTGGAGTTTGGCTTCCAGTTTCATTAGCGCAAGCCCCAACTCTTCGATTTGCTCAGGTGAGAGATCCCCACCCTCCATACGACGCACGGCCTGCTTCTCAAGCAAACGACGGATAAACTCGATCAAAGTAAGGACGAGTTTTGCCAGGCCTTGCTCGACGCTCTGCGCGTCCACATTTATTCGCGATGGCAGCGTGTCCGTAACCTTACGTAGCTGTTCCACAAACTCCTCTGCATGAGAAGTCTCTATTTCTGGGTCAGCCGAATGGGGGTTTTCGGGGGAAAGCATTATCAGCTTACTCCGAAGTGCGTTTTAAACTCAAGATCAATATTCGCAAAGCTGTAGGGAGGCCATGGGCCACTGGTCAAAAAGTGTAATTCCGGACGCTCGGCGCGGGCTTTGTCCAACTCGCCGCGGTACCGCTTCAAAGCAGTACGAGCGACCAGATGAGCCGCAGCCACTACCAGTTTATCCCGTGGACGTACGCTGACCTGGTCTTTGCAGATACTGCTACCCAGACGCTCTTTGAGCCACGAAGCAATGTCGGTAGCTTTGTCAGCTAACATCTGGTCTCCCAGAATTTCCTGGCGCTTGGCCATGAGAAAAGCCACCCCTGCTCCCCCTTCTGCACGGTCGAGATATGAGTCAGTAATAACAGGGACGACCTCTGTCTCCGCTTCCACTTGATTGGAAGTCTGCCAGATTACTTTCACACTCATTTCTACGCAGCCACGGAAGAACAGGAGTCTCGACTGCAGAGCCTCCCGATGAGAATGAAGATAACTCCTCAGCTGCGCTTCTTCGACTATGTTTCCGAAACGAAACGGCAAAGGGGTAGTGTCTTGGAACACACTGCGTACTACGCGTTCGTGGGCTACAACATTCTCTCGCGTAACTGCCACGGGTGCGTCATCAGATTCACTGACACCCACTAACAGCCCCTCGGTTTTCATCAATCGGACTGCAGAACCGCCGATGCCGGTAACCGATTCTGGCACCTGAATGCCTGGATCATCGCTGACAAAGTAGGCGTATAACTTCATTCAATCTCATGCTGCGCTTCTCGCGAGCTCATTTCAGACTCACTACTTGTCGCCATCGCGGCGCGCCGTTCACGCTCGCGCAAGACTTCATGCGCCTTCTCAACTGAGCTGACAAGCACGTTTAGGCCGACGAAGATCAGATCGATATCGGCCACGGAGATCGTGATCTCGCCCGCAATTACAAGGCCGCTGTTAAGTACGTGATCGAGTGTTTCCAGTAACGAGAGATCGCTCTCTTCAAGGACTTCCACTTCAGCGTCGGCCATAACACTTTCGAAAGGAGAAGTCATGCCATCAATCCGATTGCGCGATTTGCTTCCTCATCCTGAAATTAAGGCGTGCAGGAAATGAATTACTGCTCTCCGGCGAAATTGTAGGCCGGCCATGGTCCAGTTAGTTCCAGTCGCAGCCCGGCAGCTTCATAGTCGCGCGCCAGGCGTTCGGCGGCCGCCTTAAATTCCGCAAAGCTAGTTCGCTTTATTAGGAAGGCAAACTTTGCCTTCAGTTCTCCGTACTCTGTGGCTTCAACCTTCAGCACACGCAAACGTCTGCCGTCGTCGCTTTGCTGCTGCAGCGTGATTTCCACTTCGTTGACGATGCGATTGATTTCCGCGCGGGCCTCATCCTTTCGCAGCGCGTCGATCTTTTTCTGCATCAGGTAAGACTGGCCTGGAGAAGCCTGGGAAGCCTCCGTTGCCAGGACCCGCAAACGAGAACTCAATGACGTTATGCTGGACATTAGTTTCGCGCGATCAGAGTAAAGGTTAACGCCCCATTCTTCGCGTTCCTGCAACCGTTCGATGATTGCCCGTAGGGCCGGTAGTCTCTCTGCGAGCATTCGTTCAATGCCTGTTCGCTCCAAATAGATCGTGCCGAAACGCAGCGGTATTACGCTCGCGTGACGAGCAAAGTGTTCGACAACCTGCTCGTGCCGCATCGCTCGCACGGCGGTCCATGCTGGATCTGTCAAATGTTGCGTCAAACTTTCTTCGCCGTAAATCGCCAGCGGCACACGACTGGTTACCGCTGCAAGCTCGTCAACTGCAATAAGTTCAAGACCCGCTTGATCCTCGATAGCTGAAGGCAACGAATCAGCAAAAATCCGACGTGCCGCAACTGTTTCAGCAATACAGTAAACGTAGAAACCGGGTCCAGTCTGTACGCTATCTGACTTCGATCCGCTATCTTTTCGCCTGCTCCCGGTCATTTTTTTGCTTTGCGCCCGCGTCGTACATTTTTTACTGCCGGCTTATTTTCATGCAACGCGACCTTACGAACAGGTCGAAACATAGAGTTATCCAGCGGTTGCCACTGGGCAAAATGCTCAAGCAGTTCTTTTGGCCCGTGAATCTCGTGCGGTTGTTGGGGCGCCACAAAAAGTTCAAGCGACCGGCCAAACCGGCGGCGAAACTCCTCGAGGACAGAAACCTGCGACCTGCGCCTCGTATCACAGAAATCACAACTCGAAGCTGCCTCTTCAGGAACTAGGCCGTTGATCAACAAACGCCGCATTGGGACTTTCAGTTTTTTCAGACTCGCTGCCAATGCTGTGGTCTCTTCCAAACTCATGCGTTCAGGAATTGCTACACCGATAAACTCACATAGACTTACGTCAGTAAGCAGGGCGATCACACGTTTGATGCTCTTCGAAAGCGCAACGAGTTCCTCGGCGACCCTGTTAGCATGCACAACGTGCTGATACTTTAGCAGCAGTTTGATAAATGTCCTCACCCACGAAAGAGCCACCTGCGGCAACTCCAGAAATCTTACGAGATGTCCCGTGGGCGCAGTGTCGAGAATCGTGGTGTCGTAGGCGCCCTGGTCGAGCAGATCGCTGATCGCGCTCAAGGCGGCAATCTCGTCGATGCCTGGCGGAGTCAGCTCAACCAACTCCCTCATTGCTTGCTGGTCAAACTTAATCTCCAACCGCGAACCACCGGACAATGAGGCAAACAAATCGTCAGTCCAGGAACGATAGCGTTGCTTTAATTCTTCAAACTTCTTGCCAGGATTGATTTCCATCGCGTCAAGATTCTTAACGCCGGTAATTCGTCTCTTGAACTCAGCTACCGGTTCATCGAAACTATCAGATAGAGAGTGGGCCGGATCGGTAGAAAATACCAGCAGCTGTCGTCGCCGTTCTTTCCTGGCGAGTGCAAGTGAGAAAGCGGCCGCCGCCGTTGTCTTACCAACGCCTCCCTTACCGCCGAAAATGAAAATACTTTGCGTAGCGAAAGGAAAAGCCTCGGTCAGCTTTGTTTTTTTTAACTCCTTGGTTCGCTGAGTTGCCTTCTTTGGCGCAATTTTCACCTCCGCTCGATCCCAGGTCAGTCCGGCGAACAGCCGCAAAGCCTCAAGACCGCGGACTTCGTCCGGCAGCAATGGCACGAAGTGAGACCTTAGGCGCGGAAACAGTCGCGCGATCTCTTTAAGCCAGGGCTGCTGGTTGATAACGCGAGCCTGGCAATAACGACAATCACCGTGCTGGTGTTCTACGCGATTGACGATCAAATCAGTGACTGGCACACCCTCCCTGAGCAGTAGCGTCAGGTATCGCTCCGTTTCACGCACGCTCATCATTTCTGGAATAGTGACGAGTGTAAAACTGGTTTGGCGCATGTCGTAGAGCATGGTCCGTACCTGCTCGATTCTGTGGCTTAGATCGACGAGGAAGCGATCGACTTCATCCTGACGCACGACCCGCCGCGAGAAATGTGCGACGATGTAACGGTGCTTGTCAGCCATCCGATCGAGGGCGTTAACCATCTGGCTGAACACCTCCGGCAGTCGTAACAAGCGTGAAGTGTGTCCTGAAGGCGCCGTGTCAACGACGATGCGAGAGTAAGTTCCCGCGCGATCCAACTCGCTCAGCTCAAACAGCGCCATCACCTCGTCCATGCCAGGAAGAGAAAGATTCAGCAGCTCGTTAATATCGGTCTCGTCGAGCAGTGTGCCGCGTTCCGCAATTTCGCCGAGCACAGTGCGATGCGCAACACGAAATTTTTCAAGTGCCGCACTCGCATCCATCTCGTATCCGATCAGTTTAGCGCCACGCTGTTGCGTGATTTCTATAAGGCGATCGCCGATCTTTATTCCGAGGCTGTCAGAAAGGGAGTGGGCGGGATCAGTCGAGAACAACAGGATGGATTCATTACGGCTGGCTGACTGGAGGAGACGGAGAGCTGTGGCTGATGCAGCAGTGGTTTTGCCGACGCCGCCTTTGCCACCGAAGAACAAGTAACGTGAGGAAAAAGGATTCTGGGTTTCTGCTGAGCCGGGGGGGCGCACGCTTTTGCCAGCGCGAACTGGAGCCTTCCCGCTCTTTGTTGTCACGCCCTAATCCCTTTCGCCGGGCTCCCAAAAACCGCCTTCGTCCCCTCCAACTTCGATTTCAAATGTTGAGGACTCTGCCGTATGTACCTGGTGAAGCAAGTCGAGTTGCCGGGCCTTTATTGCCCGCAGGCGAGCAAAGAGTTCCGCTTCGCGCACGCGAAATTCGTCTTCCGATACCTCGTCAAGTTCCAAACGCATCTGCAGTTCGAGTAATTGCTCTTTGATGACGGTGTCATCATTCAATTCCTGGTCCGCCAGCTTTTGAATCTGGCCGAGGATAAACTTAAAGCCGTTGATCGGCGCTAGCAGTAGGTCGTCTATGAGCAACATCTATTTGTTAACTTGCTACCGCTTCTGTGGTTCCTTCGCCACGCTCGAGCTTCAGACGAATATGCACAAAATTATAAGGAGGCCACGGGCCCGTGTACTTGAACGCGAGTTTGCCTTCGTATTTGGAAGCAATCTCCTTAACCATCTGGTCAAACTCCACCTCGCGATCGCGTTCTATTAAGAATGCCGCATTCATGATCATTCGATCGCCGATCGGCTTATTCGCGCGGGAGGCTACGGCAGTGTCGCGCAGGAGTGAATAGACTTCACGAATATAAGCATCAGCCTGATCAATGAGCGCCGTTTCAATTAGCCGCCCCAGTTGCATGCGCGCAAAGTAAGTTGAACCAGTGGTGCGGGAAGTGATTTGCTCTTTGAGATGACGAATCTCATCGTCCTTCTCTTCGAGTTCTGCTGTCACCGTGTCGCGATCCCAATTGACCTTTAGCCCAAATTCGACCTTGCCTTCCATCTTCGAGAGGACGTCGCGCAAGGCGTCGTATGTCCCGCGAATTAACTCGACGATGTCCTCTTCCGTGCGGAACAAGGCACCAAAAGCCATGGGCAACACGGTAAACTCTCGCATCACGGTTTCGTTCACCTGTTCGTGGGCAAAAACATTTTCTCGCGTTGGGTCATAGACCACTAGCGGTGTATTTGACACGACGGCGGCCAGGCCTTTGTGGCTGATAGTATGCACGTCGTCACCTCGGCCACCGATACCCATCGGACCGAACGACCGAGGTTCGGCGGTCTCAATAATGCAATAGACGTACTTGCCTTCCGGCACAGTTTCAACTGCGGTTGATTCCGTTTCACGAGTCATTGGAATAAGTCCGAATCCGGGGCCTGCAGTCTGCCGATCTGGTTGAGGCCCCAATGTTGAGATGGGATCAGTTTATAAGAAGAACATTCTGATTTGCGACATCCGGGAAGTATCCCCAAGGATGCATGATAGTCAGTTGCACCCTTCTCATCAAGTCTTTGTTCCAGGCTCATGCAGCTGTCAGGGACGCCAGGCAAGTCACTTAGTGACTGAAACACCTGGTCCAATCGTTTGTAAAACCTGTTGAAGTAAGAGGCTGGGCGCTTTGTCTGGCGGGTAACGGTGCCCGGTGCTTCCTATTTATCCGGCTTTGACCGGAATTCAAACACAACTGCTACCCTGGAGTTCAAACCGAACTATTGTAATGCAGAGGAAGCAAATTTGAAGCGGACCAAGATCGCAGACTTACAGCGATCTGTCTGCAATTTACCGCGAACTTTGCGGTCGCTGTCCAACCAATGCGAAATGATGCGACTTGGCATGGACGTTGCTCTTTCGAGAGTGCAGGCTTGAATGTGGTAAGCGCGTTTCGCGAAATTTCCAGATCCATACTTTCAAAAGGAGACTTGATATGTTGTGGACAATTTTAGTGATTTTGCTCGTACTGTGGTTAGTCGGTTTACTTGCCCATGTTGGCGGCGGTCTGATCCACTTGCTATTGGTAATCGCCGCAATTGTGCTGATTATTAATCTTCTTACGGGCCGGAGGGCAGTCTAGGCAGTAACTTCGGACGGTGCGATAGGCTTTCAACTCTCTATCCTCAATAAAGGCGTCTGCCTCCTCAAAGAGAGGTAGCGCTGTAACTTCGGCGTAAGGTTTGGGCGAATGAGGCGGAGATTGAATACCGGTCGAGCGCCCGATCGGTTAAGGCGCCCTGGTGGAAACGCCAGAGCATCGTCCACAACGAGCGGCGCCTCGTCAGCGATGAAGGGGCGCTGCTTCTTGCGGGTGTCCTTCCTCTGAAGGGGTGGATAGGTGCATCAAACCGGCGCGTGCAGTTTGGCCTCTATGGCTCGGTACCTTTTTTTTGCGAGCGACAATCTCACCAACTGCTTCCCTGGTTAGCTTGAAGATGGCACCTCGATTTTGGTTTAGGACCTTCAACCAGGAACTCCATCGCATCTGTGGGAAGTAAATACCGCGAAACCCCACCCTCATAATGAAGTGATAGATCTTCCAGCCGACCGACTTATCACTCATCGCCTCCATAGTTTCGGCGTTTCGTTTCGCACTGTAGGAGGCTTCCCAAGCGTGCTCGAGTTCCACCTGGGCTTGCGCAATCGACATCTTGAGTGGCGTATGCGCCATCTGGTAAGGAGCAAAATCCAGCCAGTGCGTTGGGCGAGTAAGTCTACCTTCCTTTTTCAAACGATCATAGAGCGGAGTCGCTGGAAACGGTGTCAGTTGTCCGAAAACCGGTAAACCCGGAGGCCAACTTCTGATCTGCTCTAACGTGCGTTCGGCGACCCCAGGCGTGTCGTTGTCCATGCCAAAAATAAATGAGGTAATCGCAAAGAGGTCCCGGTCCGCCAATCGATTTAGCACGGCCGCATATTCGTGGGGCTTATTAAAGCTCTTGTTGACATCCGCAAGATTCGCCGGGTCTATCGACTCCATCCCAATAAAAACGAGCATCCCACCCGCTTCCGCAATCAAATCGACGAGTTCTTCATCACGCAGCAAGTTCGCACTAATCTGTGCGGTCCACGGTAGCTGTGCACCGGCAGCGATGATGTCGCGTAATAGCGATTTGGTGCGCTTGATGTTGATGGCAAAGTTGTCGTCAACAAAAAAGACGGCGATCTGTCCGCCTTCACTTTTGGCTCGCGCTTTCAATCTCAACATCTCATCGACGATGCTGAGGTTCGAGCGAAACCGAACAGAATCTCCAAAGAAACCGGTCACGGTACAAAACTCGCAGCCGTAAGGACAACCGCGGCCCGATTCAATTGGAATAATCCGAAAGGTTCCCCAGCCGGGTCCTACGCGCGTAAGTAAAGGACGCATCAAGCCCGGAACTACATTGAACTGTTTGAGGTCCAGAGAATCCCAGGGAATTGTCGGATAATTTCCCAGACAAGGTTTACGCTCTTTGCCTGCGTCATCAACCGGTGCGTAAACTTGTTTCAATTCGCCGCGGGCAGCATCTTCAACGATTTGAGGCCAGGTCTCGTCGGCTTCGCCGAGCGCTATCGCGTCAGAATGAGTAAGCGCTTCATCAGGTACCTCCGTAACATGGGGTCCGCCCATAACTACCTTGATGCCGGCGGCACGCATGGCGTCAGCCACACCATACGCCTTCGCAATCATCCTGGTCATCGCGCCGATTCCCACTAGACCGATGTCTTCCCGGCGGACAAAGTCCACCAGCTCCTCATTACTCATCGCCTTCGCATTCCCGTCAACCAGAAAGACTTCGTGTCCTGATGGCGTAAGCGTTTGCAACAGAAACATCCACAGGTGAGGCATGAAGTTGCGAGTCACACCATTATCAGGATTGTAAAGAAGAATTCGCATTACTTGTTTTCCACCACTCGTAGCCGTTAAAGGGAAGCGACGAAATCGGGCGAACGTGTCGCGGAGGGGAATTGTGTAAACATTAAATGACAATGATTGCCGACGTGAGGGCAGACTATAACAGATATGTCTGATTCCGTACACAAGGACATAAAAACCCTTGGTTTTTCGGGCCAAATGCTTTCTTCATTTGGAAATTGGATCGCTCCTGCCGCACCGTTGCATACGACTGCAATTAACAGCTTAACAACTCGACCCAGATCGAAACGGGGATTTCTAGTCAAACCCATTCTCATTCAAATCGAGGCCTGCCGAAAACCAGCGATCCACTTGGCCGGTGTGGATATGTTTATATTGTCCGAATCTTTTTCGAAAAACGTTGGCACCCTGCTTGCGACGCTAAGGAAGTGTTGTGATGTCAGTACTGCGGTGCTCTGGAACTAAACAACCTCGAGGTATTCCTGTACAGGAAACCTACACACGAGGGGAGAAATGGAATGCCTGATAACGCTACTCAGCTGTACTCCCTGGCGGATTGTGCTCCGCGGGACTGCGCCTTCGTAGTTCTTGAAGATAATCGTTCAGAATGCGCGCATGACAAATCAAACACATCTGTCCCGGTGTTGCGGCATAGCTAATAAGTGTGCCACACGAGGAACAAACAACCTCGAACGACTGCGACTTGGTATTGTCCATTGCCGGCGACCCGGAATCAATCTTACTCTTCCTCATTAGAAACTAAACCCATGATTTTTTTTGTCCCAAAGATGACCGTTCACTACGCGACCCCGATGCTGCAAACAATTTCCGTTCCGAGTCAGTGAACTCACTCAAAACCTCATGACACACATTGAACGGCTGCAAAGGAATGGAATCCGTCGACTAGGAACAAGCAAGAGCGGATTTCGTTATGAACAGGCAGAGGGTAGGAAAGTGTCTCGAGCGGATCGCAAGAGAATAGAGTTGCTGAGGATTCCACCCGCGTGGACTAATGTGGCGATCAACTCAGCGGCTAAGGGAAGGTTGCAGGCAGTCGGTCAGGATGCCGCGGGGCGGTGGCAATATCTCTATCATCAAAATCACACCCGGTCGCGGGACGCTCGCAAGTTTCAGCGTCTGATCAAGTTCGCTCAGGCTCTTCCGGCGATGCGGACCACGATTGCTAAGCACTTGAGACAACCCGATCTGGGACGTGAACGCGTCCTTGCCTGCGTTCTGCGAATCCTCTCGTCGTGTTTCCTGCGCTCAGGAAGCGAGGTCTATGCGAGTGAGAATGGTAGTTACGGCCTCGCCACTCTCCGGCGGAAACACGTGAAGGTAAAAGGCGACGTGGTCGAGTTTGATTTTCCTGGTAAGTCGGGGGTGCGGCAAACTCAAGAGATACGCGATCGGCAGGTTGCAAAAGTAGTGCGAGGCATTCTCAAAGAACCAGGCTTTGAAGTTTTCAAATACAAGAACGAGTCGGGCCAGTTTGTCGACCTGAAGAGCCGGCACATCAATGAATACATCAAGGAGGTCATGAGCGGGTCTTTTAGCGCCAAGGACTTTCGCACCTGGGCTGGCACACTCGTCTGCGCTTGCGCTTTGGCTCGCGCCGGAAGTGAAAATGGTGAGAAGAAGGCGGATCGCAAAAAGAAGATCATAGCGGCCATCAAAGAGACCGCTCAAACGCTTGGCAATACGCCCGCCGTTTGTCGCGGTTCTTACATCTGCCCCGAAATCCTCATTGGCTTCGAAAGTGGAAAGATAATTGATAGCAATCTTGAGCGGTTGCAAGATCTCGTTTCCTACCGGGGTCGAAAGCTTCACCCAACAGAAAAATCTCTGCTCAACTTCTTAAAACGGAACGCGACGAAATAGAGGTTTCGGAAAAAGCCCGGAAGTGTGGCTCACTTATATTGCACTCTTCTCGAGCACGATTTTACGAGCACTCCTATTCACCGGCTGCGCTGATTGTAAAGGCGAGTCATCATCAACCTCACAGGGCACAGCCCCAGTGATGCAGGCCGAACCCGGCGGGGCAAAAGCCGCCGCCTCACATCAGGCGGCGAAGCCATAACATCGAGGCTTGTTCCAAGAAGAAAAGAATCTCACTTATCCGACTACCAACTCACCACCAGTTCTTCAGAGTCTTGCCACACAGGAAGATTCTGCCTTATAGAACCGCGCTGTAGTTTGTCGGCCGCGCCCAGCAATTTGCCAGCGCCCAGAACAACGGTCGTTATAGGATCTTTCGGCATATTGACTCTCAGTTTGAGCTCACTTTGCAGACGCTGCGTCATTCCTTTTAGCAACGCACCGCCGCCGGTGAGAATGATTCCTGAGTAATAAATGTCGGCAACTGCCTCAGGCTGCGCTTCCTCAATCAACCGGCGAACGCCCGCCACAATCTCTCCCAGAATGGGTTCGAGCGCTTCGCGGACCTCCTCAGCCGTCACCTTGACTGCGCACGGAGAGCCATCGATGATGTGCTTGCCAACTACCTCCATACTCAGACTTTTTTCTGCGTCGTCGTTAGTAACTAGTGCGCCCAGGTCCTTCTTTACTGCCTCGGCGCTGTATTCACCAATATGCAGACAGTACTTCGAGCGTATGTAATCACGAATTGTTTCGTCCATTGCATTTCCGGCGGCTGGCAAACTCACGGACGAAACGATTCCGCCAGACGCGACGATTGCAATATTGGAGGTTCCACCTCCGACGTCGACAATTAAGTGGGCACGCTCATCATCAAAACTCAAACCCGCACCCAAGCCTGCCGCCAGGCCTTCATCCACCAGATCGATGCAACCGCCGCCCGCATCGTGGGCTGCATCTCGCACCGAGCGTTGCTCAACCGCGGTCGCTGATCCTGGAATTCCAACGACGAAGTGCCTGCGTCTGTAGTTATCCGTTACCGAACGCACAAACGAACGCAGCATTTTTTGCGTAACGTCGAAATTGAAAATAGTGCCGCAGCGAATTGGCCGGTGCACTTCCACGCCCCGAGGCTCGCGCCCGAGAAGTTTCAGCGCCTCCCGGCCGACAGACAGAACCTCGCCATCGTAACGGTCAATCGCAACGACGGAAGGCTCGTTCAACACAATGCCTTTGTCAGGATCGTAGATTAGGGTATTAACAGTGCCAAGATCTATGGCAAGTTCGTGCTTATAAAACCTTTCAATGAACTTCATTGTGGCGGTCCTCCTCCAGAATGGCAGGGTCCTGTGAAACGGGGGACGACTCGTAAGTGGCAACTCGTATGCCCTACTGAGATGAACTTCTCGCTTTAAATTGGCCTAGAACTAACAGAGTGCGAATAAGAAATGGTTTCCAGTTACGTATGACATCTGTGCGGGAAGCCGAGGCCAATGTACTAGTTCAAATCATTCAGATTGGCTGAAAGAGTACCTCGACGCTTCGATGCTGGGATGGTGGAGTGGCAGTCTTGACGCCGAAAAACAGCCACACAGATGAACGCGGATGAGACAGAGGGGAATTGGCGATCAACTCTAGAGACTATGACAACAACTTGGCGGCATCCCTATCAACCAGCCATTCGCAAGTCCCCTCTGAGGGATCAATGAGCTGGGCGGGAAGACGAAGAGGATCTCTAGGGCCCATTAGTACCTCTTTAAGAGCTTTTGCTTTATCGCTGCCGGTGACGAGGAATATTATCCGACGCCCATGATTGAGGACCGGAGCGGTCATCGTAAGTCTGTGCACGCCCAGGCTCTCGACCCAATTTGCCACTACCCACATACCTTGTTCAGTTAGAGCTTTGGTTTGCGGAAAGAGGGATGCTGTGTGCCCGTCCTTGCCGAGTCCCAGGAGAACAAGATCGAAGCTCGGCCAGGTCACATTTCCAACGAACTGCCGCATTTCGGTCTCGTAAAGGAGCGCGCTGACCGAAGGCTCACCCTCCCCAGCCATTCGATGAACGTTCGCGGGCGGGATTGGTACGTGAGTGATCAATGCTTCGTTCGCCATACGATAGTTGCTATCTGGATGGTCCGGCGGAACGCAGCGCTCATCACCGAAGAAGAGATGGACCTTTGGCCATTCGACTCGACCTTTGAATCGCTCTGAAGCAAGGAGCTCATAGACTCGCTTAGGCGTGTTGCCACCAGCTAGGGCAACGCTGAACCGGCCTTGTTGTATGATTGCCTCCTGCGCGGAATTAACAAACCGTTCCGCAGCAGCTTCAGCGAGTTGCTCGTGGTTATCGAAGATAAAAATGTTTCGAGAGTTTTCCATGCGTGACCACTCAAGCTCTTCACTGGGACCGCGGGCGGCTCGCCCGCACCAACCACCGCCTGGTGCCAGGATCTCCAAAAAGTGCTCAACCTCAGACCTCCTTTTCGCTGTGCGCTCAGTGCGGGCGAGCCGCCCGCGGTCCCAGTCAAGAGCTTGAGTGAAGCGAAAGTCGCTCCTACGGAGTCTCACCGACTTTGAAAGCGCACCACTGTCTATCGATTCTTCTGATTCTCCAACAACTCCTCCCACTCCGTATGAATCGCGCCCACGTCCGGCTTGTCGACCCGTTTATAAGTATGTGATCCAAAGAAGTCGCGCTGGGCTTGAGTCAGATTCAGGGGAAGGTTTGCCGTCCGGTACATGTCGAAGTAACCCAGGCTCGCCGACATCGCCAAGATCGGCAAGCCCTGCTGCATCGCGGTGCTCACCACAATCCGCCAGTTTGCCTGCGCACTTTCCACCCTGGAATTGAACGCTTTATTGAGAAGCAGGTTCTTCAGGTTTGGGTCTTTAAGATAAGCTTCCTTAATCTTCTTCAGGAAGCGGGCGCGTATGATGCAACCTCCTTGCCAGATACGAGCCACTTCGCTGAGATTGATATTCCATTTGAATTCGTCTGAGCCTGCTTTGATCAAATTCATCCCCTGTGCATAGGAGCAAATCTTTGACGCGTACAGGGCATCGCGCAACACATCTTTGAATTGACTGCTTAGTCCGCTGTATTTCCCTGTTGCTCGTACACTAATTATTTTGCTCGCTGCTACGCGCTCGCTCTTCCGAGCAGAAAGATTCCTTGCGGTAATCGCTGCATCAATCGTTGGAATAGGAGTGCCAAGATCAAGTGCCAGTTGGCTCGCCCACTTGCCTGTACCCTTCTGTCCAGCCTCGTCGAGCACCAAGTCAACCAATGGTTTTCCAGTCTCCGGATCCTTTACCCGCAGAATCTTTGCCGTTATCTCGATCAGGTACGACTCCAATTCCCCTTCGTTCCACTCCTCGAACACGTCCGCCATCTCGTCGGCTGTGAGCTTGAATCCGTTCCGCAGTACATCGTAGGTTTCAGCAATCAATTGCATGTCCCCATATTCGATCCCGTTGTGGACCATCTTGACGAAATGGCCTGATGCGCCAGGACCGATATAAGTCACGCATGGACCATCGTCGACTTTTGCGGCGATGGCCTCCCAGATTGGGCGAATCTGTTCATAGGCATTCTTGTCGCCACCCGGCATCAAGCTCGGGCCCCACAACGCTCCCTTCTCCCCACCGGAGGTGCCCGAGCCTATGAAATAAAGACCTTCGGCCTTTAGAGCTTTCTCACGCCGCTCCGTATCAATGAAATGGGAATTTCCACCATCAATGATGATGTCGCCTTTATCGAGAAAGGGTTTGATCAAATCGATGGTCCAATCGACAGGATCGCCGGCTTTCACCAACAGAATGATTTTGCGCGGCTTCTCGAGCGAGCGAACAAATTCTTCGGGCGAGTGAGTGGCGACAATCTTCTTCCCGGGGTGCTGGGAAACAAAAGCATCCACCACCTGTGATTCACGGTCGTAAACTGCTATCGGATAGCCATTGCGCTCGATGTTGAGAGTCAGGTTCTGGCCCATCACACCCAGGCCGATCATTCCAATTGCTGTGTTTTTGTTTTCAGACATATTTCACATCGTCTTCGGGCCTTTGGCCTTTGGCATTAGGTCTTAGGCCTTTGAAGGATCCATGGAACAAGGCGTGAACAAAGACCAAAAACCAAAGACCAAAGACCTAAAGCCGAAGACCGTGTTATCAATAATTACTTTCCGGCGCCGCGGCTCACTTACTTTCCGGCGCCCCGGCTCGCCGGTAGCGCAGCAGCAATCAATTCATGCAATCGCTGCAAACCTGCCGGCACATCCGCGCCCAGGTCCACCCGCAGGGCACGTCTTCCATGCGCAACGAGCGAATGGAAGTCACCGAGAGCCTGCGCCTGCTTCAAAATGCTGAAACTGTAAGGCTCCCCCGGTGCAGGAAAATCATGTTTGTCCTTCGCGGTAATTTGAAAGAATACGCCCGTGTCAGGACCACCCTTATGCATTTGACCGGTTGAGTGCAAGAACCGTGGGCCATAACCAGTTGTGGTGGCACACTTCGTCGTGTCACGCAACAACGTTCTGATCTCCTGCAGCCTCGCTTCAATCGCCGGAGTTTCCTCGATGTAATTCAAAAGCGCGATGTAGTCGCCCTGCTTGACCGTTGCGAGATGTGCCCGCAAAGCGTCTGTAACAGAACTAGCCGGCAATGCTTCGCGAGTCTGTCCTTCAGCGAAGATGGTAAGCTCACTCTCTGCCACTAGCGCAGCCTGCTCGGGCAAACTCCCCTGGCTTACGAATGTGTTCAATAGTTCCTTTGTCGCATCTTTTGATTCCTGCACGTTTGGCTGATCGAAAGGATTGATACCCAAACGCCAGCCTGCACATGCGGTCGCAAACTCCCAAAGGAAAAATTCTGCGCCCAAGTCATAAAGATCTGTCAGTTGTCGATGGACAACTGGATGCCCTGCGGCAGCCAACGCGTCGAGTTTCGACCTCATGCCCTGACTACTCGTCCCAATTGATGCCGTAACGAAGACGCGATCCTGACCATAAACCGCAGGGCCGCCGAGCGGTTCGCCGGCGACCGGAAGTATGCCTTTACCTTCCTTTCCGGTGCTCTCAGCGATTAGCTGTTCGACCCATAGTCCCAACGATGCGATCTTCTCGTCGGTCACGAGCGTAAGTTTGTCCCGGCCTGCCTTGGCGCACTCTCCGATAAAAGTACCCAGTTGCACTGCCGGATTTGCTGTAGCCGGCATCACGGCGGCGCAGGCCTGCGCCATTTCCTTCGCGCGATCCAACAGCTTCTTTAGATCGATCCCCATCAATGCCGCCGGAACCATGCCGAAATAGGAAAGTGCAGAATACCTTCCGCCGATGTCCGCTTGATTAAGAAAGACTCGTTGAAATCCCAACTCCCCGGCAGCCTTAATTAAAGGGGAACCCGGATCGGTTATCGCGATAAAGTTTTCTCCGGGATTTGCAGAACGCTTGCCGAGTTGGTCGTACCAGAATTTATAAAAGACTGTTGGCTCCGTGGTTGTTCCTGACTTCGACGCAATCACGAACAGGCAATGCTCAATTTGAATTCTGTCAGCATATGCCGCGAGCACATCGGGGTCCGTTGAATCGAGCACTAACAGTTCCGGATATCCGGATTGTGGTCCAAATGTTTGCGCGAGAACCTCCGGACAGAGTGACGAACCTCCCATCCCGCAAACCATAACGTGTCTATAATTCCTTCGCCGGGTCAGATCAGAAAACTCAATGAGTTCATCAGCAACTCCAATCATTTCATCTGGCAACACCAACCAACCCAGTGAGTTCTTGATGATTTTCTGGTTAGCCTCGTCCGCCTTCCAGAGGGAGGCGTCCTTGCGCCAAATGCGCTTTACGAGGTTATCGTCTTCGGCCTGCTTTATCGCGCCGCTCATCTCGCCGGCTAATTGGCCTGGCAGAAATTCTATGGGGTTCATGATGAGTCTCCCAGCCTTCCGCGTTTTAGATCAAAGATGGCGTTAGTTTAGCACCATTCCGGGCATCCGCAGATTACGGAGAATGAAGAGAAAGGGGCAGAATGACCAGGAGCAGGGGCAGCCGGATCCATTTTTGCGCTGCTCCTGCCTACTGTCCCTGCTCCTGGTTGTGCTGCGACTCTATTGCCTTGACTTTTCATCACTGTGAGATAGAGTGGCAAAAAACAGTATGGCAAACGAAAAGAAGCAGGCACTGATCGTGGTTGACGTGCAAAACGACTTTTGTCCGGGCGGGACGTTGGCAGTCGCCCATGGTGATAAGGTAGTGGCGCCGCTAAACAAGCTGATTGCCGAATTTTTGGAGCGTGATGCCCCGATCTTCAAATCGCGCGACTGGCATCCTGCGAGGACGAAACATTTTGCCGCGTACGGGGGCACATGGCCGGTCCATTGCGTTCAGGGAACCAAAGGAGCGGAGTTTCATCCCGCACTTACTGACGACTCTCGCGTTCATGTTATTTCCAAGGGTCTTGGTGATGAAGATTCTTACTCGGCGTTTGATGGGACCGATCTCGCTTCGCAACTCCGTGACTTTGGAGTTGAAGAAGTTTTGGTGGGCGGACTCGCCACGGATTACTGTGTTAAGAACACTGTGCTTGATGCGCTAAAGGAAGGCTTTGCGGTAAAGGTGCTTACGAACGCTATGCGGCCGGTGGACTTAAAACCAGGCGATGGCGACCGTGCCATTGATGAGATGCGTCGCGCCGGAGCGGAGATCCAGGAGCAGGAGCAGACGGGCTGGAGCAGGTGATGACGTATGACTAACTGTCCCGTCCTGTCCTGCTCCTGCCGTCTGCTCCTGCCCCTGAATCTCTGTTCCTGCCGTCCGCTCCTGCTGCTGCCGTCTGCTCCTGCTCCTGAATACAATGGGCACTCTCAATATTGATCGCTATCACGCCGCGATGGGAGATGCGTCATATAAGGATGTGGCGCGGCTGCATCGCGGTCGTCTCAGCGATGCTCAAGCGACCTTCTACGTGACTCAGCGCAAGTTGCCCTTTGCGCCCTGCCTTGGTCATGAGCGCCTGGTACGTTTGCTCATCGACAGCCAAATCGATCGACCGCGTCTCAGATTTCTCGAACAGGATCGCGGCGGTCTGCAACTGTTTGCCAAAGCCATCGAAGACATTCAGTTCCTGGGGAAAGTGCGGGCCGTGCGTCCAGGCACGATCGTCTTCGCCCAGGAACCCTTTGCCGACATTAGCGGCGCGTTCGGCTTGACGCAGGCGCAGGAGATCAAGTTTGAGCATGCCTTCGATTTGCCAATGACCACCGCCAGCACGGCGATGGAATTTCGCATGGCGGTTGGCGAACATCGTTGGTTGTCTGATTTCTCTTTGCGTCGCAATGGCGATATAGAGCGTGCAGTCGACATTGCGGTCTATGCATTTATTGGCGGCTTCAACGACACTTCAAACATGGAAGCAGCGCATCGTCTCGATATACCCGCGGTCGGCACCGAGGCCCACTACTGGCAACAAGCCTACATTGAATACATGAACGACCCGGAGATCGAGTCGCGCACAGGTAAGCCAAAGCATTTCGAACAAGTCGCTTTTGAGCGCTGGCTCGACGCCAATCCAAACGGCACCACGCTCCTCCTCGATACTATCGACGTTTACATGGGCGCGGTGCACGCGGCGATGGCTGCCACATCTACTGCGGCGAGACGTCGGGCCTTCAAAGGCTTCCGCGTCGACTCGGGCGATTTGGCAGAACTCGGCCAATGGTGTCTGCGGTTTTTTGAAGCTAACGGACTGCGTGATCTACGACCCAATCTGACCGGCGATCTGGATGTCGAAAGAGTCAGACGCATCGTGCAGGAATTTCCTGAAGTGGCCGGCTTTGGCATCGGTACAAAATTATCGAGCGAAGTGAAATCGGTAGCCGGTGTAATTTTCAAACAATGTCTGATGGAGCAGCTGCCAACCCTCAAAGCTTCAAACTCACACGACAAGATCACCCTGCCAGGTCGTTTGCAGCTGTTTCGCGGAATCGACGCTCAGGACAACTACGTCGCCGATGTGATTGGACTTGAAGAAGAAGAGGTAGAGATTCCCGGGGCCGCGCGGGTAGAACGCTTGCTGGTCCCTTTCTGGGAAAACGGGCAGCATTCAGCTATTCCTTCGATCACCAAACAGAAAGTCTTCGTGGAAGATCAGCGCAAGCGCTTCGCGAACATCAACAACTACCCGGTAACGTTGAGCGATCGACTATACAAACTGCGCGACGAGTTAACGCAGCAAATGCGAGCCGACAATTCGGGCTGGCAGGAGATTTTGAAGGTACCCGAGGCGGCAGACGTTGAAGCACTGCCGACGAAATAGCGGCAAGGTCACTTCCGCAAATGGCACCACCGATGCAGTTTAGTGTTCGAGAATCATGATAACGAAAGGAACCTATGTCGGCCCCTGAAAAAGCACAAACATCGAAGGTTCGCGAATTAGTCTCCCCGGAAGAGTGGCAAGCGCGCGTCGACTTGGCAGCTGCTTACCGATTGGTAGCACACTATGGCTGGGACGATCTTGTCTTCACGCACATTTCCGCCCGAGTGCCTGGACCTGAACATCACTTCCTGATTAACCCATACGGAATGATGTTTGATGAAATAACGGCTTCGAGCCTGGTGAAAGTAGATCTCGACGGGAACATCGTGATGGCAACACCCTATCAAATCAATCCCGCGGGATTTACGATCCACAGCGCGGTGCACGCCGCGCGTGAGGATGCTCTTTGTGTAATCCACCTGCACACTGACTATGGCATCGCCGTTTCTGCGCAGCAGGATGGACTGCTTCCGATTTCACAGCAAGCGCTGTTTGCCTTGTCTTCGCTTGCTTATCACGATTACGAAGGACTCGCGCTGAACGAAGAAGAAAAGCCGCGGCTGGTAGCTGATCTGGGCAATAAAACGTTTCTGATTTTGAGAAACCACGGCTTGTTGACAGTCGGTCAAACTGTAGCTGACGCGTTCATGTCAATGTTTTTGTTAGAGCGAGCCTGCAAGATCCAGATACTGGCGCAATCCGGCGGAGGAAAACTAATACCCATTCCAGATGCGGTGCTCGCACGGATTCCCGAACAAGTAGCGGTGGTTACACGCGGCGGTGGGGGCAGATTGGCATGGCCGGGACTGCTGCGGAAGCTGGATCGAGTGGACGTGAGTTATAAGAACTGAATAACTAATGATGTTGAATTGTAGTTTGAATATTGAATGGCACTCAAACTTGGGCGGGGTCAGGGTCCACCTTCCTTACCTGAGAGACTTCCGAGCTTGAGTTATTGATTTTGCCGGTGAGTGGTTTCCTACGTCAGCATGATTAATCTCCGCTAGCCCGAGCTTGATCTTCAGCAACGTCGACTGAACTTCTTTCCGCAGGCACCTCACTCACCTTTACCTTTCGCGGTTTCTTGAACCTGCCGAAAACTTTCTGCGAAATGCGCGCCGCAGCGCCGGCAAATTTCCGCCAGCGCGCGGTCGAACGCACATCGTCGAGCAGAGAGTACGCGACAGGAGTGGCAATGAGTGTCAGCAGTAGCGACAACGTCTGCCCGCCAATTACGACGACAGCAATGGAGCGTCTCTCTTCGGCGCCTGGGCCTGTGCCCAGCGCAAGCGGCAACATGCCCGCTACCAACGCTAGCGTAGTCATCAAAATCGGTCGCAGGCGATCGCGGTTGCCCTGCATAATGGCTTCGAAGCGCTCCATGCCTTTCGCGCGCAGATTGTTCATATGATCGATCTGCAGGATAGCGTTCTTCTTAACCACACCAAACAAGACCAAAATCCCCAGCGCGGAATACAGATTCAACGTGTCTCCAGTGCCCCAGAGCGAAAGCAACGCGAAGGGTACCGAAAGCGGCAAGCTAAGTAGGATCGTCAGCGGATGCACTGTACTTTCAAACTGTGACGCGAGGATCATATACATGAAAATGATCGAGAGAATAAATGCCCAGATGAACTCCTTAAAAGTTCTTTCCAGTTCTCGGGCACGCCCGGAAACTGTCGTGGTGTAAGCCGCTGGGATGTTCATCGTGGCAACTGTTTTTCGCAGTGCATCAATGCGATCCGCGAGCGCGAAACCAGGAGCTACCGAAGCGCGTACTGATACCTGCCGCTCCCGATCCAACCTGTCGATTCGGGAAGGACTCGTATCTCGCCTGATCTTGACCAGATTGTCGAGCCGCACAAGTCCACCGCGCGATGAAGGAACGTACAATCGACTGATGGTCGCGACATCCCGCCGATCAGCCTCTGTCAGCCGTAACTGCACATCGTAATCTTCGTTTACCGATTCATCTCTGAACCTCGACGTCTGTTCTTCTCCACCAACCATCAGCCGCAAACTCGTGGCAATGTCGGAAGTATCCACGCCCAGGTCGGCGGCGCGATCGCGATCGATCACGACACGCAACTCCGGTTTATTGAGTTTGAGCGTTGTGTCAGCGTCCACGATGCCACCAAGCGTCTTCGATCTCTCAACCAGGTCGTCTGCGTAGCCGGAGAGAGTCAGAAGATCAGGACCGCGAAAAACGAAGTCGATGTCCGTACGGCCACCGGCGCCAAAATTAAACGACTGGGCGTTGCGGACTCCGATGCGCATCGGCGCATACTTCTGGAGTCTTCGTCGTACTTCGAGCATTACATCCTGTTGGGAGTAATTGCCCTTGAACGCTTTCAACGGATTTCCGTTTTTCAATTCGGTCCAAAGCCGGCCCAGCGATAGAGTGCGCTCTTCGTGGGGAGCAACACGAACATAAGCACCGCCCTGGTTGACCCCGCCAAGGAAATTCCCGCCCACAGAAGACAAAACGAGCCGCACACCTGGAGTAGATAAAATATCTTTCTCCATCGCGCTGATGGTTTCATTCATGACCGCCAGGTTTGTTCCTTCCGGTCCGTTCACGCTTACTTCAAACTCAGCTTCGTCGACATTTGTCGGAATAAACTCCTGCTTGACCGCGCGATAAAGCGGGACGCTCGAGAAGATTGTGGCAAGCGCAAGCACGGCGACTGCCATTCGGTGCCTCATTGCAAATGCGAGCAAGCGCGAATAGCTCGCATCAATGAATCGATAGAAACCTCGTCGAGAAGAGGCGGGCGACCCATGCCCACCTTTGCCTGCGTCCGCCACACGAATCAGACGGGAGCTCATCATCGGGGTCAACGTGAAGGAAACCAGCAAGCTGACCATGATGGCAACGGCGGCCGTGATACCAAACTGATAAAGAAATCTTCCCGAGATAGACGACATGAACGAAACTGGGAGAAAGATAACTACCAGCGACAGGGTGGTAGCCAGCACGGCGAGCCCGATATCTTTTGTAGCTTCGCGTGCTGCTTCCCTAGGCTCAATTCTCTTCTCTTCGATGAAGCGAAAGATGTTTTCCAATACCACGATAGCGTCGTCAATAACCACACCAACCATCAAAACGAGCGCCAGCATAGTCACGCTATTGAGCGTGAAGTTAAGCGCGCGCATCATGCCGAAAGTAGAGATTACCGAGCAAGGAATTGCGACCGCCGCAATCAAGGTTGAGCGCCAGGAGCGCATGAAAAGAAGCACCACCAAACTTGCAAGAATGCTGCCGAGAACAAGGTGCTTTTGTATTTCATGTAGTGCGGCTTCGATGTAGCGCGACTGATCGCGGATTACCTCGAGCTTAACGTCGTTTGGAAGTTGAGCAGCTACCCTAGGCAGGACAGCCTTGATGCCATTGATTACTTCGACGGTATTCGAGCCTGACTGGCGGCGGATATCCAGCGTAACCGTGGGAGTTCCATTCAAACGTGCAAGCGATCTTTGCTCTTTGGTACCGTCCTCAACCCGTCCCACATCCCGGAGTTTCACCGGAGCTCCGTTGACATTGGCAACAACCAGATCTTCAAATTGTCGCGGATCGGTGTACCTTCCGAGCGTGCGCAGTATCAGTTCTTCCTTACCCGTGGTGACGTTGCCTCCCGGCACGTCGCTGTTCTGCCGTTGCAATGCCTGACGAATGGTTGCGATGGGAATCTGATAAGCCGCCAAACGGTCCGCGTCGATCCACACGTTGATCGCGCGGTCCAGGCCACCAACTATTTGTACTTCCCCGACACCGCCGACGCGTTCAAGCTGAACGCGTACCGTCTTGTCCGCCAGTTCCGTTAGTTCTCGCAGAGACCGATCGGCTGAAAGCGAGATCGTCACAACGGGTGTGCTGTCGTTATCGAATTTCTGAACGATTGGCGGTGTTACATCTACCGGCAGCTGGCGCCCTAAGCTGTTGACGCGATCCCGAACGTCCTGGGCCGCAGACTCAAGATTGCGATCGAGTTTAAAGGTGGCAATTACAATGGAAGTGCCCTGCCCGGATACTGAACGCAGTTCGTCGATGCCGTCAACCGTGTTAACAACTTCTTCAATCTGTTGGCTAACTAACGATTCCACTTCTTCAGGTGAGGCACCGGGTAGAGTTGTTCGGATGCTGACAGTGGGAAGATCTACCGAAGGAAAACGGTCGACACCCAACTTGAAAAAGCCTGCAGCCCCGACAACGACCAACGACAACACAATCATGGTCGCGAATACCGGGCGTCGGATACAGATTTCAGCTAGTTTTTGCATCCTAAAAGAGAGGGGCTTTGCGCTTTGTACTTTGTACTATGTTCTCTGCCGCGTGCATGTAATCTACGCCGACGGTTTGTCTCAAGTAACGACTTGAAATCAAAGTACAAAGCACTAAGTACAAAGTACAAATCAACTCAATCTAAAACCAAAAAGACTTCATTCCACAACTAGAACATCCTGGCCCGATTGAAGATTGCCGGGATCAACGATCACGTGTTCACCAACATTCACCCCGGCGACAATTTCTGTAAAGTCGGCATTGCGCCGTCCGGTGGTAATAGGTTTCTCCAGAGCCTTGCCGTTTTGCACGACGATTACTTTTTCGATCCCGGCAAAAGTGACTATTGCCTTGTTGGGTACCGTGACTGCCATCTTTGCGTCATTAGTTATGATCTCAGCATGTGCGAATGAGCCAGGCCTTAATTTACCGTTGTTGCGCACGTCTGCTTCCACCATCAGCATCCGGTTCTGCTCCGCGACGACTGGACTCAGCCGCATGATCTGACCCATGTAAGCATTTGCATCTCCTTCGACAGTAACCCGCACATTCTGACCCGTATGAATATTATGCGCGTCGCGTTCGGGCACTTCTGCACGCAAGCGCAACGGATCCATGCGCACGATATTGACAACCGGAGCGCCTGCCGCCAAATACTCGCCAACACTCGCTCGCTTCTCCTGAACGATGCCATCCAACGGAGCATATACCGCAGTATCCTTTAGTTGCTGTCGAGCCAGTGCCACTTCAGACCGGCGCTGGGCCAGAATCCCCTGACGGTTGCGAACCTCTTCATAAGCGTCCTGATAACGACCTTGGGCTACTTTGAAAGTAGAGTCAGCCGCATCAAAGTCAGCTTTGGCAACCACTCCCTGTTCAACTAGCTTCGCCGCACGCTCGCGACTAAATCTGGCCTCGTCGAGCACGGCACGAGCCTGGCGCACGGTAGCCGTCTGCTCCGGATCCACCTTGTCATCAGTGCCGTCGGGTGTGAGACCGAGACGGGCTCGCGCCTGCGCAAGGGCCGCTTCCGATTGTTGTACGCGGAGAGTGTAGTCCTCGGGTTCGAGTTGCGCTATTACCTGACCGCGCGCAACAACAGAGCCGAGGTCAACTGAAATTGCCCGCAAACGGCCCGGCACTTTCACGCTTGCCGTGGTTTGGTCGAAGGCCGCGAGCGTGCCATTGGCAGTGACAGTTTCGCCAAAAGGAGTTTCGACTACCGTAGCGGTCTTCACTTGCCGGGCGCCTTTAGGGTCATTCGGACGATCTTGTCTTGCTGCGCCCGCATAGTCGCTTTTGCAGGCTGTGAAAGAGAAAAGCACTGCCGCTGAGAGGAACAGGAGAGACAGATGTGCTTTCGAGGCCAAGGTTGGGGGCTTCACAAATTCAGACATGCTATGCAATTTAGAACAGACCCTCGTCCTCTTCCAAGTCTCCACAAGTACTTTGTGCTGACCTAACAAGAGTGAACAAGGCTGGGCTGCACTAGTTTAGCACGTAGACAGGACATCCGCAGATTTCGCAGATACCGAAAAGGAGAGAAGGCAGGAGCACTTAGTTGTTGCTTCTGCGGGACCTTGTCCCCGCTCAACCTTGAAAGCCACCCACCAGCAGATCAACCTTTCAACTTCAACAGTCTTTCAGCTCGGCAAGATGGAGCCTGAAGTTGTGTGGCATTCCAACTTGGGGGGACAGGGTCCGCCTTCCCGACCTGTGAGGTTATTGGAGTTGAGAGTTGGATTTGATGGTGATTGCCATTGCAACTTGAGCGGGACGGGCGCCCTTCCTCGTGCTCCTGCCTACTGCTTCTGTCCCTGGTTCTTCTTTGTCTGCGTAATCTGCGAAATCTGTGGATTTTAGTTTGGGCTGGACTCAAAAGCTGCGCCGGAACAGGTAAGACATCTTGATGAAGAAGGTTCGGCCATTGCGGCGAAAGCCTGGCTCGAGCTGACCCGATAGCGGACTAAAACCATTGTGATTCAAATCGTCGTTGTAGCCCGCATAAAAGGCAGTGCCGGGATTGGGAGTCCAGCCCAGCAGAAATTGCCCCTTCATGTTTGAGGCAATCGAATCGTAGTCGACGCGTGCGCGTGCAAACAGAAACCTCGTGAACTGATATGTTGTACGCAACGATACGATGTTCTCATCGAAGGCGACCCGCTTTGTGTCGGTGCGCACGAGCCTCTCTTTAGTAAAAGTGAGTCCCGCATTTAGCTTGCCGGTTGGTTGGTAAGTTATGCCTCCGTCGGCATGCCAGAAATTGCCGGGACCGGGATCCTGTGGCGCATTGCAAACCGGGGGTGGCGAGTTGCCGTTACATTGACCGGCGGCCTTGGCCTGAGCCGCAGCCAGCGCGGGTGGACTCACGCGCGGAAACTTTGGTCCAGCGCCGAAGTCAAAATCAAACTGATTCTGAGTGTGACTGACGAAAAGGTTGAAATTATATTTCTTGCTTGGAGTTGAGCCACCAAAAAAGTAGAAACCTCTCTTAGGCGTGGAGCGTTCGTTGTCCTCGCCGGCGAATGTGCAGGTGTTTGTAACGACGCAATTGGAGCCGGTCTGTCGTTTAGGTCCAAACTCACTCTCGAAAAGACGCTCGTATCCTAAGTCGATCCCTGCACCCAGAAAAGTTTGTCTCCTAAGACTGAATTGGACCTGTGATTCGTTGTTGTAATTCTGAGACCGTCCCTGCCAATCAAAGTTGACATCAATGTCGTTGTAAACACGCCATGAGATCACACGAGCCTTGGGCTTTGGTTCAGAGTTGTAGCGAACAAACCAATTTGGATTATTAGTGTTGACGCGTCGATTGAACCCTACATCGGCCTGGTAGAAGCGCGTTCGCCCCACGGCCGAGAACTCATGCCCAAAATGCCGACCACCCTGGTTGTAGTCAACAGCATAAATAAAGCCGTTCTCCTTGCGGTCCAGGGTCCGTCCTTCATCCGGAAAGAAAAAATTCTGGCGCGTGTGAGTGGCCAGCACCTGCCAGCTAAAAGTTGTTTGCTTGTCCAGACGAAAGCGGCCGTCGAAGCCACCCAACTCGTTGTATTTATCGACAAATCGATAGTAGGTTCCCAGAAAACCGACAAAAGAGTCCGTCTTTCCAATGTCTCTCTTGAGTCGCAGTACGCCCACGGAGGCATTCTTATCAATCAGCCGGTTCCGACTGTCATTGGGTGAAAGTCTTGCTGCTGTCCGGTCATCCTCATTGAAGTTTCCTGGACCGTTGTCCGAGGCCAGGAGTAGACCAAACGTGTTGCGACCAAGCTTCCCCGACAACTTCACCGCCACATCGGGGTCGATAATCGTTCTCGTATGAACGGCCGCTATTTGTGTGCTGAAGATATCGATTCCTTCGAGAAAGAACGGGCGCTTCTCCGCGAAAAAGATCGGGAAGCGCTGATTGGCCGTAACCACCAGTTGGTCTGATTCCACCTGAGCGAAGTCCGGATTGAGCGCAAAGTCGAGTGTGACCGTTGGTGTGATGCTGTACTTTCCAGTGAGGCCGGGATCGAATTTCACCGGTTCGTTCACAAATCTGCCGGGATCAGGCAGGCCAGCCAGGTGGTTGAAAGGCAAAGCGGATTTACGTTTTCCTGTTTCCGATAGTGTCAAGCTGGGAATCAGCTCCAAAGTTCGCTCAGTCGAGATGCCCTCAAATCCCGTGAGATGTCCGGCCTGACCCAGCCAACTGCCCTTGTCACGGTCGAGAGGGATCCACATGTCGAGCGAATTGTTAAGACGTTTGGTGCGACGCCAGAAATGCATTCCCCACAATGCGTCTTTGCCCGCAACGTAGCGCAGCGATTTGAAGGGCAGTGCAACCTCAATCGTATAGCCGTCGCTTGTGACCATTCCCTTCGACTCCATCACCAGGTCGAGGCTGAAGTCTTCGCCCTGTCCCTCGGTCCAGATTCCATCGGCCTGCACACCGAGCGGATTGAAATCGAACTCGTACGCGCGGCGCTGATCGTTAAAAGTGTCGAAGAGAATACCTACATAATCGTCGTCCCAGATGTTGTCGCGTTTCGCGATGTTGGCTCGCACTTTGCTGGGATCGTCAAAGCAATGAAAAGCGATGTATAGAAACCGCGTATCGTAACCAAGTCGGACCTCTGTCCGGTTTTCTGGAATGAGATTGTCACCTGGTTGAACCTGATAAAAGTCCTTCAATACGGCGGCAGTTTTCCAGACCTCATCATCGAGTTTACCGTCGATCGTTGGCGGCTTATCGAAGCGGACAAGTCGAACCGGATTGGCTTTTTCCGGCGGCAACCCGAGCGCCGCTGCCTTACCAACCTTAACCTTCGAGGGTGGCGAAGTTGTTACTGTCGAGTTCGACTTTTCCGAGGCCTTCTCCCCAACTGGCGAGGACGAGGGTGAAGGATCGGATGCTGCAGTTTGTGAGTAGGCCTGACCGAAGAACAGACAGATCGTGACAATACTTAGCAGTGCCGCCCTCATGAAACGCATTCCCCTCGTATTCGCTTATCAGTGCGAAATGCTGAATGTTTTGGTTTGCTTGAAAGCCTTCTAGTAAGTCGTCGTTCTTGGTTGGACGCGGAAAGCCCGCCGAAACTTCCCTACGCAACGCGATTGTGATTTACCGTGAGCGAAGGACAATCTTTCCGTCGCCCGTATTGAGAACAAACACGTTCCCACCATTGCCTATCTTCCACCGCTTGACTCTCTTCGAGGGGGAGATGTCCTCTGTCATGGTCAGGCCCAGGTTCGTGATCGAATCGTCCGCATTGGTTTCAACGGTGAAGTTAGAACCTGCGGGTACAGTCAAGGAAATTGCTCCATCGCCAGTTCTCGCGCTCAGAGCGTTGAAATTCCCATCCAACGAGATGGCGCCGTCACCCGTACGAGCGTCGACCTGTCCTTTAAAATCGGTGACGCGAACACGACCATCGCCGGTATTTACTTGCAGTTGACCGCCGCCACCACTAACTTCAATCGATCCGTCTCCAGTGCGAAGCGTAATCTCACCAGAAACTCCGTCGAGATTCAGGGAACCATCGTCAGAAGAAACATGAAGCGTTGAGCGTCGCGGCACGTAGACTTCGAACTGCGCAGTCCCGTTGTGTTCCTCGGAGTGGGCAACTATTGAAAGCGTCGCTCCCTGCTGCTCAGTCTGTATTGAAATCCCTTTAAGTTGTTCTTCGTCTCCGGCTCGTTTGGTCGCGGTGTACATCACCTCAGATTTGTCCCAACCGTGAACCGTGACGGCGCCATCGAAGGTGCCGATATTCACTCGAGGACTGCCGCTTACAGTGAAGGTCTTTGACTCCTGCGTAGTGAGGCGTCCGCCAACGCCTGAACCTCTTCCGGTTCCGGCGCCACTTCCCCTACCAGCACGTGCAATACGGATCTGCTCGCGAGTTTGCTGCGCAACTTCTCGCTGAATTTCCTGTTGAGCTCGGTCTACTTCGCGTTGGGCTTCGCGAAGAGCTTCATCCACTTGCCGCTGTACTTCGCGCTGCGTTTCACGGGCGATCCTGCCGCTGTCAATCTGGCTGCGGGTAGCCTCTGTGGCGGCAGCACTGGCGATGGCCGTCGAAGCTGCAACCTGTTCGGCAACGCTCTCGGTTATGGCCTCAACGGTTTCGTTCTTGATCTTCGTCTTGATCTTCTCCTTATCCAGTTCCATGGAAGTCGCCGAACTCACGCTGCGTCCATCCTGAGCATGAGTAATCCGGATTGGTCCGTTCACATTTCCCAGCTTGATTCGCGGACCGCCCGTCCCGATTTGGCCGGCGAGATCATGTCCAACGTACTCACCATCTTTGACTGTCAGCCCGAAATCATTACTTATACCGCCATGTACGGTGCTGGCTCGTACCATTGCGTTTGAATCTGACGGGATGATGAGAGTTACGGGGCCGTTTATGGACTGCAGGGAAATCGTCTTTGCGTCGTCAAGCCGTGTAAACGTCACCTGGAGCGGTCCGTTAACTGTCGACAGCTTGGCTTCTCCCAGGAGACCACGAGCGGTGACGCTCCCATTAATGGACGAAGCCTTGACGCTTCCTTCTACTCCGTCGATATCAATCGGACCATTTATGAGTTCGATCGATTCGAGCATGGCCTGCCGCGGCACAGTCAAAGTGTAGTCAACGGTGGCCGGGTTCTCGTTGCGGCCCCTTTCGTCGCTATTGAATGTTTGATTCTGGTCGGGGTATTCCGTTTTGATTCTGATGTTTTCTTCACTCGCGTTAACGTCGATTTTTGCTTCATTCAGGCGTTCGCGTTTGTAAGCGCGTTTTATCGCATCGACCTGAACAGCCGCGCGGTCCCATACTTTTATTTGCACGCCACCATTCAGATTCTCGACACTCACCCGGCCAGTTGCAGCGAGCGGATAAGTTTGGTGAAACTCCTCGCGTACTTCTTCACCGGTCTCCGATGCGTACCCTCGGCTGTTGCTGCTGCAATCTACAGCCGCGTAAGCTCTTTGAGTCTGATCCACGGCACTGTTAGCTGAAACCGGTCCACCTCCAGAACTTGTCAATGCAATCGCTGCAATGACGGAAAGGGTCATTGTATTGAGGGCTTTTTTCAACATAATCTCTTTTTCTCTTTAATCTAAGATTGTTTAACTCGCACGCCGTAAATTTATGCTTCCATTCAATGTTTTTAAGACCAACTCGCGCCCACCTGGACCAATCCGGCCAATCAAACGCCGGCGACTGGTCAAGCTTTTGAGACTCAAAGGGAAATCTGAGTTGATGGTCCCATTGAGAGTTTCTGCCTTGACCTCCGTGCTGGTGTTAGAAGGGAGGTCCAGAGTTATTTCGCCATTCAAGGTTTTGAATGTAAGAGCTTCGGGCCAATTAGCGTCCCCGAGCCTTGCTGATATCCCGCCATTCAGCGTTGTCGCTTCAGCATAACCACTCGTGGAAATTCGAATGCTGCCGTTCACGGTCCTGGAGACAATATTGCTGGCCAGAGACGCTGCACCGATCTCGCCGTTAATAGTGCGACCGACGAAGCCGACACGTGGAGGCACCCGCACAGTGAAGTCAACACGCACGTCGTTGTTCCGCCCGTTCCCGGTGGCCGACGAATTCCGGCGCTCACCACTAGCACCCGGTTCACATGTATTTGGATTAGTTGAATCGTCGTTCGGATAGATTGCGCAGATGGTCACACCGCCCCCGTGTTCGACAACCTTAAGCTCCACGGAATTGAGATCGCCGCGCCGCGAACTCTTTACCGCCACAACCTGAACTTCGCCATCCGTTGCCGGCTCAGCCGTGATGTCTCCATTGATCCCCTTGATCTCCACCGCGGCTCCCGGGGCGATGCGTCCGCTCCAGCGAAACTCGTCAGACCTCGCGTTCTGAGCTGCCACGTCAGCGGAGCAGTGCTCAACCTTTGTGATCGTCCGGGCATTAGCAGTAGGTATTACAGTGGCGCCCCACTCGCCAATGAATTGAGCAACCTCGCTGACTGACGCACGAAGCTGGTTCAGCTCCTTTATAGTGCTCGAGAACGCAGCCAGACCTATCAGCAGAATCAAAATTACCCGGTATGACTTTTTGTCGTGCGTCTGATTTACTTTGGTGTTTTTCATCCTTGTGACCTCTGATATTTCGGGCCGAGAGCGGAACCTCAAAACTCTAATAAGAACCGCCCGCGGCCCTTCTGCGTTGCTCTACAAACAGAACACCGACCTGATACGGGTTGTGGCAATAAATTTCGGAGATTGCCGATTGCCGATTGGCAATTGCCGATTGGCCGTGTGCCCCAGCCTATTGTTCGCCCCCGGTCATAGAGTGTATCTGCAGATGACAGCGCCAGACTGCGGCCCACGTCGCCAAACTCCGACCCCAGAGACCAAAAGCAAATCGGCAATCGGCAATCAACCGACTTGCTTGAATCTATTTTTTCTGTAGGTGAAGGGTACCACCGAAGGAGGCGACGTAAATTGTAGCGTCCCCAGAACCGCAAACTGCAGTTATGCGACGCATTGCATAAGGAACAACTACTACAGAACGCTGGACAATGATCGGCGACACAACCGTTCCGCTCTTGGCTGCCGGCTTAGGTGGTGAAACTTTCGGCGCAGGCGCAGCTTGCACGCCGGGAGGTGAAGGCTTCGGACCAGGCTCAGAATGTGCTCCGGCCTTTGGCGTCGCTGGAGGACTCGCACCGTCCATGGTGAAGGTCAACGCAAAATCGGAAACGATCTCCTGGCTTTGAGAGACCTTCGCATTTAGTTGAAAGGAAGCGTCGGGCGGCAGGGCTAAGGTCACATCGCCAGACATCGTGGTAAAGGCGTAACGGCCGCTGTGGGTCAACGGGCCGGTCATCGTCACGTTGCCATTGACAGTTTTGGCCACGACTTTGCCGTTGCTGACCCCGTCGAGTTGAATATCACCACTCACAGTGCCGACTTCAAAACTGTCTTCGGCACTAGTAGCGCGAATATTGGTGACCTCAACACCACCCCCGGCAGAACTTAGATTAATTCTGCCACTCGAGTCTTTCAGCGAAATACTTCCACCTACGCTCCCGGCTTCCACCAGGCGTTGCGCGTGCTCGATTTCAATATCTCCATTCTGAGAACCCGCATACACCGCTGCCACCCCCACAATGCTGATATTGCCGTCCCGGGTTTGCACCTGAACAGTCGCTCCCTTTGGTATATCCAGCTCAACATTCGCAAGGGCCTGGCAATCACCTTTTGTCCCGCCCGGATCCGTTCTGTCCGAAATCATTACGTCGATTCTGTTTGCCGGCCTGGAAATATCTTTGGCTTTGTCGATGCGTCGAAACTCAATTTGTTCGGCATCGGCTGACTGCGCGCGTACTTCCTCTTTGTCCCATCCTCGCACTGAAATCTCGCCGGACATCACACAAAGAGTAATAGTGACCTTAGGATCTGCGGCCATCGACCGCTCAATCTTTCCGCCAGATTTTTTGTCCTTCTTACCGTCAACAGCGGAGGCGACACCAGCCAAAGAAAAAATTATTGCCAGTACAATTGGTAATCCTAAGAACCTCATTATATAAGTTAGAACCCAGCCCTTTCAGTTTGAACGATTATAAACTCGCGCATCAGCTATCGAATTCAATAAATCAACTTTGCTCTGATAAGCCTGAAACATAAAGTCGGCCGCATCAGGATCGTTTGGATTACTCTTAACTGCGCTGCGAGTCGCGGCAATAGCACGATCCACCACTGCGAGATTCTTTTCGTACTCAACCTGTAGAGTCGGTCTCATAGCTTTGTTACCTGACTTGATGGTCGAATCCAACTTGGCGATCGTCTGCAAATAGCTGCGCTCTCCGGGAATGAGTTTCACTGCCGGAGACTTCAGAGCGACTGGACGGCTGCCGTTTGGTTTCGCATTCCTGGCTACGTATTTAGGGGCTGCTTCCTTGCCTCCCTCATTAGGAATCGTTTTCTTTGGGAAGTCATTGGCGCCGGTAGCGGGTGGCTTAACAGAATTTGTAACAGCCACGTTGTTATCTTTTGGCGTCAGGGGAACAGAAGTGCGAAACTTCATCCACGCGAAGATCACTCCAAACGTCAACATCACAATCAGACTCGCATATCCCAGGGTACGACCTGGTGCGACGTTGAAGAGATCAAAAAATGAGGCGAGCAGAGCAGCAACACCAGCTCTCGGCGCGCCTGCATTCTCAACTTGCAAACCTGCAACAGCCGAATCAATTCGCTGCCGCAGACGTTCAGTCGGCACGCTGGTCGCAAACTCCGCTGCCAAAGCCGTGGAGAGCAACAAACTCTCTTGCTCCAATTCGCTCACTGCCGCTGCGCACACAGCGCAGGAAGCCAGATGCGACGTGGCCCTTTCCATTGCTTCAGTGGAAAGCTCACCGTCAAAATAGCTCTGCAGCATTCCCTCATCCAGACACTGTCTCATCACTTGCCTCCGATTTTCCCGTACACCCTCGCAAACTCCTTGCGGCCGCGAGCCACCAGACTGCCAATGTTTGTCTCCTTGAGTGACAACGTCGTGGCGATCTCGCGATATGAAAGCCCCTGCTGTTTCAAGAGCAGGCAGCTTCTCATTGGCTCCTTAATCTTTTCCAAAGCCCGGCGCGCCTCTTCTATAGCCAAGCGACGCTCATAGTCCTCTTCCGGGGCTTCAGTGAGCCAACCACTATCCGCGCCACTCTTATGATATTCGTTGTCGCGAGCCATCGAACGGGACTGTCCCCGCAAGGTGTTTCGCGCAACGTTAAGAGTGACACGTAAGAGCCACGCCCGCAGTAGTTCCTCGCCCGGCGTGGCGTGGAGATTGCGATATAGTCTTAAAAATACTTCCTGTGTCACGTCTTCGGCGAGTGCCGAATCGCGCACGACGGCTCGAGCCGTACGGAAGACCGCGCGGTGATGAAGTGTAAACGCTTCGTCGAAGCTGCACGGGGACCCGGCAGTCTCGATGTCGTTAGGCATGGACTCGATCAAAGCTCTAGCTTGTCCGTTCATCAATCACCGCTCTCTCACAGTGCAAACACCACAAACTAACGAGTTGTGACAACTTTATCTGCCATGGCCTGCTACAGGTTTTGCGCGGATTATTGTAGTCTGAATCTTACTTTGCACCAATTCTCAGACGTTGCCATTAGTCGCCAAATTTGCAGTAATTGCTCTCTTTTTGAGTGAGAGGTGGTTGTTTCTCAAAGATTTGCTGGTGTCGCTTCGAATTGAACGTGCGATCCCTAAGGAAAGTTCTTATGTATGAGGTGAGCAGCAGAGGTGTCGAGTTTGAGTGTGAAAGCGAACCCCAAGTTAACGGAATCTCTTCGGAATAGCCCATTCATGCGGGCGTGCCGGCGAGAATCAGTGCCTTTTACCCCAATCTGGTTAATGAGGCAGGCGGGCAGATACATGAGCGAATACCGCGAAGTGCGGGCCCGCACAACGTTTCTGGAACTGTGCAAAACGCCTTCCCTAGCGGCCGAGGTCACCGTTACCGCCGCGGCGCGTTTGGGAGTGGATGCGGCAATCATCTTTGCCGACATTCTGTTAATTCTGGAGCCCATGGGCATTAATCTCGAGTTTGCGCACGGAGGAGCGCCCGTAATCCACAATCCAGTGCGAACTACCGCGGATGTAGATCGTCTGCGAGAAATTGAAGACGTGGGCGCGCTCGACTTTGTCTGCGAAGCGGTCCGGCTAACTCGCGGGTGTCTGCCCGACGATCTACCACTTATTGGCTTCTCCGGGGCGCCCTTTACCCTCGCGTCCTACCTAGCTGAAGGAGGCGGGTCGAAAAATTACGTTTACACGAAGACGTTGATGTACAACGATGGCGGTGCATGGCATGCAATGATGTCGTTAATCTCCCGAGCCTTAGTCAAATATTTGAATGCCCAGATCGAAGCCGGGGCGCAGGCTGTGCAGTTGTTCGACTCGTGGGTAGGATGCCTGAGTGTGGACGACTATCGCGAGTTTGTCTTACCGCATACCCGGAGCGTTATGCAAAATATTACGCCGGGAGTGCCGGTGATTCATTTCGGTACCGGGACGGGAACGTTATTGGAGTTGATGCGTGAGGCCGGCGGTGACGTTATAGGACTCGATTGGCGTGTAAGACTCGATGAAGGTTGGAGGCGCGTGGGTCACGATAGAGCCGTAATGGGAAACTTGGATCCGATTGTGCTATTTGCCAATCAAGATCAACTACGATTGCAGGCAAAGCGAATTCTGCAACAGGCAGAAGCGCGCCCAGGCCATATCTTTAATCTCGGCCATGGCATCCTTCCCGAGACGCCGGTTGAAAATGTGATCGCGCTAGTTGAGATGGTCCATGAAATGAGTGCGAGATAGTTGGGGGTGCGCTCAAGCTCTTCACTGGGAGCGCGGGCGGCTCGCCCGCACCAAGCGCCGCCAGGCGCGCCAATCTTCGAGGGACTCGGTGTTAAGCGTATTGTTGGCGCTGTGCGCTCCTTGCGGGCGAGCCGCCCGCGGTCCCAGTGAAGAAGTTGAGAGAAATTTCTCCGATGGATTCCATGCTTCAGACTTCAGACTTCTCTTACGACGCCCTTCTCGTTGTCTCCTTCGGCGGTCCGGAGGGAATGCACGATGTAATTCCTTTCCTCGAAAACGTTCTCCGCGGACGCAACGTTCCGCGTGAGCGGTTGCTGCAAGTTGCTCGTCACTACGAAATGTTTGACGGAGTCAGCCCTATCAATCAGCAGAACCGAAAACTCATTGCCGAGATCAGACAAGAGTTACAATCACAGGGACCCGATCTGCCAATCTACTGGGGCAATCGCAACTGGCACCCGATGCTCGCTGATACAGTTCGGCAGATGGGCAATGATGGTATCAAACACGCTTTAGCTTTCGTCACTTCAGCCTATAGCTCGTTTTCGAGTTGTCGCCAGTACCTCCAGAACATCGCAGACGCGCAGGCTGCCGTCGGATCAAATGCCCCCCACATCGACAAGCTCCGTGCCTATTACAACCATCCGTTGTTTATCGAAGCTAACGTCGCGCAGATTCGAGCAAGCATGTCGGAGTTTCCAGGCGGCGCGCGCGCGTCCGCTCAATTGGTTTTCACAGCACACAGCATTCCCGAATCAATGGCCGCAAATTCCGATTACGAGGCTCAACTCAAGGAAGCAGGTCGGCTGATTGCGGCGGAGTTGAGCGTAAATAGCTGGCAGATTGTTTACCAAAGCCGCAGCGGCTCGCCCGCTCAACCCTGGCTCGGACCCGACGTCTGTGATCATCTTAAGCAACTAAGAGCGGCCGGAGTGACTGACGTCGTGATCGCGCCGATTGGTTTTGTTTCGGACCACATGGAGGTCATTTATGATCTGGATGTCGAAGCGCAGCAGCTCGCGAAAGAGATCGGCATAAAGATGAAGCGCGCGGCAACAGCAGGGACACACCCGGCTTTCGTGAGAATGATTCGAGAGCTGCTGATGGAGAGGATCAATAACGAGACTCCGCGGTATCTTGGTTCTCGTGGAGCGAATCATAATGTTTGTTTGCCGGATTGTTGTCTCGGGAAATCGTGAAGCACATAGTAATCATCGGCGGAGGCATTTCGGGGCTTGCGGCAGCGCACCGTCTTATCGAACTGAGCAGCGACCGTAAGCAGCAGATCCAGATCACTCTCCTGGAGGCAAGCTCTCGCTTAGGGGGAACCATCCAGACTGAAAGCCGCGACGGATTTCTTCTGGAACGCGGTCCTGACTCTTTCATCTCCGAAAAACCTGAAGCTCTATCGCTTGCACGTCGTCTCGGCATCGATTCAGAGCTGATCGAGACGAATTCGCAACATCGGCGCAGTTTCATCGTAAGAAACAAGCGGCTTCGTCCGGTGCCTGAAGGATTTCAACTCCTCGCTCCCTCACAGATCTGGCCTTTTCTTACGACCGACATTTTCAGTTTGGCCGGCAAACTTCGCATGTCCGCGGATCTGTTCCTGCCGCGAAGGAGCACAAACCACAACATAGATGAGCCGGAAGATGAATCCCTTGCCAGTTTTGTAAGACGCCGTTTGGGCCGCGAGGCACTCGCGCGCATGGCCCAGCCGATGGTTGGAGGCATCTACACTGCTGATCCGGAAAAACTTAGCTTGCGTGCGACGCTGCCTCGCTTTCTTGAAATGGAACGTGAGCACCGCAGCGTGATCTTGGGAATGTGGCGCAGGGGACGCTCGCAAACTGCAACGGAACAACGCGGTACCAGCGGCGCGCGCTACAGTCTCTTTCTTTCCTTCGAAAGAGGAATGCAGGTTCTAGTCGAAAAGCTCGCCGAAAGAATTGCCGATTGCCAATTACCGAATGCCGATTTGCGGCAACCGGCGCAAGCGCACATTCGCTTGAATAGGCGAGTGGAAGCTATCAAGCACAACGCGGCGACAAATGATCAAGTGCCCAACTGGAGCGTGATCACCGATCGGGATGAGAGTCTAACGGCCGACGCAATTTGTGTTGCTATTCCGGCATACTGCGCCGCTTCTTTGCTGCAGCGCACGAATGAACAACTAGCCGCTAGACTAAGAGTCATCAACTACGCCTCGACCGCAACTATCAACCTCGCCTATCGGCGTGCCGACATAGGGCTCCCTCTGAATGGTTTCGGGTTCGTAGCCCCTTTCATCGAGAGACGATCCCTAATTGCCTGCACTTTCAGCAGTGTCAAGTTTGCCCTCCGGGCACCAAATGATCATGTACTGCTGCGCGCCTTCGTTGGAGGCGCCTTGCAACCTGAGATGTTCGCGCTTGAAGAAGCAGAGATGGTAGCGCGTGTAAATGCGGATCTTCGCGAGTTGCTGAAAATCAAGAAAGAGCCACTGTTTGCAGAAGTTGCAAAATGGCAAAAGTCGATGCCGCAATACGAGGTGGGCCACCTCGATAGAGTCAAAGCGATTGAAGATCAGCTGCGACAACTGCCAACACTAACGGTCGCCGGCAATTCTTACAGAGGCGCCGGAATTCCCGATTGCATTCGCAGTGGTGAGACCGCGGCGGAGCAAATGATCGGGAGCCTAACTCAATCTCAACAATCTCTCAGGTAAGACATTTGAGGTTGAGCGATTCAGTTCGCTGGTGAGTCGTTTTCAATCCTTATTGAGTTGGTGATGGACAAATTCAATCATCTCGCTCTTGACCCGGACTAGATTTTGGAATAGAAGCTTAACCAATCGAACCGCGATGTTGGGAGGGAGTCATCCATGCCAAATACAGGTCACGCGGAAAGCCCAAAGATCGAGATCGAACAGGAACTGCGCCAAATGAACGACGAATGGGTTAAAGCACTGGTTCGCGGCGACGCTGACACGCTCGATCGAATCATGGCGGAAGACTTCTTCTTCGCCTATCCGATGGAGGGTGATGACAAAGCTCAATTTATCAGCGATGTTACTTCAGGCAATGTTCGCGTTGAGTTTTTGAACCGGGAGAACGTCAGCGTGCGTATCTGGGGTTCAACGGCAGTTGTCACGGCAAAAGACTCGGCGAAGTGGTTTTACGGTGGACGTAACTTCAGCGGGCACTACAAGATCATTCACGTTTATTCTCAACGCGATGGGCGATGGCAACTGGTTTCGGTGCAGGCATGTCCCATGACGTGATTGCGCTTAGGGCTTTGGTCTTTGTGCTTTGTACTTAGTGCTTCGTACTTTGCTCTCAGGTCGTTACTTGAGCGGCTCCCCGTCAGCCAAGACTAGATGCATGTGGCGAAGAACAAAGCCCAAAGTACAAAGCTCAAAGCACAAAGCACAAAGACCAAAGACCGTCCTTACTTTCCAGTAAGCCCCTTTATCCACTCGGCATTCGTTTGCATCAGTGGACGAAATGCTTCTCGTGGGACCGTGGTCTCGATATGCATGTTGTCGTCGGTATTGATTATCGCTCCTGCTACTGCCGGAGCGAGTTTTGATTCGTCGCATACATACCAGGATCGGACGTCGGATTCACTCTTCAGATTAATCCGCACTAACTCTCCACCGATTTTCTTGTCAGCTAGACGCTCCGGCAACCTGCCCAGGTTCAACGGTGTGTCGCTCCCGACTAGAATGAGATCCTTGCCTTTTGTTACCCCGCCTACTTGAAATACCAGTACATGCGGAAACACCTTGTGAAAGGTCGCCAACACGGAACGCAGGCTGTCGGTAGACAACTGGTAGATTTGCAGCCATTGAACAAACACGCCCTGCTGACTCAAGCGGTCGCGGCCCATCCTGAAAAATTCCTGTGTAAAGAGATTGGCCACGCCCGGCACCCATGGATGACTAGGTTCACTTACAATGATGTCGTAACGATCGGGTGAAACTCGCAAGTAGGTCCTGGCGTCGTCGATTATCAAACGGACACGGGCGTCACTAAGTGGTCGATGATTGACGTGGTCGAAGTACCGCGATCCGTTGATAGTCGCGGGTTCGAGTTCCACACAAGTTACTTTGGCGATCTGCGACTGCAGAATTGCGCCCACACTGACACCGGTAGCAAAGCCGATCACCAGTCCATTATCGATCCTGGGCGCCACAAGCAACCCCGCCTGCGCCAACATCACTTGCGTCAGCATGTCGCTTTCACTGTCCGACGCATTTGTGCGGCCGTTGATAGCCATCGAGGTGGTGTCCCAGTCCTTCCGCACCGACACTGTTGAAGTTGGACCCTCCTGGTACATAAGCAGAATGTGAACCGCTGGTCCATTCTGGTTTGTGCCGTCCTTAACGTCTTCACGAGATTTTGCAAGCACTCGGATAAGAGTGTCATAAGCACCGACGGATAGATCGGCAAGATTCATGGGAGGCGCAAACACAAAGAGGAGGACAATCAGCAGGGCGCTCACTCCGACGGCGAGACTGTGATGTAAGCCGTGATCGATGACGCTCTCGCGGGGCTGATAAGCTGCCCCTGCAACGATCACGCATACTGCCGCAGCGAAAAGCAGAGTGGCCCTGGTGCTTGTCCAGGGAATCAGAAGAAACCCGGTAAGAAAAGCGCCGGCAATAGCGCCAATAGTATTCACGGCATAACTACGGCCGACTAGTTCTACCGATCTGTTTGCGTTCGTGCTGGCCCAGACAAGCACCAAGGGCATTACAGTGCCCATTAAGAGTGCAGGCAAAAGAACCAACAAACCAGCCGACAGGATCTGAAGCGCCAGCAGACTACGCCACGAAGCAATTTGAAAACGCAATCCAAGATTTACCAACAGCGCGGGGATCCAATTCACGACAAACAGACTGAGAAATAAACTGCCGGCAGTCGCAATCTCAATTTTGACGATGGCCGCGCGCAGTTTTCCCGAGAGCTCTTTTCGTCCCACCAGCCATGCGCCACCAGCCAGCCCGATGAGAAAAAGGGCGACGACAATACTAAAGGCATAGGTAGTGGAACCGATGATCATCGCCAATATTCGTGTCCAGGCGACTTGTGCGCTGATGGTGACGAAACCGGAGGCCAGCGCGCAGAAGAGCCAAAAATTGCGTCCGCGAATTTCTGTTGGCGATGATTTAGGTTCGAGATGAGAGCCGGTTGCAGCTGACGAGGGTTTTTCCCACTGTAACTTCGCCAGTCGTTCGGCAAGCATCGCCGTGACCCCTATGATGATGTTTATAGCCGCTGTGATCAGAATCGTCGTGCGCACGCCGAGGTTGGGTAATAGAACAAAGCCAGCCACTAACGTGCCAAATATTGCGCCCGCGAGATTGCACGCATAGAGCCGGGTAACAGAGTTTAAGTTGTGTTTCGAAGAGTGCAGAAGAGCTGCGGACAAAACCGGAAGCGTCGCTCCCATCAAGGTTGTGGGCACTAACAACATTAGACACGACAGAACAAAACGCCAAACGCTAAAAGCAAAAAAGCCTGGATGCAACTGTTGCCAGACAAGCGCGTAAAGATTGTCTACCCAGCGAAACATGAATGGTACCAACAATGCGTATAACGCAACGCCAACTTCAAGCCATCCATAGGTTCGCAACGGCCGCTCAATACTTGTGGCCAGGCGGCCTGCCAAGGCGCTGCCGAGCGCCAGGCCACCCATGAAAGCGGCAAGGACTGTGCTTACGGCAAGGGTGGTCGCACCAAAAACCAGGCCCAACATGCGGGCCCACAATACCTCGTAGATGAGTCCGGTCGCTCCGGAGAAGATGAAACACAGACCCGCAAGCACGATGGTCGACCGCGAATAAGTGACAAAAGCTGATTGAGGACGGGCCACAGTTGTTTCGAGCACCTGGTAAGTGTCCTTGCGTTTGATAGTAGTAGCGAAGCGAGCTTGAGATATGCAATAGAGCATTCCCGGCGTCGAGTTAAATTCAACGTCAGAACCGGGGAGCGGTAGCGACCGGGTCAAACGTGCGGAACGCTCAACATAGGGTCGAAGCGCAACCCGGTCGCACGAGCTTTGTAGTTGAAAACGCTCCTTGAGTACCACCCGAGATTGACGTGCGGAACGCTCAAGATAGGGTCGAAGCGCAACCCGGTCGCACGAGCTTTGTAGTTGAAAACGCTCCTTGAGTGCCGCCCGAGATTGACCCGGTCGCTACCGCTCCCGGTTCTGAAATTGAGTAGACGTCAGAACCGGGGAGCGGTAGCGACCGGGTCAAACGTGCGGAACGCTCAAGACAGGGTCGAAGCGCAACCCGGTCGCACGAGCTTTGTAGTTGAAAACGCTCCTTGAGTGCCACCCGAGATTGACCCGGTCGCTACCGCTCCCGGTTCTGAAATTGAGTAGAAGCCCCGAATGATGACGGTCACAAATAAATCACATGCGACGTTCGCCAAACAGCAGCTGGTATCGATCCGGGCGAAGCGGCGGTCAGCAGTATCGCGTAGTCATGTTCGACGGTTCCCCTGCTTATGCTTCTCTCAAGGTCTTCCACTGCGACTGCTGGCTCAGATTCCAAATCGTGTTCTTGCGGGACTACCAAGGCCAGTCTTCGCAGACAACGGTAAAGATGTTCCGTTCCGGTACCAAAAGGGCCAACTTCTTCACCGACCACAAGTCTGACCTCGCCACGTTCATCGATGAAATGCTTTAGCAGCGAGGCTGTCTGCACCACGCCGCGTTCAAATCGTTGTTTCAAGTCATCAGCAGAATCGAGCGGCAGACGCGTGTCGAGAACGATCGTTACCCTCCGTTCGTCTTCGGACGTGAACTCACGCACGGTCAAACGTCTTGATCTCGCCGTGGCCTTCCAGTCAATGTGTCGCAAGTCGTCCTGCGGCTGGTAGTCTCGTAATGAAAACAGATCGTGTCCCGCGCCGCGTCGCACCGAGGCCATTCGTCCTGCGTACATCGGCAACAGATGAAGATCGTCGCTGATTAGTTCTGGTTTGGGGTAAACGACGATGTCTACGTTGCGCGCGCGGAGGCGGCGACGACGGCGAAAGAAGCCGAAAGGAAAACGCGTTGACAACTCGAATCCGTTGATAAGCACATGACCACGTTCGGGAAACAACTGTTCCACCCTTTGTTCCGCGGC
>Ga0070708_100000208_pt1 | contig 43511 bp, 40 predicted proteins | sample KBSK5503metaG_FD_65469 | JGI IMG/M metagenome (GOLD analysis project Ga0070708, IMG submission 65469) | Corn, switchgrass and miscanthus rhizosphere microbial communities from Kellogg Biological Station, Michigan, USA - KBS K5-50-3 metaG | ecosystem: Host-associated > Plants > Roots >... | reverse complement strand
AAGACCGCGCGAGCAGGACCGGACCATCCGGGTCAACGTAGAGATGCTCGACACGCTCGGGCTGGTCACCGGCGATCTGCTGGTCGAGAGCGCGCGCGCGAAGCTCCGGGCGGAGGAGCTGAACGGCATCCTGCACCGATTTTCCCGGGTCGGCGACCGCCTCTTGCGGCACAGCGAAGCGCTGGCTTGCGGCGCCGGCGATCGGCGCCTGCTCGAGCAGCTCGAGAACGACCTGCATCTGCTGAAGGACGACGCGTTCCGCTTCGTGCGGCGAAACGCGGATGGGCAGGATCTCCTTCACGGAAGCCTGGGTCAGCTCGCCGATCAGATCGCGGAGGCGAGGCTGGTTCCCTTGACCACGGTGTTCGCGGCATTCCCCCGGGCGGTGCGCGACATCGCCAGCCAGCAGGGCAAGGGCGTGGAGCTCTCGGTGGAGAACGTCGATCTGGGCATCGACCGGTCGATGGTGAGCGGCCTTGCCGACGCGCTCATCCACCTGTTGCGCAACGCCGTGGATCACGGGATCGAGACCGCGGAGGCGCGGGGGCAACTGGGCAAACCCGCCGCGGGCCAGATCGCCATCCGCGCCCGGGCGGACGGGGACATGCTCCACATCGAGGTGGCCGACGACGGCTGCGGAATCGATCCGGAGAAGCTGCGGCAGACCGCGGTGGCCAAGGGGATCCTGACTTCGACCGAGGCCGCGGCGATGTCCGAGCGCGACGTCATCGATCTGGTGTTCCGGTCGGGATTTTCCACCCGCGAAGAGGTGAGCGAGATTTCCGGGCGCGGCATGGGAATGAACGTCGTCAAGCAGAAGGTCGAGTCGCTGGGCGGCTCGGTCGCCATCGAGGGCCAGGTGGGCCGGGGGACGACCGTTCTGTTGCGGGTACCGCAGTCGCTCGCGCTGCTCCGGGTCCTCCTGGTGCGACTGAGCGACGACGTCTACGGGATTCCCGCCGCCGATGTCGAGGCGGTCCTGCGGATCAAGCCCGGCGACCGGATCGACGTTTTTGGAACGGTCGCTCTCGAGTACCGCGGCCGGCCGATCACCCTGATTGCGCTCGGGCCGCTCCTCGGTCTGAACGGAGGCCCCCGCCACGACCGTCCTCTGGCGGTGGTGGTGAGGCAGGGCCAGGATCGCGCCGCGCTGGTGGTCGACGGCCTCCTGGATGAACGCGAGGTCGCGGTGAAGCCCTGCGGCGGCGAGTTTCTCAAGGGGGCTTCGTTCATCGCCGGCACCGCGGCGATGGAGGACGGCCGGGTAGGGGTGCTGCTTCAGCTGCGCGACATCATGGCCGAGGTGCGCCGCCACGGCCGCTCAAGCGCTCCGGTCCAGGCGACGCGGAAGCTGCGGCTGCTCATCGTCGACGACTCTCCTATCGCGCGGGCCACCGCCTCGGCGCTGGCCAGCGCGCTCGGTCACGCCATCGACGAAGCGCAGGATGGAGAAGAGGCGCTGAGCAAGGTCGTCGGTCAATCGTTCGACGCGGTGCTCACCGACGTCCAGATGCCCAGGCTGGACGGGTTCGAGCTCACCCGGCGCCTCAAGGCCAGCGCCGCCACCGCCGGGCTACCAGTCATCATCATGTCCTCCTTGACCTCCGCCGAGGACAAGCGCCGCGGCGCCGATGCCGGCGCCGACGCCTACCTGATCAAGGGCGATCTCGGTCTCGAGTCGTTGGCCGAGGTCCTCGACCGCCTGACCTGAGCGATAGAGTGACGACCCGGGATCAACCGCTCCGTGTCTTGATCGTCGATCAGCTCCTCCAGCTGGCGCCGATTGCCCGGCGCTATTTCGATCCGGCCGAAGTAAAACTGGTGAGCGATGGTTGCACCTACAGCACGATGGTCGAAGCGGTTCAGCGCCATTCGCCGGACCTGATCCTGGTGGAGCTGACCGGGCAAACCGAGGGCCCATTCGCGGCGATCGAGGCGGTCATGGCCGCCAATCCGACGCCGATTCTCGTCCTGAACGCCCACAGCGCGCCGGCGCTCAACCCCTTCCGGGCGCTCGCCCTGGGCGCGCTGGACGTGGCCGAACGCCCGGCGGACGATTCCCCGGCCTTCTGGCGGGAGCTGTCGCACAAGCTTGCCCTGCTCGCGCAGATTCAGGTTGTTCGGCACGTTCGTGGAAATCGCTTCCGGCGCCGGGTCGGCCGAGCCCCGACCGCACCGACTTTCCCGCTGGTCGCCATCGCCGCGTCGCTCGGCGGACCCAAGGCGCTGTCGGCGATCCTCCGGATGATTCCCAAGGCCTACCCGGCCCCGATCTGCGTCTGTCAGCACATCAGCGATGGCTTCACCAATGGCCTGGCGCAGTGGCTGGCCTCGGAGACGGCGCTTCGGGTGACCGAGGCCGTCGACAACGAGGCGCTGTCGCCGGGAACGGTCTTCATCGCCCCCTCCGGCGCGCACCTCCTCGTGACCCGCTCCGGGCGGATTCAGCTGGACGACGGCCCACCCCGGATGGGGTTCAAGCCATCCTGCGATCTGCTCCTCATTTCCGCCGCCGAGGCTTTCGGCCGCCGCGCGATCGGGGTGGTGCTCACCGGGATGGGGAAGGATGGGGCGCTGGGTCTTAAAGAAATACGCGCCCTGGGCGGACGGACGATCGTCCAGGACGAGGCCTCCTGCATCGTCTTCGGGATGCCGAGGGAAGCGGTCGAAATCGGAGCCGCCGAGCAGGTGCTGCCCCTTCACGAGATCGCCCCCGCATTGATTCAATTGGCGGAAACTTGCTGAACATCGGAACCAAAGCACTGGGTCAGCTCGCCACCCTGCTGAACGAACGCGCCGGGCTGAAGATCCCTCCCGACGGCTACCATGGGCTCAAGCTCGCCTTGAGCCAGCGAATGCCCACGCTCGGCCTGACCGATGCGGAAGAATACGTCCGCCGCCTCGGCAGTCTCGCCGGAGCGCGGGAGCTGCGGGCCCTCCTGCCCCTGGTCACCGTGGGCAAGACCGACTTCTTCCGCGACGCCGGCCAGTTTCGCGCTCTTTCGAAGAGGATCATCCCCGAGCTCCTCGCCGGGGCGCGGCGGAACGGTCATCGGCTCTCGATCTGGTCCGCCGGGTGCGCGACAGGGGAGGAGCCGTACAGCCTGGCCATCGTCCTCGCCGAATCCGGCGCGCGCCCGGAGGAGGCCGAGGTCTGGGCCACCGATCTCAACGTCGCCGCGATCCAGGCGGCGAAGGCAGGGCGCTTCCCGAAACGCCGGATGCACGGGGTGTCGGAGCGGCGGACCCGGCGGTTTTTCCATGCTAGAGGAGATCACTACGAGGTCGATGAGTCCCTGCGCGCCTTCATCCGCTTCGACACCCAGAATCTGGCGGCACCGCCCGCTCCGCGCCTGCGGCCCGAGTCGATCGATCTCATCCTCTGCCGCAACGTGATCATCTATTTCGACCTGCCGACGATCCGGGCATTGCTGGCCCGCTTTTTGAAAGCCATTCGCCCGAGCGGCTATCTGCTCCTGGGCTATTCCGAGAGCTTGTTTCGCATCTACGACCAGTTCGAGATGGTCGACGTCGAGGGAACCTTCGTCTATCGGCGCCCCGCAAACCCCCGCAAGACCGAGCAGCACGCGCCGGGCGATGAGCGGCCGGCGAAGAGTCGATCGACCTGGCATCGGGAAGCGCGCGCGTCGGGCGCGCCCTCTGTTTTGGACGCTGGGAGCTCGACGGCCGAGCGGGGTGTCACCCGCCCTTCGCCCCTCAAGCGCCTGGACGAGGGGGTGCGCCTCATCGAGCAGGGGCAATTCGACGAGGCCCTGCGCGCGGTCAGCGAGCTCACCGCAAAGAACCCAGACGATCTGGCTGCCCTTCTCACCCTGGGAAACATCTTTTCGCTGATGGGTCGTACCCTCGAATCGCAACGCGCGTTCGCCAAGGCCCTGACGCGCGAGCCGCTGTGCGTCGAAGCCTGGCTCTTTGGCGGGGTGGCCGCGGTGCAGGCCGGAAAGATCCACGACGCCCACGCCCAGCTGCGCAAGGCGCTGTTCCTCGAGCCCGGTCTGGCGGTGGGGCACTACCTGCTCGGGCAGGTCCAGGAGCGTCTGGGCGACCGGGAATCGGCGAAGCGCTCCTACCGCAATGCGATCGTCCAACTCCGCTCCCCGCAGCGGGAGCTCGCCGGACACTACCCGGATCTGCCCAATTCCGCGGAAACCATCGGACGGGTGGCGCGGTACGCGCTCAACGCCCTGGACCGGAACGGCCAGGAGGGCTGAGCCACCGGTCCGCAGTGCCAAACCTCCGCCTTGAAAGAGGGCGACTGAGTCTCCCAACCCGCTGCTGGCGACGCTTGGGCCGGTTATGGTTGATGCCCGCTGTGCGAAGCATTTCCCCGCCGACGACCGAGAAGAACACCAGCCTGGCCGGAATCCTCCGGAGCCGGGTCACTGAGGCCGCGTCGATCTTCCGGCAGGTCCCCGGCACCTTCAAGCTGCTCTGGGAGGCCGACGCCAAGGGCGCGGTGTCGATCGCCGCGCTGACGTTGTGCGCCGCCCTCTTGCCCGCGTCGATCGCCTACGTCGGCAAGTTGATCATCGACGCGGTGGTCACCGCCGCGCGGTCGGGGCTCGCAGCCGAACGGTCGCGGGTGCTCGCGCTTGTTGGCCTCGAGTTCGGATTGATGATCGCCACCAACATCGTCAACCGCACGCTGGGCCTTCTGCGCGAGCTTCTCCGAGCCAAGCTCGGGAACGTGGTGAATCTCCGGATCCTCGAGAAGGCGGTCTCGCTCGAGCTACGGCACTTCGAGGACTCGGACGTCTACGACAAGATGCAGAACGCTCGGCGCGAGGCCTCCTCACGCCCTTTGTCCCTGGTGCTCGAGGTTTTCTCGATCGCGCAGAACGCGATTACCCTCGCCGTCTACGCGGCGCTGCTCATCCGGCTCTCTCCCTGGAGCGTGGTGGTGCTCGCGGTAGGCTCGATCCCCGCCTTCATCGCGGAGGCGAAGCTCTCCGGGGAAGCGTTCCGGCTCAACTCCTGGCGCGCGCCTGAGGCCCGCAAGCTCAACTACCTCGAATGGATCCTCACCCGGGACAGCCACGTGAAGGAAGTGAAGCTGTTCGGGCTGGCGCCCCTGATCTTGGAGCGCTACCGGCTGCTCTTCGAGAAGTTCTTCGACGAGGATCGACGGCTGGCGATCCGGCGGATGGCCTGGGGATTTCTGCTCGGGCTCATCTCCCTAGCGGCTTTCTATGGCTGTTACGTGCTCGTGGCCGGGCGCGCGGCCAAAGCGGAGATCACCCTGGGGGACATGGTGCTGTATCTGGCGGTGTTCCGGCAGGGCCAGTCGAGCTTCCAGGGGATTCTCTCCTCGATTGGGTCGATGTACGAGGACTCGCTTTTCATGTCCAACCTCTTCCTCTACTTCGACATCCCGACCGGGGCGGAGAGGGCCCGCAACTCCCCGGCGATCTCTCTTCCCCGGGGTAAGGCCCGCGCCTTCGAGCTGAGAAACGTCTCCTTCCGCTACCCGGGAAAGGAGGCCTGGGCGCTGCGGAACATCAACTTGACCCTGGCGCCGGGGGAGAAGCTCGGGCTGGTCGGCGAGAACGGCGCCGGCAAGAGCACCCTGGTGAAGTTGCTCTTGCGACTCTACGAGCCGACCGAAGGCGAGATCCTCTACGGCGGAGTCGACATCCGCGACCTCGATCCCCTGGATCTGCGCAAGCGGGTCGGCGCCGTCTACCAGGACTACGTGCGCTACCAGTTCAGCGCGGGTGAAAACATCGGCCTGGGCGACGTCGAGCACCTCGCGGATCAGCCCCGCGTGGAGCAGGCGGCGGAGCGGGGCGGCGCGGATACGGTTGTGGCGGAATTGCCGCAGCGGTACGAGACGATGCTCGGCGGATGGTTCGAATCCGGTCAGGAGCTCTCGGCGGGGCAGTGGCAGAAGATCGCGGTGAGCCGGGGATTCATGCGCGAGGCCGAGGTCCTCATCCTCGACGAGCCGACGGCGAGCATCGACGCCGGGGCGGAGCATGAGCTGTTTCAACGGTTCAAGGCGCTCGCCGCGGATCGCACCGCGATCGTCATCTCCCACCGGTTCTCGACCGTCCGGATGGCCGATCGGATCGCGGTCTTGCACAACGGCGAGATCGAAGAGCTCGGCAGCCACCGGGAGCTGATCGAGCGCAACGGTCGCTATGCGCACCTTTTCCGGCTCCAGGCGCAGGGGTACCTGGACTGACAATTCTCGTCCCGGTAGCTCGATTCCGTCCCTGGCCACCGCGGAATTAATGGCGCCTGGGTCAGGATTCTGGGGTGGTATGGGCTGTGCGGCGACTGAACTCACCCAATAAACGAATCACTGACTTGGCCTTCGGATCATCAGGGCAAGAAAGCGCAAACGTTTCGTAATTGGATGCGGCCCCGGATTGATCTTTCAGCTTCGCCCGTGCGGATGCCAAATACAGGTACAACACCGCTGCGTCGGGCTCGATGGTCAACGCGCGATTGAGCTCCTGGGTCGCGTCTTCCGTGTGCTCTTGCCTCGCCAGGTCTCTCGCGTCTTGGAGCGCGTCCGCGGCGTCCTCATCTTCCAGCGGCTCGGCGCAGCGGGCATTCGCGATCCGTTTGCCACCAAACATTGTGGTTGGCCATCCCTGCGGCGACACCTCGTTGGTCTTCTCGGCCCCAGAAGACATCCACGCCCAGCCGTACTCTGAGTGATAAACCCACTGGCCAGCTTGTTGCCCGGGTTGCTGTTGCTGTGCCTGGCGAGACGACGCCTCGCGCCCGCGCACTTCATGGCCATCGGCTTTACCGATAACTCGTATCGGGTACCTCGTCATCTTGTCGTCGGCGGTGAAGATAGAGAGTGTCCCTTCGCCATTTTCCTTGGCAGCCACTTGGACCTGCGAGTCATCCAAAATCTTGATCTCGGCGATCTTGGGATTATCGAGCGTAATCCCCTGCGCGTGGTTTACCGCGAGAACGAACGCCTCCCCTGATCGAAGCTGCAGCTGCGCTGCACCCGTCGAAAAGCTCGTCAAACCAACCAGGCCGATCAGCACCCAAGAGTTCTTCGCCATACTGCCGTCCCTCCCTCCTGGACGAAACAAGACTTGTATACACCAATACATCCTATTTCGTCTCGCTAACTCGAATCGACGAGCGCATCGGCTGGGCGGGGGGAAGACAACGGCGTGTTTTTGGTGTATTAGGCTCCAAGAAGGGGGCCACTTATGCTGCCTCTCGCAACGTCTGTCTTCGCCGCTTTGCTCGGCCAGTCTTGTCCAACCCCGTCGCCTTACGATCCACCCCCGTGCGCTGCGGCGAAGGTGCCGGGTTGTCTTCCGGGATACCGGCCCCAGTTCGATCGGTCGGGCCGGGTTTTTTACGTCTGCAACAGCTACACGCCACCGGCCGCGTCTGTTCAGCCCGCGTCTGTTCAGCCCGCGTCCCAGAATGTCGTGTCTCCTCCGGCGGTGAGTGCGGCGCCTCCGTCGCCGATCGAGCGCCGCGGTCACGTCGGTCTCGTCCTCATGCCAGGGTTTTCTGCGTATCCCAGATATCACGGGTTTGACGACAGCAAAGCCGAGGGCCAGGTGGTGCTCGAATTTCGCGGCTCGGAAGGCGGCGCGCGCGTGCGCCTCACGGGGGAGTGGGTCTCCTTCGGCAAGATTGGAGAGATCTCCTTCAAGTACGATTTCTTGGAAGGATTTTTCTTCCGGCCCTGGCTTGCCATTGGCGCAGGTATCGCCTCGATCAATCCCAATCCAGGCGTACGAGCCTCAGCGAGCGGCTCCGTGGGCCTGGACTTGTACATCTCTCGTGACTTCTTCCTCACCGGTGAGCTGAAGGGCCGCGTTTTTACCGCGGGGACAGAAGGGCCGGCGCACGGGCTTGCGATTTCCGACCGCAAACAGCTGTCATTCCTCGCCGGTATTGGATTTTACTTCTTCTGAACTAACCGCCGTCGCCGGGCGAGATCGACGTACGAGGTCCAGGAATGGCCGATCCATTCGATCTCCTCGGCCGTGACCTCGCGGACCCGGCGCGCGGGCGAGCCGAGGATGAATGACCGGGGAGGAAACTTCTTGTTCGGAGTGAGAAGGGAGGCCGCCGCGACGAAGCACCATTCGCCGAGCTCGACGTTGTCCAGGATCACCGAACCCATTCCCAACAGGCAGTGATCGCCCACGACGCACCCGTGGAGGACGACCCGGTGTCCGACGGTGCACTCCATGCCGATGCGCGTCTTGCTCCGGTTTTCGGTGGCATGGGCGACGGACCCGTCCTGGAAGCTCGTCCGGGCCCCGATCGAGATCGATCCATGATCGCCCCGGAGCACCGCGCAGGGCCAGACAGATGCTTCCTCGCCTACCTCGACGTCCCCGATTAAGTAGGCGCCCGGGTGTACGAATGCCAGCGGGTGAACGCGCGGGGTGTGTTTCTCAAATGGTTCAATCGGCACGCGCGGCATCCTATGCTGCCTTCGCGCAAACCGCTCGATTTGGAGGAAGTGATGCGAATCCTGGTTGCCGACGAGTTTCCCGCAAAACACCTCGAGCTGCTCCGCGGCCTCGGGCTCACCGTCGAGTACCGGCCCGAGCTTAAAGGGCCCGATCTGCCCGAAGCGGCGCGACAGGCCTCGATCCTCGTCGTCCGCAGCACCGAGGTGAACGAGCGGGTATTCGCGCAGGCCTCCTCCCTCTCGCTGGTCGTCCGCGCCGGGGCCGGGGTGAACACGATCGACGTCAAGGCGGCGAGCGCCCGCGGGGTCTACGTCGCCAATTGCCCGGGCCAGAATGCCATCGCCGTCGCCGAGCTGACTTTGGGGCTGATCCTGGCGGTGGACCGGCGCATCCCGGACAACGTCGCCGCGCTGCGGGAGGACAAGTGGCGGAAGAAGAAGTTCTCCCAGGCGCGCGGTCTCCACGGCCGATCGATCGGCATCGTCGGGGTGGGAAACATCGGCCGGGCGGTCGGGCATCGCGCGCTCGCGTTCGGGATGCGCGTTATCGCCTACTCGCGATCGCTCAGCCCCCAGAAGGCGCGGACCCTGGGCTTCGAGTTGGCGGAGAGTCCTCTCGCCCTGGCGCGGGCGTCCGACGTTCTGACGGTCCATCTGCCCGCCGGCCCGGAGACCAAGGGGATCATCTCGGCCCAGGTCCTGGCCGCGCTGCCGACCGGCGCCCTCTTCGTCAACACGGCTCGCGCCGACGTGGTGGATCAGGCAGCCCTGCTCAGCGAGGCCAAGGCGGGCCGTATTTGGGTCGCCGCCGACGTCTTCGACAAGGAGCCGAAGACGGGCGAGGCCGACTTTCGAAGCGAGCTGGCCCAGCTTCCCAACGTGTACGGCACGCACCACATCGGGGCCTCCACCGACCAGGCGCAAGACGCCATCGCCGAGGAGACGGTGAGCATCGTGGACAGTTTTCTCAACGCGGGGATCGTCCCCAACTGCGTGAACATCGCGCGGAAGACGCCGGCCCGGTTTCAGCTGATCGTTCGCCACCACGATCGCGTGGGCGTGCTGGCCAACGTCCTCGATGCGGTGCGCGAGGCCGGAATCAACGCCCAGAAGATGGAAAACACGGTTTTCGAGGGCGCCGACGCGGCCTGCTGCAAGATCCAGCTCGACTCGAAGCCTTCGGACGAGGTCCTCGCCCGCATCCACGCCCGGTCGGACGAGATCATCTTCGCCGATCTGGTCGAGCTTCGCGGCTGAAACGGACCGCGTACCCACCTCGAACAGAAAGCGCTATTCTCTCTCTCATGGCGTTCCCACTGCACAGAAGTCGACGGCTGCGACGTTCGGATCCCTTGCGCCGGATGGTCCGGGAGACCGAGCTTTCGCCATCCGACTTCATCTATCCCATCTTCGTCGTCGAGGGGCGCTCGGTCCGGCACCCGATACCGTCGATGCCAGGCATCTTCAACCTCTCGGTCGACCAGGCCGTGGAGGAAGCTCGGCTGGTCAAGAACGCGGGGATTCCGGCAATCATCCTGTTCGGAATCCCAGGGGCGAAGGATGCCCGGGGCTCGGGCGCCTACGACAACGCGGGCGTGGTTCCGCGGGCGATCCGGGCGATCAAGGAGCTGTTCCCGGACCTCCAGATCGTCGCCGACGTCTGCCTTTGCGAGTACACCGACCACGGTCACTGCGGGGTGATCCAGGCGCAGGAGGTTCAAAACGACGCGACGCTCCCGATCTTGGCCCAGGCAGCGGTCGCCTACGCCCGTGCCGGGGCGGACATCATCGCCCCGTCGGACATGATGGATGGCCGCATCGGGGCGATCCGCAAGGCGCTGGACGAGGCCCGATTCGAATCGCTCCCGATCATGAGCTACGCTGCCAAGTACGCCTCCGGGTTCTACGGCCCCTTCCGCGAGGCGGCACAGAGCACGCCGCAATTCGGGGATCGGCGCGGCTACCAGATGGATCCGGCGAACGTCCGCGAGGCCTTGAAGGAAGTCGCCCAGGATCTCGAGGAGGGGGCGGACATCGTGATGGTGAAGCCGGCCATGGCCTACCTCGACGTGATCCGGCGGGTGAAGACCCAGGTGAACGTACCGGTCGCCGCCTACAACGTGTCCGGCGAGTACTCGATGGTCAAGGCGGCCGCGCAAAACGGATGGATCGACTACGACCGGGTGATGATGGAGATCCTGACCGGGATCAAGCGCGCCGGCGCGGACCTCATCCTCACCTACCATGCGCTCGACGCGGTGAAGTTGCTGTGACGCGGCGGCGGTACTTCTTGACCGCGAATTCAATTCGTCCATAGTTGTTTGCAGCATCTGGGTCAGGGCGTCGCCAATGTTCGACCGATGAAGAAGAAGGTCTCGCCATCGAAGGCTGCGGAGCCTCCGGGCTCTCGGCGCACTGGACGGACGGCCCCTCAGGCCCTCGCCGCTGCCCCGGTCCAGTCGTCCGCCGTGACGCGCTACAAAGTGGTCGAGCTTTCCACGGTCGACGAGATTTCACTGGAGAACACCCTCAACGAGTGGGTCCGCCAGGGGTGGCGATTGGACGGGATGCACTTCGCGATGCGGGATTCCTCCAAGCGGCCGGCGATGGCCTTCGTGCTCTTTACGCAATCGGAAGACAAGAGCGCCGAGCAGGAGTCTCCTCCCAGCCGGTCTCCGCTGCGCTCTCTTCCCGAACCCGAACAGGTGTCCGCCGATCCGTGGCGACGCCTGCGGCAGCTCGCCGGCGAGCCAACGGATGACGAAGGGTCGGGCGACCCGACATCGGAGTAAGCGTGTCCGCGCAGTCAAAGACCCGAATGAGCGCAAGCGTGCCAGGACTTCGAGTGGTCTCGGGAGAAGAGGAGGGCTCTCCCTACCCCAAGTGCTCCCTGCTCCTGCGCGGCATGGCCCGCCTGACGGATGTCGCCATCGCGCTCGGAATCTGGAAGCTCGCCAACGGCGCGGGAATGGTGGCGGCGCTGCTCTACCTGCTTCTCGCCGATGGGCTCATCCAGGGGCAGAGCGCGGGAAAGCGGATCTTCGGGATCAAGGTGGTTCACTTGCCCACGCGCGCGCCTGCCCGTTACCGGGAGAGCATGCTTCGCAACGCTCCCTTCGGGCTCTGCGTTCTCCTCGGGATGATTCCTCAGCCGCTGGGAACGGTGGCTTTCGCCGGGGGCGTCGCGGTGATCGGAGGGATCGAGGCCTGGAAGGTGCTGCGAGATCCCCTCGGATTGCGGCTCGGCGATTCCTGGGCCTTCACCCAGGTGACCGACGGCAAAGTGGTGGCGGGGGCCGCCGTGTTGGCTCAGACTGGCCAGGCCATCCGCGCCCCCGGGCAATTGCGCGAGCTACCGGACCACGGAGACCTCTCCGGGAGGGGAAATCGTTGCGCATCGCCCTGACGTTCAACCTCCGACTCTCGGACTCGGAGGACGAGGCGGAGTTCGATACCGAAGAAACGGTCAACGCGCTGGCCAACGCCATCGAGCGGATCGGCCACCGGTTAGAGCGGTTTGAAGTCTCCGGACCGGCATCGAGGACGGTCTCCCGGCTCGAGGCGTACACCCCAGACCTGATCTTCAACACCGCGGAGGGCAGGCGAGGGCGGTTCCGCGAGGCGTTCTATCCGGCGCTCTTCGAGGAGCTCGGGTTCGCCTACACCGGCTCGGACCCGTACGCGCTGGCGGTGACCCTGGACAAGCAGCTCACCAAGCTCATTCTCAAACAGCACGGGGTACGGACTCCCGCCTGGCAATTCGTCGAGAAGCTCGAGCAGCTCAGGCCCGATCAGTTCGAGTTCCCGGTGATCGTCAAACCGAACTTCGAGGGCTCGTCCAAAGGGATCACCCAGGAGTCGATTGCGGAGGGCGCCCAGGATCTCTGGGACAAGGCCGCCCAGGCGCTTTCCAAGTACCCGGCCGGCGTCCTCGTGGAGCACTTCGTCATCGGCAAGGACGTTACGGTGCCCTTTCTGGAATGCCTTCCCAACGACTTCAACGGGGTCCTCTCCCCGGTCGAATACATCTTCGATCCCAAGCTGCGCGCCGGGCTCAAGTACGAGATCTACGACTATGATTTAAAGACGAGGCACGAAGGAGCGGTCTCGGTGCGCGCTCCCGCTGTACTCTCCAAGGAGGTGGCGGAGGAGGTTCGCCGGGAGGCGCAGAAGATCTTCCACGTCCTGGACTGCCGCGACCTGGGCCGGATCGACTTTCGTTTGAGCGAGGACGGAAACGCCCATTTTCTGGAGGTCAACGCGCTCCCCTCCCTCGAAGCCGGCGCGAGCATCTACGCCGCCGCCTCGCTGGAGGGTCTTCACTTCGACGGGGTGATCGACTCCATTTTGACCAGCGCCGCGAAACGGTACGGCATTCGCGATACCGCCCGGCGGCAGGGCAAACCGACGCGCAGGAACGGCCCCTTGCGGGTCGGATTCGCCTACAACGTGAAGCGGATTGTGCCCACGCCGGATGCGCTGGAGGACTCGGAGGCGGAGTACGACTCGCCGACGACGCTGCAGGCCATCCGGGAAGCGATTGCGTCCTGGGGACACGAGGTGGTGGATCTCGAAGCGACCCCGGAACTGCCCTCGTTGCTCGCCTCCACGCCCCTGGATCTCGTCTTCAACATCGCCGAGGGTCTCAAGGGCCGCAATCGGGAGAGCCAGGTCCCCGCGCTGCTCGAGCTCCTCGACATCCCCTACACCGGCTCGGATCCGGCCACCCTCTCCATCGCGCTGGACAAGGGCCTGGCGAAAAAAATTGTCCGGCAGCACGGGATCCAGACGCCGAACTTCCAGTTGATGACCACCGGCAAGGAGCGGCTGCTCAAGGACTTCACCAAATTCCCCCTGATCGTGAAGCCGGTCGCGGAGGGGTCTTCCAAGGGCGTCGTTTCCAAGAGCGTCTGCAGCACGGAGGGCGAGCTCCGGGATGCGGTGCGGGAGATTCTGGATAGGTACCAACAGCCCGCGCTGGTCGAGGACTACATCGCCGGTCGCGAGTTCACCGTCGGGCTCCTGGGCGAGAAGCGGCCTAAAGTTTTGGTTCCGATGGAGGTCGTCTTCCTCGACAAATCGGAGAAGACGCCGGTGTACAGCTTCCAGCACAAGCTCGAGTGGAACGACCGCATCCGCTACGACGTGCCCGCCAAGCTTGACCCGGCGCAGCTGGAGAGGTTGAGGTCGGCCAGCCGGGCCGCCTTCATGGCCCTCGGCTGCCGGGACGTCGCGCGGATCGACTTTCGGATGGACGAGAAGGGACGGATCTTTTTTCTCGAGTGCAACCCGCTGCCCGGCTTGACGCCCGGATGGAGCGACCTCGTGCTCATCGCCAAGGGGAGCGGGATCGACTACCGCAACCTGATCGGCGAGATAATGAGCGGGGCGATCCGCCGGTACAAGGAACGCGAGCAACGCAAGATCGCCGTCGGCGGGAACGGGATCGCGGTCAAGCCGGTCCTCGAGGAGAAGGTCGTTCAGGGCGGCGAACCCCGACCCGAGATGCGGCCCGAAGAGCGAGGGCATCCCCAGGTGCGAGGAGCTTGAGCGCTTACTTAAGCCGCGACGCGTCGTTTTCGAGCGTTGGACTCGCGGTATAACGCCTCGATGGCGAGCGTGGATTCTGAGGGTCCGAGGGTCCGGGCGAGGGAACTCGGAGTTCCGCTCGGACGGTTCAGACCGGGTAAGTACAACGCGATCACCGACGTGGAGGGCGTCCGGGTGGGACACTCGACGATCATCCGCGGCGGAGGGGCCCTCAGGCCGGGGATCGGCCCGGTGCGTACCGGCGTCACCGCCATCCTGCCCGACCAGGGAAACATCTTCATGGAGCGGATGACCGGCGGGGGATTCGTCCTCAACGGCGCCGGCGAAGTGTCCGGGCTGACGCAGGTCATGGAATGGGGGCTGATCGAAACCCCGATCCTGCTCACCAACACCATCTCGGTCGGCGCGGTCTCCGACGGCGTCGCGCGGTACATGATCGATCGGTACCCCGGCATCGGCGATGAGGACGACGTGATCATCCCGGTGGTGGGGGAGTGCGACGACAGCTGGCTCAACGACATCGCCGGACGCCACGTGAAGGAGGTCCACGTCCTCGAGGCGATTGGCACCGCGAGCGACGGGCCGGTAGCGGAAGGGGGCGTCGGCGGCGGAACGGGGATGATCACCTGCGATTTCAAGGCCGGGATCGGCACCTCGTCGAGAAAGCTCCCGGAGGTGCAGGGCGGCTACACCCTCGGAATCCTGGTGATGTCGAACTTCGGCAAGATGCACAACCTCCGCGTCGGGGGTCTGCCGGTAGGCGACGTGCTTGCCGAGAAGTTTCGCGATCTGCCCAAGCGGGAACACTCGCAGGGCTCGATCATCGCGATCCTCGCCACCGACGCCCCGCTGCTGTCGCATCAAGTCAGCCGTCTCTGCAAACGGGTTTCGCTCGGGATCGGGCGGGTGGGCTCGTTCGCCGCCCATGGATCCGGGGAGATCATCGTCGGGTTCTCCACCGCGAACAGGATTCCGCGACGCACGCGCAAGATGGTCTACCGGATGAAGATCCTGCTCGATCAGCGCCTCGACCCCCTCTACGAGGCGGTGATGGAGGCCACCGAGGAGGCGATCCTCAACTCGATGTGCATGGCGCGGCCGATGGAGGGCATCAACGGCAACTACTCGCCAGCCCTCCCGCTCGACGAGGTGAGAAGGTTCGTCGATGCCTGCCGGCCGATTTTCGCATCGGTCAAGAAAAAGCCGCAGGCACCGGCGGCGCCGGCGGGAAAGGAAAAGCCGGCGGATCTGGACGAGAAAGGGCAGGTGAGGGTTGGATCCGCGCTGCCCACCGAGGTACGGGGTGCAGAAGGCATCCCATTTCCCACCCGGCCGGTTGTCGAGCCGGCGCAGCCCTCAAAGCGGGATGCCGAGCCGGAGTCGGAAAAAGAAGAAACGGACACATCCGGTGCCGATTCTGGTAATTAGTGGGATGAACTCAAAGGAGTCGCCTTTGCCCCGCAGCAAGAGCAAGCATCGCCGTGTTCAGATGAAAATCCGCCAGCGCTGGAAGAAGCGCCTGGAACGCAAGAAGTTGGCCGCGCCCCCAGCAGCGAAGGCAAAAAAGTAGTAGAAAGCACTTACGCAATGCCGGCCGGCGACGGGTGTCCGGGCTATGTGCAACGCGGGCAGGCGTGATTGCCTCGCACGAGGCCAACCCCTGCATCGCTAACCGGAGGTGTGGGAGTGAATGCCAGATTCCTCGGCTGCTGCCTGGGGCTCGCTGTTCTCCTTTTCACGAGCGCGGCGAGCGCGCAGCAGGTCGTGGTCCTTGAGCTGCAGAACGACAAGTCGGGCAAGTTGCGACGTCAGGTCGAAAAGGCGCTCCAAGAGTCCGGTTCCGTCACAGTGGTGAGCCTGCGCGACTACAAGGCCGCGGCGGCGAAGAAGAAATTGAAGGGCGCTCGCGCGATGACCCCCCGGGCGGTCGCGGTGACCGCCAAGGCGCTCGGCCTGGATGGCGCAGTGGGCGGATCGGTCGGCAAGTCGCTCCGGCTGCAGATCCTCGATTCATCGGGCGCGGTGCAGTCGGCGCGGCGCTTTTCATTGCACCGGGGACTGCTGTCCACCCGCGACGCTCGGCGATTCGCCGAGACGGTGGCGCAGACCCTGGCGCCGAAAAAGCCCGAGCCGGCCCCAGCGCCAAAGGAAGTGGCCCCTCCGCCTCCGAAGAGCGAAAGCGAAATCGAAAAGGAAAACCGCGTGCGCGAGGAGTTGGCCGAGGCCCACACCGTCAACGACATCAAGCCGCCGCCTCCCGCCCCCCCGGCGTCGGTCGTTCGAGCCAAAGCGCAACGGACTGGACCCAGGGTGCTGAACGCACAAATCACCGGAACGACCACCTGGCGCTCCTACTGCTCCCGCCCCGGCTTCTCGAGCTGCTCGCAGTACAACGCGGTCGATCCCACCCAGCGCCCGCCGGGCGACACCGTGGATTTCAAAGCCCAGATCCCGTACATGGGTTTCTCTCTCGCCGTCGAGCTCTTCCCGTTCGCCGAGTGGGACAGCCTGGTTCGAGGCCTGGGACTGCTCGCCAGTTACGAGCGGGGATATTCGCAGACCAACGTCAACGTCCTGACTTCCGCGGGCGACCTGACCACCCGGCAAGTCTACGCGGCCGATTCGGCGATCACGGCGCTCCTCGCATTCCGCTACTTCTTCACCCTTGGCCGCGAGGAGCCGCTCGTCGGATTCGCCGGCGTCCACGGGGGCTTCGGCACCCGTCGATTCGACGTGGATGCGAACGCCTTGAGCGCGGCCGTCCGGCTGCCGGGCTCTCACCGCAACTATCCCGTCGTCGGGCTCGATGTCACCATTCCGGTTTTCAAGTTTCTCCGCGTCGAGGGGACTGGAAACTACTTCATCAACCCCAAGCCGATCGCCTCGGAGGTCACTCCCTACGGCGCGTCGGCTTCGGCCAGCGGTTGGGGCGGTGAGATCGGCTTGAGCGGCGACGTCTGGGGCCCGCTCGGATACCTCGTTCGCTTCCGCTACGAGCGGTACACGGATCAATTCAGCGGAACCGGATCGAGTTGGCAGAGTGGAGGCGCCGCGGAAGAGAGCTACGCGGGAATCTTCTGGGGCGCGACCGCGCACTTCTAGGCCTCAGTACTGGCGCCCCGAGCGCCGCTTCGTCGGGCGGTCGCTTTTTTGTTATGAGAACGGCCACCGTCTCGAGGGTGAGCTCGGCGACGGTTCGATAGGTCCATATGCCTCTGTCCTCGCGCGTATGCAGCTCGGTCCTGGAATTGGTGGGCGCGACGCCGCTCGTCCGGCTGGTGCGCATTCCCGGGCCCGGCCTGGCCAATGTTTTCGCGAAGCTCGAGCACTTCAATCCGGCCGGCTCTCATAAAGATAGACCCGCTTCGAAGATTCTCGAGCGGGCGGCCGCGGAAGGCTCGCTCCGCCCCGGCGGCACCGTGGTGGAGGCCAGCTGCGGAAGCTTCGCGGTCTCCCTGGCGCTTTTTTGCGTGGCGAAGGGTTATCGCCTCGTCGCCGTCCTGCCCACGTCGGTCAGCCACGAGCACGTCGACGTCCTCAAGGCCTACGGCGCCTCGGTGGAGCTCACCCCCGCAGCCGATGGGATGGCGGGGGCGATCAGAAGGGCGGACGAAATCGCGGCGAGCTTGGCCGATTCCTATAGCCCCAGGCAGTACGACAACGAACAGAACGCGCAGTCGCAGGCGGAAGGGGTCGGCGGCGAGCTTGTCGCGCAGGCCCGGCAATACGGGGGCATCGACGCATTCGCGGTGACCCTGGGCACCGGCGGGACGCTGACGGGAGTTTCTCGAGCGGTGAAGGCGGAACGCTCGGCGACCGCCGTGGTCGCGATCAAGCTCACCGGCGAAGGGGGCGGCGTTTCGCGCGTTCCCTATGACCTTCCGGATTCGCCGAGCCCACACGGGGCAGATCGGACTCTGGAGATCTCGGACCGGGACGCCTGGCAGATGAAGCAGCGGCTGGCACGAGAGGAGGGGTTGCTGGTGGGGATCACCTCGGGCGCGAACGTCGCCGGCGCTCTGCGGCTGGCCCAGGAGCTTGGACGCGGCAAATCGGTATACACGCTTTGCTGCGACACCGGGGAGCGCTACTTCAGCCTCGAGGGCGCACTCGGGTGAGCTCGCTCGTTCGCGGCAGAGTGCTCGTAGTCGGGATGGGTGGCCTGGGATGCCCTGCGGTCCTCGCGCTGGCCCAGGCCGGGATCGGGGGGGTCACCATCGCCGACCCGGATGTCGTAGATCCGAGCAACCTGCACCGCCAGCCCTGGTTCCGCACCTCTGATGTCGGGGCGCTCAAGGTCGATGCCGCCGCGAGGCGGCTGCGCGAGGCCTTCCCTTCGATTCGCATCAGGTCGCTGCCTGTCCGGGTCGACGAAGGGCGTGCGGCTTCGCTCTTCCCGAGGCACGGCGCGGTGATCGATGGCACCGACGATGTCGAGACCAAGTTCCTGCTCTCCGACGCCGCGGTACGCCACGGTGTGCCGCTGGTCTATGGCGGCGTTCTTCGAATGCACGGTCAGGCGATGTTGATCGGTCCCGGCGGTCCCTGCCTGCGCTGCCTCTTCGAGCAGCCGATGGCTGGAGACGAGGTGCCGAGCTGCGCGCAAGCGGGCGTCCTGGGAACCGTTGCGGGAATCGTCGGCGCGAAGCAGGCGCTGTTGGCCCTGAGCGCCCTCGCCGGCGAGCGACATCTCTACGGCAGGCTCGCCATCTTCGACGGCTGGAAACTTTCCCAACGGACGATCTCGGTTCCCCGGGCGTCCGACTGCCGCGCCTGCGCGGGTCTGCCGGGGGAGCTCTCTTCATGACCGCGAAGGGGGACGCAATCACCGGGCGGGTCCCGGACGCAACCCTCGACCTTCGCCGGGACGTGTGCCCGATCACCTACGTTCGTACCAAGCTCAAGCTCGAATCAATGGCGCCGGGGGCGGTTCTCGAGATATGGCTCTCCCGCGATGAAGCCGTCCGAGGCGTTCCACGGAGCGCGCAAGAGGACGGACATCAAGTTTTGGCATTGGAGCCGCAGATCGATGGCAGTTGGCGATTGCTGCTCCTGAACAACAGGAGAACTTGAACCATGGCGACCGTCCGCATCCCAACCCCGCTGCGAAGCTTCACCCAGAATCAGCAGGAAGTCACCGCACCGGGCAAGACGGTCGGAGAGGTCCTCAAGAACCTGAACGCCACCTTCCCGGGCATCGGGCAGCGGCTGATGGACGAGCGGGGAGGGGTTCGGCGCTACGTGAACATCTTCCACAACGACGAGGACATCCGCTTCCTCAAGGAATTGGAAACCCCCGTCGCCGATACCGATCAGATCAGCATCATCCCGGCCATCGCCGGAGGCCGATAATGTCCCTCACGGAATCCCAAATCATCCGCTACTCGCGGCAGATCCTCCTGGCGCAGGTGGGAGGACACGGTCAGACGAAGCTCCTGGCCTCCGGCGCGCAGCTCGTGGGCCGTGGGGCGGCGCAGGCGACCGCGGCGGCATATCTGGCGGCGGGCGGTATCTCGGTCACGGCCGTGGGTGGGTCGCCACGTTCGCAACCCGCGCTGGTGGGCTTCGACGAAGCCGGATTTCTCTTTCGCTGCCAGGACGAGGGCCGGCCGTTCGCCATCGCGATGGACGAGGCCCTGGCCGATTTGAATCCCGATGCCCGGAGCGGGCGGACGGTGGGATCGCTCGGCGAGGTTCCGGCAGATTTTCTGGGTGCTGCCCCCTGGGTGGCCCTGGGCTGGCGGCAGGACCACGGCGAGGTGGCGTACCGATCCGAAGAGGGTTGCGCCGGCTGTTTTTCCGCGACGCTGATGGGGCTCTTACCGGTGCCCGCCGGTCCCCAGGCGGTGATCGTCGGAACGGTCGGCGCGCTGGTCTTTCAGCGATTGTGTCTCGGGGCGGCCGACGTTCTCGGAGCGGTTTCGATCCAGGGCAGCGGCGAAATCGAGGAGACCGCCTTCAGCCGTTGCCCCCACTGCGGATGAGCGCTGTCCATTCCGATCCGGCGCGTGCAGCCGAATCGCCCCGGGCAACCACCGTGGTCGAGCTCGTGGGCGGCACTCCACTGGTGCGGATTCGTCGGATCGCTCCCCCCGCCGGCGTTCGGATCTTCGCCAAGCTCGAGTACTTCAACCCAGGAGGCAGCGTCAAAGACCGGCCCGCGCTTCAGATGGTTCTCGACGCCCTCGCCGATGGCCGACTGACCCCGCAGAAGACGCTCATCGATTCCACCAGCGGCAATACCGGCGTCGCGTACAGCTGGATCGGCGCCGCGATGGGGTTTTCGGTGGCGCTGGTGATGCCCGCCAACGTGAGCATCGCCCGAAAACGCATCACCGCCGCGTTCGGAGCCAGGATCATCTACTCGGATCCGATGGAGGGCTCGGACGGCGCCATCCGCAAAGTGAGACGCCTGGTGGAGGAAGAGCCGGACCGTTACTTCTATCCGGATCAGTACTCGAACGAGTCCAATCCCCGCGCCCACTACCTGTCGACCGGGCAGGAGATTTGGAAGCAGACCGGAGGGCAGGTGACTCACTTCGTTTGCGGAATTGGAACCGGTGGAACGGTGATGGGCACCGGGCGCCGGCTGCGCGAGCACCGCCGCGACATCCGGGTCATCGCGGTGGAGCCAGCCGAGGCCCTCCACGGGCTCGAGGGGCTCAAGCACATGCCGTCGTCGATCGTGCCGTCCATCTATCGGGAAGCCGAGCTCGACGAAAAACTCTCCGTCGGGACCGAGGAAGGCTGGGAGATGGCCGACCGTTTGCTCGCTGAGGAAGGTCTGCTGGTCGGACGCTCGGCTGGAGCCGCCATGGTCGGCGCGATGCGCGTCGCTCAAGGGCTTGCGGCCGAGGGTCAGACCGGAACCATCGTGACCTTGTTCCCGGATCGCGCGGACCGATACTTCGAGCCCGCGCCACGGAATAGCCGATGAAGACCGTGGCTCCGATCCTCCCTCCGGACCTTTCCGAGGTCATCGCCCACGCCGAGGAGGAGTACCCCCGCGAGTCCTGCGGCGTGCTGCTGCTCAGGGATGGCCGCTGGCGGACGCAGCGGATGAGCAACGCCTACGACCGCTATCACGCCAAGGATCCCAGTCGGTTTCCCCGAACCTCCCGCACCGCCTACCTCTTCGATCCCAAGGAATGGCTGCAGATCTCGCAGGAAGCGGACGAGCGGGGCGAGCTGGTTGCTTGTGTGTATCATTCGCACATCGACGCCGGGGCCTACTTCTCCGCCGAAGATCGGGCGATGGCCGTCCCGGATGGCGAGCCGATCCTCCCCGGAACCGCGTACCTCGTCGTCGCCGTCGATGCCGGCAAGGTCACGGCGGGAAAGCTCTTCCGGTGGCAAGACGGGGAATTTCGGGAATCACCCGTTGTCCTGTCGCGAAGCGCTTAAGCCGACAAGTCCAGGTGCTACCCGGTGGGCAAACGCGATCTTAAATTTGTAAAAGGCCCTGATTTCAACTATAAGGCCCCGTCTTTGGTCGCTTCCCTGTTTCGATTTGGGAGCCAAGGGCCGAGGAAGACTGAATGAATACTGGATTTACGGTGTGGTTCACGGGCATGTCGGGTACGGGGAAAACCGCCCTGGCCAATTACCTTGCTCCCCGCCTACGCCAAGTCGGCAGAAATACGGAAATTTTGGATGAAGCCCCCCTCGGCTCCGAGCTGTGGGGCGCCCTTGGCGATACCAAGGAGGACCGGACCCTGGCAATTCGCAGGCTCGGTTTTCTGGCGCAGATGCTCAGCCGCAACAACGTCGCCGTTCTGGTCGCCGCCGTCAGTCCCTACAAGGGCATTCGGGAAGAGAACCGACGGGCGATCAATCGCTACGTCGAGGTGTATGTCGACTGCCCCACGGACAAGCTGATCGAGCGCGACTCGACCGGGCGCTACAAGAAGGCGCTCGGGGGCGAGATACCCAATTTCATTGGGATCACTGAGCCTTACGAACCACCGAGCACACCCGAAGTCACCATCCACTCGGATGCAGAGACGGTAGAAGAGGGCGGCCGCAAGGTCCTCCAGGCGCTCCTGGATCTCGGCTACATCGCCGCCGACCAGATGAGGACCATCACCGGCGAGAGGGCGCGTCCGACCCACGGAAAAAAGGCGCGGCCCGGGAAGACATCGCGCCCCAACGCGGCAAAGGGAACGCGAAAGGCCCGGCCAGTCGCCCGGGCGGCCCGCGTGGCAAAGGCGGCGAAGAAGAAGGGCGCGAGGAAGCGGAAGTCGCGTTGAGGTTCCGAAGGCGCTCGGCGCATGCTCAGTCCTGAGGAAATTGAATCACTTAGCCGGCGATCCGCACCCAAGTTACAGGCGATGCGGGAGCGCATCGCTCGATTCGAGTCCGCGCTGGTCGCCTTCTCGGGCGGAGTGGACTCGACGCTCGTCCTGAAAATTGCGGCCGATGTGCTTGGCTCGAAGGCCGTGGCGCTCACCGCCGTTTCGCCATCCCTTTCTTCGAGCGAGAAAGGGGACGCGGAACACCTCGCTTCCTCGTTTGGCGTGCGCCACGAAATCATCCAGTCGAACGAGCTTTCGAATCCCGGCTATTCGCAGAACGCGCCGAACCGCTGCTACTTTTGTAAAACGGAGCTCTACGACCTTTGCGAAGGCAGCCGGCAGCAATTGGGCCTCGCCGCCATTCTCGACGGTTTTAACGCAGATGACTTTCTGGACCATCGGCCGGGGCACTCCGCCGGCCGGGAGCATCACGTCATCTCGCCGCTCGCCGAGGCCGGGTTGACCAAATCCGAAATCCGGGCCTGGTCATTCAAGCTCGGGCTGCCCACCTGGGACAAGCCGCAAATGGCCTGTCTGGCGTCGCGCATTCCCTACGGCGTCTCGGTGACGGAAGAGCGGCTGTCGCAGATTGGAGCCGCCGAAGCCGGGCTGCGCAAACTTGGATTGAGGAGCTTTCGGATACGCTACCATGGTCAAGTCGCTCGCATCGAGGTCTCGGCGGAAGAATATGAGAAGTTCCACTCGGCGGATTTCCGGCGGCGAGCGAACTCGGTCCTCAAGGCGAATGGGTTCGCTTTCGCGGCGCTGGATTTGGAGCCGTTCCGATCGGGCCGGATGAATGAAGCCCTCAAAGGCTCTGAAAAGCAGCCTGCTGGGCTCGGTGTTGATGACCTGTCTTCCAGCGCAGGCCACTGAGCGCTTCGATCATCGCGGCGCCCTCGGTCTGCTCCTCGGGGTTGGTTTCGAATTGGGCGAATTGGTTCGAAACGGGCAATTTGACGAGTATTCTCGGGCCATCGGAGACCTGGGAGTGACGGCAGCGATCGGCGAAAATGGGAATGAGCTGAAGCTCGTGGTTGAATCCGCCAGGCCGAGCTCCCCCGAGTGGGCCACCTACGCCGGCTACCGAGGTTATTTCGGTCAGGAGCGCCTCAAAACTTTCTTCGACCTCGACCTGGCCGTCGATGTCCACCCACGGTTTGCCGCCGGGCCCCGGTTGGCGTTTGGGCTCCAATACGAGCTTCACCCTCTGGTAGGGGTTTTTGCCGGCCTGGCCGCGCGCGTTGGCATCGGTAGCCCCACCCGTTTCGCCGCCTCGGCATTTGCTGGTCTGCAGCTCCGGACGTACCTCCTCGAATGAGTACTTGACGACGGCAGCTGATGTGAGAGCATGTAAGTAGACGTAGGAGAAAACCGACATGCGTGAACACGGCAGGCTTCTATCGCTGGTTTTCAGGCTCGAGCGCTCCAAGCTGGAAGCGCTGAAGGACCTCTCCAAGACGACCCGCATCCGCCAGAGCGAATACCTCCGGGAGGCCATCTCGGACCTGCTCGCCAAGTACCAGCACGAGGCGCGGTCGGGCCTAGCGATGGACTGATTCGAACGGCGGCTCCGCCGGCACTCCATCGGGGTCACGGCGTTCTTCTGGCCCAAACGGATCGATGGCGAGCGGATAGTGGACCTCCCAGAGGACCAGACCTGCCGCAGGCGCCTTGATTCCAGCGATCGTTTCGGCCCCGGCGAGCGCGGCCCCGAAAGCATCGCGGGAGATCGCCCCAGCCGCGACCGCGACAGCCGAGCCCACCATGAAGCGAACCTGGTAGCGGGCGAATCGATCACCGCTAATCCTGATCTCCGCCAGTCCATCGCCCAGGTCGACCAGCTCGGCGGTTCGAATGGTGCGGATTCGGCGTGGGCTCGAGCTCTCGTGAAAGGCCGCAAAATCGCGCTTTCCTTCCAGAGCTCGAAGAATCGGCGCCAGCGCTTCTGGACGGATGGCTCGACCCGACAGGCGAGGGTGGTCTTCAGGCGTCCAGCTGAACGGCGCCCAGCGATCCGAGGCCCGGCCATCCAGCCGAATCCGATAGCGGTATTCCTTTCCGACGTTGCTCCATTGAGCGTGGAATCCGTCCGCCGCCAGGCGCGCGTAGCTGATCCCAAATCCTGGAAACGGGTTGGGCGATAAATGACCCAGAAGCTCTTCGGGCCCGATCGGTGAGCGCAGGCTGACTATCTGCATGCGCGCGTGTACGCCTTTGTCCGTGCGTCCGGCGGGACTGGGTCTGGAGCGCAGGCCTACCGCGGTGAGCGCTGCTACCAGCCTGTCCTGCACGGTGGGGCCCTGCAGCTGGGACTGAAAGCCGCGGAAGAAGTCTCCGCGGTACCAGACCCACAGGGCGATCCGACTCGTTTTCACAGGGCAAAGGCTAGAATAGCGGCGCGCCGATGATGCCGAGCAAGAACCCTAAAGCAGACCTTGGAACCAACGGCGGAGAGTGGCTGTTTCGGCAGGGCGAATTGGTGCTCGGCCCGGTTTCTGCGCAGAAGCTGGTTGAAAAGCTCTTCCACGGCGAGCTGAGCGGTGGCTCCGAGGTGAAGCTGCTCGGGGACGGCCATTTCGTGCGGCTGTCGGAGGTCGAATTCTTCAAGCTCCACCTGGCGAAAGCCGAAGCCAAGCTCCGGGTCGACGGGATCGCCCAGGCGGAGAAGGCGGCGAGGAAAAAGAGGCGCCAGCTGCGCATGGCGATCGTTGCCTCGCTCGCCGTCATCTTCGCCACGGGTGCGGCGGCGGCGGCGCGATGGTTGGCGATTCATCGGCCGTGGAGCAACGTCGATGAGCTCGCCGGTATCTCGGTGGAACCGCCCACCATCGCCCTCGCCCAGCCCCGGGGAAGCGACGATCTGGTCGACTATCCCGGACCCGGCGGCTTGAGGACGCAGCGCAAAGCCCTCGATCGAACGCGCGCGGTCGGCGCGAAGGCGGACCGCGGTTCCAAGGGGCAGGAGGAGCCGGACGGCCTGAAGACCGGTCAGTTCGATCGCGAGTCGATCAATGCCACCGTGGCTGCTCGCCAGAAGACCCTCTACTCCTGCATCGGCGAGGAGGTGCGCCGCCGACCCGGGCTCAACGCGAAGATTCCGATCGAGTTCGTGATCGGCAACGATGGCAAGGTGAACAAGCTCTGGATCGATCACCCCACGTTCAAGGAGGGATCGCTTCAAGAGTGCCTCCTGCGAGAGCTCCAGAAGTGGTCCTTCAAGGCCTACCCCGGGGAGCAGGCAACCGTGGGCTTCTCCTTCAAGGTGGGCAAGGGCGGCTGAGCGAACGCGTAGCGCTTGATCGGGGCGGCCAGCCGGGCTAGCCAGGCGCTCATGTCCGAACTCGAAGTGGGAGTCGAGCCAGGCCGGGGGCGGGCCGGGCGATTGCGCGAGGCGGTCGTCCAGGCGGCTCGGAGGTTCAAATCGACCTGGGTCGAGTTGGGACGGTTGCTCGTCGAGGTTCGCCGGGAGAACCTGTTTGAGCAATGGGGGTTCGAGTCCTTCGAAGCGTACTGCGCCAAGGAGCTCCACATTCGCCGCCAGACCGCGCTCAAGCTCACGAGGAGCTTTTCATTCCTCGACAAGCACGAGCCCAGGCGGATGGCCGCCGAGGACGCCGCCATCCGCGCGCCTTCCTTCGAAGTGGTCGAGGTCCTGGCTCAAGCGGAAGAGAGAGGACAGCTCTCGAGCGACGAGTACCGGGCCATCCGCGAAACGATCTGGGATCCGGCCAAGGCCCCTTCGGAGCTCAAGCGAGAGCTATCGTCGCGCTTTCCACCACCCGCCCCCGATCGCAACCATGCCCTCGGGCGGTTGGCCCAGACGGCGCGGAAGCTCGCCAACGACCTTCGCGCGGCAGCAGGCGTTCCGCGAGCCGTCGGCGAACACGCTGCCTCACTTGCGGACGAGTTGGAGAGGCTGGCCGGCGCCGGCCACGAACCCAGGAACCGTAGCCAAGGCGGCTGAGATGGGGTTATGACTCCGAATTAGGAGGTTGGCCCGGACCCCCATGCAGGCTTCCAGACAGGACTGCAGCCGCCTATATTTTAAGGAAGCGACAGGTGTTCGGTCCTTCGAATTTCGGAATCCTGCGACTGTAGTACAGTGGCGGAGGATTCTCTTGGAGGAGTCGAGGTGAAGTCGAAGGAGCACCACGTCAATCTGTCCTGCTCCTTCTGCGGCAAGTCGCAGAGGGAGGTTCGCAAGCTGATTGCCGGCCCCACCGTCTACATCTGCGACGAGTGCATCAAGCTGTGCAACGACATCATCGCCGAGGAGAACGAGCGAGAGGAGGGCAAGCCCCACGTCTCGCTCCCCACGCCGGGGGAGATCAAGGCCTTCCTCGACGACTACGTGATCGGGCAGGACTACGCGAAGAAGGTCCTCGCGGTCGCGGTCTACAACCACTACAAACGGATCTATCAGCGCAAGAGCGTGAGCCGTCCCCGCCCGGGCGTGAAGTCCCAGGCGCAGGAGGAGGTCGAGTTGTCCAAGAGCAACATCCTGCTCATCGGCCCCACCGGCTCCGGCAAGACGCTGCTGGCCCAGTCTCTGGCGCGGTTCCTCAACGTCCCGTTCACCATCGCCGATGCGACGAGCCTCACCGAAGCGGGCTACGTGGGCGAAGACGTCGAGAACATCATCCAGAACCTTCTCCACAACGCGGACTACGACGTCGAGAAGGCGGCCCGCGGGATCGTCTATGTGGACGAGATCGACAAGATCGCGCGCAAGGGAGACATGCCCTCGGTCACCCGCGACGTGGGCGGCGAGGGCGTGCAACAGGCGCTGCTCAAGATCATCGAGGGCACGCGCGCCAACGTCACCCCCCGAGGTGGAAAGAAATACAATCAACAAGAATACATCCAGGTCGACACCACCAACATCCTCTTCATCTGCGGCGGCGCGTTTCATGGCATCGACGGAATCATCAAGCGCCGCGTGGGAGAGAAGGGGCTGGGCTTTGGGGCCAAACTCGCTCAAAGAGATGAGCGATCGGTCGGAGAGTTGCTCAAGCTCGCCGAGCCCGAGGACTTAATGAAGTTCGGGATGATTCCGGAGTTCGTCGGCCGCTTGCCGGTGGTGGCCACCCTCAACGATCTCCGCGAGGATGACCTGGTCACCATCTTGACCCAGCCGAAGAACGCGCTGGTCAAGCAGTATCAGAAGATGTTCGAGATGGAGAAGGTGAAGCTCTCCTTCAGCAAAGAGGCGCTCCGGGCGATCGCGCGCGAGGCGATGCGTCGTAATTCGGGCGCCCGCGGCCTGCGCGCCATCCTCGAGGACACGATGCTCGACATCATGTACGACGTCCCCTACCGTGAGGGGATCCGGGAGTGCCGGATCGGCGAGACCGTGGTCACCAAACGCGAAGCGCCGCAGCTCGTCTACGAGAAGGAAAAGAAGACCGCCTGACCGTCGCGCGGATCGGCACTCGAGGCTCGACCCGGATCAGGTCACCTTCACCGTGGTCTTCATCTCTTTTCCGGTCGCCGGATCGCGGGCGTGCATGGTGAGGATTCCCTCCACATTGACGTCGAAGGTGATCTCCACCTCCACCTTCCCTGCGCGCTCGGAACGGATTCCCGAGAAGCTGAAGTCCCCCAACAGCTCGTTTCGGGCGACCTGGTCGTTGTCCCCCTGGAAAATCCGCATCGCCAGCTCGGTCTGCTGGTCGTAGCTCGTCGTCGCGGTGACCTGCTTGGCGTTGGGGATGGGGGCGTTTCGCGGAAAAACCACGTGGAAGCTGCCGCCGGCCCGCTCCAACCCGATCGCCATCGGAATCACGTCGAGCAGCTGAAGGCGCAGGTTGGTGTCGTCTTCGAGCGAGTGGGCATAGAGGGCCGCGCCGATCGCCACGGCTTCATCCGGGTTGACGCCCTTGCTCGGCGCCTTTCCAAAAAAACGGGTGAGGAGCTGTTGGACGGCAGGCATCCGCGTCTGTCCCCCGACGAGCAGCACCTCGCCGACCTGCTCGGTCTCGACGCCGCAGTCCGCCAAGACCCCGGCGACGATCGTCAAGCTGCGGTCGATCAGGGCCGAGGTGAGCTCCTCCAGCTGCCGCCGGCTGAAGCTCATTTCCAGATTCAGCGGCTGACCCTGCTGGGTCATGGTGATGAAGGGAATGTTGAAGGGCACTTCCTCTCGGCTGGAGAGATCGCACTTCGCCCGCTCGGACAGATCCCGCACCCTTTGCATCGCCACCGGGTCGGTCGAGAGGTCGATCTGCGTCTTCGCCTTGAACGTTGCGAGCACGTGCCTCATCAGGACGTTGTCGAAGTCGATCCCGCCGAGGAAGATGTCGCCTCCGGTCGCCTTCACCTCGAAGACGCGGTCGCGAATCTCGATCACCGACACGTCGAAGGTGCCGCCGCCCAGGTCGTAGACCGCCACCGTCTCGTGAAGGTTTCTCCCCTGGCCGTAGGCGATCGCGGCCGCGGTGGGCTCGTTGATGATCCGCACCACTTCGAGGTCGATCAGCTTGCCGGCATCCTTCACCGTCTGCCGCTGCCGGTCGTTGAAATAGGCGGGCACCGTGACCACCGCGCGCTTCACCGGGCGCCTCAGGTACTCGGAGGCGACCTCGACGATCTTCCTCAAGATCCGGGCGCTGACTTCCTGCATCGAGAACTCGCGGCGACCGACGTCGATCACCACGTCGTTGTGGGGGCCCGGCCGCACGCTGTAGCCGGCGACCTGTTTCATCGTTTCCACGATTTCGCTGCGAAACGATCGCCCCACCAGCCGCTTCGCGCCGTACACCGTGTTCTTGGGATTGAGCTGCCACTGGCGCTTCGCCTCGTGGCCGACGAGCTCGTTTCCCTTGTCGTCGATCGCGAAGACGGAAGGGATGATGTACTCGCCGCCCTTGTGGGGAATCAGTTTGACCTGGCCGCTGTCTTCAACGACGGCGGCGCATGAATTCGCCGTCCCAAGGTCAATACCGATGATCATCTCGTTCTTCATACCGCCCTCGCGACCGGCCTCGTCGCCATCTCGACCCCGGCCCGACCGCTCCCAAGCCAGACGTTCGATCCTTCACCCCGCGTCATGGGTCGGCGCGATCGGGCCCCGGGGGTTTGGCTCGGGAGCATCGGAAGTATACGATAGGGTATTGCCCGCAGTGAGTTTGCTCGATCGGCCCGATGTGGGTGCTGACGCGAGATCGGGCTGGAAGAGGAGACCGGGTGGAGGCTAAGCGTCTTCTGCAAGCGACCGGCTCGGACGTCCTTGCAGACTTCGTCAAGAATCGCAGCATTCTTTCGTTCGAGGAGTACCTGAACCTGTTTCTGCAGGAGCCCCGCAAACAGGCTCGAAATGCCGCGCAGTACCTACGCGATGCGCTGGACTACTTTTCCGTCGATCAGGTTCCCCATCCATCCGGGAAGATCCGGCGGTTTCGGCTCTTCGACGCCACCAGCGACGGCGGCATCCGGGTGGCCGGGCAGGAGGAAGTTCAAAGCGCGCTCTATCGCGTCTTGAGCAACTTCACCCGCGCCGGACGGATCAACAAGCTCATCCTCCTTCACGGCCCCAACGGATCTGCCAAGTCCACCATCGTCGACGCGCTCAAGCGGGGGATGGAGCACTATTCCCGTTTGCCGGTCGGCTCGCTCTACAAGATCAACTGGGTGTTTCCCTCCGAGAAGCTGGTGAAGGGGTCGATTGGTTTTTCGGACCGCATCGCCCCGCATGGCGAGCTCGCCAGTTACGCCCACCTGGACATCGAGCACGTCGACGTGCGGATCTCCTGCGAGATGAAGGACCACCCGCTGTTCGTTATTCCGCGGGAACAGCGCCGCAAGCTCCTCGAGCAGGGCGTGAAGACGTCGGACGGCTCGGCCCGCGAGGACTTCGTGCTCTCCGAGTACCTGCTCGAAGGCGAGCTGTGCCACAAGTGCCGCCGAATCTACACCGCGCTGCTCGGGGTCAACGGCGGTGACTACCTCAAGGTGCTCCGCCACGTTCAGGTAGAGCGCTTCTACATCTCACGGCGATACCAGGTCGGTTCGGTGACGGTCGAGCCGCAGATGAGCGTCGACGCGGCCTACAATCAAGTCACCGCGGATCGCTCGCAGACGAACCTTCCCGCCGCGCTGCACAACACGGTGATGTACGATCCACACGGCGCGCTCGTCTCCGCGAACAGGGGGCTTATCGAGTACTCCGATCTCCTCAAAAGGCCGCTCGAGGCCTTCAAGTACCTGCTCGGGACGAGCGAGACCGGCGAAGTCCCGATGGAGCACTTCATCCTCCAACTCGACGAGGTGCTGATCGCTTCGTCCAACGAGAAGCACCTCGGGGCCTTCAAGGAGCTGCCCGACTTCGCCTCCTTCAAGGGGCGCATCGAGCTCATTCGCGTGCCGTACCTTCGCCACTATCGGACCGAGCGGGAGGTCTACGACGCGCAGATCACCTCGGTCACGGTGGGCAAACATGTGGCGCCGCACGCCACCGAGGTGGCGGCGATGTGGGCCGTCCTCACCCGTCTGAAAAAGCCGATCCCCGATCGGTACCAGGGCGAGCTGCGGGAGGTGATCGACCACCTCACCCCGATCGAGAAGCTGCATCTCTACGATGAAGGCGCGGCGCCGGATCGCCTCAACCTCTCCCAGGCGAAAGAGGTGAAGAAACATCTGGTAGACGTCTACGAGGAATCGGACGCCTACCCCAACTACGAGGGAAGAACGGGCGCTTCGGCGAGGGAGATCAAGACCGCCCTGCTCAACGCCGCGCAGAACGCCAACTACAAGTGCCTCAACGCGCTCGCCGTCCTCGAAGAGCTCGAGGCGCTCTGCAAGGACAAGAGCATCTACGAGTTCCTCCAGCAGGAGGTGGTCGACGGCTACCACGACCACGAGGAGTTCGTGCGGGCGACGGAGAACGCCTACCTCGACCGCGTCGACGACGAGGTGCGCGACTCGATGGGGCTCATCTCGGAGCAGCAGTACCGAGAGCTGTTTGAACGGTATCTCCAGCACGTCTCGCACTGGCTCAAGGGCGAGCGGATGCTGAATCGGATGACCGGAGACATGGAACGACCGGACGAGGGCCGGATGGTGGAGATGGAGTCCATCGTGATGCCCAAGGGCGAGGATTCGGGTGAATTTCGCCGCGGTCTGATCGCCCAGATCGGCGCGCACAAGCTGGACAATCCCGACGTGGAGATGGACTACGCGAGGATTTTTCCAGATCTCTTCCGCCGCCTGCGGGCCCACTTCTTCGAGGAGCGCAAGCGCCTCCTTCGCAAGAACAAGGAGAACATCCTCAAGTTTCTGTCCGACGAGCGCGCCTCGCTGAGCGCCAAGGAGGCGGCGCAGGTCGAGAGCACCTTGAAGGCGATGATGAGCAAATACCGCTACTGTGAGAACTGCGCCAAAGACGCGATCGTCTTCCTGATGCGCAAGCGTTACGTCGATTGAGGGATGCTCGGGCGGCGGGGCGGGTGGTCCTTTTTCCACTGCGAGCCGAAACGCGGAAGCCTGCTCGATCTCTTCGTAAGTGAGATTCGCCGCCGTCTCGGCAATGGAGCGTGGATGAATCAGCGATTGGGGTGGCCCGCCTGTCTCGTTCTCGTCGCGTCCGCTTGCGCCTCCGCCCCGCCGCGCGCCGCGGTGGCGGTGCCCTCCGGCTCTCTTCGTGCGGAGGGCGGAGATCGCAAGTCGATGTTGCGCCGCATCCTGCCGCAGAACGTCCGCATCTTCGTCTACGAAGGCAAAGAGGCGCGGCGGAGCGCTTCGGGGGTGGTGATCGGATCCGAATCCACGCCCGATGGTTGCTTCAGCTACGTGCTCACCAGCGCCCACGTCGTCGATTCGGAGGGGTTTGAGGACCCCCGGATGGTGGTCTACGTCGACCGGGGCGGAGACTCGTTCGACTACACCGCCCGATCGGTCGCCGTGGGCAGGGTACCCGATCTGGACCTGGCCCTGATCAAGGTTCGAGGCGTTTCTCTGACCCCGGCACAGCTCGCCGACGATGCGGATCTCGAGCCGGGCGAAGACGTCCTCGTCGTGGCGGCGCCGTACGGCAAATCGCTCTCGATTTCCGGGGGGCTGATTTCCCAGGTCGAATGGGATCGGCAAAGCCGCGTCCCGGCAATGCTCAAGACCGACGCTGCGATCGGGTATGGCGCCTCGGGCGGCGGGGTGTACTCAGCCACCAGCGGCAAGCTCCTCGCGATCGTCGAGGGGTACCGGACCGCGCGGGTGGGGTTCGCGGTCGCCGAGCAGTCCTACAGCTTCGATGTGCCCATGCCCGGGGAGACCTTCGCCGCACCGACCGCGAAGGTCCGGGCGTTTCTCGAAAAGAACGGGTTCGGCCGCTTCCTGGCGAGGCGCGCGAGCCCGACCGCCGAGGCGACTCGCGAAGCGCTCCGCTGACGCCCCTCGGGCGAGGCGGCTTTGAATCGCGGTTGACACCTGGCACCGGCGCGCGAGAAAAGCTGGCCAGGAGGTCGTCGATGCGCCAGCGAAGCTCTTGGGACGAATACTTCATGGACATCGCTCGCCAGGTGGCGAGCCGAGCCACCTGCGATCGGAAGCACGTCGGCGCTCTTCTCGTCCGCGATCGGACGATTCTCTCCACCGGTTACAACGGCTCGATCCGCGCCCTGCCGCATTGCGACGAGGTGGGCCATATGATGGAAAACGGACATTGCGTCGCCACCGTCCATGCCGAAGCGAACGCGATCATCCAGGCCGCGAAGAACGGCGTCCGGATCGACGCGGCGACGATGTATACGAGCGCGAGCCCCTGTTGGTCCTGCTTCAAGCTCATCGCCAACGCAGGGTGCATCCGGATTGTCTACGGAGAATTTTACAGGGATCACCGGATTTTTGATGTCGCCTCCCAGCTCGGGATCGAGCTCGTGGGACCGGGGCCGCAAGCCGAAGCTTCCAACCAGAAGGACGCCGCCGACCGGGCGAACGTCAGGTTGGAAACAATTCCTGGCTCATGAGTCGCCGCAACTGACGGCCAACTGAACAATTTTCAGCGCCGACGGTTGAAAATTCAGATTCCCCATCCACATTCTCGCTCGCCGCTGCATTTATGGGAGTGACTGTGTCCAATCCGGGGAGCTCAGCGACGAATTCGACGAACGGTGAGGCAACCCGGGATCCGCCGGTCGTCGGCATCCTCTCGGAAACGACCCGGGTGCTGGTGTTGGGACTGCTCCACGATGCGCGGAATCCACTGAACGCCCTCGCCATCAACCTCGAGGTCCTGACCGACAAGATTCGCCGGTCGGAAGCCCCGGCCACGGGTGAAAAGAACATGAAGGCGATGCGCGAGCAGATTCGCCGGATGGACGTCATGCTCAGGCGGTTTGGCGACTTTCTCGCCCCCCGGGCGCTCGGAGCGGGCGAGGTGAACCTCACGGAAATCGCGGAAGCCGCGATCGAGCTCGCAGGCCACGAGGCACGCAAGAAACACCTTCGCCTGGTTGCCCGATTAGAGCCCGAACTGAGAATCTGGCTGCCGCACGCCGAGTCGGCGTACTTCCTCACCCTTCAGTCGATCCTCCGGGCGATCGGTCGCGCGCAGGATGGCTCGGACATCGAGGTCTCGCTTTCTCGCCAAGCAGGCGGGGCGGACTTCGGCGTCACCGAATCCTCACCGGGCAGCGAGAAAGAAAACGCCCTGGGTCTAGCGTTAGAACGGTTGTGCCGCGAGATGGGCGGTACTTCGAGAGTGCGGGGCGCCGAGTGCCTGCTCTCTTTTCCTGCAAAACAGTCCGATGTCACCGGGAGGCCGATTTGAGCGGAGCAAGAATCCTTGCAGTAGACGATGAACGCGCAACCGGCGAGGCGCTCTCGGAGATTCTGAGCCGTTGGGGGCACCGCGTGGAGACCGCGATCGACGGCAACGATGCCTTGAAAAAGGCGATCGAGTTCAGGCCCGACGTCGTCTTGTCGGACCTGGCGATGCCGCAGACCGACGGGCTTTGGCTCCTCCGTGCACTGAAGGAGGACTTTCCCGAGTGTCCGGTCGTCTTCCTCACCGGGCGTGGCACGGTCGATGCCGCGGTGGAGGCGATCCGGGCGGGTGCCTACGACTTCATCGAAAAGCCGGTCGATCCCGCGCGGCTGAAGATCTGCATCGATCGGGCGCTGGAAAAGAAGGAAACGCTGCGCGAGGTTCAAGGATTGCGGCGCCGGCTCAAGCAGATTGGGCCGAGCGATTTTCTCGGCCAATCGATGCCCATGCGCAGGGTCTTCGAGCTCATCGACAAGGTCGCCCCGTCCAAAGCCTCGGTGGCGATCAACGGCGAATCGGGGACGGGAAAGGAGATGGTGGCGCGGTCGATTCACAATCTGTCGACGCGGCGGGACAAGCCCTTCATCGCCGTGAACTGCGCGTCGATTCCGCCCACCCTGATGGAATCGGAGATCTTCGGGCACGAGCGGGGCGCATTCACCGGCGCCAACCAGCGGCGGCCAGGCGTCTTCGAGCTCGCCCACGGCGGAACGCTCTTTCTGGACGAGGTGGGCGAGATCCCGATCGAGCTCCAGGCGAAGTTGCTACGGGTCCTCGAGGAATCGAGGCTGCGCCGGATTGGCGGGAAGGCCGAGATCGAGGTCGACGTCAGAGTGCTCTCCTCGACCAACCGAGACCTCAAGGCCGAGATCAAGAGCGGCCGATTCCGCGAAGACCTCTTTTTCCGTCTGAACGTCTTCCAGATCACGCTGCCCCCTTTGCGCGACCGCCGCGAAGACGTCCCCCTGCTGGCGCAGTTCTTCGTCGAGAAATTCAACGGCGATTCGGGGAAACACATCGCCGGCCTGCACCCGGAAGCCCTGGATCTGCTCAAGAATTACGAGTGGCCGGGCAACATCCGCGAGCTTCGCAACGCAGTGGAAAGGGCAGTGATTCTCTGCGATGGCGACTTCATCCAGCGCGATCACCTGCCCCCCGACATGGCGGGCAGGGGGCCCGAGCGGCAGACGTTCAGGCTGGCCTATGGGCTGCCCCTGGATCTCCTCGAAAAGGAGTACATCATCGGGACCCTCCAGCGAAACGGCGGAAACAAAGCCCGAACGGCGGAGATTCTAGGAGTTAGTGAAAAGACGCTCTACAACAAGCTCAACCGGTATGCCGCCGAAGCCAGGGCGAAGAGCGAGGCAGGGGCGTTCGCCAGCCCCCCGACCTCCAGTCCCGAGGCGGCGGTCGGCAAGGCCTAAAGCACGTCCTTAGCTTGACGGCAGGGCCAGTAAAGAGGGACTCTTCGACCCCCAATTTTAGGCGCGGTCCAGGTGTCGAAGTAGATCAAGTTAAAGAGGAAGGTCGGGCCCCACCAGAAAGCCTTTCCGGTCGGGCAAGGTCGGCGTCAAGGAAGGTTCTGGTCGATGATGGATTCAAGGATTCTGCATTTTTTTGGTGGCAAAGGCGGGGTCGGCAAGACCACCCTCGCGACGGCTTTCTCGCTCAACCTGGCCGAAAAAGCGCCGAGCGAGAAGGTCCTGTTAATCTCGCTGGATACATCGAAATCACTGTCGGATCTTCTGAAGAAGAAGCTCCCCGAAAAGCCATTCAGAATCGGCAATGGCAGCCACCACGGCTTATTCGTCGCGGAGCTCGATCGGACGACCACCCTCGAGCCATTTCGGGCAAAGAACAAGTCGGCGTTCGACCAGGCGGTTGTAAAGGGCGCGCTGGTGACCGAGGAGGACACCCGCCAGCTCTTGAACGAGGCGACCGCCGACCTGGAGGAGGTTGCCGGGCTCTTCCAGATACTGGACTGGTTGGAGGAGAAGGCCTTCGATCGGATCATCGTCGACACCGCGCCGACCACGCAGGCGCTGCGACTCCTGGACTCGCCCGCGGCCTTCAAGAAGCTGCTGACCAGTTGCCGCGGCGGTGAGAAGTTTCTCAAAGCGAGGAAGGCGGGTTCCCCTGCGGGGCCGCTCGATGGGCTCAACGACAGGGTCGAAAAGCTCCAGGCGCTGCTGAAAGATCCCGCGCGGACGGCCTTCCATCTGGTCGCGCTCGCGGAGCCGGTGGTCGAGTCCCAGACGCGCTACTACTTCTCCCAGCTTCGCTCGCGCGCCATTCCGGTATCGGAGATCACCGTCAACCAGGTCGAGGACGGAATCGGTTGTCCCGCCTGCCAGGGTCGCCGGGGACTCCAGGCGCCGCACGTCCGCAAGTTTCAGCAGCTCGACAAAACCGTCCCGGTGCACCTGGTGGCCCGGCGGGAAATCGCTCCCCGGGGGGCCGAAGCGCTCTCGGTGCTGGCCGCGGAATGGCTGAGCGGCAAAGAGAGCAAGACGCTGGAGTTCGCGATCTCGGAGGGTCCGCCGGCGCTCGTGCGCGCTCCCTCCATGCCGCCGATCGCCGCGCCTCCTCTTCCGCCGACCCGCCTCATCTTCTTTGTCGGGCAGGGCGGGGTGGGAAAGAGCTCCTGCGCGGCCGCGGCGGCGGTCACCCTGACTGAGAAGGAGGGACCGGTCCTTCTCATCTCGACCGACCGCGCCCACTCGCTGTCCGACGTGCTGCAAAGCAGACTCACCGACACGGAGACCCAGGTCAAAGGAACCAAGGGTCTCTACGCCCGCGAGCTTGACGCCTCGGGATGGTTCAACTCGCTGCGCAAGCGCCTCAAGGAGCTCTCGGAGAGCATTTTCGAGCCGGACGCCAAGGCCGAGTTCGCCCTCGACCGGGAGGTGCTCAAGAACCTGCTCGATTTCGCCCCGGCAGGCGTCGACGAGCTCTCGGCATTGGGGACGCTGACCGATGCGCTGGTCCAAGAACGCTTCAAGCGCATCGTGGTCGATCCGAGCCCGGCGAGCGGGACGGTGCGCCTGGTCGAGTTGCCGGAGGCGGCGCGGGGTTGGCTGACCTCGGTGCTGGGAATCCTGGTGCGGCACCGCTCCAAGGGGACCGCTCCTCTCGTCGACGAGATCTCCGCTCTCTTGAAGCACGTGAAGCGTTTCGAGGATGCGCTCACCAGCCCGAACGAGGCGCGCTTCGTCGTCGTCACCCGTGGAGAGGAGCTCGCGGCCCCGCGGACGGAGCGGCTGGTGGAGTTCCTCAAGTCGCGAAAGCTCGCGGTGGAGAGGGTGCTCGTCAACCGGGTGCTGCCCAAATCGGCGTGCCCCAAGTGCGAGAACCGCCGCAAGCTGGAGCTGACCGCGGCGAAGAACATCGAGAAGAAACTGGGGCTTCCAGTTACCGTTGCGCCGGCGCTCGGGCGTCACCCCGCCGGCTTGAGGGAGCTGAAGGCCTTCCGGACCTCCTGGTACGCCCTCTCCGCACCAGCGAAGATCAAGGCGGCATAAGGCTTACCGCGCTCCGAGAGGAGCGCGCCGCGCTTCCGCTCGTGACGCCGTGCGCGTTGAAAGGGGAATTGCGCGATGCTACTGGTCGACCACATGGCCAACGCCACCAGCTACGCGCTCGACTTCGAACGGCCGCTGCTCGAGCTGGAGAAAAAGATCGAGGAGCTCAAGAAGCTCTCCTCCAACGGGAGCGCGGATCTTTCCTCCGAAATCTCGAAGCTGGAAAAGAAGGCGAGGAGGCTGCAGCAGGAGATCTTCAGCGACCTGAGCCGCTGGCAGATCGTCCAGTTGTCCCGGCACAATTCCCGACCCTACTTCCTCGACTACGTCGAGCACCTGTTCACCGACTTCGTCGAGCTCGCCGGCGATCGCGCGTTCGGAGAGGATCCTTCGATCGTCGGTGGGTTCGCGCGGCTGGACGGTCAGCCGGTGATGATCATCGGCCATCAGAAGGGCCGGAACACCAAGGAGAACATGGCGCGCAACTTCGGCATGCCTCGCCCCGAGGGATACCGGAAGGCCCGCCGACTGATGCAGCTGGCCGAGCGCTTCCGCCGTCCAGTGCTCACCTTCGTCGATACCCCGGGCGCCTATCCGGGCATCGGCGCCGAGGAGCGGGGGCAGGCGTCGGCGATCGCCGAAAGTCTGGAGATGATGTCTCAGCTGAGGACCCCCATCCTCTCCACCGTCATCGGCGAGGGCGGCTCCGGAGGAGCCGTGGCGATTGGAGTGGGGAACCGGATTCTGATGATGGAGAACAGTATCTACTCGGTGATCAGCCCGGAGGCCTGCTCGTCCATCCTCTACCGGGACCCGGGCCAGGCGGCGAAGGCCGCCGACTCGCTGAAGTTGACCGCCAAGGACCTGCTCGGTTTGGGGATCATCGATGAGCTCGTCCCCGAACCCGCCGGCGGGGCGCACCGCGATCCGGCGGGCGCCGCGAAACAGGTGGGGGCCGCAATCCGAAAGCACCTGACCCAGCTGCAGGACATGACCTTGGACGCCTTGGTGGAAGATCGATATCGAAAGTTTCGGGCAATCGGCGAATTTTCCTCCAAATGGGGTAAGCGGTAGCGCATGCGCCCTCTCGTTCCTTCCCACATTGAGACGCTCAAGCCGTACCTTCCGGGCAAGCCGATCGAGGAGACCGAGCGCGAGTACGGCATCACCGGCGCAATCAAGCTCGCCTCGAACGAGAATCCCCTCGGCCCCTCTCCCCTGGCGATCGAAGCGCTCCGGGCGGCGGCGAGGAAGGTGAACCTCTACCCGGACGGCGGGAGCCACTTCCTGGTCCAGAAGCTGTCCTCGTTTCTTCGTGTCCGGCCTGACGAGGTGTTCGTCGGAAGCGGCTCGAACGAGATCATCGAGCTGCTCATCCGCACGTTCACCACGCCCGACGACGAGGCGATGCTCTGCCAAGGCTCGTTTCTCATGTACAAGGTCGCCCTCCAGTCCCACGGGCGGCCCTTCGTCGAAGTTCCGATGCAAGCGGGGTACCGCTACGATCTGAAGGCGATGGCGGATCGGATCTCGCCGCGCACGCGGATCATTTTCCTTGCCAATCCGGACAATCCAACCGGGACCGCGTTCAGCAAGGCGGAGCTGGAGGCATTTCTCCGCCGCGTGCCGGAGGACTGCCTGGTCGCGCTGGACGAAGCCTATTTCGAATACGTTGACTGGCCCCAATACCCCAACGGGATGGACTACTTTCGCAGCCATCCAAACCTCATCGTTCTCAGGACCTACAGCAAGATCTATGGGTTGGCCGGCGTCCGGCTCGGCTACGGGATCATGCAGCGGCAGTTGATCGGGTACCTCAACCGGACGCGCCTTCCGTTCAACATGAGCTCCCTCGCCCAGGCCGCCGGAGTCGCCGCGCTCGACGACGCCGAGCACCGGCGCACGACGCGCGAGACAACCCACCGTGGACTTCGCTACCTCGAGGAGGAGATTCGCAGGCTAGGGCCGGAGGTCCCCCACAGCCACGCGAACTTCGTCTTCGTCAACTTTGGCCGGCCCGCCGCGCCGATCTACGAGCAGCTGCTGCGCCGCGGAATCATCACCCGTCCGATTCCCTCCTATGGTTTTCCGAATTCGCTGAGGATCTCGGTGGGGCTTCGCGCCCACAACGAGAAGCTGGTCGCCGCCCTGAAGGAGATCTTGAAGTGACCAGGCGGCCGTTCATCGTCGCTATCGACGGACCCGCCGGAGCGGGCAAATCCACCGCCTCGAAGATCCTGGCTCGCCGGCTGGGGTTCTCCCTCGTCGACACCGGGGCGATCTACCGCTCCGCCGCCCTGGTTGCCTCCGGTCGGGGAGTGGCCATGGAGGACGAGACCCAGCTGGTCGAATTGCTCGAGCGCATGGGTCTGAAGTTCCAGGTGGCCGGGGACGAGAACCGCGTCTTCCTCGACGGGCAGGACGTCACCGCGCAGATTCGCGCGCCCGCGGTTTCGATGGTCGCCTCCCGGATCTCGGCCATTCCCTCGGTGAGAAAAGCCCTCCTCCCGCTTCAAAGGAAGCTCGCGCTCCAGTCCGAAGGGGGAGCCGTGTTGGAGGGACGGGACATTGGAACGGTCGTGTTTCCGGACGCGGACGCGAAGTTCTTCCTCGACGCCTCCCCCGAGATTCGGGCCCGGCGCCGGTACGAGGAGCTGTTTCAAAAAGGGGTAGATCTCTCGATGAGCGACGTCCTGGCCGATCAGACCAAGCGCGACCGCGACGATTCGACCCGGCAGGTGGCCCCGTTGCGACCCGCGGAGGATGCGATCGTCCTGGATTCTTCGCTTCTGCCGGTCTCCGAGGTCGTCCAGACCATGGAGAAAGTCGTCCGACAACGGATGGCTGTCGGATCGCCCTGAGAATTCAGCTGCCCTGTTCGGGAATCGCCGATACGCGCAGAAGCTGCTCGTCGCTCGGTAGCCTCGAGCGAAGGTGCGGATCCGATGCGAGCATGCGCAGCGTCTTTTCAAGGGATTCGGCCCCGACGCCGTGTTGCCTCGACTCGAGACGCAGGTCCCGGGTCGAGCTGTCCTCCGGCGCCCCGATCAGACGGATGCAGACCAGGCGCTGCTGCCTTGCGACCTCGCCGATCGACGTCCAGGGGATCGCCGCCACCGCCCTGCCTCTGCGCAGCAAGTAGAGCCTCTCCTGGCTCAGCACCAACGCCGGCCAGCCGAGGGCGCGGAGCTGACCGCGAAAGAGAACCATCCCCAGGGCAAAGCCGATCAGCAGTCCAGCCACCGACCGATCGCTTCCCGTCGCGGCCCGTTCGACGAGCGCCCCGAGGATGGCGAGTCCCCCGGAAAACAGAAAGTAGCGGATGACATAGATGCCGCGCAGCGTCGCGGAAGTGCCGTAGCGCCACTGCAATCGATCGGGCTGGCTCACGCCAGGGCCAATAGCACAATCCCTTCGAGTGACGGCGGGGCGGGCGCTGGAGCGGACATCAATCCGACCGGGAGCTCGGAACGGTCAGCTCGCGGACATCGATCCGCACGGGGAGCCGGACCGGTCAGCTTGCGCCGCCGCGATCGGCCTGATGGACCGCCGTTTCCAGCGGCTTGATCGCCTCGACGGGTGGGGGAACGGCGACCTTCTTCGGCAAGTGGTAACGCTCGGCGGCCGATTCGACGATCCGCGCGATCAATTGGGTGTAGCCCATGCCGCGCTCGCGAGCCGCCATCGCCAGCTCGCTCTGCTTTTCCAGGTACGGATTCGGGTTGACCTCGAGGATGTAGGGTTCGCCGGTCTGGGCGGAGATCCGGAAATCGATGCGGGCGTAGTCGCGAAGCTTTACCGCTCGAAAGGCGAGCAGGGCGGCTCGCTCGATGCGCGCCCTCAAGTCGTCCGAGATGTCCTTGGCCATCACCAGGCGCGGGGAGCCTTCCGTCTCGGGGCCGAACTTCACTTCGCGGTCGGAGATTCGCGGTTGATTGGCCTTCCAGTTGCCGAAGTCCAGCTCGACGAAAGGCAATATCTCCGGCCTGTTCGCATCGCCCAGGACGCCGACGTAGATCTCCCGCCCCTCGATGAAATCCTCGGCCAGCGCCTCGTCCTGGAATTCCTTGCGAATCTCCCGAACGCGCTTGGTCAGCTCGTCCCAGTCGTGCACGATCGAACGTTGCCCGATGCCCAGGGAGGCGTCTGATTTCGCCGGCTTGACGATCAGCGGAAAGCGCAACGGGCCGTGGGTCTCGAAAGTCTCTCCGTCGAAGGTGGCGAAGTTCGGCGTCTTGACCTCGTTGTACTGGAGCAGCTTCTTGGTCAGGATCTTGTCCTGGGCCAGCAAGAGGCCCGCCGTTCCCGAGCCGGTGTAGCGGACGCGCGCCATTTCCATCAGGGCGGCGACGTTGACCTCCATCCGGTAGTCGTCGGCGAAGGTCTCGCAGACGTTGAAGACCATGTCGCACTGGCTGTCCCCGATCGCCTGAAGGATGTCGAACACCCGATCGTGCACCGCGATGCCGACCGACTGGTGTCCGAGCTCGCTGAGCGAATCCTGGATGTGCGTGACCACCGGGTCCGCGGTTTCGTTGCTGGGCTGGTAGTGGAGAACGGCTAACTTCAGCGGCGGAATCGCCATTCCGACAAAATAGTCCACCGCGAAGCCCGCGTCACCTCGCCGCCGACGCTAATCAACCTCGAAAAAGCGATCCGTGTACAGATAGTTCATCGCCAGCGTGGTCACCAGCGAGGTGAGGCGGGTCAGATACTCGCGCGTCTTGTCGAGGTGAACGGTCAGCGCGAGAGCGGAAGTGCGATCCACCAGATGATCGACGACCGATCTCACCACCGGCCGGCTGATTCCCGAGTAGTGCGTGACCGCCTGGATCAGCGACTGCCGCTCGGCGCGGATCAGCGTCTCCGCCTTGGCCGTGCCCGCGCCCGGGGGCTCGAACAGATTGTAGAGCTCTTGATCCAGCTGGTCCCGCAGCTGGAAGTCCACCTTTTCGGAAAGCTCCCGCTGGCGGTAGTGATCGAGGACCGTCTCCTCCATCTGGTCCACCGCCATGTCCTTGGAATCGAGCTGGACGATAGGAGGCGTGCGGCCGAGCTTCTCGACCATGTTCTCCACGTACTGAAGCTTCCGCAGCGCTCCCCAACCCGCGTACCTTCGCTGCCACTCGGAGCCGGGCGTCAGCCAGACCGCAAAGGTCTCCGCGAAGTCCTCGTCCGGGTGCTTTTGCGCGTACCAGCCCGAGATGTTGACCACGTATTTGCGCGAAAACGGCTGGGGCTTGTACTCCTCTTTGTAAGGCTTGGTGTAGTCGCCGAACAGCTTTCGCCAGGCCTCGGTCTCGTAAAGCTTGTAGGCGTAGTTGAAGCAGTGCCCTGCTTCGTGCCGCAGATAGATGAGGATCTCGCGTTCGGACTCCGCCCCGGCGCCGAGCTGGGCTTCGATCGAATAGAGGTTCGGGTCGGCCAGGTAGAACGGAATGCCGATCACCGGAACGCCGGAAGGGCAACCCCACTGATCGGAGAGATAGCACTGCGGCCGCAGCGAGATGCCCTTGCCCTGAAGCTCGCTGTAGAGCTGGTGGATGTGCTTCTCAAGCGGCGTGCCAGCGAGGTGGAGCTTGAGATCCTTGATCCGGGCCTGGAGGAGAGCCTCGCTGGCGGGTGGCAGTGCACCCTCGGCCGAGTCGCGCAGGTCCCCGGTGGTCTTTTCGCGGAAAAGGATGGGAGAAGCTGGAAGCATGGCTGCCGTTCGGAACGCCCGAGTGTAGCCAAAACTTCAACCGGAACGGTCTTCTTGCTACAAACTTTTGTAAATTTAGTAAATTCAACTATTTACGATATTAACCCGAACTGGTGTAGCCACGGGTAGGCCAGAAGATCACTTTTCGGCTGGTTTTCGGGGCCGGCGCTAGGGGATTGCCGCGCGCTTCTTTTTCTTCGCCGGATAGTTCCGGCGGTTCTTCTGTAGATCCTCGGCGCCGATCGCCGGC
>Ga0070708_100000207_pt1 | contig 43511 bp, 32 predicted proteins | sample KBSK5503metaG_FD_65469 | JGI IMG/M metagenome (GOLD analysis project Ga0070708, IMG submission 65469) | Corn, switchgrass and miscanthus rhizosphere microbial communities from Kellogg Biological Station, Michigan, USA - KBS K5-50-3 metaG | ecosystem: Host-associated > Plants > Roots >... | reverse complement strand
CGGTGGTCAGGGCGCCATACAGCGGCAGGCACAGCACCTCACCCGCGGCGCGGTGCGCGACGGGCAAATTCTCCGGTGCGGCACTGGGCAAAGCCCGATACGGCTGGGATTCGCTGCAAAGGGGCCAGAAATACCTGCGCGTGTTCACGTTGAACGGCTTGAGCCGCGCATAGAGTTCGTCGCGTGTGCAGCCGGCAGCCGCGCCGTCGACGCGAATGACGTAGTACTGGAGGCTGTCGGTCGAGGCAGGCGACGGGCGCACCGGCGCGATGCCGGGCAATGACGAGAGCTCGCGGTCGTAGATGGCGGCGACGCGCGCGCGGTGATCGCGCTCGTCCGCGAGATGGGGCAGCACCGACAGCCCGAGTGCCGCCGACAGTTCGCTCATCTTGGCGTTGATGCCCGGCAGCACGACATCGGTTTCACTGGCAATCCCGAAATTGCGTTGCAGATCGACCTTGGCCTTGATCGCCGCGTCGCCGACGATCAGCGCGCCCCCTTCGGCGGTATGAAAAAGCTTGGTGGCATGGAAGGAGAGCATGGACGCATCGCCGAAAGAGGCGAGTGGGCGGCCATCGTGTGTCGTTCCAAACGCATGCGCGGCGTCGTAGATGAGTTTCAGGCCGCGACGCGTCGCAATCGCGGCAAGTTCCGCCACGTCACACGCGATCCCGTAAACGTGGACGGCGACGATCGCGGATGTCCGCGGCGTGATCGCGGACTCCACCGCTGCCGGGTCGAGCGTCAGCGTCGAGGGATCGATGTCGGCGAACACCGGCGTCAATCCCGCCCAATGCAGCGAATGCGGCGTCGCCGGAAACGTGAACGGCGTGGTGACCGCCTCGCCTTCGAGACCGAACGTGCGACAGGCCGCCAGCAGCGCGAGGGTTCCGTTGGCGAACAGCGACAGGTGCGGCGTACCCAGCATCGTCGCCAGCGAGCGCTCCAGCGCCTGGTGCTGGGCACCGTTGTTGGTCAGCCACCGCGCCTGCCAGACGTCGCGGAGCCGAGCCGAATATTCGTCGAGCGGCGGCAGCAGCGGCCGCGTGACGAAGATGGGTTCCGGGAACGGTGTGGGGACGGCGGACATCGATGAGAGGTGGAGATGCGCGGAGCCGGCGGAGGTCGTCAAGCAGCGGGAACCGAACGTGTGCTTTGGCGGACCCGTGCCGGAATGCCGACGGCGGTCGCGCCCGCGGGAATTGCGCGCGTCGCCACGGCGCCGGCGCCCAGGCGCGCGCCCGCACCGATTGAAATGCGCGGAAGGACGATGCTGCCGGTGCCGAGTTCGCAATCGGCGCCGGCGGATGCGCCGCCGCAAAGCATGACGCCCGGCCCCAGCGTCGCGTGCTCCGCGACAATGGCATCGTGGCTCACGCGACAGCCGATGTTGAGGATCGCATGCGCGCCGATCCGCACATCCGCGTTGATGAGCGTTCCAGCGAATATCTGTGCGCCTTCGCCGACCCATACGCGCTCGGCGATCCAGGCCCGCGGATGGATGAGTGTCGCGAAACGATTTGTGGCGGCGGCGCGAATGCGGCCCACGATCTCTCGCCGCGACGCGGGATTGCCCACGGCGACGACCACATGGCACCCGGGGTGCAGGGCCAGCCAGTCGATGCCGCCCAAGCGCGGCAGCCCGACGTCGTCGGCGAGCTTCCATTCGGCTCGGTCGGTCAGCACGCCTGCGAGCGACCAGGCCGACCCTGCGGCATTCAGCTCGCGGACCAACGCTATCACCTCCCGCGCATGGCCGCCGGCGCCAAATACGGCAAGTTCGTTCATTTGCTGTCCAGGAGGGCGTGTGCGATGCGGCTTCCGCCGATGCGAGGGCGAAGCAGTGCCGCGGGAATTATCGCATGGGCGGGAAGCTGCGATCCCGCGGCGATAAGGTCCTGTTTTTACATCTGAATGAGAAAGGATCTTCCCCGGTCGCCCGCAATGACGGGCAGCAGGCAAATCCTTGATCGATAACGTGAAATGCCCTATAATTACGAGTTCCCTTGCCTCACCCGCCGCAGACGGGGAGGCCGCCGGCAGCCCAAGCAGTCGTCAATAAAACCGGGCCGCCAATCAACCGACCGAAAGGAGTGCTCTGCAATGCGACATTACGAAGTGGTATTCATCGTGCACCCGGACCAGAGCGAGCAGGTGCCCGCGATGGTCGAGCGGTACCGCACGATGGTGACAGGCCACAAGGGCCTCATTCACCGTCTCGAAGACTGGGGCCGCCGCCAGCTGGCCTATCCGATCCAGAAGGTCCACAAGGCGCACTACGTCCTGATGAACATCGAGTGCGACCAGGAAACGCTGGGCGAGCTCGAGCACGCGTTCAAGTTCAACGACGCGGTCCTGCGCCATCTCATCGTCGCGATGACGGAGGCGAAAGTCGCGCCGTCGCCGATGATGAAGGAAGAAAAGGCGAGGTCGCTGTCGAGAGATGGCGAGCCTCGATCGGATGCGCGAACCGAGGGTCGAACCGAGGCGCGGCCCGAGACCCGCGCCGAGCCCGTGGCCGAAGCCGCGCCGGCCGCCGACTCCGCCGTCTGAACACGCTGCAGCGAAACGTGCCGGGCAACAACCGCTTGGCGCTCGACGCCCTGCTCAAGGAACGCGGCGATCTTCGCTATACGCCTGCCGGAATCCCGGCCATCGACTGCAGCCTGCATCACCAATCGGTGCAGTCCGAAGCCGGAGGCGAGCGCCGCGTCGAGTGCGAGCTCTTCGCGGTTGGCTTCGGCGACGTGGCGCGCAAGCTCGCCGCCAAGCCCGTCGGCAGCGCCATCTGTTGCGAGGGATTCCTCGCACGGCGCTACCGGACCGGCGTGACCGTCGCGCTGCACATTACGCATCTGGATTAGAGAGAAAAAGGAAACGACATGCCCCGTCCCATCGGAAGAGGTAAAGGCAAGAACAAGAAGGACCTTAAGAAGCGCGACCGCGGCAATGCGCTGTTCAAGCGCCGCAAGTTCTGCCGCTTCACGGCCGAGAAGGTCGTCGAGATCGATTACAAGGATATCGACGTCCTGAAGGATTTCGTGCAGGAAAACGGCAAGATCATGCCGGCGCGCGTGACGGGCACCAAAGCCCGCTATCAGCGCCAGCTGGGCACGGCGATCAAGCGCGCGCAGTTCCTGGCGCTGCTTCCGTTCACCGACCGCCACTAGGAGCAGAGCATGCAAATCATCCTGCTCGAAAAAATCGCCAACGTCGGCGACCTGGGCGAAATCGTCAAGGTAAAGGACGGCTTCGCCCGCAATTTCCTGATCCCGCAGGGAAAGGCAAAGCGCGCCACCGAGGCGAACGTCAAGCTGCTCGAAAGCAAGCGCGCCGAGCTCGAAGCCGCCGCCAATGCGAGGCTCGAGGCCGCGCAGGCATTGGGCGCCAAGCTCGAAGGGGTCACGATCAAGATCACCCAGAAGGCCGGCGTCGACGGCCGCCTGTTCGGCTCGGTGACCAACGTCGACATCGTCGAGGCGCTGCAAGCGCAGGGCCTTGTGGTGGAAAAGGCGATGATCCGCATGCCGGCAGGCCCGCTGAAGCTCGTCGGCGACTATCCTCTGGTCATCGCGCCTCACCACGACGTCGTGTCCAACATCACGGTGTCGGTGCTGGGCGACACGATCCAGGCCTGATTCCAGCGTCGCATGTTTCAAGGCGAAGGCCGCGCCGGCCAATGGTGCGGCCTTTTGCTTTCGGCCGATCCCGCAAAGGTGAATGGCGCGCGTAAAATCGCCGTGAACTGCCCGCATTCCCGATGCCCGACGATCCCCAACTCGACGCACTGAAGCTGCCGCCGCATTCGCTGGAGGCCGAGCAGTCCATTCTGGGCGGCCTGCTGCTCGACAACGAGGCGGCCGATCGCGTCGGCGACGTCGTCGGCGAGGACGACTTCTACAGCGACGCCCATCGGCTCATTTTCCGGCACGTCAACCTGCTCGGGGCGGAAGGCAAGGCGGTCGACGTCGTGACGTTGTCGGAGTCGCTGGCGTCGATCGAGAAGCTCGACTATGTCGGCGGGCTCGCGTACCTGGGCGCGCTGGTGCAAAACGTGCCGACGGCGGCGAACATCCGCCACTACGCGAACATCGTCCGCGAACGGTCGATCCTGCGGCAGCTCGCGGCGACGGCCGGCGAGATCGCCGATACCGCCTACAACCCGATGGGCCGCAGCGCCAAGACCGTGCTCGACGAAGCCGAGGCCAAGGTCCTGCACATCGCCGAGCAGGGCGCACGCGGCGCGCAGAATTTCCAGCATTTGGGTACGTTATTGACCGGCGTGGTCGATCGCATCGAGACGCTCTACAACCGCGACGATCCTTCGGATGTCACCGGCGTTGCCACAGGTTATATCGACCTCGACAGGAAGACATCCGGGCTGCAAGAAGGCGACCTCATCGTAGTTGCGGGGAGGCCATCGATGGGCAAGACCGCGCTTGCACTCAACATTGGCGAGCACGTCGCGCTGAGCCTCAAGCGACCCGTCGCCGTGTTCTCGATGGAAATGGGCGCGTCACAGCTCGCGTTGCGGATGATCGGGTCCGTGGGAAAACTCGACCAGCACAAGCTCCGTACCGGCCGCCTCGGTCCAGACGATTGGGAAAAGCTGTCGAGCGCGCTCGGACGCTTGAGCGAGGCCCCCATGTACATCGACGAGACGCCGGCTTTGAACGCCATCGAAGTCAGATCGCGCGCGCGGCGGCTCGCCAAGCAGCACGGCAAGCTCGGTCTCGTCATCGTCGACTATATCCAGCTCATGCAGGCATCGACGTCCGGTGAAAATCGCGCGACCGAAATTTCCGAGATCTCGCGCGCACTGAAGTCGCTGGCCAAGGAGCTCAAGGTACCGGTGATGGCGCTGTCGCAACTGAACCGCTCGCTCGAGCAGCGGCCGAACAAGCGGCCGGTGATGTCGGACCTTCGCGAATCAGGTGCGATTGAACAGGATGCAGATTTGATCCTCTTCATCTATCGAGACGAAGTCTACAATCCCGATACGCAGGAGAAGGGCATGGCCGAAATCATCATCGGCAAGCAGCGCAACGGGCCGATCGGCACCGTGAACCTTACATTCCTGGGTGAGCACACACGGTTCGAGAATAGCGCCTCGACGGGCAGTTATTGAGGCACCCACTCGCCATGGCGATTGGCGCCGCCAACAGGGTTCGCCTCGCATCGAGCCCCATCCCAGTCAACGCCGCCATGCCCGCACGCACGGCACTTGGTTCGATGCCGGTCCACGTTTCGGCGCCATGAATTCGCCATCGCGAAACCAGCTCTGTCCCTGTGGCAGTGGCAAGCGATACAAGCATTGTTGCGGCGCGCGCGACGCAGAGATTGCCGTGGCGCAGCCAATCGAAGCTCTTATGCGCTCCGCACTCGAGGCTCAGGTCGCGGGACGGCTGGAGGAGGCCGAGGAACGCTATCGCCGCGTTCTTGCGAGCGCTCCCGATGAGCCCGATGCGCTGCATTCGCTGGGGCTCGTCCGCTACGCTTGCGGCGACTACCTGCAGGCGCGCACGCTGGTGTTGCGCGCGCTCGATCTGACCCGCTGGCAGTATCCGGCATACAAGAAAAACCTCGGACTGATTCTCGGCAAATTGGCGGATGCGCACGAAGAGTCCCCGGATCTCGTTGCACGGAGGAAGGAATACGCGCGCTGGAACCGGGAGCGGCAAACACCCCGTGGCAACGGGATGCCGCTGGTCAGCGTCATCATCCCGTCCTACAACCATGCGCGCTACATCGGACGTGCGCTGAGTTCAGTCTTTACCCAGACCTACCGCAACATCGAGCTCATCGTCATCGACGATGGTTCGCAAGACGGATCGGCCGACATCATCCGGAACCTCCTTGACAAGGCCCCGATTCCGCACCAGTTCCTTGCGCGCGAAAACCGGGGCTCCGTTGCCACCGTGCTGGAAGGGCTGGAACTGGCTCGCGGAGAATTCATCAACATTCTCCATTCCGACGACATGTTCTCGCCCGACCGATTCGAGCTTTGCGTGCGGCGGATTGCCGACAGCGGTTGCGATTGGGGCTTCAGCGGAGTGGAATTCGTCGACGCCGACGATCGCCCGCTCGCGGCAGCGGACCATGCCGCCGCAGGTTCGTTGATGGCGGAGATGGAGCGAATGCCTCTCGAGGCGTCGACCGGTTTGTCACTGTTGTCGACGAATGTGGCGATCACCACCGGCAATCTTTTTGTCCGCCGCGCATTCCTCGATGCGATCGGCGGATTGCGCATTTACCAATACAGCGAGGACTGGGAGTTTGGCCTGCGCGCTTCCCTTTCGTCCGAGCCTGTGTTCCTGCCGGAAAAACTCTATCGCTACCGCTTCCACGGTCGGAACACGGTCACGGTGGCGGCCGATCGCATGCGGGGCGAGGCGTTCGAAGTCATGCGCGAATTTTTGGGACGCGCCGAGGAGAACCGGCAATGGCCCAACCCGTTCGCCCCGGTGCCGGCAGTGTGGGGCAAGGCATTCCACGCCAAGTTGCTGCGGGGTGGACTGGGGCTGCTGCTTTCCGAGGCTGCCCTGCGCCGCTTGGCCGACGAACTGTCGTAGTTGGAGCGAGCCCCAGTCGCTAAAGTGCTTCCGCTGCGTGATCCGCCAACCGCGAGCGCTCGCCGCGTTGCAGCGTCACGTGGCCCGAGTGCCCCCATCCTTTGAAGCGGTCGACGACGTAGGTCAGCCCGGAGCTGCCTTCGGTGAGATACGGCGTGTCGATCTGCGCGATGTTGCCCAGGCAGACAACCTTGGTGCCGGGCCCCGCGCGCGTGATCAGCGTCTTCATCTGCTTGGGCGTCAGGTTCTGCGCCTCGTCGATGATGAGGAACTTGTTGATGAACGTGCGCCCGCGCATGAAATTGAGGCTCTTCACCTTGATGCGCGAGCGGATGAGGTCGCGCGTGGCCGCGCGGCCCCACTCGCCGGCCTCGTCGTCGGTCTTGTTGAGCACGTCGAGGTTGTCCTCGAGCGCGCCCATCCAGGGATTCATCTTCTCCTCCTCGGTGCCGGGAAGAAAGCCGATGTCCTCTCCAACCGGGACGGTCACGCGCGTCATGATGATCTCGGTGTACACCTTGAACTCGAGCGTCAGCATGAGGCCCGCGGCGAGCGTCAACAGCGTCTTGCCGGTGCCGGCCTGGCCCAGCAGCGTGACGAAGTCGATCTCGGGATTCATGAGCAGGTTCAGCGCGAAGTTCTGCTCGCGGTTGCGCGCCGTGATGCCCCAGACGTTGTTCTTCTGGTGCGTATAGTCCTTGAGCGTGGACAGGAGCGCCGTCTTGCCGGTGATGTCCTTGACGACCGCGTAGAACGCCGACTCGTCCTTCTTCTCCTGATACAGGAATTCGTTCTGCAAAAGCGAAGGGACGATCGGGCCGGTGACCCGGTAATAGGTGTGGCCGCCCTGCTGCCACGATTCCATGCCTTTGCCGTGCTTGTCCCAGAAATCCGACGGCAATTCGTACGTGCCCGAGTAAAGGAGCTCGGTATCCTCCAGCACCTTGTCGTTGAAATAGTCCTCGGCGGCGATCCCCAGTGCGCGCGCCTTGATCCGCATGTTGATGTCCTTGGACACCAGGATCACGCTGCGCTTCGGCTGGGTTTGCGACAGGTGCATCACGACGGCGATGATCTGGTTGTCCGCCTTGCCGCCGGCGAGCGAGGCCGGCAGCACAGTCGAAATCGACTCTGTCTGCAGGAAGAGGCGGCCCATCGCCGCGCCGTTCGACTTGGCCGACAGCGGGATGCCCTTCGAGATGGCATCGCCGGTTTCGGGCAGCGCGCTCACCAGTTCGTCGAGCCAGCGGCTGACCTGCCGCGCGTTTCGCGCAACCTCCGTCATGCCCTTCTTGTTGTTGTCGAGTTCCTCGAGCGTGAGGATCGGCAGATAGATGTCGTGTTCCTCGAACCTGAAAAGGCTCGTCGGGTCGTGCATCAGTACATTGGTGTCGAGGACGAAGAGTTTCGTCGCTGACGAAGAGCCGGTCTTGGCGGGCTTGCGGGAGGGGAGGAGGTGCAGCGTGGAAGGGGCGGGGCGCAGCTTGCGTTCGACCATGGGCCTCCTGAAGGTAAGGTCGTGAATCGGCTTCTCGCCAATATGCTGCCTCAGGAAGCGCCCACGGCACAAGCCCTAGTGGTCACCGCGCCGCGCTGCGACGACCGCTTGTGGTGGAAAGGGGACAGGCGATTATCCGGCCGATGCCTTGGCGCCGCCCCGCCTGCCGCTGGGCCAGCAGATCGGACAAGGCCCCGGGCCGCGGAACTTGTGTCCGCGGCGGCATGTTTTCCAGCCGTTGTTACTTCTGGATGACATTGCTGCTGCGCGTTCGGCGGTTCGTGAATCGCGAAACCGCCGACGCGGGAATGTTGCGCTAGCTCGTCGGCCCTTGCACCGCAGGCGCCTGGCTGCCCTCGACCTTGTCGGGCGTTTGCGTCACCCTCGCTGCGCTTCCCCAGCCCGGCGAAGGCGTGGCGACATAGCCTCCCGGCGCGACGACATAGCCGTCCGGCGGCGCGACATAGCCTTGGGGGGGCGAAACATACGCAGGCGTCGCAACGACATCGCCCGCCGGTGTGACGACATAGCTGCTACATGCGGCCACCGCCAAGGTCGCGGCTGCGAGCACAACCGATTTCGACAATTTGGAATCCATACGTACCTCCACTCTGACCACGAAGAAGGTGCTGGGCGCACCTTCGAAGGCCAAAGTTAGCAAGTCCGTAGTGCGCGTTCCATTGGCGAGACACGGAAAGCTGTGTGGGAATCGTCCGATGCTTGTGAGGCTTCAGAGCGCTTTGACCGCTTGCAGCACTTCGTCGACGTGACCCGGCACCTTGACGCCGCGCCATTCGCGGGCGAGCTTGCCCTGGCCATCGATGACGAACGTGCTGCGCTCGATCCCGCGCACTTTTTTTCCGTACATGTTCTTCATCTTGATGACGCCGAACTGCGCGCACAGCTTTTCATCGGCATCGGCAATGAGGTCGAAAGGAAACGCCATCTTGGCCTTGAAGTTCTCGTGCGACTTCTGCGAATCGCGCGAGCAGCCAACGACGATGGCGCCGGCCTTGCGGAATTGCTTGTACGCGTCGCGAAACTGCGCGCCTTCGGTGGTGCATCCGGGCGTGTTGTCCTTCGGATAGAAATAGAGGACGACGATCTCGCCCTTGTGGTCCGAAAGCTTGAATACGCCGCTGGTGGCGGGTGCGCTGAAATCGGCAACCTTCTTTCCGAGCATGGAAGTCTCCATCACGCAGCCTGCGCCAGATCGACGTCGGCCAGGAATTCCGGACCCTGCACGAGCAGCGTGCCGGTGCGGCCCGGCACCGTCCCGGGACCCGTCACGCAGCGCGGCAGGGCCATTGGCTCGACCGCGTCGTACAGTGCGCGTGTCGGGCCTAGCGTCCAGCCTTGCGCTTTCCAGCCGACGATCAGTTGCTCGAAGGCGCCGGCCAATCGCATGCCTTCCAATTCCGCGTGCAGCGTAAAGACATGGCCCGACGCCACAGGTTCCCGCGTTCGCTCGAGCAGATGCGCGGCGACGTTGTCCTCGGTGATCTGGCCGGTGCCGATCATTTCGTCGAGCGTTGGCAATGTCGTCGGGAATTGCGGGCAGCGAATGGGCTCCGCATTCCAGACGGGCAGGTGCGGATGGGTTCCGCGGCCGTCGGAGCAGTAGTCGAAGCCCAGCCTTTGCGTGAGGCGCAACGCATGGCGGTTCATCTGCCAACCTGCGGCGCCATGCGTTGCCGGCGGCGCCTTGAAGATGTCGACATAGCGCGAGCAGGCGCGCTGCATTTCTTCGAACGTCCATTGCTCGTCGGCGTCGCCGACGCCATCCTGCCACCGGATATGGTCCCAGCAATGGATTCCCGTCTCATGTCCGGCGTCGCGCACACCGAGCATCACGTCGGCGGCGCGGCGGCCGATGTCCGGTCCCGGGAGCAGCGTGCCGTAAAGCAGCGTCCGTACGCCGTAGTGCTTGACGACGGAGGTGCGGCGTACCTTGCCGACAAAGCCGCTGCGGAAAACGCGCTTGATCGCCCGCCCGGTATGGTCGGGACCGAGCGAGAACAGGAACGCGGCTGTGACGCTGTGCTTGCGCAGGATCTCGACCAGGTTCGGCACGCCTTCGCGCGTGCCGCGAAGCGTGTCGACGTCGATCTTGAGCGCGAGATGCATCAATCGACCAGGCGTCGCGCCTCGGCGACCTGCCCGCGATACGCCTCGAATATGCGCGTGAGCGCGTCCTCCATGCCGACGACCGGCTTCCAGTCGAGGTCCGCGCACGTGTTGGCGATCTTCGGCACACGGTTCTGCACGTCCTGATAGCCGGCGCCGTAATAGTCGGCCGCGGTCGTGTCGGTGATGGTCACGCGCGTGGCGTTCTCGGCGTACTCCGGGTAGCGTTTTGCGAGCGCGAGCATTTTCTCGGCCAGCTCGCGCACCGACAGATTGTTGGCCGGGTTGCCGATGTTGTAGATCTTGCCGGTGGCGATGCCGTTCTTGTTGGCAATGATGCTGACCAACGCCGCGATGCCGTCGTCGATGTACGTGAAGGCGCGCTTTTGCGTTCCTCCGTCGACGAGCTTGATCGGCTCACCGCGAACGATGTGGCCCAGGAACTGCGTAATGACGCGCGAGCTGCCTTCCTTCGCCGTGTTGATCGAGTCGAGCCCGGAGCCGATCCAGTTGAACGGACGGAACAGCGTGTAGTCGAGCCCTTCCTGCATGCCGTAGGCGTGGATCACGCGGTCCATCAGCTGCTTCGCGCACGCGTAGATCCAGCGCGGCTTGTTGATGGGCCCCAGCACGAGCTCGGAAACTTCGGGGTCGAATTCGGCGTCGCGCGACATTCCATAGACCTCGGACGTCGACGGAAACACGATCCGCTTTCCGTACCGCACGGCTGCGCGGACGATCGGCAGGTTGGCCTCGAAGTCGAGCTCGAACACCCGCAGCGGCTCGCGCACATAGGTGGCCGGCGTGGCGATCGCGACCAGCGGCAGCACGACATCGCACTTCTTGACGTTGTATTCGATCCACTCGCGGTTGATCGTGATGTCGCCTTCGAAGAAATGAAAGCGCGGCGCGTCCATGAGGTCCGCAATGCGGTCGGTCTGCATGTCCATGCCGGCGATCTCCCAGTCCGTCGACCGGAGAATCGCCTGCGACAGATGGTGACCGATGAAGCCGTTGACGCCGAGGATGAGTATTCGTTTCATTATGAGGTGGCGGACTGGCGATCCGGCATTTTACCCGTCGGCCGTCCCGCATTGAGCTAGTTTCAGTGCGACGCGCTCTTGTAGCGTCCGCTCGTGTCGAATTTGACCCACGGCTGCGGGGTTGTGTAGTTGTCGAAAATGACTTCGATTTCGACGGGACCGCATTCGCGCGACCGGTCGACAATGTATCGCGCGTGCGGCTCGTCCTCGTCGTCGAGGTGGTCGACGAGAACGGCAACGTGCGCCAAGTCCGGAAGGTTGCCCCAATCCACGTCCCCTTCCACGAAACCCTTTTCGCACAGCCAGATACCGTCATAGCGCGCGCCCGGTGTCAGGGCGAATGTCGGATCGAACCGATACGTGGATCGCTCGGCGAGCGTGATGTCGATGCGGTCCCTTTCGACTCGCACGGCCCCGAGGCGCTTGTCCGGAGCCACTGCGCGCAGCGCCACGAACGCGCGCGCGACGTCATGGCGCAAGTCGTCGCTCTGGCGGGGCGCGGCCTTGGCCGGCGCAGGCTGCGGGGCGCGAACGATGACGACGCCCATGCCGCTCGCGAGGTCGAACGCGAACGTACCGAGCCCTGTGCCGCTCAAGCTCGCGGTCAGGAAACGCGCAATCAGCATCGCGGCATCCGGATCGAAGCCCACGCTGAGATCGCCCAGAAAATCCGTGGCCTTGCCGGGCTTGCGGCGATACGTGTGGATGGCTTCGCGCACGACCGCTTCCTGGACCTGCGACACGTGGAAGGCATGGGCGGCGGCGACATCGACCGACGCCCAGGGACGCAACTGGCGATTGGTGTTCGGAATCCACTTGCCTTCCTGCCAGATCACGTGCTCGGCCGGTTTGCCGGACGCCGTGACCACGAGCGCCTCGCCTTCGACTTCGGACGCCTTGAACATGAGCACCGTCGGATCACCACCGAAGCGCGCGGCCAGCGCGGCCTTGAAACGCGTGAGGTAGGCAAGGAAGCGCTCGTCCGTGCGCTGCGCCTCGCGCGCCTGGACTTCGACGACGCTTTTAGGCGTGCCTTGCGCCGCGACGGGTGCCTGAATGCCGCCGGCGCACAGCAGTAGGGCCAGCGCAATGCAGGTGCGCGTGGCGGGATCCAGGCGAGACATGCGCGCGAGCCTACGCTCCCCGCCGTGTGTGCTCAAGCGGAAGCGAAGTGTCGGGGAGCGTCGCAAATGCGGAAGCGTCGAAGGGACGGCCCTCCAGCTCCGCAGTCACGATTTCGAGGCGGCCCCTGCCGCCGCAATCGGCGAAGAGATGGCCGTTGTCGATCCACAGACGAGGGATGCGCGAGGACATCGACTCGTCGACGACGCGCGTGCGCAAGATGCGCAACGCCCGATCGCCCAATGATGTGAAGGCGCCGGGGAAGGGCGGGGCGACGGCGCGCACCAGGTTGTGAATCTGCCGCGACGTTCGCGACCAGTCGATGCGCCCGTCCTCGGGCCGGCGCCCGCCGAAATACGATCCTTGGGAAAGGTCTTGCGGAGTGCGCGGCGCGCTTCCCGCAAGAAGGGCGGGCAACACGCGGTCAAGCGTTGCCGCCGCGGCCGCCGTCACCTTGTCGAATACTTCGCGCGCCGTCTCGTCGGGCAGGATCGTCACTGCCGTCTGCGCCACGATGTCGCCGGCGTCGGGCTTCTCGGCCATGTAATGAAGTGTGGCGCCGGTTTCGGCCTCGCCCTGCAGCACGGCCCAGTTCACCGGCGCGCGGCCTCGATACTTCGGCAACAGCGATCCATGCATGTTGAGTGCGCCGCGCGAGGGTATCTCCAGCAGCGGTGGGGCGAGCATCCGCCGGAAATAAAAGCTGAACAGGAAATCGGGATGCAAGGCGCGGATTCGCGCGACGACGTCCGGGGCATTGGGGTCGGCCGGCGCGATGAACGCGAGACCGTGCGCGGCCGCGACGTCGGCAACCCGGTCGAACCACGGGCGCTCGGCGGGATCGTCTTCATGCGTGACGACCAGCGGCACCTCGACACCGTGCCGCAGCAGCACCTCGAGGCAGCGCGCGCCGACGTTGTGATAGGCGAAGACGACCGCGCGCGACATCAAATCTTAAGGTCTGAACCACTGAGTACACAGAGGGCACAGAGAAAGCTAATACCCATCGTTTTACCTCTGTGCGCTCTGTGCTCTCTGTGGTTCAAGGTCTTCAAGGGCTTGCTCTTTCGCGCCTTCCAATATCTCGCGGATCGTGTAGCGCGGCCGCGCCCGTACCTGCTGGTAGATGCGCCCAACGTACTCGCCGATGACGCCGAGGCCGAAGAGCATCATCCCGATGAGGAAGAAGGCGAGGATGTCGCGATCCCACAGTACCCGCAACGTCGCGAGCCCCTGCCAGTCGGAGACGACGAGCCGGTAAACGATGACGACAACGTAGGCGGCGAGGGACAGCGCCGATACCAACATGCCGAACATCGAAAAAAGTTGCAGCGGTACGAGCGAAAAGCCGGTGGTGAGGTCGAAATTGAGGCGGATCAGCTTGTAAAGGGAATATTTCGACTCTCCTGCGACGCGCTCCTCGTGCGCGACATCGACCTCGGTCGGGTTGCTTGCGAAAGTGAATGCCAGCGCAGGAATATAGGTGCTGACCTCGCCGCTGGCCGCGACCGCCTCCGCGATGTCCCGGCTGTAAGCGCGCAGCATGCAGCCTTGGTCGGTCATGCGGATACGCGTGATCCTCTCCCGCAAACGGTTCATTGCGCGTGACGCCGCGCGCCGCCACCACGCGTCTTCGCGCGAGCGCCGAACGCCGCCGACATAGTCATGGCCGGCGTCCATCGCGGCCAAGAGTCGCGGAATCTCCTCGGGAGGATTCTGCAGGTCCGCGTCGAGCGTCACCACGCGCTCGCCTCGCACGCGCTCGAAGCCGGCGATGATGGCCAGATGCTGGCCGTAGTTGGCGTTGAACAGCACGACGCGCGTCACATCCGGCCGGGCCAGGAACTGTTCGCGGAGCATGGCCGCCGAGCGGTCGCGGCTGCCGTCGTTGATGAACACGATCTCGTAGGGAACGCGCAGCGCGTCGAGCGCCGGGTACAGCCGGGCGAAGAGCGCGGGAAGCCCGGCCTCCTCGTTGAAGACCGGGATGACGACGGAGAGCTTCAGCGCGGCCATCGGAACGTCAGTTCAACGGGTATGCGCGGCCAGCACTTCCGCGCAGGCGGCGCAGACGCGGTCGACATCGGCGGCGGTCAACGCGGGATGGAGCGGCAACGTCACGGTCGTATCGGCGATGCGTTCGGTATGGGGAAGGTTGCCGCGATGATAGCCGAAGCGGCGATAGAGCGTGGTCAGGTGCGCGGCTTCGTACGACACCCCGGTGCCGATGCCCCGCTGCTCGAGCGCCTCGCGAAACTCGCGCCGCGACAGCGTCATTTGCGCCAGCGGCAGCAGCGGCGCGAACATGTTCCAGCTATGTCCGTCCTCGTCGTTGGTGTACCCCGGGTGCGGCAATTCGCAGGCCGGCTGGGTGCGGAAGCGCTCGAAGTAGCGGCCGGCCAGCGCACGACGTTTTTCGTTGAAGGCAGACAGTTGTGCGAGCTGTGCGAGGCCGACCGCCGCGTTGACGTCGGGCAGGTTGAACTTGCCGCCGGCCGTCGCCACGTCGCGCGTGCGGTCGGGCAGGTACGCAATGCCGTGGAAGCGCAGGCGCTCGATTTCGCGCACCTCGTGCTCGTCATTCATGACCAGCGCGCCGCCCTCGATCGACGTGATGTTCTTGTTCGGATGAAAGCTGAAAACGCAGATATCGCCGAAGCTGCCGATGCGCTTGCCTCGCCACGACGAGCCGATGGCGAGCGCTGCGTCCTCGATGACGCGCAGCTTGTGCTTCTTCGCGAGTTCGTAGAGTCCGTCCATGTCGCACGGCAAGCCCGCGAAGTGCGTGGGCAGGATCGCCTTCGTGCGTGGACCGATGCGCGCGGCGACTGCGGCGAGGTCGACGTTGCGTGTGACGGCTTCGACGTCGACGAATACCGGCGTGGCGCCGACCTTGACGACCATGTTCGGCGCCGCGAAGAAGGTCATTGCCGGCGTAATCACTTCGTCGCCGGGGCCGATGCCGCAAACGTTCAGCGCCAACTCCAGCGCGGCAGTGGCCGACGATACACAGCGCACCGGGCGTCCGCCGACGTATTCGGACAGAGCGGCTTCGAAGGCCTTCAGTTTGGGGCCGCTCGTAATCCAGCCCGAGCGCAGCACGTCGGCGACGCTGGCGATCGTCGCCTCGTCGAGCGCCGGACGCGCGAAAGAGAGATAGGGAAGCGCGCTCACGCCTTTAGTCCGTCACGTCCGGGCGACGAGCCACACGCCGAGGACGATGAAGCCGATGCCCATCCAGCGCACGACGGTCACCGTCTCGCCGAAGAGGTAATACGCGGCGATCGCGTTGATCACATAACCGAGCGACAACATCGGGTAGGCGACGGACACGGGCACGCGCGACAAGCCCATGATCCACACCAGCAGGCTCACCATGTAGCAGACGACGCCGGCGACGAAGTGTCCCTGCGTGCCCATCTTCCAAAGCATGTCCCACCAGTTTTCGCGGGTGAGCGTGATGACGCCGAGCGCGTTGGTGCCGGCTTTCAGCAGCAACTGCGCACCGGCATTGAGGACGACGCCGGTCAGAAGAAACGCGAGGGCGGAAGCGGTCATGGTCGTGGGCTCATCTTCTCGCGACGAAGACGCGGCGCGGGTCGCGCGCGACAACGCGCATCGGAACCGACTGCGCCGCCAGCGCGGCATAGTCATCCGGCCGAAGCAGAGCATAGCCCTGCGGCAGGCCTTCCCAGACCGGAATCCAGGCGGCCTCGGTGGCGATCGCGCGGTCGGGTTCGGCGTCGAGGCCCAGCGCCATTTCGTCGCGGTAGGCCACCAGCGTTGTCGTCCGGCCGAGGTAGAAAGGCAGCGTCTGGTCGTACGTGCGGACCTGGTACACCGGCGCGCGGGGATCGAGGGGCCCCGCGTTCGCCGCCTCCGCCGCGCGAACGAGATCGTATGCCGAACGCGTCACGCGAAAGGCGTCGTAGCCCGTCATGCCGATTTGCAATCCGATCAGCGTACCGAGCGACAGCGAGACAATGCCCAGCGTTTTCGAAGCCGGCGTACCGTGCCGCAGGAGCAGGAAGGCCGCGATCGCGCCCGCCGCCATGATTCCGATGGCGGTCGTGAGCCAGGGGGCGAACGCGCGGAAGACGTCGGCGGGCGTACCGGATTCGGAGAAATCAGGGATGAATCGATCGAGCGCCACAGTGACGCCGACGAAGACCAGCGCCAGCACGATGGCCAGTGGCGCGACCAGCCACGCCAGAGTTCGCGGCGCGAGCTGCGTCAACTGCCAGCCGAGGACCAGCGCCAATGCGGGAAACATCGGCAGGATGTACGACGGAAGTTTGGAGCCGGAAAGGCTGAAGAACACGAACACGAACGCGGCCCAGACCAAGCAGAACTTCGGCCACGAAAAGCCGTTCGCGGCGATGGCGGCATCGCGCCAGCTTCGCCGCAGCGTCCATATCCAGACGAAAAGCCACGGCAGGATGCCGGCGCAGAACAGCGGAACGAAGTAGTACCAGCTTCCTTCGCGGCGATGCTCGGTCGTCAGGAAGCGCTCGAAGTGCTCATGAATGAAAAAGAACTGCGCGAATCCGGGGTTGTCGCGCGATACCAGCACGAACCAGGGCGCGGTGAGCAAAAGATAAATCGCGAGGCCCGGCACAACGTGGAGGCGCTTCCATGGCCCGAAATCGCGCGTCGCCAGTGAATACAGCACGAGCGTCGCGCCGGGAATCACCAGTCCGACGAGGCCCTTGGTGAGTGTGGCGCCTGCAGCTGCCGCGCAGGCCACGAGCATCCAGTTGCGTTGGGCCGCGACTGTGATTCCATCGCGTTGGGCGAGCAGAAATGCGCATAGCGTCGCGGCAAGGCAGCAGCTCAGCACGCTGTCAAGAGTGAGCAACGATGAGAGCGCCGATTGCCAGACGATCGCAGCCAGCACCAGCGCGGAGTAAGCGCCCGTCGCAGGCCCGTCGAGCCACGCGGCGGTCATGCCGACGATCATCACGGCGAGAACCCCGGCCAGCGCCGGCGCCAGCCGGGCAGACCACTCGTGCGCGCCGAAAGCGCTGAACGCCGCGGCGGTCGCCCAGTATTGCAACGGAGGCTTCTCGAAATATTTGAGCCCGTTCAGCCGGGGCGTGACCCAATCGCCGGAGACCGCCATCTCGCGCGCGATTTCCGCGTAGCGCCCCTCGTCGGGGTGCTGCAGCTTGCGCACGGCGATTCCCGAAAACCAGGCGACAAGCAGCGCAGCGGCAACGAGCCACCAAAAGGAGCGGGGTAAGGACGCAAGCATTGTTGGAGGACGGTGTGAGCTTGGAGAAGCGAGGCCGAAGCGAGATCGATCATCGAGGTCCCTCACGGCGGAAGCATTCTACCTTGGGGTCCGGCCTCCCCCTGCGTCTGCCGCGAGTTGGCAGTTGCCCGTTCCTTAGTAAGATGTCGGGTCTCATCCCTGGATTACCCCTCGCATGCCCGCTCCATTGCAGCTCTACGACAATTACACACGCTCGTTGCGCACATTCGAGCCGCTCGTCGCCGGCCACGTGGGTTTTTACGCCTGTGGCCCGACGGTCTACGACTACCAGCACATCGGCAACCACCGTTACTACATGTTCGTCGATCTGCTGAAGCGCGTGCTGCAATGGAACGGCTATGCGGTCCGCCACGTGATGAACATCACCGACGTCGGCCATCTGACGTCCGACGCCGACACCGGCGAGGACAAGATGGAGAAGGGCGCGCGCCGTACCGGCAAGACGGCGTGGGAAATCGCGCGGCTGTACACCGACGCGTTCCTGGACGACCTCCATCTGCTCAACATCGAGGACCCGACGATCCTGTGCCGCGCCACCGACCACATCCGCGAGCAGATCGAATTCATCGCCGACATCGAGAAGAACGGCTTCGCGTACGTCACGGCGGACGGCGTGTACTTCGACACGTCGAAGCAGCAGGACTACGGGTACCTGGCGCGCCTGAACCTCGAGGGTCAGGAGGCCGGCAAGCGCATTGATGTCGGCGACAAGCGCCATCCGACCGACTTTGCGCTGTGGAAATTCACCGCGCCCGGCGAGACGCGCCAGATGGAGTGGGACAGCCCGTGGGGCCGCGGATACCCGGGCTGGCATATCGAGTGCTCGGCGATGGCGCAGAAATACCTGGGCGACTTCTTCGACATCCACTGCGGCGGGGAGGATCACATCCCGGTCCACCACACCAATGAGATCGCGCAGACCGAGGCGCGTGTCGGCACGCGGCTGGCCAATTTCTGGATGCATTGCTATTTCCTGCTGAGCAACGACGCCAAGATGGCCAAGTCTTCCGGCGAATTCCTGCGCCTGACGGTGCTGCAGGAGCGCGGCTACGATCCGCTTGCCTACCGATACGTTTGCCTCACCGCGCATTACAGGACGCAGATGAGCTTTTCGTGGGAGGCGCTGGACGCGGCCGCGACTGCGCTCGACCGAATGCGCCGGGCAATCCATGCGCTGCCGATCGAGCCCGCGAAGCCGGACGCGGTGTACGTTGCGCGCTTCACCGACCAGATCAACGACGATCTCAACGTTCCCCGCGCGCTTGCGGTGGCGTGGGAAGTCGTGCGCGGCGACCTGCCGCCGGCGATCCGGCGCGCCACGCTCGTCAAGTTCGACGAAGTGCTGGGTTTGCGCCTCGCCTCGTGGCAGCCGACCGAGGAAGTTGTGCCCGCCGACGTGCAGGCGCTGGCCGATGCGCGTGCCGCCGCGCGCAAGAGCAAGGCGTGGGCCGAGGCGGACCGGTTGCGTGGTGCGCTGGCGGCGGCCGGCTGGGAAATGGAAGACTTGGCCGGCGGCTTCAAATTGAAGCGACTAAAAACCGGACCGGGAGCAGATCGATGAAGCTCGCGACGCTGGCCGACCGCACGCGCGATGGCCGGCTCGTCGTCGTTTCGCGCGATCTGTCCCGATGTGTGGCGGTGCCCGAGATTGCGCGCACGTTGCAGGCCGCGCTCGATGCATGGCCTTCCGCCCAACCCGGATTGGCCGCGATCTCGACCGAATTGAACGCGAGCCGCATGCCCGACGCCGAACTTTTCGATGCGAAGCTTGCGATGGCGCCGCTGCCGCGCGCGTACCAATGGGCCGACGGCTCGGCCTACGTGAACCACGTCGAACTCGTGCGCCGCGCGCGGGGCGCAACCTTGCCTCCGGAATTCTGGACCGATCCGCTGATGTACCAGGGCGTGTCCGACCACATGCTCGGCGCGCGCGAGGACATCGTGCTTGCCGATGAAGCGTGGGGCATCGATTTCGAGGCCGAGGTCGCGGTGATCACCGGTGACGTGGCGATGGGGACGGCGGCGGCCGATGCCGGAAGGCACATCCGCCTGCTGATGCTCGCGAACGACGTCAGCCTGCGCAATCTCATCCCGCAGGAATTGGCCAAGGGATTCGGCTTCCTGCAGTCGAAGCCCGCGTCGTCGTTCTCGCCGGTAGCGGTGACGCCCGATGAGCTGGGAGACGCGTGGCACGACGGCAAAGTGCATCGCCCGATCGTCTCGCATCTCAACGGTGCGCTCTTCGGCCAGCCGGATGCCGGCATCGACATGACGTTCAACTTCGCGACGCTGATTGCGCATGCCGCCAGGACGCGCACATTGACAGCGGGAAGCATCGTCGGATCGGGGACGGTCTCCAATATGGAAAATGGCGGGCCCGGACGCCCAGCCGCGGCGGGCGGGCGCGGCTATTCATGCATTGCCGAGCAGCGGATGGTCGAGACGATCCTCACGGGCAAGGCTTCCACACCCTTCATGAAGTTCGGTGACCGCATTCGCATCGAGATGCTCGACGCGGACGGCCGCACGATCTTCGGCGCCATCGATCAGACGGTCCGCAAGGCCTCCTGAACACGCGCTGATTCCGCAGGCCAAGGCTGTAATGCTGCCTTAACCGAGCGCTTCGTCGCGCTCCTCCGCGCCATCGCGCCCGTTTTGCCCGCTTCGTCGCTTGACGGTTGAGGGTGGCTTGCGCGCCGCCTACGATCCACCCTGACAACAGCGGCGCCTTCGCGAAATCTGATGAATCCAAACCCTGGAATCGCCGCATCAAAGGGTCATGAAGGCGCCACACCGGCCAAGAATCAGCCGGCATTCCAAGGTTAAGAACGGCCCCGCACGTTGCGGGAAGATGACAGAGCAAAGGAAGCGAGGACACGATGAACACGATGAATCGCGACTACAACCCCGGCCGATCGCCATTGCTCGGGATCGCCGCAGTGGTTGCCACTGCCGTGACACTGGGGCTCGCGGTGCTGCTGCCGGCGAATCTCGCGCCGCAGGAACCCACACTGGCGGCGACTGCGCAAGCGCAGCGCGCCGACGCGCAATCACCCGTTCGGGTCGTGACACTGCCCGCCATCGAAGTGGTCGCGACGCGACCGGCGAAGACGGCCCGCAATCAGCCGGTCCTGCCGGCGGCGTACAAGCACGAAGGCTGAACACCAAAGCGAACAGAAAGGGGCCGGGCGTCGCGCAACGCCCGGCCATTATTTTTCGGTTCCGACGTCGCGGCCTGGGAGCCTGTCGGACTTGGTTTCGCGTATGCGACGGAAGGCGATTTGGGCGCAGTTCAAGGCGCGAGCCCGAAAGCATATCGACAATATGGTGAGGGCGAGCAACGCAGAAATGCGCCCAAAGCGCCCCCGTCCCTTCGGGTTGCTGCCAAAAAGCGCGTCTGCTTTGTTGCTCGGCTTGCGAATATTCGCGATATTCGCCGCACCTCGCGCCGCGCATCCATCGCTTTTTGGCCTGGCAACGCATACGTGAAACCAAGTCCGACAGACTCCTAGGTCAGCTCCTTGGTGCGGAATCGCCATGTCGCAAGCAATAGCATAATTGCCACGAAATCGGCGGCGTAAAGCGTCAGGTAGCCGACGTCGCTCGCGCGCAGCAGGTTCCCGGTCAGCACTTCGCTCCACAAATCGAAATCGCCGTAACTAGGGAGAATGTAGAAAAGAGGGTTGTAGCGCGAATAGAAGCCATTGCCCGCAAAGAATGCGATGACGGCGGCGACAATCGGCGGGCAGAAGAGTGAAAGCAGCATGGCCACCGAACCCAGCATCAGCTGCCGGCAGAACATGAGCCAAGGGGCAAATTGCATGGCCGGGCTCAATTCGAATTCTTCTGAATAGGCGAACGCGAGCATAGCCGCGCTCGCGAGCAGCGCATAGCCCGCCATCACGACGACGCCTCCCAGATACTTGCCCAGGAGGAATTGGGTGCGGGAAACGGGCTTGGAAAGTGTCAGCCGAATCGTCCCTTTGCGGATTTCCGACGTAACCGCAGTGCTAAAGATGAACAGGGCGACGAGACTTCCTCCAAAGGAAGCCACGACGTAGAAGAAGGTCTGGAAATAGGACGAGGCCATTTCCATCTGTTCACGCATCTCGCGCTTGTCGGATGCACTCAACTTGCCGGCGCCGCCGCCCTTCGAATCGCTGCCATATCGATCGATGAAACCCTCGTCCATGTTCATCCTGGCCGTCGAGAACATCGTGGAAAAGGCCACGGTCAGTGCCAACGACGCCAGCATGAGTCCCAGCAGAAGGCGACGATGCAGCAACGAGCGGATGCTGTCAGCGGCGATGAGGAAGGTCGTTCTCATGACGCCGCAGGCTCGTCGATGGCGGAAAGAAAGATTTCTTCCAGCGATTGCTTCTCGACTTCCATCTCGACGATTTCGACGCCGTGTTGCCGCAACGTCTCGGAAACGGCCCCTTGTAATGGTTCGTCCTTGCAACGGATCGTTGCTGCATCGTGCGCCAACGTCAACTCCGCTCCGATCGCGGCCAGGGCCTCGATGACCGGCGCCGGAAGGCTCCTCACGCGGAAGAGCGTTACCTTGCCGGCGGATAGCTCCTGCAGTGTCCCCATGCGCTTCAGTTCGCCTTTTTGCAGGATCACCACGCGATCACACACGGATTCCACTTCCGACAGGATATGGGAGCTTATGAAGATGGTCTTTCCACGCCGCTTCAACTCGACCAGGATATCGCGGAATTCCTTGCGTCCGACCGGATCGAGGCTGGCGGTGGGCTCATCGAGGATCAGGAGATCGGGGTCCCCCAGCATGGCCTGGGCCAAGCCAAGTCGTTGCGCCATCCCCTTCGAGTATTTGGCAACCGATTTGTCGGCAGCGTCTTCCAATTTCACGAGGTTGAGCAATTCGGTGACCTGCGCCGAACAGGACTCGCGCGGGATTCCAACCAGACCCGCGTAGAAATTGAGCAGCTTTCTGCCGCGGTAATAGTCGTGCAGATTGACCGATTCCGGCATATAGCCCAAGCGCCCATGGACGGCGGTTTCAGTCACCGGACGGCCAAACAGGGATGCCGACCCGCCGGTGGGGCGGGCGAAATTGAGCAACAGATGAATCGTCGTGGTCTTGCCGGCGCCATTCGGTCCCAGAAAGCCGAAGATTTCCCCTTCCTGGACGTCGAGCGTCAACTTGTTCAGGGCGACCGTTTCGCGCGAACTGCGAAATCCGCCCGTGTAGGTCTTGCAGAGGTCCTGCGCGAGTATGGCGGCCACCGCTAAGGCTCCAGGACCAGCTTTTCCAGCAGTCTTCGCAGGTCAGCGTTTTCTTTCGCGTATCCTGCCTGAATTCGGCGAATCATCCCCCGCTTGTCGACGACGACGAGGACCGGAATGGCCCGCACACCATAGGCGTGGGCGACGTCGGCACGCCGGTCCAAAACCGTGCGAAACGTGTACTTCTTGAGATTGAGAAAGTTGCGAACGCGATCGGCCGATTCGGCCTGATTCACGCCGACGATCTCCAGGCCCCGACCCTCGAGGTCCCGGTGCAACGTCTGAAGGGCCGGCATGGCCATTCTGCAGGGGCCACACCAGGTAGCCCAAAAATCGAGCACGACGACCTTCTGCCCGCGAAGGGAGGCGAGGGTCCAAGGCTGATTCGCGAGATCGTCGAGCGAAAAATCGGGCGCAGCCTCGCCCACCTTCAGATTGCCCATCTTCGTGACGACGCCACTGTCTTCGCTCTCGTGAATGCGGACCTTGACCTCATAGTGAATCGCAACACTTGCCGCGGCAAAGAGCAGCCCGGCCATCACCCATCGAGGTTTGGGCAGGCTCACGACGCAGCCGCTTTCTGCCCGACGTTCACCGAAAATACATCGACGGATATCGACTTGCCCTTGAACTGGACGGGGCCCAGCGCCTCGACTTGCAAGCGTTCGCCGAGCGCGGCTCGCGTGGCGCCGTCGACCAGGATGGCGCGTTGCGCGACCTTGGTGTGTGATTCCAGCCGCTCGGCGAGATTGACGACGTTGCCGATGCAGGTATAGGTCGCGCGCTTGCTGGTGCCCGCATAGCCCGCGACCATCTCGCCGGTGGCGATGCCGATGCCGATGCGGATCCGCGGCTTGGCGAGCGCGTCGCGTTCGAGATTGAAGAGCTCGACCAGCTCGATCATTTCCAGCGCCGCACGCACGGCGCTCTCTCCATGGTCCGGCAGCGTGATCGGCGCGCCGAAGACCGCCATCAACCCGTCGCCCGCCATCATCGTGACGATGCCGCCGTGGCCGCTGATCGCGTCGAACATCAGTGTGTAGTAGGTGTTGAGGAGGTCGATCGTCTCTTCGGGCGGCTGCGATTCGGCGAGTGACGTGGAGTCGCGTATGTCGGAAAACATCACCGACCCGATGACGCGCTTTCCACCCAGCGAGAAGCCGGACTGCTGCAGGTCCTGCGCGACCTCGGGCGTCGCGAAGCGGCGCACCATCTCCTTCATTTGATCGCGCAAACGCTTCTTCTCGAGGCTGGTATCGATGCGCGCCTTCAGCAAGACCGGATTGACCGGCTTGTGCAGGTAGTCCTCCGCGCCCAGCTCGATGCAGCGCACGATGCTATCGACGCTCTCCAGCGAGGACGTCACGATCACCGGAAGGTCGCGCAACTGAAGGTCGTTGGAGAGCTGCTGCAACACCTCGAAGCCATCCATCTCCGGCATTTCCATGTCGAGCAGCATGAGGTCGAAGACTTCGCGCCGCAGCATTTCCAGCGCCACGCGGCCGTTTTCGGCCGATGCGACGCGGTGGCCCTGCATTTCCAGGCTGCGCGTCAGCAGCAGCCGGTTGACCTTGTTGTCGTCGGCCACGAGGAGGTGAGCGGACCCGTTGCGTTTTTCATGCATCGCGAAGCTCTTTCAGCGCTGCGGCAACGAGCGAATACTCACGCGCGAGAGCGTCCAGTGGCGCGCCGTCCGCCTCGGCCCGTGCGAGTCCGTTCAGTTCCAGGTCGCGGGCCATTGCGCCCAGCATGTGCGCGCCGAACGTGTTGCTGTTGGATTTCAGCGAATGCGCGGCGCGCCGGAACCGGTCGGCGTCGCGGGCAGCCAGCGAGCCGCGCAGATCGTCGATCATCCGCGGCGCGTCGGCTAAAAAAGTATCCACCAGCTCACTCACGAATTCCTCGCCCACCGTTTGCTCCAGTGCTTCGTATGTGGCGAGGTCGATCGTCGGTTCGGCCATGTCATCGATCCTTCCGTGCGGGCACCTGGTTCAGCGCCTCGACGAGCCGATCCACGCGGATCGGCTTCGTCAGGTAATCGTCCATCCCGGCCTCGATGCACATTTCGCGATCGCCCTGCATCGCGTTGGCCGTCATCGCCACGATGCGCGGCCGCTCGCCTGGTTGCCATCGCGAATTGATCTGGCGCGCCGCTTCGAGACCGTCCATCTCGGGCATCTGCACGTCCATCAATACCACGTCGTACGTCTGCCGCTGCACGGACTCGACGGCCTCGATGCCATTCGATGCGAGATCTGCCCGGTAGCCCATCTGCTGCAAGAGACGCAGCGCGAGCTTCTGGTTGACGACGTTGTCTTCGGCGAGAAGGACGCGCAGCGGATGCCGCGAAGCCATGCCGGGATCGAGCTGCGGCTTGCCCGGTGCGGCGACAGCCTTGGGCGCCGTATCGTGCACCAGCAGGCCCACGAGCGTGTCGAAGAGATGCGACTGGCGGATCGGCTTGGCCAGGAACGCGTTGAAGAGCGTCTCATCTTCTCCGACCTCGCGCCGTCCCAGCGAACTGAACAACACGAGCGGCAGTGCGGCGTGGCGCTCGCGGATGCGCCGCGCGAGCGCGACGCCGTCCATCTCCGGCATGTGCATGTCGAGGATCGCGAGATCGAACGCCTCGCCCTGTTCCAGCCAGCGCAGCGCCTCGAGCGGAGACTCGGTGTCGCGCGGGACCATTCCCCACTTCGCCGTCTGCAGGCTCAGCACGCGCCGATTGGTCGCATTGTCGTCGACGATCAGCACACGTTTGCCCGAAAGCTCGGGTTGCACGCCCAGGTAGCTGCGTTGCCGGGCCGGAGGCAGGTCGGCGACCGGCGCCTCGATCTTGAAGAGGAACGTCGACCCCTTGCCCGGGCCGTCGCTCTCAACCCACATGCGGCCGCCCATCATTTCGGACAGGCGTCTGCTGATCGCGAGGCCCAATCCTGTGCCGCCATATTTGCGCGTGGTCGACGAGTCGGCCTGCGAGAACGACTGGAACAACCGGCCGATTTCTTCGCTCGACAGGCCGATGCCGGTGTCGCGGACGGCGAACGTCATCGCCACCCGGCCAGCCGCAGCCGGCAGCGACGTCACGGTAAGTACAACCTCGCCGCCCTCCGTGAACTTCACCGCGTTGGAGAGGAGGTTCAGCATGATCTGGCGCAACCGGGTCACGTCGCCCACGATGGCGGCCGGGACGTCGCCTTCGAACACGTACGCGGTATCGAGATGCTTTTCCGTTGCGCGAGCGCTGACCAGGTCGAGCGCCGACTCCACGCATTCGCGCAGGTCGAAAGGATGCGCCTCGATGTCCATGCGGCCGGCCTCGATCTTCGAGAAATCGAGGATGTCGTTGATGATGGTGAGGAGCGCATCACCGGAATCGCGGATCGTGGCCACGTAATCGTGTTGCTCGACGTCGAGCTTGGTGTCCAGCAGGAGTCCGCTCATCCCGATTACCGCGTTCATCGGCGTGCGGATCTCATGGCTCATCGTAGCGAGGAACGAGCTCTTCGCCTCGTTGGCCGCCTCGGCCGCGGCGCGCGCCCGCTTGGTCTCGTTGAACAGGCGCACATTCTCGATCGCGATCACAGCCTGGCGGGCGAACGTCTGCAGCAGATCGACCTCCTTGTCAGCGAACTTTCCGACCTTCGCGCGCGAGACCGTGATCGCGCCAAGAATCTGGTCGTCGCGTCGCATCGGAACGGTAAGAACGCTCCGGTAGCCCGCCAACCTGGCGATCGATTTGATGTTGGACTCGTATTGCTGGTCATCCTCGGCAAGCACATCGGCAATGTTCACGACCGTGCCATCGCGCACGGCGCGCGAGGCCGCCGATCCGTCGCCCGGGCGCCTCGGAAACGCCTGCTTGGACGCCTCGATGCCTTGCATGTTGACGCCGTAGAAGCTCGCTACGTGGATCAGTTCGCCGTCGAACGGAAGGACCCAGCCGTAGTCTGCACCGGTGAGCCGCGCCGCACGCTCGGCGATCACGTCGAACACCGGCTGCACGTCCGTTTGCGATTCGCTGATCACCTTCAGCACTTCGGCCGTGGCCGTCTGCCGCTCGAGCGCCTCCTTCGTCTCGTTGAAGAGGCGGGCGTTCTCGATCGCGATGACCGCCTGGTCGGCGAACGTCTGCGCGAGCGAAACTTCCTGGTCGTCGAACCGGCCGGCGGCGGCACGCAAGATGGCGATGCAACCTATTGCCCCGCCTTCGCGGCGCAGCGGCACGAACAGGCCGGACTTGTAGCCCAGCGCGATGGCCAGGTCGCGCATGCGGGGCATCGTTTTCGCGCCTTCTTCGGTATCGGCCACGTTGACAACGCGCGATTCGAGAATGCAGGTTCCCGCGCCGCTTCCGCGATCCAGCGGCCATGGCTTCATGAACGTAGCGCCGAGTTGCTCGCCCGTGCCGCTGGCAAAGGCCACGGATTCGATCATGTCCCCCATGGGCATCGCGAGCGTGACGGCCTTGCCGGAAAAAAGGTGCTGGCAGCTATGCACGATGGCGTCGAACACCGGCTGGGTGTCGGTGACCGAGCCGCTGATCACGCGCAGGATCTCAGCCGTCGCTGTCTGCTGCTCGAGCGCTTCGTGGGTCTCGTTGAACAGCCGCGAGTTCTGAATGGCGATCACCGCCTGGTCGCCGAAGGTCTTGAGCAGCGCAAGTTCCTTGTCCGAGAACGGCTTGGGGGGATGGCGCATGACGCAGATCGAACCCACGCCGACGCCTTCCCACAGCATCGGCGCCCACGCCAGCGAGGCGTGGCCGCTCAATTCGACGACTTCACGGACCGCGGGCGGCGCATCGGGCATCGCCGAGGTATCGGGAATGTGGACGGTGCGCCGCTCGCGGATGACGCGTCCCGTGATCGTCTGTTCGAGCGGTTTCGGGAACGTGCGTGCGACGGCTTCGAGCGCAGGCCCGCGCCACGCGGCCGTGTGGACCTGGCCATCGTCCTTGACGAGAAAGATCCCTAACTCCTCCGTAGCAAACAGATGCTGGCCGCTCTCGAGGATCTTTTCGAACACCGGCCCCGTGTCGGCGACCGAGCTGCTGATCACCTGCAGCACCTCGGCGGTGGCGGTCTGCTGCTCGAGCGCTTCCCGGGTCTCGTTGAAGAGGCGCACATTTTCGATCGCGATCACCGCCTGGCTGGCGAACGTCCGCAGCAGGGCCACCTCCTTCTCGGAAAACAGGCCCGGGGCCGCGCGGTTGACCGCGATCGCGCCGACGACCTGCTGGTCGCGCAACATCGGAACGCAGAGTCCGCTGCGAAAGCCCGCGAGGCCGACAGTTTGCTTCTGTACGGGCGCATAGTCCGCGTCGGACTCGGCCAGCAAGTCCGCAACGTTCACCACGCCTTGGGTGCGGATGGCTCGCGCGGAGATCGACGTGCTGTCCAGCCGCACTGGATAGAGGTCCGCCAAGGCTTGCCTTCCGCTTGGGTTGATGCCGAACAGGCTCGCAATGTGAACCAGTTCGCCGTCGAAGCGGAATACCAGGCCATAGTTCGCGCCGGTGAGCGTCGCCGCGCGCTCGGCGATGATGTCGAACACCGGCTGCACATCCGTCGGCGATTCGCTGATGACCCTCAGCACTTCGGTTGTCGCGGTCTGCCGCTCGAGCGCCCCCTTCGTCTCGTTGAACAGCCGCGCGTTCTGCACCGCAATCACCGCCTGGTCCGCGAATGTCTTCAGCAGCGCCGCCTCGGTGTCAGTGAACGGGCGCATGTTGTGCCGGGCGACCTCGATGGCGCCGCTCGCGCCCGCTTCCAGGACAATGGGCGCCATCGCCAGCGAGTAGTTGGTGCCCAGCCGCAGGGCCGTGCGGCGCAGGCCGGGGGGCGCGCCCTCGTCGGCCAGTGCGTCGGCGAAGCGCACGACCTGCCGGGTTCGGATCGCAACCTCGGCAATCGAGCCATCGAGGGGTATTGGAAATGCCTTGGCGCGCTCTGCAAAATCCGAACCGCGCGCCGCGATCAAGTGCACCTGGGCGTCGTCGCCGACCATGTAAGCACTGATGCGGTCGGCGTCGAACAGGCGCTCGCAGCTTCCCAGGATGTGGTCGAACACTGGCTGCGTATCGGACACCGAGCGGCTGATGACTTGCAGCACCTCGGCGGTGGCCGTCTGCCGCTCGAGCGCCTCCCTCGTTTCGTTGAACAGCCGGACGTTTTCGATGGCGATGACGGCTTGGCTGGCGAACGTGCGCAGCAGGTCGACCTCCTTGTCGGCGAATTTCCCGGGCTTGCTCCGGTACATCGCAATGGCGCCGACGACCTGCCTGTCACGGAACATTGGTACTGCAAGCCCACCGCGCAAACCGGCCTTCCGGGCCACCTCCTTCATTCCCGGTGGCGAAGGGGAGTTTTGCGCACGCTGCTGCAGGTCCGGTACGTTGACGACCAATCCGGTCCGGATCGACTCGGCCGAGATGAAGAATGCATCGGGGCGTGCCGGCAATGCCATCGCCAGGAGGTCGATGAACTCCGAGTCGAGGGCGTACGAGCTCGCGAGGTGAATCAGCTCGCCGTCGAAGCGGAACACCGCGCCGGACTCCGCGCCGGTAAGCTTCGCTGCGCGTTCGGCGATGATGTCGAACACCGGCTGCACGTCGGTGGGCGATTCGCTGATCACCTGCAGCACCTCCGCAGTCGCCGTCTGGCGTTCGAGCGCTTCGGTGGTCTCGTTGAACAGTCGCACATTCTCGATGGCGATCACGGCCTGGTCGGCAAACGTCTGGAGCAGGGTCACGAGTTTTTCGGGAAACACCCCCGGCTCGCGTCGCGACACGACGATCGAGCCGACGACCTGATCCTCGCGAAGCATCGGCACGGCGAGAGTGCTTCGGAAACCCGATACCTGCGCCGCATCCTTCAGTTCGTATTCGGGATCCTCGAGAACATCGGGGATCTGAACCGGCTTGCGGTCGAGAATGGCCCGCGAGCTTGCGGCACCGCGCCCGAGCTCTCTCGGATACAGCGCAAGCATCCGCTCTTCGGCCTCCTTCGACGTTCCCGTGTATGCGCGCAGGTGCAGGAGCTTGCCGTCGAATTGTGTCACGCCGCAGGTGAACGCGCCGCACAGCGTCTTCGCGCGCTCGGCGATGGTGTCGAACACCGGCTGCACATCGGTCGGCGATTCGCTGATCACCTTCAGCACTTCGGCCGTCGCGGTTTGGTGTTCCAGCGCTTCCTTGGTCTCGTTGAAGAGGCGCACGTTCTCGATGGCGATCACGGCCTGGTCGGCAAAGGTCTCGAGCAGTTCCACCTGATGCTCGCTGAACGCTCCCGGCTCGCGGCGCGTCACTCCGATGAGGCCGATCGGAGCGCCGTCGCGCAGCACTGGCACGACGACCATGCTGCGAAAGCCTCTCGCTCGCGCAAGCTCGCGCCACACAGCGGAGATTTCGGCGTGCGTCTCCATGTCGTCGACCTGGACCGGAACACCGGTGTTGAGTGGGCGCAGCAGATAATCCGACGAAACCGGCATCGGGAAGCGCTCGCGCAGCGCGTCGGCGCCGGCAGCGTCGGTAATCGTGAACGCGGAAAGATGCAGGAGCCCGCCGTCGACCCTCGTCAACGTCGCGGAAAAGCCGCCGATCAATTGTCTCGCGCTCTCGACGATGGCGTTGAAGACAGGCTGTACATCGGATGGCGAGCCGGCAATGACCTTCAGAATCTCCGCCGTTGCGGTCTGCCGCTCGAGCGATTCCCGGGTTTCGTTGAACAGCCTCGCGTTCTGCAACGCGACACCGACGTTCGCCGCGATCGTGGACAAAAGGCGCTCGTCATCGGCGTCGTACACGCCTTCCTTTTGCGTGCTCTGTACGCTGATGACGCCCATACTCGTCCCGCCCACCGGAATCGGGACGCCAAGGTAGGACAGCGCCTGGCGGCCGACGACCTTTGCGCCCAGTTCAAGGCCGTGGCGGTCCGCCTCGCGATTGATGATGAGGGCCTTGCCCGACCGGATGATCCTGCTGGTGAGGCCCTCGCCGTACTTGAGCGGCGTCAACTCGTCGCCGAATTGATACGGAAAGTCGATGATGCCGGTCTGCGGGTTGTACAGGGCGACGTAGGCGATGTCGGCCTTGAAGACGCTGCGAACCTGCTCGCCGACCAGGTCGAGAAGCGGAGCCAGGTCGAGCTTGCCGGCGAGCTGCTGCGAGACCGTGTTGATGGTTGCGAGTTCGGCCGCGCGCTGCTCGGACTCGGCGAAGAGGCGCGCGTTCTCGATGGCGACGGTTGCCTGGCGCGAAAGCCCAACGAGGAATTCCAGTTCGCTGTCGTCGAACGGACGCTTGGCCGTGCGCCACACCGCCATCGCGCCCATGACCGTTTGCCCGGCGAGCAGCGGCGCAACCATCAGCCGCTCATCCTCCGCGCGCGCCGTTCCGGCGATCTGGATCGCGCGCGGATCGGCGCCGGTATCGTTGACGAACTCGGCGCGACCGCTCTTGACCAGGTCGCCGATGATGCCCACCCCGGCCTCGACCGACGTGGCCCTGACCGCCTCCGCGATGTCGCCGATCGCGACGATCGCCCGGTAGCTCTGTCCGCCGGCATCGGGAAGGAAAATCGCACTGCTGTCGGCATCGAGCAGATCCCGCGCGTGGCCGGCAATCCGGTCCATGACCGTTGCCAAGTCCAGCGTCGACGAAATGTCCCGGCCCACCTCGGCGAGCGCGGCGGCTTCGCGCGTGCGGCGCTGCGTTTCGTCGAAGAGCCGCGCATTCTCGAGCGCGACGCTCATCGTGGCGGCAAGCGTCTGCAGCAGGCGCACGTCGGACGCGGAAAACGCGTTCTCCCGATCCATGTCGGCCAGGCCGATAAGCCCGCGCGCCTGATCGCCGGCGACCAGCGGCACGAGGACCAGGGATTTTTCGTCCTTCGTTCCGGGAACCGTGAAACTGCCGTACTTTTCCGACTCCCGCGCCATGTTCTCGTTGATGACGAGCGTCTCGCGGGTTCGCAGAACGTGGCGGGCGAAGCCGTTTTGCGAAAGTTGTCGGGACTCGATGGCGATCCGCTGCCCGCCTTCGTAAACGTAGGGATAGTGGATCAGGTTGGTCGGCGGATCGTAGATGCGGATGCCCACGTCCGCCGCATTGAAGATCTCGCGGATCTTGTCACCGACGGCGTCGTAGATGCCCTGCATGTTGAGCTCGGCCGCAAGCGCCTGCTGAACGCTATTGATGATCGCGAGCTCCGCCGCGCGCTGCTCGCTTTCCTTGAACAGGCGCTGCGTCTCGTCGAAGAGGCGCGCGTTTTCGAGCGCGACACTCATCGCGTTGCCGAGCGTGGTCAGCAGTGTCACGTCCGAGTCGCCAAAAGCGTGTTCGCGCTGCTTGCCGACACTGATCACGCCTCTCGCCGTATCGCCCTGCAGGATGGGAACGAAGATGAACGAGTTGTCCCAGATGCCGCCGCCAATGTTGCTGGAGCCCAGTTCCGCTATCCTGCGATTCACTTCGTCGGCAGTGTGCAGAACGATGGGTTGCCGTGTCCGGAGGATCTCTGCTGTGAACCCGGCCGGTGCGCTGGGTTCCGGATAAAAGCGCTCGCCGTGGTCGAGGAGGAAAGCGTAATGCGTCAGATTGGTGGCCGGCTCGTGCAAGTTGATGGCGGTCACGTCTGCGTCGAAAATCTCGCGAATCTTGTTGCCGACCAGATCGTAAATGGCCTGCATCTCCAGCTTCGATGCCAGGCCCTCCTGCACGCTGTTGATGATCGCGAGTTCGGCCGCGCGCTGCTCGGTCTCCTTAAGCAGCCGCTGCGTCTCGTCGAAGAGGCGCGCACTTTGCAGCGCCATGCCCATCGCGGTGCAGACGGTCATCAGCAGGCGCACGTCGTCGCCGCTGAAGGCGTTCTCGCGCTCGTAGTTGTCCAGGGTCACCAAGGCAATGACCCGGCCCGCGGCGACGACGGGCGCCCGCACGTCGGATTTGGGCAACGTGGTGCCCGGATACGCCTTGGCTCCCTTTGGCATGGTGCTTTGCGCCACGGCCACGCGTTCCTGCACGACGCGCAGGTTCCTCTCGTTGCGGGTCATCGCCATCGTCGGCACATCGGTCAGCCGCTGACCGTGTTCGTACGCGTAGATCGGGGTAGCGACGAATGTCTGCTCGTCGAACCACGCGATGCTGACGTTGCCGCTGTCGAAAACCTCGCGCAGCTTGTCGCCCACCAGATCGATGATCGCCACCAGATCGAGCTGCGCCACCAGCCCCTGCTGGATGCTGTTGATGACGGCGAGCTCGGCATTGCGCTGTTCAGTTTCCTTGAGCAGCCGCTGTGTTTCGTCGAAGAGGCGCGCGTTTTCCAGCGCGACGCCCATGCTCGCGGCGACGGTCGTGAGCAGCCGTACCTCGGGCTCGCCGAAAGCGTTTTCGCGCTCGTAGTTCTCCATGGAAATGGCACCGAGCACACGGTCGCTGCCGAGGATGGGAACCGTCGCTACCGATAGGCCCTGATCGGTGCCCGGGATGGGCTTGACGCCTTCCGCATCCTGTGCAGCGCGGCTGTTCAGGACATACGGCAGGCGCGTCTTCATCAGCTTGAGGAAACGCGGAGAGGGTGTCGCGGCTACGGGGCTGATCCGCACGCCGTGCTCAAATTCGTAGAGGTAATGGACCAGATTGGCTTTCGCGTCGTACCAACGGATGCCGATGTCGCCGGTCTTGAACACCTCGCGCAGCTTGTCGCCCACCAGGTCGACAATGGCCTGGAAGTCGAGTTCGGCCGCCATGCCCTCCTGGATCCTGTTGATCACGGCCAGCTCGGCGTTGCGCTGCTCGGTTTCCTTCAGCAGCCGCTGTGTCTCGTCGAAGAGGCGCGCGCTTTCCAGGGCGACGCCCATGCTCGCGGCGACGGTGGTCAGCAGACGCACGTCGGCGTCCCCGTAGGCATTGTCGCGCTCGTGATTCTCCAGTCCGATCCACCCCAGCACTCGGTCGCTCGCGAAGATAGGGATCACGACACCCGACCGGCTTGCGTCCGTTCCTTCGACCGCGAAGAGGCCCAGGGCAGGGTAGTCGGCATGGCTATTCCAGCGCACGACCTGGCCCGCCATGAGGATCTTGTAGTAGCGCTTCTCAACCGGGGGCTTCATCGGCGGCAGCTGGAGCCGCTTGCCATGCTCGTACACATACAGGAAGTGAACCAGGTTCGTCTGCCCATCCAGCCACTGAATGCCCATGTCGCCGGAATCGAACAACTCATGCAACTTGTCGCCGACGAGATCGATGATGGCCTGGAAATTGAGCTCGGCCGCCATGCCCTGCTGAATGCTGTTGATGACCGCGAGCTCGCCTGCGCGCTGCTCGAGCAGGGCATTGGAAGCGTGGAGTTCTTCGGTTCTCTGCTCTACCTTTTGCTCAAGACTCTGCGACCACTGCGCGTTGTCGAGCGCGACGGCCGCCTGGCTCGCAAGCATGCCGAGGAGATGGCGGTCGGCCTCGTGGAAGCGCCCGAAGGTGCCGTCGATATCCGCGTAGAGATGGCCCAACAATTGGTTCTGCGCGATCAGCGGCGCGAGGATGATTGAGCGCTGGCCCAGCTCGTCCGCGTCGTCGGGACCGTATACAAGGCTTACCGAACGAACGCGACGAGCCTCCATCAGTGCTGGCGTCACATGACGCAAGAGCGCCTTCGCGTCCTCATTCGGCGGGACGAGCGAGCCTGCAAGCTGCAATCCCTGCGGGGTCTCGAGCACAAGCAGCACGCGCTCCGCGCCGGAAAGCTCGGTCGCCTCATCGATCAGGAATTCATGCAATTCGGCAGCGCTGCGCAATTCATTCAAGCGCAATCCCGTATCGACAAGCCGCTCGAATGGCTCGCGCAGATTCGCCTCGCCCGCCAAATGGGCGGCGCGCCGATCCGGGGACAGCCGGCGCCTTCGGGCATCCTTTAGCCACGCTTCGACGATTTCCCGGTGCACTGCGATCTTGTTGAGATAGTTGCGCCGCAATCCCTCGTCGCTGACGCTGGCGATACCGTTGCACAGGAATCGGTAAGCCATCTCGAGCGCCTGACGCGCGGCGGCCACCTGTTTGTTGGCGTGCAGGGCCTGGCTGTGGCGCCACCACGTCAACGCCGGGGACATGCCATCGAGGGTCGCCAGGTTGCGCGCACGGTGCAATTCGGTGGCTTGTCGCGTGGCGGCCAATGCGGCGCGCGGCTTGCCCAGCGCCAACTGGGCTTGCCCGATTGCCGCCAGTGCATCGATTTCCCAGGCAACAAGGTCGCTCTTTCGAGCGAGTTGCCGGGCGCGCTCGAAGCTTCGCAGCGCGGTCGCCGCGTCGCCCAGAAGCAAGGCAAGCCGGCCCTCGTTGCGCGCCAGGTTGGTGGCAATCCGAACCTCGCCCAGCCCTTTTGCCGCCCCGGCCATTTCGGCGACGCACGCGCGTGCCCTGTCCGAATGCCCCATCTCGAGTTCGGCTGTGGCCAGCCTGTCCAGAGAGTCGCCGCGGCTAGCGCGCGCGCCGGTGCGACGATGGATTCCTTCGGCAATGAGCGCCAGGCGGCGTGCACGCCGGTACAGTCCAAGCCGGTTGTACGTGTTGCCAATATTGCTGGTGACGATGGCCTGGCGCTCGACATAGCCGGCCGCTTCGAATTCGGCGAGCGCCAGATTCGATCGTTTCAACGAACTGGCGAGATCCGCATCGTTGAAATTGAGTATGTTGAGCGCATCGGCCGCGCCGTAACGATCTCCGCAGGCACGACCCAGCGCCAACGCCTCGCTCGCTGCACGGTCGGCGTCGGCCGCGTTGCCCAGGCGACTTTGCGCAGCCGAGACGGCCCATAGTGCGCGGCCTTGGAGGGCAGGCTGGCCTAACCCCTGAAACGACCCGGCCGCCCTGGTCGCATTCCGGATGGCCTGTTCGTTCAAATTCTCGCGCATCTGTGCTTCACCCAGGCGAAAGAGACTCATCGCAATCAACGGCGTTCGCTTGCTCTGGCGAGCCGCATTCAGCGCGGCGGTGGCGGTTGCAAGCGCGGCCTTCAGTTCACCTCGGCGCATTTGCACGAGCGCGAGGCGGTTGCGCGCCTGCGCCTTGAAGCTCGCCGACCTCGTGCGAGTCGCAATATCGAGCATCGCGTCGGCGTCGGCGCCCGAGCGCACAAGGTCGCCCTGCGCGATGAAGCTCTCCGCACGCAGGTCGAGCAGGTCGAGCCGGGTCCCGGCAGCGAGGTTGGTCCTCGCGAGCGCTGCGGTCGCTACTTCAATGGCCCCCGCATGCTGACCCGCCCACGCCAGGTCGCCAACCTGCTGGGCGATTGATGGAGCCTTGTTTGCCGCAACGCGCGCAGCGGGCTGTGCCGACCTTTTCTTCCTGGTCGTCGACACTGGCACAGGTTGCTTTTGCTTTCCGTTTCGCGGCACGGTTCGTCCGCCCAAGGCGGCGTCCGGAGAGGAGACCGGATATTAGCCTACGGGCGGCCCGCCCAGATGGCGCCCGGGCCAGTGCTAGTAGAAGCGCTCGACCTTGCCGCTATAGAGCACGGGACCTGTCGGGGCGCCCGTCGTCGAGCCGCCCGCGGGTTCCAGGCTGACGGCGAGCGCCGGAACGTTCGCGAGGGAAACGTCGGGCGGTGCGGGCAGCGCAACGCGGCCGACACCGCTGCCCGGAATGAGCCCCAATGACTTCGGCGCGCCGCCCTCCGGCAGCATCCACAGTTCCAGCGATTTGTCCGCCGGGATTGCCGCCGCGCCAACCGCTTTGACCGACATCGTGCGCTCGCCGCGCAGCACCGTGGCAATCAGTGCGGGCTTGGCGTCGGGTCCCGCCAGCACGGCGACGATTTGCTGGTTGGCGACTTCGGGCTTTTGCCCCAGCAGCGCGACACCCAGTCCGATCACCGCGGCGACGCTTGCGAGCGCGAGTCCGCGCCACAGCGAAACGCGCGACCACCAAGAATCCTCGGCGCGGGCGCGCCGCAATCCCAGCCTCTTGACGATCGCTGTCCACACACGCGGTGGCGGCGTGATCGGCGCGGCGCCCTCGGTCAGCGGCGCCAGGCGCATCTCCCAACTGCGAATGCCGGCCGCGACGACTCCGTCATCGAGCGCGATCCGCTCGAGGCGCAGCCGCGCGCGCGCCGGCAACGTGCCGAGTGCGTACTCGGCGGCGAGCGCGTCGAGGTGTTGCGTGCGATCGGGTCGGGACAGGTTCATGTTCTAGTTTCTAGCAAAGCCCGCGCGGTCGAGGCAGTTCTTCAATCGTTCGAGGCCGCGGCGCACCCACGATTTGACCGTCCCGAGTGGCTGCCGCATATGGTCGGCCAGTTCGGCGTGCGAAAGTCCCTGATAGAAGGCCAGTGCGATCGCCTGCTTCGGCCCCGCATCGAGCGCGTCGACGCAATCGCGCACGGACCGCGCTTCCGCACCTGCCAGAAGCATCTCGACGGGCGTCGGTTCGCCCGAGGGGAGGTCGAACTCCTTTCCGTCGTCGTCATCCGCTGTCATCGTGACCGTGTCCAGTTCGCGCCGCCGCAACTGATCCAGGCATCGGTTGCGAACGATGGACGAGAGCCAGGTCAGCGGCTGGCCTTTGGCCGCCTCGTAGGATCCCGCGTGGTGCCAGACGCTCACGAACGATTCCTGCAGGACCTCCTCGGCAGTGGAGCCTTCCCTCAGGATACGCACGGCGACCCCGTATAGATGCGACGACGTCTGCCGGTAGAGGTCGGCGAACGAAGCCTGGTCGCCCAGCGCGACCTTCGCCAGCAATGCGGCAAGGCGGGTGCTCTTTTCGGACGATTGCGGGGCGTCAGCCATTCCGCAGCCGGTCTTTCTGCCACAGGACGTCCGGGCGTCCGCCGGCGCGATTGAGCGCGCGGGCCAACACGAACAGGAGGTCCGACAGGCGATTCAAGTAGATGCGCGAAGCCTCGCTGACCGCTTCGACGGCCGCGAGACGGATCAGCGAGCGCTCGGCGCGCCGGCATACGGTTCGCGCGACATGGGCGAGCGACGCGGCGCGGGTCCCGCCCGGCAAAATGAATTCCTTGAGCGGGGCCAGGTCGGCATTGAACGATTCGACGGCTTCTTCCAATCGCGTGACATGACCTTCGGTGACGGCGGCATATCCCGGGATCGACAGCTCGCCGCCCAAGTCAAAGAGATCATGCTGCACATCGGTCAGGCATTGGGCGATGGAGTCGGGCAGCGGCTCGGCCAGCACGACGCCCAGCACCGAATTGAGCTCGTCGACGGCGCCAATCGCCTCGATCCGCGGCGAATCCTTGGGAACGCGCGATCCGTCGCCCAAGCCGGTCTCGCCGGCATCACCGGTGCGCGTAACGATCTTCGACAGGCGATGGCCCATGGCTGGCCCGCGGCTCCAAATTCCCAAGGATGGCCGATCGAGGGTAGCGAAATCGGCACACGCGGGCAAGCGGACAACTTCCCGCCTTGCTAGCATGCCTGCTGGCGTACTTTGGTTGGAGGATTGCCATGAATCCCTTCGATGAGCATCTCGACCGCAACGCCGCGAACTACGCGCCGCTGACGCCGCTGTCGTTCATCGCGCGCACCGCCTACATCTGGCCGCATCGCGTCGCAGTGATCCACGGCGACCGTCGTTACACGTGGGCCGAGACATATGCGCGCTCACGGCGGCTCGCGTCCGCGCTCGCGTCACGCGGGTTCGGCAAAGGCGACACGATCGCAGTGATGCTCGCCAATACGCCGGAGATGATCGAGGCGAATTTCGGCGTGCCGATGATGGGCGGCGTGCTCAACACGCTCAACACGCGGCTGGACGCCGAGGCGATCGCGTTCATGCTTGCGCACGGCGATGCGAAGGCGCTGCTTACCGATACCGAATTTGCGCCGACCATCGCGAAAGCGCTCGCGCAGCTTCCGGTGAAGCCACTCGTCATCGACATCGCCGACTTCAGCGGTCCCGGCGGCGACCTGCTGGGCGACATCGACTACGAGGCGTTGCTGGCCGAAGGCGATCCCAATTTCGCATGGACGCCGCCCGCCGACGAGTGGGATGCGATCTCGCTCAATTACACGTCGGGCACGACCGGCAACCCGAAAGGTGTCGTCTATCACCATCGCGGCGCGTATCTCAACGCGCTGTCCAACATCATCGACTGGGGCATGCCGCGGCACGCGGTCTACCTGTGGACGTTGCCGCTCTTTCACTGCAACGGCTGGTGCTTCGCGTGGACGGTGGCGGCCAACGCCGGCACTAACGTGTGCCTGCGCCGCGTCGAGGCCGCGGCGATCTTCGACGCGATCCGCGAGCACAAGGTGACGCACTATTGCGGCGCGCCGATCGTGCATTCGCTGCTGATCAATGCGCCCGAGGAGATGAAACGGGGCATCGCGCATAAGGTACACGGGCTCGTCGCGGCCGCGGCGCCGCCCGCGGCGATGATCGAAGGCGCAGAGCGAATGGGTTTCGACATCACGCACGTCTACGGCCTGACCGAGGTATATGGACCGGCTTCGGTGTGCGCGAAACATCCGGAGTGGGACGCGCTGCCCATCGCGGCGCGCACCGAGCGCAACGGCCGGCAGGGTGTGCGCTACACGTGCCAGGAAGGCATGACCGTGCTGGACCCGGAATCGATGCAGCCCGTGCCGTGGGACGGCGAAACGATGGGCGAGATCATGTTCCGCGGCAACATCACGATGAAGGGCTATCTCAAGAATCCGCAGACGACCGACGAGGCGTTCGCGGGCGGCTGGTACCACACCGGCGACCTGGCCGTGATGCAACCGGACGGCTACGTGAAGATCAAGGACCGCTCGAAGGACATCATCATTTCCGGCGGCGAGAACATCAGCTCGATCGAAGTCGAGGACGTGCTCTACCGCCATCCGGACGTGCTGTCGGCCGCGGTCGTTGCGCAGCCCGACCTCAAGTGGGGTGAAACGCCGTGCGCGTTCGTGGAATTGAAGCCTGGAGCCGCGACAACCGAGGCGGAACTCATCGCGCACTGTCAGCATCAACTGGCGCGATTCAAGGCGCCGAAACGAATCGTGTTCGGCGAAATTCCGAAAACTTCCACCGGCAAGATCCAGAAATTCCTGTTACGCGAGCGGGTAAAGTCGACTGCCGCGATCCAGTAGTGTGCTTGGACGTCAGTCCCCCGCGACGAGCGCCTCCGCCGCCGCCAGGTCCTCGAGCGCGAAGCCGACCGACTTGAATACCGTGATCTGATCGTCGCGCGCGCGGCCCGGATGCGCGCCACGCGCGAAATCGCGCAATTCCGCCGCAACGTCTTCGACTCGGATCGCGCCGCTCGCGATGGCCTGCATCACGTCTCCGCCTTCCGCCAGTGCGCCATCCCGGTTATCCACGACGATGATGTCCGCGCGGCGCATCGCTTCGTCATCGGTCTCACGCATCGTGCGCTTGTACGCGCCGACCAGGTCGACGTGCGTCCCGGGCTTCAACCAGCGTCCGAGGACGAGCGGAGCCGTCGACAACGTCGCGCAAGACACGACGTCCGCGTCCGCAACGGCTGCCTCGAGGTCCGCCGTGGCCCGCGCGGGGAGGCCGTCGCGCACGCAGTCGGCCGCCGTTTGCTGCGCATGGGCGAACGTGCGGCTCCAGATCGTGATGCGGTCGATAGGCCGCACGTGGCGGTGCGCATCGATCAAGCCTCGACTCTGCCGTCCCGCGCCGACCATCACGAGATGATGAGCGTTGCGCCGCGCGAGTTTGTCCGCGGCATAGGCCGATGCCGCGGCCGTGCGGCGCGCCGTCAATTCTTCGCCATCCAGCGTTGCGACGGGTATTCCATTGGTCGCGTCGAACAGCACGTAGACGGCTGCGACCGAGCGCTCGCCGCGCGTCGCATTGCCGGGAAACACCGTGACCAGCTTGACGCCGACATGGCGCCCGCTGCGCCATGCGGGCATCAGCAACAGCGATGCGTCGGGCAACCCCGGGACTTCGATGGCGTGATTAACGCGCAACGGCGCGTGGACTTCGGCGCGCAACGCTTCGTCGAGCGCGGCCAGCAATCGCGGCCACGGAAGGCGTGCGCGAATAGCTTCGGCGTCGAAGATCTGCATCAGCCGGCAGATTCGGCCAACGACAGCAGCGACGCATTGCCGCCGGATGCCGTCGTGTTGATCGTGACAGTGCGCTCGCTCACGAGTCGCGTCGCGTCGTAGCCGCCGGTGTCCGCGACCACGAGCGGAACGATCGGGCCGGGGAGATTCGACAGCCTGACGCGCAGATCGTGCGCGGCGGCGGGTGTGCCCGCGAACAGCACGGCGTCAGGGTGGGCGGCCAGAGGATCGGCGACAAGTTCGCATCCACGTCCGACCGCGGCGCGCACGCTGTTGCCCAATGCCGATGCCGCAAGCAGCGCGACGTTGCCGGCCGCCGCGGCGACGCGCGCCTGCAGAATCAATTCGCTTTCGGTGTCGGCGACGCACGCGATGCGCCCACGCGGCCGGAGATACAACGTGTTGGATTCGCCCGTGGGTCCTGGCAACTCTTCGCCCGAGTTCACATCCTTCGGCAGCGGCCGCGGCGCGCCGCGAACGAGGCGTCCGAGGTAATGCGGCCCTCCCGCCTTGGGGCCTGTGCCGGACAGGCGATCGCCGCCGAAGGGCTGTACGCCAACGACGGCGCCGATGATGTTGCGATTGACGTAGATGTTCCCGGCACGAATGCGCGCACAGATTGCCTCGACGGTCTCGTCGATCCGCGTTTGTACGCCGTGCGTCAGGCCATAGCCGGTGTCGTTGATCGAATCGAGCAGCTTGGTGAGCTCACCCTGACGGAACCGCACTACGTGGAGCACCGGGCCGAAGACTTCCGCGATGAGCGCGCGGACATCGGAAATCATGATCAGCGTCGGCGGGAAGTAGGTTCCGTGACTGCATTCGGCGGGCAACGGAAGCTGGTGCACGTCGGCGCCGGACGTGCGCATCCGCTCGACGTGCGCGGCGAGCATCGCCTGCGCCTCGGCGTCGATGACCGGGCCGATATCGGTGGCGAGAAGGGCGGTGTTGCCGATGCGCAATTCCTGCATCGCACCCTTGAGCATTTCGATCACGCGATCGGCGACATCGTCCTGCAGGCACAGGATGCGCAGCGCGGAGCAGCGCTGTCCGGCGCTGTCGAAAGCCGACGCGATCACGTCGGCCACGACTTGTTCCGCGAGCGCCGAACTGTCGACGATCATCGCGTTCTGGCCGCCGGTCTCGGCGACCAGCACGGGGTCGTCGGTGCGTGGCGCGAGCGTTCGGTTGATGAGTTGCGCGACGGCGGTGGAACCGGTGAAGAGCACGCCCGCGATGCGCGGATCGGCGACCAGCGCAGCGCCCACGGTCTCGCCGCGTCCCGGCAGAAGCTGCAGCGCGGCTTTCGGCACGCCGGCGCGATGAAAGAGCTGCACGGCCGCGGCAGCGATCAGCGGCGCCTGTTCGGCGGGTTTCGCAAGCACCGGATTGCCGGCCGCGAGCGCGGCGCTGACTTGCCCGACAAAAATGGCCAATGGAAAATTCCACGGAGCGATGCACGCTATCGGGCCCAGGGCCCTCGCACCGTCGAGCGTGCGCCGCGCCTGCCCGGCGTAATAGCGGCAGAAGTCTGCTGCCTCGCGCACTTCGCCGACGGCGTTGGCAAGCGTTTTGCCCGCCTCGCGCGTGGCGAGCGCAATGAACAGGGCGCGCTCGCGTTCGATCAGATCGGCAGCACGCTCGAGGCAGGCGGCGCGCTCGGGCGCAGGAACGGCGGCCCACGCCATGCCATCTGTCGCGGCGAAATCGACAGCGCGCGTCACATCAGCGGCAGTGGCCTCGACGACGCTGCCGACGACGTCGCGCCGGTCGCAGGGATTGGTGATCGTCACGCGTTCAGGCGATGTCGTATCCATCGCCGTCGGCGCCGCTTCGAATGGCGTCGAAACACCGGCCAAACCACGGTCGAGTTCACGCAGCGCAGTCTCGTCGGAAAAGTCGATGCCCCGAGAATTTTTTCGGTCGGGATACAGCGCGGCCGGCAGCGCAATGCGCGGATGCGGCGTTCCAGCGGTCAGATGCGCGCGCGCGACCGGATCGGCGACGAGTTCCGCCAAATCCACGTTCGGATCGACGATCCGGTTCACGAATGATGTGTTGGCGCCGTTCTCGAGAAGCCGGCGAACGAGATAAGCCAGCAGCGTTTCGTGCGAGCCGACCGGCGCATAGATTCGGCACGCGCGGTCCCACCGGTCCGGGGGAACGACCTGGTCGTACAGACTCTCGCCCATGCCGTGCAAGCACTGGAACTCGTAGTCGCCATCGCGCGCAATCGTATGGATGGCTGCGATCGTAAATGCGTTGTGGCTCGCGAACTGCGGGTAGATCGCATCCGGTGCGGCCAGCATCGCTTTCGCGCACGCCATGTACGCAACGTCGGTGTGGACCTTGCGAGTAAAGACCGGGTAGCCGTCGACGCCGTCGACCTGCGCGCGCTTGATCTCGGTGTCCCAATAGGCGCCCTTCACCAGCCGCACCATCAGTCGGCGCCGATGCCTGCGGCCGAGGTCGACGAGCCAATCGATGACGGCGCGCGCCCGCTTCTGGTAGGCCTGCACGACAAAGCCGAGACCGTTCCAATCCGCGAGGGCAGAGTCGCCCGCGAGCAGTTCGAA
>Ga0070708_100000204_pt1 | contig 43593 bp, 37 predicted proteins | sample KBSK5503metaG_FD_65469 | JGI IMG/M metagenome (GOLD analysis project Ga0070708, IMG submission 65469) | Corn, switchgrass and miscanthus rhizosphere microbial communities from Kellogg Biological Station, Michigan, USA - KBS K5-50-3 metaG | ecosystem: Host-associated > Plants > Roots >... | reverse complement strand
TCCGCGACGGCCACGTCCCCTTCGATCGCCCTCAGCCGTTCGAGGGCTTCGAAGTATTGAGCCGGCCGATCGCCGATCGCCCTCAGCTGCTTTTGAACCTCCTCGAGATCGGCGAGCACCTGGTTGAGCTCGCGCCTGCCCTTGGGGGTGAAGATTGCCTCGGACGAGCGGCGCAGCTCCTCGAGGGCAAGGGGCAGCCGCCGCGCGCCGCGCATTCCCGCGGCGAAGAGCGCTTCGGCGACGTTGCCCTCCTCGGCCAGCGCGTCGAAGTCCGCCGCCTCCTCGAGCCCGAAGGCGAAGACCTGGAAGAACAGCTGCCGGGAGATTCCGCCCATCGCTTCGGACAGCCGCGAGGGAGGCGCCCGCTCTCCATTGGGGGCGCGCAAGGACAGCTCACCCTCGTAGCGGCGCCGGCTCCCGGTTCGGCGGATCCACAATGGCCCGCCGCCGGTCGTCAGTAGGAGCTCGCCGCCGAACGCACCGTGCTCCGGCTCATACCGGCTGGGCGCCTTCTTTCGCGAGAATCCGAAGAGCACCGCGCGGACGAACGACAGGAGCGTGCTCTTGCCCGCCTCGTTGGGTCCGAAGAACACGTTGAGGCCGGGCGCGAGTCTTTCCTCCCAGCGTTCGAATCGCCCGAAACCGTCGATCTTGAGACGCTCGATCTTCACGATTCGGCCTCCCCCTGAAGCAATTCCAGCGCGCGGATCATCGCCCGATCGAGCAGCTTCCGACTCTGGACCCCGCGGACGCCTAGGCGGCCGAGGGCGCTCTCCAGCCTCGAGAGGCCCTCGTCGGCGCACAGCTGGTTCCACCCGGCGCCCCCGGTCTCCGCGGAACGCGCGACCGCGGCGATCGCCTCCCCCAGGGTGCCGGGGCTCGCCGCGGCGGCGAGGTCCAGCTCCGGTCGGGTCTGATCGACGATCGACTCGATCAACGCCGGCGGCGAGCCTTGCGCGGCCGGAGAGGCGAAATGCTCCAACAGCTGGTCGAGCGCGCCTGGGCGGGCCAGCTCGCGGTGGAGCGGACCCGAGCCCGCGAGCACGATCTGCAGCGCGTGGGCATCCGGTCCGGCGACGCAGGCGGCGTCGACCGCATCGCCGATCGCATCGCTCAGCGAATCGAGCGAGGAAAACGTCGCCGCGTCGACCGACAGGCGCGTCCAGCGAACCGATTCGAGCGGACAAAAGCGCGTCGCCGCCCGGCCTTCCTCCACCTCCACCAGGACGCAGCCGCGCTCGCCCGGCTCGGCGATGTGGCGCCCCTGGGGATTGCCCGGGTAGACGGCGAGGCCGCCGCTTTCGAGCGGGTGCTCGGCGCGGGTGTGGACGTGGCCGAGGGCCCAGTAGTCCAGGCGGCGGGCATCGAGGTCGACCAGGCTGCAGGGCGCGTAGTTGGCGTGCCCGGCGCTGCCGCCGACGTTGGCGTGGAGCAGCCCGATGGTGAACTCCGGGCCCTGTCGGGAGAACAGCGGGGTCAGATCCTCGGCCACCCGCTCGGTCGGGTAGGAGATCCCCTGGACCCGGCAGAAGACCCGCCCCTCGCGGCGCAGCTCGACCTCTTCCCAGGAGGGGCCGAAGACCTTGACCGAATCGAACAGTCGCAGCAATCCCGGCTCGGACGAGAGCGGGTCGTGATTGCCATGGACGATGAAGGTGCCGATCCCCGCCGCATCCAACCGTGCGAGCTGCCGGCGAAGCTCCAGGCGGGCGCGGATCGAGCGATCCCGGTACTCGAAGAGGTCCCCCGCAAGGAGCAGAAAGGCCGTTCTTTCCGCCAGGCAGAGGTCGACGATCCGCCGCAGGGTGGTGAAGGTGGCATCGTCGAAGATCGGCTGCAGCGCCCCAGCGGCTCGGGTGCACAGAGGGCTGTCCAGGTGCAAGTCCGCGGCATGGACGAACTTGAAGGCCATTGGGAGTCACAAATAAGCCTCTGGGCTGACATCACTGGGCGCCTCGCGCGCGGGCAAACCGTTTGCCCCTCGCCGTGCGCCGTGCGAAGTTCCGGCGCGCCTTGATTAGGCAAGCGTTCCAGGATCTGAACCGCCTTCGCCAGATCGGCGTCATCGCGGCGCGTCACGGTTTCGCCGACCTGCTCGAGCGGGCCGGGCTCTGGCGCCAGGTGGGAAGCAAGGAATCGGTCGAGCAACTCCCGGAGAGCCGGCGCCAGTCGGTGGCGAGAAGATTCCGGATGTTGCTCAACGACCTCGGGCCGACCTTCATCAAGCTCGGACAGATCCTCTCCACCCGGTCGGACCTCCTGCCCGGCGAGTACATCGAAGAGCTTTCGAGCCTCCAGGATCGCGTCCCGCCGATCCCGCTCGCCGACGTCCTTTCGCAGATCCGCCAGTCCCTGGGGAAGAACCCCGACGAGCTGTTTGCCTCGATCGATCCCGAGCCGCTGGCCGCCGCTTCGATCGCCCAGGTGCACCGGGCGCAGACGCTGAGCGGCGAGCAGGTGGTGATCAAGGTGCAGCGGCCGAACATCGACGAGCAGATCCGCGCCGACCTCTCGGTGCTGCACTACCTCGCCCGCCTTCTCGAGGCGGCGGTGGAGGAGACCGGCATCTACACCCCGACCGGGATCGTCGAGGAGTTCGACAAGGCGATCCACGAAGAGCTCGACTTCATGAACGAGGCCTCGAACATCCGGGCCTTCTACCGCAATCACCGCGAGCGGCCGTTTCTACGGATCCCGAGGGTGTTCGACGAGCTCACCAGCCGGACCGTGCTCACGATGGAGTTCATCGACGGGGTCAAAATCAGTCAGGTGGATTTGAGCGCCCACGACCGCTCCGCGTTGGCGAAACACATCGTGGAGGGCTCCTTCCGCCAGGTCTTCCAGGATGGACTGTTTCACGGCGATCCGCACCCCGGCAATCTCCTGGTGCTGGAAGGGGACGTGATCGCCCTGATCGATTTCGGGCTCGCCGGGCGCGTCACCAAACAGATGCAGGAGACGCTGGTGATGCTGGTGATGGCGGTCGCGCTCAAGGACGCCGACTCGGTGGCGCGGATCCTCTATCGGCTCGGCGCCCCGGATACCCAATCCAATCTGCTCCGGTTCAAACAAGACATCCAGGGAATTCTCACCCAGCACATGCCCTCGTCGATGACGCTCGGCTCGATCGACACCCGCACCCTGCTGCGGGATCTCTTCGATCTGGCGGTGAAGTACCGGATCCGCATTCCCAAGGAGTATGCGCTCCTCTCCCGGGCCTCGGTCGCCGTGGAGGGCGTCCTGCGCAACCTCTATCCGGACCTCAAAATATCCGAGTTCGTCCTGCCCTATGCGCGGCAGCTCCTCTTCGACCGATACGATCCCTCGCAGCTGCAGGGCGGACTGATGCGGACGCTGCTGCGGGTGCAGACCTTCGCCGGCGACCTCCCAGTACAGCTGTCGCAAATCCTGCTCGATCTGGAGAGCGGCAAATTCTCGGTGAATGTTCGCGCGGACCAGCTCAATCAGCTCAACGCGAGCCTGCGCAGCGCGGCGGCGATCTGCTTCGGCGGCCTCTGCGCCTGCGGATTCATCGTCGGCGTCTTCATCTCATTCGCGCAAAAACAATGGATGTTCCGCGGCGTGCCGGTGCTCGGGGCGATCGGGATCGCCGCCGCCGCGGCCCTCTTCGGCGCCACCAGCACCTGGTACCTGTTCGGATCGCGCTTCCGCAAGCTGAGGGTCAGCCAGCTGTTGAAGAAGCGGCGCTCCTGAAAAGCGACAGTCGGGTTTCCAATCGCCGTCCTGCCAGTCGCTTGAGCCGCCGCGGGTTCTGTGCTTTCTGGATCGGGACCAACCGAAAGGAGCTGTGCAGATGGCTACCAAAGCGACCCGATTCATTCCCGAAGGATTCGGCACCCTCACCCCGTATCTGGTGATGAGCGGCGCCTCCGAGGCGATCGAATTCTACAAGAAGGTCTTCAACGCCACCGAGCTCGTCCGGATGCCGATGCCGAACGGAAAGGTCGGTCACGCCGAGCTTCGCGTCGGAAACTCCCGCTTCATGCTCGCCGATGAGATGCCGGAGATGAACATGCGTGGACCCAAGAGCCTCGGCGGCTCGCCGGTCGGCCTCTGCGTCTACTTCGAGGACTGCGATTCGGTTTTCAATCGAGCAGTCGCCTCCGGGGCGAAGGTCGAGCGTGCGCTGGCGGACCAGTTCTATGGCGACCGATCGGGCACGGTCATCGATCCCTTCGGGCACGTGTGGACCATCGCCACTCACAAGGAAGACGTTTCGCCCGAGGAGATCAAGCAGCGGATGGCGAAGATGCCCAAGCACGGGTGAGCTGATGCATTTGCCCCGCCCAGCGGGCGGAGGGACACCTTGGCCAGCCTGTCCAGGGGCTCTTGGACACGCTGCCCGTTTCGGGGATCTGGTGCCGAAGCGCCTCGGCTGCGGCTCTTCGACGGTCGCAGGTCAGGGACGCTGCGCGATCAGCAGCAGGCGGCGGTCGCCGAGCTTGAATGGCAAGCCATCGAGCGACCCGTAGGCGCCGATCGCCAGCCATCCGTCGCGCTCCAGCATCCGGAGCAGCTCCGCCACGGTGTAGACGCCGATGCTGATCTCGGCGGTCTGGCTCTCGGCTCCCCGGGCGAAGGCGCACGACTGGTTCAGGCGTCCGGCGAGCGGGTCGTACGCGTTTCGAACGCAATAGGCGATTCCGCCCACCTCCATCCGCCGTTCGTTGACCAGATGCGGGAGCAGAGACTCCGCCGCCATGCCGGTGTCGATCGCCCAACGGGCGCCCGGCCGGATGGCGTGAAAAACGTTGCGAATGAAGAGCACCGTCTCCGGGTGCGAGAGATACCCGAAGCTGTTCCCGAAGCAGTAGGCGCCGTCGTACGCATTTTCCGCGAGCGGGTTGCGCATGTCCCCGCGGACGAACGTCGCGCTCAGGCCACGGGCGCGGGCCTCGTCCTGCGCCGCCGCTACCCCACTCTGCGCAATGTCGATTCCGGTCACGCGGTAACCGCGATTGGACAGCTCGAGGGCATGGCGGCCAAGACCCGAGGGCAGGTCGAGCAACCGCGCCGGTGGTGAGACGGCCAGGTTGCGGACGAGGAAGTCCACCTCCTCGGCGGCTGCCGCGGCGGGGACCGCCGCCCGCCAGAAGTCGAGCGCGAGCGGGGTGAAGAACGATTCGTACCATTCCTGTTTCATGGGATTCCTTTTTCAAGACACACGGGCCCGCCGGCCGGCGAGCCGTGAGATGGAAAGAGCGAGCCGGGATCGGTTCGCCAGAGGAAAGTAGTTTCAAGGCAAGCGCCCGCGATGCCTCTGGACCAGAAGCTTACGAAAGGCGCATTCGTACGCCCCGCTCAGGCTGGACCGGCTGAGCGAGGATCAGGCAATGACAGGCAGAGGCGACCCCGTGCTCGGATTCGAGCGTGTGCTGGATGCGGGATATCCCAAAGCGATGGCCCCGATGTCAACGGGGCCCCGCGCTACTGGGCGTTGACTTCCCCGTTCAAGGGCATGAACTCCCGAAAATACTCGTCGTCGCGCTGGATCTGACCCGTCTCGTTCCAGTGCGCGTGCGCCGCGTCGAGGGTGCCATAAGCATGGAACATCCAGACGTGGCCAAGCTCGTGAACCAGGGAGAACATCGACCGGGAAAGAATGACCCGACCGTCCGAATGCGTCTCCCCCCGGGTGCAGAGCTCCGGCCCGCAGTTCCAGCGCTCTTCCGGGCGGATGGTGATCGATTGGACCCAGCGATCGCCGAAGTCCGGTCCGACCTGCAGCATGATCGTCCGCGCCAGGGCCGCGTTGCGCTGCACCAGATCGCAGGGGAGCGGCTGTTCCGAGCCGATGTAGCCGGTGGCCAGGGCAACGTCGCACCGGTAAGAAGGCAACTTCTCATCGCCACACGCGGCAAGCCCCGACGCGACCACGAGTAGAAGACCGACCAAGGCACTGCGCACGACTCCCCTCCCTCGTTTCCGCCCCCCGGCGTCAACGTCCTGGGGTCATCCGCTGTAGCACGAAACTCTCTTGGTTCAACGGGAGCGCGGACCTCTGTTCGGTTTTCCCGCTCCAGCGGGCCACTAGTTCCTGGCTCGCCCGATTTGCTTCTTTGGCGGATGTTTCAAATACTGAGAGGCAGTTTAACGACGAAAAGCGTCTTGAATTTGCCTTCCGCGTTCGCCCCGGATCGCCGTGCTCTGGCTCAACCGATGGACTTCTTCGGCCGAATCACCGGATCGACTTGTTCAGCTCTCGCATCTTCTTCTTCGGCTCGGCGAGCAGCTTTTCCGCCAGCTCGGGCCGTTGGGTCCGCGTGTAGAATTCGCCCAGCTTGCGCCGGAACGAAGCGGACTGGGGTTGCTCGGCGACGAGGCGCGCCAGCTCGTCCTCGGCTTCGGCGAGCTTGCCTTCCCTCTCCAGCGACGCGGCGAGCTGCAGCCGCGCCTGGCTCCACTCCGAACCGAGTCTCGACAGCGCGCGGTAGTGGACTTCGGCCCGGGCCCAGTCCCCCTCCGAAAAGTAGTGCCCGGCCAGCCGGAACCGCGCATCCGCGTAGTCCGGCCGATAGAGGACGGCGATCTCGAACGAGCGGATCGCCTCCTGGCGACGACCGCGTTCGTCCATCAACAGGCCCCAGAGGTAGTGCACGCGCGCGTTTTCCGGGGCCAGAGCGCGCGCGGCGTCGAGGTGCATCTCGGCGCGTTGGAAATCCCGCGCGAGCTTGAGCTGCAGGCGGCCGGCCTCGATCCGGGCGAGCGCCCAGCCGGGATCATCCCGGACCAGGCGTTCGAGGGAGTCCGAGGCCCGGACCAGATCGCCGTCGCGTTCGATCGCCAGGGCCTGCCCCAGCGACCCTGAGGCGGGGGAGCCGGCGATCACCGATAAGAGAACAAGCCACATCCGCCGAGCATATCCGCGGTCAGCCTGGCGGGGCCATGCGACAAAGCGACTTGACGGCGCGGCGGCGGCGGGTTCAAACCCTCGGGCGCCGGAAGATGCACCTCACCGAACGAACATTGGCCGATCTCGGCTTCGCCGAAATTTCCCGCGCGCTGGCGGCCCGCTGTCGCACCGAGCCGGGCAAGCAGCGCGCGGCCGCGCTGGGGTTTCTCGACGACCCCGATGCGGTGAGCCGGAGCCTCGCCCGGATCGATGAAGCGCGGGCGCTGATGCGCGAAGAGGATTTCTCCCTGCCGCTCGGCGGAGTCGCGGATTTCGTCGCGCCGGTCGAACGCGCGGCCAAGGGCGCGGCGCTCGAGCCCAGGGAGCTGATCGGCATCGCCCAGGTGCTCTTCGCCTTCATCCGGGTGAAGGAGAGCCTCGAGGCCCGGTTCGAACGCGCGCCGCTGCTCGGAGCGATCGCCGAGACGCTGCCCGAGCTCGAGCAGGTCGCCTCCCGGATCGACCGCTGCTTCGAACCCCCCGGCGAGATCTCCGATCGGGCGAGCCCGGAGCTGCGCGAGGCCCGCGGGCGCGCGCGCGCGCTGCACCAGAATATCAAGTCGAAGATCGAGCGCCTGCTCGGCGACGAGAAGTTCGCCTTCAACCTCCGCGAGCCCTACTTCACTTTACGGTCCGGGCGGTACGTGCTGCCGATCGTCGCCGCGCACCGGGGAGAGGTGCCCGGCATCGTCCACAACGCCAGCCAGTCCGGCCAGACGCTCTTCGTGGAGCCGGAATCGCTGATCAGCCAGGGAAACGATCTGGCGATCGCCGAATCGGTGGTGCTCGACGAGGAGCGGCGCATCCTGCTCGACCTCTCCGGGGAGGTCGGCGCGGTGGCCGATCCGATCGTCCAGGGCCTGGAGGCCGCCGGCCGACTCGACTTCTACGAGGGCGCGGCGCGCCTGGCGTCGGATCTCGGGGCCTCGGCGCCGGTCCTCGAATCCGAGGGCGGTCCGCTGCTGCTCTCCGACCTGCGCCACCCGCTGCTCCTGCTCCGGGGCAAGAGCGTGGTCGCCAACGAGCTGTCGGTGGAACCGCCGGTTCGAACGCTGGTCATCTCCGGCCCCAACGCAGGCGGCAAGACGGCCACGCTCACCGCGCTCGGACTGTGCAGCCTGATGCTCCGCGCCGGGCTGCCGATTCCCGCTGCGGCCAGCTCCCGGCTTCCGCTCTACCGGTCGATCCACACCATCGTCGGCGACTCCCAGGACCTCTCGCACGATCTGTCGACCTTCAGCGCCCACGTCGAGCAGCTGCGGGACATCGCCCGGGCGGCCGTCCCCGGGTCGCTGGTCTTGATCGACGAGATCGCCGCGGATACGAATCCAAGAGAAGGGGCGGCCCTGGCGATCGCGGTCCTCGAGGACCTGATGGCCCGCGGCGCGGTGGTGCTGGTCACCACCCACCTCGAGGAGCTCAAGGCGCTGGCCCACGCGGACCCGCGATTCATGAACGCCCGGGTCGGCTTCGATCCGGTCCGCCTGGCTCCCACCTACCGGCTGCAGCTCGGGGCGGCGGGTTCGTCTTCGGCGATCGACATCGCCGCGCGGATGGGGCTGCCCAAAAGCATCTGCGACCGCGCGCGCGAGCTGGCGTTGGGGGCGGCGGGGCCCTTCTCCAAGGCGCTCACCGCGCTCGAGGAGGAGCGCCGGCGGGCGAGCGAAGAGATCCAACGCGCCTCTTCGGCAGCGGAAGCCGCCGCGGCGGAACGGGCCCAGCTGGCCGCGGAAAGAAAAGAGCTGGAGCGAAGGCGGGCGGAGGAGGAGCTTCAGCACCGGGAGCGAATCGCCGCCGAGCTGCAGGCCGCCGCGGCGGAGACCCGCGAGTTTATCGCGAAGTTGCGCGAGCAGGCGTCGATCGAGGCGGCGGCGAAGATGCAGAAGCAGATCGCGGAGCGCTTCCAGGAGGAGAGCGCCCGGGTCGAGGAGGCCCGGCGAAAGGTAACGCCGAGCGAGCCCCGCGAGGGCGCGCCGGAGCTGCGGATCGGCGCCTGGGTGCGGCACGCCCGGCTGGGCACGGAGATGGAGATCATCGAGCTGTTGGGGGACCAGGCGCTCGTCGCCGCCGGTCCGGTGAAGATGCGCGTTCCGACCTCAGAGCTGCGGGCGGCGGCGGGTCGCCGCCCGAAGTCGACGTTCGCCAGCCGCTCCGAGATCGCCCGCGGAGCGGTGGGCAAGGCCGAGAAGGCGGCCGCGGCGGACTGGACCCTCGCGGACAACCGCTGCGACGTCCGCGGGCTTCGCCTGGAGGACGCGATGCGCGAGGTGGAGTTGTTCCTCGATCGACTGGCTCGCTCGGAGGAGGAGCACGCGCTGATCGTCCACGGGCACGGAACGGGCGCGCTCAAGCACGCGATCCGCGAGTACCTCGAAACGTCGCCCTACGTGCGGATGTACCGTCCCGGCGCGAACGAGGAGGGCGGCGACGGGGTGACCGTGGTGGGACTGCGTGCCTGAGCTGAGAGTCGACAAGGCGGATGCGGCGGTGGTCGGCGGCGGCGCGATCGGCCTGGCGGTGGCCCGCGCCCTGGCGATGCGCGGGCGAGAGGTGTTCCTGCTCGAAATGGAGCGGTCGGTCGGCGCCCACACCAGCTCGCGCAATTCAGAGGTGGTCCACGCCGGCTTTCACTACCCTACCGGTTCCTTCAAGGCCCGCCTCTGCGTGGCCGGGCGCCGGGCCCTCGAGGCCTACGTCGCGGAGCGCGAGATCGGCTACCGCCGCACGGGCAAGCTGGTGGTGGCGACGCGCGAGGAAGAAGTCCCGATGCTCCAGTCCTACCGCGACCGCGGCATCGCCAACGGCGTCGAGGACCTCTCCTTGATCGATGCCTCCGAGGCCCACGCCCTGGAGCCGAACGTTTCCTGCGTGGGGGCGCTGTGGAGCCAGGCGACGGGGATCGTCGACTCGCACGGGCTGATGGCATCCTTTCAGAGCGACGCCGAGCGGAGCGGCGCGCACATCTTGTTGCGCTCGCCGGTCCTCGGCGGGCAGGTCGTCTCCGAGGGGATCGAGCTGCTCGTCGGTGGGCCCCAGCCCTCGACGGCCTGCTTCAAGACGGTGGTCAACTCGGCGGGGCTCTGGGCTCAATCGCTGGCCCGCTCGCTGGCGGGATTTCCCGCGCAGGCGATTCCTCCGGCCTACTACGCGCGCGGTCACTACTTCTACCTCGAGGGCCCCTCCCCTTTCCGCCGCCTCGTCTACCCGGTCGCGGTCCGCGACGGCCTGGGCATCCACGTCACCTTGGACCTGGCGGGTAGCGCGCGCTTCGGCCCAGATGTGGAGTGGGTCGACCGCGTCGATTACACCTTCGACGAGGCCCGCGCGCCGGTTTTCGCCGAGGAGATCCGGCGCTACTGGCCCGCGCTCCCCCCGGGCTCGCTGCGCCCGGGCTACGTCGGCGTCCGACCCAAGCTCGGAAGCCCGGGAACCCCGGCGCAGGATTTCATCATTCAGGGCCCGGCGGACCATGGCGTGCCGGGGCTGGTCAATCTGTTCGGGATCGAGTCTCCGGGGCTGACCGCGTCAATGGCGATCGCCGATCGGGTGGCGTCGCTGGCCGAGCGATGACCGCCGCTGCACCACTTGACGACGCTGCCCCAAGGATCAAACGCTCAAAGCGCCGCCGGAGGCGGTCAGGAATTCACGCCTGCTTCGGGTTCAACCACTTGTCGAGGTGGGGAACAGCAAAGCTCCGCAGCGACTCGAGCAGCCGATCCGCGTCCGAGTCGGCGACCACGAGGCTGGCGTGAACCGGGTGCAGGAAACCTTCAACCTGGGCGTGCCGGAACAGCGCGAGCAGGGGGTCGTAGTAGCCGTCGACGTTGAGCAGCCCGCAGGGCTTTCGATGCAATCCCAGCTGCAACCAGGTGACCACTTCGCAAAACTCCTCCAGCGTGCCGTACCCTCCGGGCATCGCGATGAAGCCATCGGCCAGATTCATCATCTCGGCCTTGCGTTCATGCATCGAAGGCACGACGCGCAACTCGGTCAGCCCGCGATGGCCGATCTCCTTCTCCATCAGCGCGCGGGGGATGACGCCGATCGCCTCGCCGCCCGCCTCGAGCGCGGCATCGGCGATCGCGCCCATCAGCCCCACCCGCCCGCCGCCGTACACCAGGCCGATCTTCTGCGCCGCGAGCAGCGCGCCCAATGACCTGGCCGCGTCGCGGTAGACCGGCCGGGTCCCGCTGTTCGAGCCGCAGAAAACGCAGAGGCGCCGGATCATCGGCGGAAGGTGCCGCGAGGTCACCGATTCGTCAATCATTTCTCGACGCGAAGCGAGACGGCTGCTCAGCCCTCATTTCACCGCGATCGCCTGCTCGTTTCGCTCGCCGATGCGCCGCACCGTCTCGATCGCCTCTCTGGCCTCCGCGCCCGAGGCCAAAGGCGAGAGCCTTTCCACGACGGTGCCGAGGTCCTTGGCGTCCGCGGTCGCCTGCCGGCGAAGGGATTCGATGACGACCAGCAAGTTCGAGTAGATTTCTTGAAGCTCGTCCTTCTTCCGCAGCGGCCGGGTGGTCGGGATCTGTCCCTCTCCCAGCGCCTTCAAGTAGCGGTTCATCACGAACAGCGGTCCCGCCACCCGGTGGGTGACGATGATTCCAAACACGATCAAGAACAGCGAGACCATTGCCGTCGCGGTGACCACGTAGCGGGTGATCGTCGCGCCGCGGGTGGCGAAGTGGCCCGCCGCGTCGATGCCGCAGACCTCGGCCGCCTCCTTCTGGGTCTCGAAGCTCTGGAAATAGAGCAAGCTGCAGAAGGTGAGGGAGATGATCGCGCCGAAGAGGGCGATGATGATGCTGTACTTGAGCTGCAGCCCGGGATCGACGATCCGCGGTCGACGCCGCCACATCGGCTGCTGTTCGCTCGGAACCTGTCGATCCATTTTCATGGGTCGATTCTAGCCCCGGATCTGCGGGCGGGCGTTGTGGGTCGCTGTCCTCGGGGTGGGAGGGTGTGGCCTGTGTGTCGACCGCCTCGAAGCGGCCTGCGCCTCAGGGATGGGTGGCGTCCTTGCGCGCGGCCCGCGGCTGCGCTTCCTTCTTGCGCCGCTTCCCCTCGATCTCGAGCAGCTCGAAATCCAATTGCTGCCGCTGGAGATTGGCGGAGATCAGGCGGACCTTCACCCGCGCCCCCACGCGTATCCGCATGCCCGACGAATACGAAATCACGTTGGTCAGCTTGTCGAACTTGAAGCGTCCCAGGGACTCGCCCTTCACCAGGCCTTCGACCCAGGGATCGTCGAGCTCCACGAAGAAACCGAAGTCGGTCAGCGCCGAGACGGTGCCGACGAATTCCTCGCCCACGCGGTCCTTCATCAGCAGCACCGAGTAGTACGCGCTGACCTTGCGCTCGACCTGCATCGCGGCGCGCTCGCGCTCCGAGCAGTGCAGCGCGATCTTCTCCAGCTCCCCGGTCTGCGCCTCGGCCGCGTTTTCCGAAAGGGAGCCGCCCGTCGACCAGCTCGCCCGCAAGAGGCGGTGCACCACGAGGTCCGGGTAGCGCCGGATCGGCGAGGTGAAGTGCAGGTAGTGCTCGGCGGCGAGGCCATAGTGGCCGACGCTTTCGGCGGTATAGACGGCCTGCATCATCGAGCGGAGCAGAAGCTGGTTGAGCGCGCGTTGCTCGGGGTGGTCTTCCAGCTTCTCGAGGAAGAAGTTGAGGTCCCGAGAGGTGATCTTCCCCCGGTTGCCGAGGTTGAAGCCGTAGGCATTCGCCAGCGCGGCAAAGGCGGCCAGCTTCTCCTCGTCCGGCTCGCCGTGGTAGCGATAGATGGTGGGAAGGCGTCGTTCGCGGAAGTGGCCGGCGACGGCTTCGTTCGCCGCGAGCATGCACTCCTCGACGATCCGGTGGCTCTCCTTGCGCTCGCGCCGCTCGATCCGGATCGGATGGCCCTTCTCGTCGAGCAGGACCTTGCGCTCGGGCAGGTCGAAATCGATCGCGCCCCGCTGCTCCCGCATCTTTCGCAGCGCGCGGGCCAGCTGCTGCAGATGCTCGAACCGCTCCTTCAAGGCGGTCCGCCCCGGGACGTCCCCGCCCTCGAGCACCGCCTGCACCTCCTCGTAGGTACAGCGGGCCGCGCTGCGCATCACTCCCGGATGGAGCTCGGAGGAGACCAACCGGCCTCCCCGGTCGAAGAGCATCTCCGCGACGAGGCAGAGCCGGTCTTCGCCCGGCACCAGCGAGCAGATGCCGTTCGAGAGCCGCTCGGGGAGCATCGGCAGGACGCGGTTGGGCAGATAGACCGAGGTCGCCCGTCGAAACGCCTCGCCATCGAGCGCCGAACCCTTGCGCACGTAGTGCGAGACGTCGGCGATCGCGACCAGAAGTCGCCAGCCGCCCTCCTTAGGCTCGGCGTACACCGCGTCGTCGAAGTCGCGGGCGTCCTCGCCGTCGATGGTGACGAGCGGCAACTCGCGCAGGTCCCGCCGTCGCTCCGCGGAGGCCTCCTCGGGGGAAACGCGGGGCGGGGTGGCGGCCGCCCCGTCCATCGCCTCCGGCGGGAATTCGTCGCTGAACCCTTCCGCGTAGGCGAAGGAGAGGACCTCGGCGGAGGAGTCCCCGGGCTTTCCCAGCGAGCCGGCAACTTCTCCGGTCAGGCCTGCCCCCGGCGTCTTGCTCGGCTGCAGCCGCACCTTGACCAGATCGCCATCCCGGGCGAGCTGGGTCGGCGGAACCTTGATCGGGCCAGGGAGGCCGGGATCGAGCGGCTGAACGTAGGCGCTCTTGCCGCGTTCGACGTAGGTGCCCACCGCGTACTGCCGCCGGCGCTCCATGACTCGAAGGAGCCTCCCCTGGTGCCGCCCCGGCCCGGTTTCCACCTCGACGAGGACGATGTCATTGTCGAGCGCGCGCTGAGCCTCGTGCCGGGGGAGATAGACGTCCTCTCCCTCTCCATCGAGGGGACCGACAAAGCCGAATCCGTCCCGGTGCACGTGAAGCACGCCCAGGACTTCACGTCGCGCGGCGCGCGACTTCCTTCCTTCGGTCGGGGCCGGCCTGGAGGTGCGCGGAGCCTTGGTGGGTTTCCGCGTTCGCGTTCGCCGGGCGCCCTTGGAATCGCTCTTCGCGGGGCGGCGTTGGGATCGGCGGTTCTTCAGGGCCTGACCACCACCCCTAGCTTGAATGTCTTCGACACCTGAGAGGGATTGAACGCCTTGGCGAGGAAGAAATCGATCTCGAAGGCCCCCGGATTGCGGGGGGTGAAGAAGAATTCGCGGCTCGCCGGACCACCGTCGGGCGGCTCGTAGTTGGCTTCGCGAAGGCCCATCCGCTTGGCGGTGGTGGGCTCGATCGCCCAGGTGAATCCGGGTCTTTCCGGAAGTCGGACCGCGAGACCGTGGTTGAGCTTCGCCTCGACCGTCTCGGGGACGTCGGTCGGTCCCTCCACCTTGACGATCTCCAGATTCTCTCGCGAGATCGAACGGTGGTCCAAGAGCCGGGGCTCCGAGCTTTCCACCTGCATCGTGCCGCCCCAACCCGAGCTCTTCTCCACGACGCCGGTGACTTGAAGGACCTGACCGACGTGCTTTCTCAGTCCCTTGGCCGGCTTGCCCTGCAGCAGGAACGAGACTTGCTGGCGCGTCCCGCCGTTGGAGACCACGAGGAAGAAATCGTCGCCGGTCATTTCCAGGCTTCCGCGCAGCGAGCCGAAGCCCTTCATCCCCGCGCCCATCCCCGCCGCGGCCATCTGCTCCAACTCCCCCGGCGAGAGGAACTTCAGCTTTTCTTCGACCGGAGCAACCACCACTTCGTGCCCTACCTTCTTCGCGGAATATTTGCGGACATCGACCACGCCGCCATAGTTGGTGGTCTTCTTGATGTAGCCGCTCACCGACACCTTGTGGTCCACATAGGCCGGCAGCACTTCCTGGTCCGGTCCCTGAAGCAGGAAAACGAGCTCGCGCTTGTCGCGCCCCATGACTTGAAGGTACGGGAAACCGTCTTTCACCAGCAGGCGCCCCTTCAGGCTTCCTTCGCCCGAGACGCCGCGCCCCTGTCCGGCGGTGAGCAGCTCTTCCATCTCGCGCTTGTTGAGCGGGTTCGCCGGCGGCGGCAGCTTGCTCGCGCGGGGCTGGACCTTGCCGGGGGAGATCGAGGCGAATTCGGGAAAGACGACCTTGTTCGCCGCCGCACCCTTGGCGCCGGCGGGGGCGGCCGGTTTCTTCTCCGCTTTGGCGGACTTGCTGTGCTTCGGCGCTGGGGCAGATCCCACCCGCGCCCTTCTCGCCTCCTTGGAAGCTGCCCTGACCATTCGCTTTGTGGGCTTCGCTACCCGTCTGGAAGCTTTAGCCTTTTTCTTCGAGGGCTTTCTCATGGCAGGCTTGATCTTCTTGACCCCTGCCTTGGTCTTGGCCATCAACTCTCCCGGATCTGGTTGCTTCTAATTGCCACACGAGCGAGTGTCAATTTAAGTCTGGTGCCCGGGAAGAAAACCGAGTCCCACTAAAGACCATGCCTTCGCCGCGCTCCATGTTGTCTGTCGAAGAAGCTTTGGAGCGGATCCTCGCGGCCGCCTCGCCGCTGCCGGCGGAGGCCACGCCGATCGCGGACGCGGTCGGGCGGGCGCCGGTCGAGGATCTGATCGCCCAGCGAACGGTTCCGCCCTGGGACAACTCGGCGATGGATGGGTACGCGGTGCGCAGCGCGGACGTGGCCGAGGCGCCCGTCAAACTTTCGATCGTCGAGACGATCTACGCCGGCCAGCAGCCTACCCGGGCGCTCGCGCCGGGCGAGTCCAGCCAGATCATGACCGGCGCGCCGATGCCCCGCGGCGCCGACGCGGTGGTGATGGTGGAGCGGACCGAAAAGCGGAGCGAGACGGAGGTCGAGATTCTCGAGCCGGTCGGCCCGCAGACGTTCGTGCGCGCCCGGGGCGAGGACGTGAGGGAAGGTGAGACGCTGCTGCACAAGGGCAGCGCGATCGGGGTCGCGGAGGCGGTGCTGCTCTGGTCGCAGGGCTTCAGCCAGGTGAACGTCGCTCGAAGGCCGCGGCTGGCGATTCTCGCCACCGGGGATGAGCTGTCCGCGGTGGAGACGGCGTCCTCCGGGAACATCGTCGATTCGGGCTCGCCGGCGATGGCGCTGGCGGCGGCGCGATGCGGGGCGATCGCAACCCGCCTGGGCATCGCCAGGGACAGCGCCGAGTCCCTGGCGCGAGCGCTTGCCACCGCCGCTTCCGGCTTCGACGCCGTGCTGACCATCGGGGGAGTTTCCGCCGGCGCCCATGACTTCGTCCGGGGAGCGCTCGCCGACGCCGGGGTGACGATGGATTTCTGGAAAGTCGCGATCAAGCCGGGAAAACCCCTGGCCTTCGGCCGCCGGGGAGCGACCCTGTTTTTTGGTCTGCCCGGGAATCCGACATCGTCCCTGGTATCGTTCGAGCTGTTCGTCCGTCCGGCGCTCCGCCGGATGCTGGGGCACGCCCAGGTGCTCACCCCGAGAATGGATGGCCGAACCGAGGTGGAGATCCAGAAGCCCGCGGGCCTGACCCACTTCATCCGCGCGCAGGCGCAATGGCGGGACGGGCAGCTCTGGGCCAAACCTCTGGAAACGCAGAGCTCGGGGGCGGTCCGCTCGATGGTCGGCGCGACCCACCTCATCGTGGTGCCGTCCGCCACCACCCAGGTGCCCGCCGGTGGCGCGGTCGCACTGCATCCGCTGAGCTGGAGAGACTGAGAAAGCGAAAATTGTTGGTAACCGTCCGTCCACCTTGGCATCCAATGTCCATTGACCCCAGGCAGGCGATGACTCAACGTTAGGCTTGAGAGCTGAGGAGAAGATGTCCAAAGACGGTATCCCCAAAGTGGTTCGAGCGAAGAAGCCCGGTCGCTTTCTGGTCCGTTATTCCGAAGCGGATTTGCCCACGCCGCGCGGGATTTTCCACGCGATCGTTTTTCGCGACCGGCGCGACGGCGCCGAACACGTCGCACTGGTGGTCGGCCAGGTCGAAGGCGGGGAAGCGGTCCCGGTGCGGATCCATTCGGAGTGCCTCACCGGCGAGGTCTTCGGCAGCCTGAAGTGCGATTGCCGCCAGCAGCTTGAACGGGCCATGGAAATGATGTCCCAGAACCAGCGCGGCGTGATCCTCTACCTGCGCCAGGAGGGGCGGGGCATCGGGCTGGGCAACAAGATCAAGGCCTATTCGCTGCAGGCGAAGGGGATGGACACCTACGAGGCGAACCGCGAGCTCGGCTTTCCGGACGACCTGCGCAGGTACGACGTGGCGGCGGAGATGCTGCGGATGCTCGGCGTCCTGTCCGTGGATCTGGTGACGAACAACCCGTTGAAGATCGCCGGGCTGGTGGACGAGGGAATCCCGGTGCACCGCCGCATCCCCGCCCGCACCAACCCCAATCCGCACAACGCGGACTACCTCAAGACCAAGCGCGAGCGATCCGGCCACCTGATCGAGATCGTTCAGGGCGACGACGAGTCGAAAGCAGGTTAGCAGGCGATAAGCGAGCCGGGGCCTGATAACGGACGCCGACGGCGCAGGTGTTGGCCGGGCCGACCCCCTCATCCACCAACAGGCGACGGAACAGGTGCTGCGGGTGGTGTTAGGCACCCGGTGCTGGTCATTTGCTCACCCCGGGGTGGCAGTGTCGTCGTCTTGCTTGTCGGTCGATGGCTGGGACGCCTCGAGATGAGGCGAGCCTGGCGCCGTGGCCTCCGAGGTCGTCGGCGCGGCGCATTCAACGCGATTGCGGCCCAGACCCTTGGCCCGGTACAGCGCCTTGTCCGCAGCGGTGATCAGCGCCGATCTGGCGAGGCCGCTCCGATATTCAGCGACTCCGAAGCTGGCCGTAACGGTGATTTTCGCATCCAGAAGCCGGACTGGGTCGCTCGCCAGATCCGAACGCAACCGATCAGCGACCTGAGCCGCTCCCTCCACCTTGCATCCAGGAAGGACGAATAGAAACTCCTCGCCGCCGTATCGCCCCGCTGAGTCGTAACTTCTCACTGCGTTCTTCATCCGGCGCGCGGCCTCGCGTAAAACCTCGTCTCCACCCTCGTGGCCATAAGAGTCGTTGGTGCGCTTGAAATGGTCGAGGTCCGCGATGATCACGCTGAGCGGGGAAGCCTGCCTTGCAGATCGCGCGAGCTCGCGATCCAAGAGGTCGAGGATTGCCCCGCGGTTCAGCAGAGACGTCAGCGAGTCATGACTCGCTTCCCGCCGGATCTGCTCGCGCGCGGCGATCAACTCGTCCTGGAGGGACAGGACCCGCTCGCCGGCATGCACGCGAGCCAGCAGCTCGCTCACCTTATACGGCTTGCGTAAAAAATCATCTGCTCCAGCATGCAAGGCCGCCGACAGATCCTCGTCCTTGCTCTTGGCGGTGAGGAGAATGAGGTACACATAAGGGAGCCGCCCGGCTGCTCGAAGCCTTCTGCAGATTTCGACACCGTTTCGACCCGGCATGAGCCAGTCGAGGACGGCCAAATGAGGAGGGGAATCCGACTGCAGCATCTCCTCCACGGCCAAGCCTTCGCTGAAGGCGACCACATCGTACCCGGCGGATCGCAGCGATCTCTCGAGGAGACGGCGCGAAACAGGTTCGTCGTCCGCGATCAGGATCCGCATCGGCGCCTCTCGGTTTTGGGCGTGCCGGCATGTCGGCAAAAGCGCTCAGAAATCGCCAAGTTTCGCCTTCGGGATTCGCGCATCGCCTGACTGATTAAGCAACCGGTGTGCCGCCAGCCTCTATCGATGCCCGTTCATTCTTTCCCTGCGGAGCTGCTGATGTTATTGGCCCTGGCCGGGCGCGTTTCCAATCCCCCGCTGACCAAATACCACCTGTGCCAAGAATCTGACGCTCGCGGTACTCGGCGACCCAATCTGGCGTGACCTCGTGCGCTACTCGACCCTACCCCGACAACCTCGAGTCCGCCGGCGTCGTCACCGCCGATGGCCAGCAGCTCCATGCGAGCGAGGAAGAGTACCGCCGACCTTTTCTGGGCGCTTCGTGCCGGCGGCGGGGATTTCGGCACTCGCCCCTCAGCGCGCCGCGGGCAGCCGCGCAGACACGGCCAATTGCACCGCCCGCCGAAGTCCCGCGTAGGGAAGCGCGGCCAGGGCCTGCTCAACTCCCAGCCAGGAAGAGTCGTCGTGCTCGGCCGGGTTGAGCCGCACCGCCGCGCCGTCTTTCCACGAGGCGGCGAAGGCCGTTTCCTGGACGACGCGGGGCGGCACGTCATCGCCCCACGCGAAGGCGTGACGATAGCCGAGCGGCACGGCTTCGAGGCGCTGGCCGGTCTCCTCGAAGACCTCCCTCGCCGCCGCATCCGCGGCCGATTCGCCCGGCTCGATCCGGCCGGTCACGATCTGCCAGAAGGCCCCGCGGGAGGGCACGCGGTGGAGAAGAAGGATGCGGGGACCTGCCTGCTCGCGCTTCACCACCGCGGTGGAGATGGTCTGCAGAACCGGGGCCGCCATCTCGATCTCCGCTCCGAACACCTCCGCGAACGACCGCGCCAGCTCGAGCTCGACCGCGCCGACGTCCACTGCGCGCCCCAGCTCCCGCTGCATCGAGGTCACCCCGGCCTGCTCGATCCCGCAGGGGACGATCAGCTCGAAGTGGGGCAAATGGGTGTTCACGTTGAGGGCAAAGCCGTGGCTCGTCTGCCACCGGCTCAGGTGGACGCCGATCGCGGCGATCTTCTCCGGGCGGCCCGAACGGCCGGCGGGGATCCAGACCCCGGGCCATTTGGCGATCCGCTGCCCTTCGATTCCAAAGCGCTTGAGCGCCCGGATGATCGACTCCTCCAGCTCTCGGACGTAACGGCGCACGTCGTGGCGCTCGGGCGGAAGGCGGAAAATGGGGTAGCCGACCACCTGGCCGGGCCCGTGATAGGTGACGTCGCCGCCCCGATTGGTCTCGAAGACCTCGACGCCCTCGGCGGCGAGCTGCGCCGGGGAGGCGACGATGTTCTGCCGCTTCCCGCCCCGGCCGAGGGTCAGGACGGGAGGGTGCTCGAGCAGCAAGAGCGAATCGGGGATGAGATCCTTGGCGCGCGCGTCTCCGAAGAGCTTCTGCAGCCGGAGCCCGTCGTCGTATTCCACTTTTCCGAGTTGCCAAACCGAAAGGCGGTGCATCTTCTCGACCTGGCCGTCTTTACCTCAACCGCTTCTTTGGCGCCGGCGGGATTTCTTCCTCGGCCGGGAAGCTCGCCTCGCCTCTCCCGCGAGCGTCCACGCGCCGCGGGGCACCCGATCGACTAACGCCTTGATCTCATGGACGCCATGCCCCGACCGGAACGCTTCCGCCGCGAGGCGGCTCACCAGCTCGGAAGAGACCGCCGTCCCCTTTTCCTCGAGAAGGCGCCTGGCGATCTGCGACAGGTCCTCGGCATCGGGGGTGGCCAGCACCACCGCGCATTGGACCCGGCGCAGCAGGGCGCGGGGAATCTTCTCCGCCGTCGCGCGGGCGAGCTGATCGGTGGTGTAAAGCGCAAAGACGCGATCGCCCCCGCGAAGCTGCAGCGCGGTGGAGGGACCGCTTCCGCGGGCGGCGAGAGCGCAGGGGAAAGGATGGGAGCCCAGCAAAGAGCAGAGGCGCCCGAACGCCTCGGCCGAGAGCCCCTCGCCTCCGTCGCGCAGCAGGGCCTCCGCGCCGACCGGCTCGCCGACGACGCCGTCCAGGTACCTGCCCAGCCCTCTCGCCTCGAGCGCCCGCAGGCAGGTCGTCTTGCCCGAGCCCTCCGCGCCGACGAGCAGCGTGAGGCGGATGCCCTGGCGCAGCGACGTCTCGAGGCGCGCGATCGCCTCCTCCTGCCGGCGCGAAAGAAGGGGCGCGGACGCAGCGCTGCTTTCGACCGGAGCGATCGACGCCGGCCGGGCCGGCACCCCGAGCAGGGAGATCGACTCGCCCGCGCACGCCGCGCAGATGAAGGCGCCCGCCGGGCCGGCGACGAGTTGCCCGACCTCGCCGCGGGGCTTGCAGCAGAAAGAGCACCAGGCCGGCGCATCCGGGTCCGCCAGCGAAGGGGCGCGCTGCGCGAACTCCGGATCCGCGGCGCGCGAGCGCCGTTCCTCGCGCGTCGCAGCCTCCCGCGGTTCGCCCGAGGTCGCGTCCGATTCAAGAGCCGTCTCGGGCGCGAGCGCCCCGCTCGGCGCCGGATCGCCCGTCAAGCGCGCGACGTGCCGGAGCATCTGCCGGGCGCGGGGATCGTTGCCCGCCCGGAGAAACGCGTCCGCCGCCGCCTTGAGGATCTCTACCGCCGAAGCCTTATCGCCCCGGATCTCCGCCGCCTGAGCCGCCCGGAGGTACTCGCGAACATCGCTCGCCATTCGCGCCCAAGTCTACGACTTCTTGATGTGGGTCAGTAACTCCTGGCGCTGCTCCGCGATATTCCAGGGCTCGTCGGCGTAGATGTCTTCGAAGAGCGTCTCCGGCGCCGGCGGCGGAAGCTTCTCCGCCTCGGCGATCGCGGCATTCACGTCGGCGAGGAGGTTGTCCCTCAACTCCTGATCGCGGCGCTCGTTCCACTGGTTGGACGCGAGCAGCTTCCGCCGGACCCGATCCAGCGGATCGCGGGCCTTCCACTCCTCCACCTCGCGCGAGTCGCGATAGCGCGTGGGGTCGTCGGAGGAAGAATGCGCGCCGATGCGATAGGTCTCCGCCTCGATCAGCGTCGGGCCGCCGCCGCCCCGGGCCCGCTCCACCGCTTCGGCCGCGGCGGCGTGGACCGCCTCCACGTCGTTGCCGTCGACCTTGACGCCGGGAAAGCCGTAGGCCTTGGCCTTGATCGCGAAGCTCTCGCTCGCGGTCTGCCGCGAGGAGGGCACGGAGATCGACCAGTGATTGTTCTGGACGACGACCACCACCGGCGCCTTGGAGACCCCGGCGAAGTTCATCGCCACGTGGAAATCCGCGGACGAAGTGGCCCCGTCTCCCGAGTAGGCCATCACCACCGTGTCGTCGCCCTTGAGCTTTGCCGCCCAGGCCGCCCCGATCGCCTGCGGCAGCTGGGTACCGATGCAGGAGGACCAGCTGACGTGATTGACCGAACGGGCCGCCTGATGGGAGGGCATCTGCCGGCCCTTGGTGAGGTCGCCCCGGTTGCCGAACACCTGGCAGATGTACGGCACGAGCGGAAAGCCGCGCATCAACATGGCCGCCCCTTCCCGGAGCGCCGGGAAGATCCAGTCGGTCGGACGAAGGGCAAAGGCGCTGCCGATGCAGGCCGCCTCCTGACCGGTGCAGGCGCCATAGAAGCCGACGCGCCCTTGCCGCTGGAGGGTCATCATCCGCTCGTCCAGGGTGCGGATGAGGAGCATCGCGCGGTAGACCTCGATCAGCTGGGCGGTAGACAGGCCGCGCTTCTCTTCGACCCGGGCGCTGGAGGCTGGGGCGGTCGTGGGAGCTTGAATCATCGAAGCTCCAGCATGAGAAGCTCGGGATGCTCGAGCAGGTCGATCAGCGCGTAGGTGAACTCGGCGCCGACCGCCCCGTCGATGTTGCGGTGATCGAAGGAGAGGGACAGGTACATCATCTCGCGGATGGCAATCTGGTCGTTGATGACCACCGGCCGCTTGCGGATCCGGTGGACGCCGAGGATCGCCACCTCGGGATGGTTGATGATAGGCGTCGCCAACAGGCCGGCTTTCTCTCCCAGGGAGGTGATGGTGAACGTTCCTCCGGAGAGCTCGTCGATCCTGAGCTTCTTCTCGCGGGCGGCGGTCCCCAGCCGGGCGATCTCGGTCGCCAATTCCTGGAGGGACAGCCGGTCCACGTCCTTCACCACCGGGACGGTGAGGCCTTCGTCGGTCGCCGCGGCGATTCCGAAATTGTACGAGCCGCGGACGATCAGCTCCTGCGCCGCCTCGTCGAAGTTCGCGTTCAGGGTGGGAAACTTCTTCATCGCCGCCACCAGGGCCTTGCAGATGAAGGGCAGGTAGGAGATTTTCGCGCCCCTTCCGGAAGCGACGATCGCCTCGTTCAGGCGCTGGCGAACCCCGATCAGCGCCGAGGCGTCCATCTCCTCGACGAAGGTGTAGTGCGGCGCGGTGAACTTGGAGCGGACCATCTTCTCCGCCACGCGCCGGCGAAGCCCCTTGAGCGGAATGCGCCGATCCGCGCCGGAAGTGGTCAGCGGCGCCGCGGGCTGAGCGGAGGGACCCTTGGAGCGCGCGTAGGCGGCGCCGGCCCCCTGCCCCATCGCCACCATCACGTCCGCCTTGGTCACCCGGCCCTGGGGGCCGCTCCCCGGAATCTGGTCGATCTGCAGGCCGTGCTCGCTGGCCATCCGGCGGGTCACCGGGGTCGCGAGCACCCGGCCGCCCTGCGGGCCGCCGTTGCTCTCCACCGCGGTCCGGGCGGCGACCGCCGGCCTCTGCTCCGCGGCGACGGCCGCCGGCTTGCTCTCCGTCGAAGGCGCGATCGAGGGGCCACCCGCCTGGAGCTCGAGCGTGACCAGGGTCTGGTGCACCTTGGCAATGTCTCCTTCGCTCCCGTGAGTCTGGATCACCTTGCCCTTCTTCGGGCTGGGGATGGTCACCGTCGCCTTGTCGGTCATCACCTCCACCAGGGGCTGATCCTCGGAGACGCTCTCGCCCGGCTTCACCAGCCACTTGACGATCTCCCCCTCCACCACGCCCTCGCCGATGTCGGGAAGCTTGAACTCGTAGGTCGTCATCGAGCCTTCCTTTTCTTCGTCATCGTCCCTTTAAGGGACGAACTTCGCCGTCTCGCGGATGCCGCTCAAGATTCGCGGGGCGAGCGGCAGGTACTCGTTTTCCAGCGCGTAGGGAAACGGCGTGTCCCAGCCGGTGATTCGCTTGATCGGCGCCTCCAGATAGACGAAGCACCGCTCCTGGATCAGCGCGGCGATCTCCGCCCCGAGGCCACACGTGCGCGCCGCTTCGTGCACCACCGCCACCCGACCGATCTTCTTCGCGCTCTTGGTGATCTGCTCGATGTCCAGCGGCCACAGCGTTCGCAGGTCGATCACTTCGCAGCTGATCCCCTCTTGCGCCGCGATTTCCGCGGCGGCGGCGGCTTCGTGGACCATCGCACCCCAGGAGATGACGCAGACGTCCGTCCCCTCCCGGAGCACGCTCGCCTTGCCCAGATCCACCTCGTAGTCCTCTTCCGGGACCTCGCCCTTGGCGGCGCGGTAGATGCGCTTGGGCTCGAGAAAGAGGATCGGATCCTGCTGGCGCATCGACGCGAGCAAGAGGCCCTTGGCGTCGTAGGGGTTCGACGGGGAAACGACCTTCAGGCCCGCGGTGTGGATGAACAGCGCCTCCGGGCTCTGCGAGTGGTAGTGCCCGCCCTTGATTCCACCGCCGTACGGCGTGCGGACGACGATCGGGCAGGGGTACTGCCCGCCGGATCGGTAGCGGTACTTCGCCACCTCGTTCACCAGTTGATCGAAGGCGGGAAAGATGAAGTCGGCGAACTGGATTTCGGGGACCGGGCGGAGGCCGTAGAGCGCCATTCCGGCGGCGGCGCCGATGATCCCTCCCTCCGCCAGCGGGGTGTCGATCACCCGATCCGGGCCGAACTCCTCGTAGAGGCCGGCGGTGGCGCGGAAGACGCCTCCGAACTTTCCCACGTCCTCGCCGAGAACGACGACGCGCGGATCTCGCCGCATCTCAAGCCTGAGCGCATCGTTGACTGCCTGCACAAGGTTCAGCGTCGGCATGGTCGGGACTACGTGGGTCGCTCGCGCTCCATCAGGCCTTTCATGAAGAATTCCGCGGCCCGGTAGCTGGACCGGACCAGGGGACCTGACGCCACGTACAGGAATCCAAACGATTCTGCCATGGTCTTGTATTCGGAAAACTGCGCCGGGGTGACAAACCGCTCGACCTTCAGGTGGTACGGCGAGGGCTGGAGATACTGGCCGATGGTGACGACGTCGACCCCGACCCCGCGCAGGTCGGAGAACGTCTGGTTCAGCTCGACGTCGGTCTCGCCCAGCCCGACCATGATCGAGCTTTTGGTGTAGGGGCGCGTCGGCCGGCCCTTGAGGTACTCGAGGACTGAGAGCGACTGTCGATAGGTGGCGCGCCGGTCGCGGACCCGCGGCGTCAATCGCTCGACGGTCTCGATGTTGTGGGCGATGACGTCGGGCCGGGCCAGCGCGACGGTGTCGAGATCGCGCTCCACGCCCTGAAAATCGGGGATCAGCACCTCCACCTTCGTCTTTGGGCTGCGCCGGCGAAGGGCCCGGATGGCGGAGGCGAAGTGGCCGGCGCCGCCGTCGGGGAGATCGTCCCGGTTGACCGAGGTCACCACCAGGTACTCGAGGCCGAGCTCGCCGGCGGCCTGGGCCAGATGCTCCGCCTCCAGGGGATCCAGCGGAGGGGGGGCGCCCACCTTGACGTAGCAGAACCGGCACGCCCGGGTGCAGACCTCGCCCATCAGCATCACCGTGGCGGTGCCCCCGCCCCAGCACTCGGCGATGTTCGGGCAACGGGCCTCCTCGCAAACCGTCGCCAGGCCGGTCCGGCGGATGATCGCCTTGACCCGATCGTAGCCCTGGCCGTGGGGCATGCGCACCTTGAGCCAATCGGGCTTGCGGGTGGTCTCGCCTATCTGGGGTTGGGTGAATCGGTCGGGGGTGGCCATGAACTCTCGATTGTAACTATCAGTCGTTCATAAGCCCGAGCAAGCAGGCGCGCAATGCCGGTCCAGGAGCCAAAGGCGCCGGTGAAGCGGACCGAGACCTGCCACTGAACCCCGACCGTGGTCATCCTCATTCACTGGGGCGCGCCAACCGCTTCGGGAGCTGCTCGGCGAAAGGGACACTTCGCAGCTCACCGCGGCCGCGTGCCTCTCGGGCTAGATGTGGATCGGATGCCCCAGGGTCAGCTCGGCCCCTTCGTGGATGATCTCCGAGAGGGTGGGATGGGCGTGGATGGTGCGGGCGAGCTCCTCGGTGGTGGTCTCGAGCTTCAAGCCCACGCAGGCCTCCGCCAGAAGCTCGGTCGCGTGCGGTCCGATGAGGTGGATGCCGAGGACCTCGTCGTACTTCTTGTCGGACACGAATTTCACCAACCCCATGTTCTCGCCGGAGATGGTGGCCTTGTGGATCGCGGTGAAGGGGAAGATCCCGGTCTTGACGTCGTAGCCGCGCTCCTTGGCCTTTTTTTCGGTCAGCCCCACCGAGGCCACTTCCGGGTAGCAGTAGGTCGCGTTAGGAACGCGATCGTGATTGATCGCCGGCGGATTCTTCCCCGCGATGTGCTCGACGGCGACGATTCCCTCCGCGGAGGCGACGTGGGCCAGCATCGCCGTGGGGACGACGTCGCCGATGGCATAGACGTTGGGCTCCGCGGTCCTCATCATCTCGTCCACCTGGATGAATCCCCGTTCGAGCTTGACCTTGGTGTTCTCCAGGCCGATCTCCTGGGTGACCGGAGACCGTCCGATCGCCGAGAGGACCATCTCCGCCTCGAGCGTCTTGACCTCGTTGCCCACCTTGACGGTCACCTTGGCCCCGTTGGGGGTCGTCTCGACCTTCTCCACGCCCCCGCCGAGAACGAAGTTGATCTTCCGGCGCCGGAACCACTTCTCCAGCTCCTTGGAGACGTCCTCGTCCTCGAGCGGCAGCAAGTGCGGCAGGAGCTCGACGATCGTGGTCTCGCTGCCCACGTGATTGAAGATCGAGGCAAATTCGCAGCCCACCGCGCCGGCGCCGAGGACGATCAGGCTGGCGGGGATCTTCTGGATCTCGAGGATCGAATCGGAGTTGAGCACCCGCTTGTGGTCCACCGGGACCATCGGCAGCGACTTAGGCACCGAGCCGGTGGCGATGATGATGTTCTTCGCATCGTAGGTCTGTTTGCCTCCTTCGCCGGCCACCTCGACCTTGCCCTTGGCGGAGATGCGGCCGTGCCCCTTGAGCACGGTGACCTTGTTCTTCTTCATCAAGAACTCGATCCCGGCCACGCCCTTGGCGACGACCTTCTCCTTGTGCTTCTGGGCCTGGCCCCAATTGACCGCCGGGTTCTTGAGGTCGATGCCGAACTCGGCCGCCGCATTGATGTGGGTCAAGAGCTCGGCCGTCCAGAGAAGCGACTTGGTCGGGATGCAACCGCGCAGAAGGCAGGTGCCGCCGAGGCGCTTGTCCCGCTCGACCATCGCCGTCTTCAGGCCCAGCTGGCCAGCTCGAATGGCGGCCACATAACCGCCCGGTCCCGAACCCAGGATGACAACGTCGAATGCGTCCGCCACAGAAGCCTCCAGTTTGGTAAGCGTGGGCGCTGATAACCCCCGCCTTCAAAGGGATCAAGGAGTTTGGGGATGCGTCATCCACGCATCGACGAGGATGTGAAAAAGAAGCTCGGGCTGAGGCGCTTCCCCAATCGCACCCTGCTATTGATGGTCCTGGCAGTGGTCGCCTTCGGGCGGTTCTGGTGCGCGACCCATGGTGCGGACCCGAAACCCCGCCCGGCCGACGTGCAGATCAAATGACGAATCCGACGCTCAACGAGTCGCTCAAAGTGGTGGTGGTGGGTGCCGGCGCCATCGGCTGCGGGATCGCGCTGCGGCTGGCCCAGGCGGGGGCGGCGGTCACCGTGGTCGAGCGGACGCGACCGGGCGCGGAGGCCTCGAGCGCCGCGGCGGGGATGCTCGCGCCGCAGCTCGAAGACGAGGGCCCGGGGCCGTTCTTCGATCTCTGCCTGCGAAGCCGGCAGATGTACCCCGCCTTCATCGCCGAGATCGAGCGGCTGTCGGGCGTGAACGTGGAATACCTCCGCTGCGGCGCGCTGCGCGTCGCGCGGAACGAGGCGGAGGCAGACACGATCGAAAAGAGCGCGGCCTGGCAGCGGGCGCTGGGGCTGCGAGCGGAGGTGCTCTCGGCGAAACAGGCCGTCCAGCTCGAGCCCCTCCTCTCACCGAAGATCCGGGCCGCGGTGCACCTGCCGGACGAGCACCAGCTCGAAAACCGGCGCCTGGTCCGGGCGTTGGCGATCGCCGCGGCCCATGCCGGCGCGGCGTTTCGAACCGGCTCGGTGACGCGGATCGCGGTGCGATCCGGCGCCGCGGCCGGAGTGGAGATCGACGGCCAGCTGCTCCACGCGGATGCGGTGGTCATCGCCGCGGGGGCCTGGTCGTCGCTGATCGAAGGCGGCATCCCGAAAACGGACGCGGTCAAGCCGATGCGCGGGCAGATGGTTCAGCTCGATGCCGGCCGGCCGCTGCTCGGCAAGAGCGTCGTCGGAAGCGCGGGCTACCTGGTGCAGCGCGGCGACGGGAGGCTTTTGGTGGGGAGCACCTACGAGCTCGCCGGATTCAACAAGCAGAACACCGCGGCGGGGACGGCGGCGATTCTCGCCGCCGCGATCGAGCTGTGCCCCAGCATCTCACAACTCCCGATCCTCGATTCCTGGGCGGGTCTTCGCCCCTACACCGACGACCATTGGCCCATACTCGGCGCCGGTCCGGTTCCGCGCATCTTTCTCGCCACCGGTCACCTCCGCAATGGAATCCTGCTCGCCCCGATCACCGCCCAGCTGATCGCGCAAACGGTGCTCCAGCAGGCCATCGAGGTCGATCTGCAACCGTTTCGGTACGATCGATCCACGCGATGAGCGGTCGAAGGTACAAGTGACAACCACCTCGGGATACTCGTAATATCAAAAGCGTGGAAGCCGTTCCCTCGATGGCGCCGCGAATCCTCATCGTCGACGACGATGAATCCGTGCGCGATGTGATCTCCGTTCTGCTCCGGGAGGAGGGCTACAACTGCGTCGTGGCCAGCGGCGCGGAAATGGCGCTGGACATCGCCGCGGCGGAGGAAACACCCCTGGTGATCAGCGACATGAAGATGCCCGGGCGGGACGGGATGTGGCTCCTGGAGAGCTTCCGTCAGAGATACCCGGACACTTCGGTGATCATGCTCACCGGTTACGGCGACACCGAGGCGGCGGTGGACAGCCTGCGCAAGGGAGCGGTCGACTACCTGCTCAAGCCGCCGCGGCTGACCGACTTGATCCGGGCGATCGAGCGCGCCCTGGCCAAGCGCCGGATCGAGATGGCCCGCCGGCGGTACCAGAAGAAGCTGGAGCGCAAGGTCCGGGATCGCACGACCGAGCTGCGGGCCGCGCTGAAGAACATCGCCAACACCTACCAGAACACGCTGCTCGCCCTCGTCGCCGCGCTGGACGCGCGCGAGCACGAGACCTCCGATCACTCGCTGCGGGTCGTCCGCTACACCACCGCGATCGCGGCCAAGCTGGGGATTACCGGCCAGGAGCTCGAGGAGATCGGGCGCGGCGCGCTGCTCCACGACATCGGAAAGATCGGCGTCCCCGATGCGGTACTGCTCAAGCCGAGCAAGCTCGACCCCAACGAGTGGGCGGAGATGCGCAAGCACCCGGAGATCGGCTATCAGATGATCCAGAACATCCCCTTCCTCTCGACGCCGGCGACGATCGTCCTTTCGCATCAAGAAAGGTACGACGGCCAAGGCTACCCCCGGAATCTGCAGAAAGGCGCGATCCACATCGGCGCGCGGATCTTCGCCGTCGCCGACACCCTGGACGCGATGACCTCCGACCGCCCGTATCGCAAGGGCACCACTTTCGACAAGGCGATTCAGGAGATCAAACGCTGCCGGGACACCCAGTTCGACCCGGAGGTGGTGCGGGCGTTCCTCGATATTGGCGAAGTCAATCTGATGAAGATCAAGGCGGAAATGGCGGCGGAGAAGGCGGCCAGCCTGGCGGAGCTCGACGGACGGGCGCGCAAGGCCGAGCAACCGTGATCTCCCTCACCCCCGAGGCCGCCCTGCAAATCAAGCGGGTGCTGGCCGAGAAGGAGATCGCCGATTTCGGATTGAAAGTGCAAGTGGTGGGCGGAGGCTGCGAGGGCTACCTCTACGATCTGCTCTTCGTCGAAGGGCCGGAAGCGCAGGACCGCCAGTTCGAGTCCCAGGGCGTCCGGCTGTTCGTCGATGCCCGAGCCATCCCCGCGCTCGATGGAACGACGATCGATCACGCGGCGACCCCCTCTGGCGTCGGGTTCGTCTTCGTCAACCCGAGGGCCCGCAGCCGGTGCGCCTGCGGCGCGAGCTTCAGCGTCTAGCGACCAGACCAGAGGCGCCTGGCTCGCTTGCTACGATCTCCAGCGGCGTCCGAGTTGGAGTGCGCGGCAAATAACGCTGCGTCGATGAAGCAAGTTGACTGGCGGGGCGCTCACTCCACCGGCAGCTTCATCCTGCGCAGGAGCGCCGCGTAGCGGGGTCGCCGCGGATACGGAGGCCCTGGGTTTCTCGGCCCGCCGCCCTCGTGGTATCAGTGCCCTCCATGGGACAGACCAAGCTTTCGCGATACGTCGGCACCTTCCTTTTCGCCTCGGCCATCACCTGCATGATTGGATTCTGGTGGGCGCGCACCTCCGGAAGCGAGAGCTGGTTGTTCTGGGCTAAGGGCGTGAAGTGGACGCTGATCGCGCTGGGCGTTTGCGCGGGGTACATGGCGGCCGTGGGTCTCTACCACACGGCGCTCGCTGCCCTGGGCCTCGACGGCCAGCCGGGGATCTTCAGCAATGGCGGCCGCTCGGGACCATTCTCCGGCCCCCCTCCGGGCTACAAGGAAGCTCCCGCGGACTCGCCGGCGAAGAGCGCTCGCAAGCTGGACAGCTGAGCCTGACCCGCACGGTGGCGGCGTGGTCCGAGCGAAAAGCTTCGCGCTCGACGGCGTTGGCGCGCCTCGGGGGTGGCTCTCTCAGGTTCCACTCGGCTGGACGGCTCTCGGTCCGCGGCCAAACGCCGTTCAGCCAGGCGAGAGGCAAATTCAAGACGCTTTTCGTCCTTAAACTGCCGCTCATGCGTTCGGCTCGCGGAAATCGCGCCGGCTCAGGGGATGGGGCGGCTCGCTGGAATAGCTCGGCTCAGGGATCCGGTCGGCTCCATCCGCTCGGCTCGGCCATTTCGCTCAGCCCGACCATTCGCTCGGCCCGACCATTCGCTCGGCCCGGTCATCCGCTCGGCCCGGTCATCCGCTCGGCTGCCATTCGCCCAGCTCACGGATTCGCGCGGGCGCGGGACGCTCGGCTCAGGGATCCGCTCCGCTCGTCGGCTCGTTTGGCTCTCAGTCTCCCTAGTTTCTAGAATCTAGAATTTCTACCGTGCTCAGCCAGAAGCCACTCGGCAGATTTCACGATAGGTGTTGACATTTGCGTACCGTTACCGAGCGAAAGTCACATACGGCGGATAGAAAATGGCATCGCTCGACCAAGCCGGCGCCCTGCAGCATCGTGCCGACGACTCCGTCGGTCGCTCGAACCCGGGTTGGATTTTGCGCTGCCCGCTTTTCTTCAGTCCCTTGGACAGACGACGCACGTCCAGCAGGAGATCCAGGTCGAACCCGAGGTAGTCAAGCGGAGGGATTCGCTCGTGCGGGATATCTCTCCACTCAGGTTCCACTCGGCTCGGCGGTTCGCTCGGCGCGGGGATTTCGGTCGGCTCGGGCAATTCACTGGGCCGAGGGAATTGGTTCAGCTAAGAGACCCGCTTTCACGATAGGTGTTGACACTTGCGTATCGTTATCGCGTTATCGAGCGAAAATCACATACGGCCGATAGAAAATGGCATCCGGACGCACGCAGCACGGCGAAACGGGATGGGGAGAGCGAGCCAAAGGCGCCTGGTGCTGTACGCATACAGGCAGTTCGGCCTGGTAACCGCCGCCGATTTTGCTGGATGTGAGGTCTCACGCGGTTGGATGCAACGCCGGATGGAAACGCGAGAATGGAGTCGGATTTATCGCTGAGTCTTCAAACTGCGGGCGAACGCCAGTCTCGACGCCCGGAAGATGGCCGCACTGCTCGCCATCGGCGATGGGGCGGTGCTCTCCCATATCAGTGCCGCGCGAAAGTCTAGCAGCGTTGAAAAACGTCGCGAGCTAGGCCAGATGCGAGGCGCGGTGAATCTCGCGGCCGGAGCGTACGAGGCAGTACGAGAGCACGCCGGTGGGACCGCAACGAAGCAGGTTGGCTGCGCAGCAGTTTTTCGACACCCTTCTAGGGAATGAGGCGCAGGTTCACCGGGTACCGGAACGGATCTCCGCGGTAGGTGCGCACGGTGGCCCAGACGATCATCACCAGCGCGACGGCCGCCACGGCGGGCAGCAGCAGGAATCCGACCTCGAGCATGGTGAGCGCGGCGGAACCCAGCGAGACGAGCAGGACGGTGAGCTGAAAGTTCAGCGATTCGATGGCCTGCGCGCGGACGAAGGCTGATTCCTGGCCCTTGGTCAAAAGGACGACGATCGGCGCGATCACCCAGAGCACGAGCGTGCCCAGATGGGCAGCCGAGGCCCAATTTCGTTCCTCGGCGTTGGGGCGGGTCGCGCCGACCTCGATGATCCGGCCCGGCGGCGTGTCGTTCTGCGGCAAGAGCAACTCCCAAAATGCGGCTTCAATCCCGGTAGATTTCGCCCCCGGTCTTTCGAAACTCCTCTGATTTTTCCTGGAGGCCCGTCTCCAGAGCCTTCTCGGCGTCGACGCCGAGCTTGGCGGCGTAGTCCCGGACGTCCTGGGTGATCTTCATCGAGCAGAACTGCGGACCGCACATCGAGCAGAAGTGGGCGACCTTGGCGTTTTCCGCGGGGAGCGTCTCGTCGTGGAAGGCCCGGGCGCGCTCGGGGTCGAGGGACAGATTGAACTGGTCGTCCCAGCGGAACTCGAAACGCGCCTTGGAGAGCCAATTGTCGCGTGCCTGCGCCCCCGGATGCCCCTTCGCCAGATCGGCGGCGTGGGCGGCGATCTTGTAGGCGATCACCCCTTCCTTCACGTCGTCGCGATCCGGAAGTCCGAGGTGCTCCTTGGGCGTCACGTAGCAGAGCATCGCGCAGCCGTACCAGCCGATCATCGCCGCGCCGATCGCGCTGGTGATGTGATCGTAGCCGGGCGCGATGTCGGTGGTCAGGGGGCCGAGCGTGTAGAACGGCGCTTCGGCGCAGGCGCCCAGCTCGCGGGTCATGTTCTCCTGGATGAGCTGCATCGGGATGTGACCCGGTCCCTCGATCATCACCTGCACGTCGTGCTTCCAGGCGATCTGGGTGAGCTCGCCCAGGGTGTGCAGCTCGCCGAACTGGGCCTCGTCGTTGGCGTCGGCGATGGATCCCGGGCGCAGCCCATCCCCGAGGCTGAAGCTCACGTCGTACGCCCGCATGATTTCGCAGATCTCTTCGAAGTGGGTGTAGAGGAAGTTTTCCCGGTGATGGGCAAGGCACCACTTGGCGAGGATCGATCCGCCTCGCGAGACGATCCCGGTCACCCGCCGCGCGGTGAGCGGGATGTAGCGCAGGAGCACTCCGGCGTGGATGGTGAAGTAGTCCACGCCCTGCTCCGCCTGCTCGATCAGCGTGTCGCGATAGAGCTCCCAGGTCAGGTCCTCCGGTTTGCCGTTCGCCTTCTCCAGCGCCTGGTAGATCGGCACCGTGCCGATGGGCACCGGGCTGTTGCGGAGGATCCACTCGCGGGTCTCGTGGATGTTCCGGCCGGTGGACAGGTCCATCACCGTATCGGCGCCCCAGCGGATGGCCCAGACCATCTTTTCGACCTCCTCCTCGATCGTCGAGACGACCGCGGAGTTGCCGATGTTGGCGTTGATCTTCACCAGGAAGTTGCGGCCGATGATCATCGGCTCGATCTCGGGGTGATTGATGTTGGCGGGGATGATCGCCCGGCCGCGGGCCACTTCGTCGCGCACGAGCTCGGGGGTGATCCGCTTGGGGATCGACGCTCCCCAGGAGTTGCCGGGGTGCTGAGCGCTCGAGGAAGCCTCCAGGCGCTGATTCTCCCGGATGGCGACGAACTCCATCTCCGGGGTGACGATTCCCCGGCGGGCGTAGTGCAGTTGGGTCACCGCCATCCCCGATCGCGCGACGATCGGCTTGCGCCTCGCCGCGAAGCGGATGTCGTCCAGTCGCGAATCGTGGAGGCGCTGCCGGCCGTACTCGGAGCTGACCTGGGAAAGCTCCTGCACGTCTTCGCGGGCGCGAATCCACTCGCTCCGGATCGGGTCGAGCCCCCGGCGCAGGTCGATCGATTGATCGAGATCGGTGTAGGGCCCGCTCGAATCGTAGACGACGAGCGGAGGGTTGGGGACGGTGCGGGCGTCCGCCGCCGGGCCTAGCCGGGTCGAGGTCTGACTGATCTCGCGCATCGGGACCCGGATGAAGGAGTGCAGCGTGCCGGGGACGAAGACTTTTCGCGATGCCGGCAGTGGGCCTCGCGAGATGCTGCGGAGGGCCGTTTCTTCAATCCGGTGCTGCTTGGCTGTGGCGCTCATCACTTCACCATTCCTCTCATCTTCCAGAGGGAACGCGCCTGACCGCTTCCCTCCGCCGGTATGATCCGGTTCAGGTTCCAAGGGTTGGCCTGAAACCACCGGCCGTCTCAGCCTCCGAGCAGGGAGGCACCCCTAGCGACGTCAACTCCGCAAAAAACAGGGAAGGGGCGTTTTGTCAATCCTTCGGGACGGGCAGCTCTACCCAGCAGACGCTTTGCCGCGCCAGCCCGTGTTCATGGGCCCAGGCCTCCAGCGCCGGCCGCAGGCGCGCTTCGTCGGCCGGACCGCGGACCGCACACTCGGCGAGCTCGCCGTAGTGCGGTGGATCGTTGCTCGAATAGCCGTTCACCGTCGGGATGTTGGTCTGCAGCGCCGCCCACATCGCGTCCAGGTGGCATTCGAACGACGGCTTGTCGCCCACGCACGAGTAGAAGAACGACCGGCAATCGGAGGGAACGCCGGCGGAGATTGCGGCGATTTCGCGGCGGATCGGCTCCTTCGCGTACGAGGGCGAGCGCCGCCCCTGCTCCACCAGGCAGAACAGCCCCGCGGCGAGCCCGATCCACCGTCTGGCTGCGGGTCGCGGAAAGTCCACGAACAATGCCAGGCCGATCGCCGCCGGAATGGTCGCCAGCATCCCGATCCGCGACACGGCGCGGATGGCATTCGCCCCGGGCACCCAGTGGAAGATCCATCTCCAGGGCGTGAATCCGAACCGGTACATCGTGGCGGAGAGCAGGATGACGACCCAGGTGATGAGCATGACCCGGATCGCCGGCCCATGTCGCTCGCGAAACAGCGACCAGACGACGACCGCCGTGGTCAGCACGCCGAAGCCGAGCCGCTGCTCCCATTCCATCGGCAGGTAGATGAAGGGACCGCGCCTCGCCGTCCAGCCGTACAGCCAGCTCTCTTCGCCCAGGTAGAACCAGGACTGAAACCGGGGCAGCAAGCCCTCGGCCTGCCAGAACGGCCGGAATCCGACCGCCTTGGCGGCGGCGAGATGGTGCAGGGCCAGAGGGGCGAGCGCCGCCGCGCTGAGCGCGAGGCCGACGGCGATCGCCACCCCATGGGCGCGAAATACGGCGAGCACCTCCCGGCGGATGGAGGCGATGGCGAGGGCGGCGAGAAACGCGATCGCCAGGGCAAATGAGAGAAACCAGCCGTGATAGTAGCTCGCGTAGATTTGGGCCGCGACGCTGGCGAAGAAGGCGACGACGCAAAGGCCGCAGCGGCGATCGCCGGGCTCGGCGCGGTGCAGGCGGAAAAGCTCGCCGGCGAAGTACAGCGCGATCACGCTGAAGAATTGAGGCAAGAGGAACTGATGGTTCAGCTGGTTGATCCTCGGGCTCCCGAAGGCAAACAGAAAAGAGCCGAACGAGGAGGCGAGCGCCGAGAAGCCGAAGCTGCGCCGGAGGAACCAATACATCGCTGCGAAATTCAAGGCGGAGACCGCGAGCATCCAGAGCTGGAAGGCGGTATCGGGCTCGAGGCTCAGCAGGCGCCAGGGAGCGTAGAAAGGCACCACGCCGAGCAGCAGCTCGGTATAGGCGGCGGTGTTGTGCTCGGGGTAGAAGATCGGCGGGCTCCAGAGATCGCGATCGAGCGGGGCTCGCACGAGCCACCGGTAGCCGTGCTCGAGCACGTAGTTGAGGTGGCGCGTATCGCCCGAGTCGTTCTGGATCCGAGCGAATCCCGAGAACAGCGTCGGGTAGAAGGTCATCACCATCCCGGCGGCGGCGAAGAGCGACGGCACCGCCAGCGCCATCGATCCGCGGAGCGGTGAGGGCCTGCTTCGCATCAGGCGGGCAGTCCGGGGTCAATCATCCAGGCCTGGACACCGCCACCATCGCGGGGGAAACCGCCGGCGTTCCCGGGCGGCGGCAGGAAGCGCGCGCATCGGGGGTCGGCGCGACCGGCCGAGGCCATTTTTCGATGAGCTGTATGACATTTGTGGTCCCCGCAGCACGCAAATGTCGCACACCTCGCGTGGACGTTCCTAGATGGTGTTGGTCAGGCAATCAAAGAAAAACCGGGCCGGGCGCGCTCTGAAGAGGCGAAACTGGGTTGCACCGGGGGCGGGTTTCGCTACGGTGGGGCGCGAAATGGGCATGGGGGCTCATGCTGCGGCCGAGCAAAGACTATCGCTCCTTGATTTCAAACTTCTCCTGGGAGATCCCTGCCCGCTTCAACATCGGTCGCGCGGTCGCGGAGAGCTCTCCGGCGGATTCGCTGGCGCTGATCGAGGTCGACGCCGATCTCAAGCGCCGCGACTGGAGATTCGGCGAGGTGCTCGCCGCCGCCAATCGCCTGGCCAATGGATTGACCGCGCTCGGGGCGCGCCGGGGAGATCGCGTCGGCATCCTGCTCGCGCAGTCGGCCGCCTGCGCCATCTCCCATCTCGCCGTCTACCGCGCCGGCCTGATCGCGGTTCCCTTGTTCGGCCTGTTCGGCCCGGAGGCGCTGGAGTACAGGCTCTCCGACTGCGGCGCGCGATTCGCCATCACCGATCTCGATGGACTGCCGAAGCTGTTGGAGATCCGCGGGCGGTTGCCGGCGCTGAGCCAGATCCTGGTCCCGTCGGGGCGCGCTCAGAGCGGGACGGTCGATTTCGATCGCCTGATCGCGGAAGGCTCGGACCGCTTCGAGGCCGTGGACACCGCGGCGGAAGATCCGGCGCTGATCATCTACACCTCGGGGACGACCGGGCAACCGAAGGGGGCGCTTCAAGCCCATCGCACCCTCCTGGGGCACCTGCCCGGCGTCGAGCTGCCCCACGACTTCTTCCCCCGCCCGAACGACTGCTTCTGGACGCCGGCCGACTGGGCCTGGATCGGCGGGCTCCTGGACGTGTTGCTTCCCTCCTGGTTCCACGGCGTGCCGGTGGTGGCGCATCGAATGTCGAAGTTCGACCCGGAGCGCGCCTACGCGCTGATGTCGCGCTTCGGGGTGAGGAACGTCTTTCTCCCTCCTACGGCGGCCAAGCTGATGCGCCAGGCTCCCGCGCCGAGATCCCGGCCGGCGCTGCGGACGGTGGCCAGCGGCGGCGAGACCCTGGGCGCCGAGCTCCTGGACTGGGGGCGCGCGACCTTCAACGTCACGATCAACGAGTTCTACGGGCAAACGGAATGCAACCTGGTGGTGGCCAACAACGCGCGGCTCTTCCCGGTCAAGCCGGGCTCGATGGGCCGGGCCATTCCGGGGCACGAGGTCTCGGTCATCGACGGCGACGGTCGGCCCCTGCCGCCGGGCGAGATGGGGACGGTGGCCATCCGCCGGCCGGATCCGGTGATGTTCCTCGGCTACTGGAACCGCCCCGAGGCGACGGCGGCCAAGTTCGTGGGCGACTGGCTGGTGACCGGAGATCAGGCCCGGCTCGACGAGGACGGGTACCTCTGGTTCTCCGGCCGGGACGACGACCTGATCACCTCCTCCGGGTACCGGATCGGCCCCGGGGAGATCGAAAACTGCTTGCTGCGGCATCCCGCCGTTGCCATGGTCGCGGTGGTGGGCGTGCCGGATCCGGTGAGGACGGAAGTGGTCAAGGCCTGTGTGGTGCTCAAGCCGGGCATCGATCCGACCGACCCGCTCAAGGCCGAGCTGCAGCAGTTCGTCCGCTCGCGCCTCGCGGCCCACGAGTATCCGCGGATCCTCGAGTTTCGCGGCTCCCTTCCGCTCACCGCGACCGGGAAGATCATCCGCCGCGAGCTGAGAAACCCGCATGTCGGTTAGAGGCTAGAGCTTGGTTTCCCCATCCCTTCTCTGGTTCCGCGAGATCACCGCGCGCTTCGGCGGGGTGGTGGCCCTCGACAAGGTGGATCTCCAGCTTCGTCGCGGGGCGATCACCGGGCTGATCGGGCCCAACGGCGCGGGGAAGACGACCCTGTTCAACTGCCTCAGCCGACTCCACACCCCGGAATCGGGAGATATCGTCTTCGAGGGCCGATCGATTCTGCGACTCGCCCCGCACCGAATCGCGGAGATCGGGATCGGGCGGACTTTCCAGAACGTGGCGCTGTTCCCCACCCTCACCGTGCTGGAGAACGTGATGGTCGGGATGCACTGCCGCACGAAGAGCGATCTGCTGAGCAATGCGCTGCGGCTGCCCTGGGCGGTCAAGGAGGAGCGAACGGCGCGCGAGAGGGCTCGGGAGACGATCGCCTTCCTCGGCCTGGAGGCGGTCAGCCACCGGATCGCCACCGGCCTGCCCTTCGGGACCCTAAAACGGGTGGAGATGGCGCGGGCGCTCGCCAACGAGCCGACGCTGCTTCTGCTCGACGAGCCCGCGGGAGGGCTCAACCACGAGGAGGTCGCGAGCCTGACCCAGATCTTGCGCAGGTGCCGCGACGAGCGAGGCGTGTCGGTGCTGCTCGTCGAGCACCACATGAGTCTCGTGATGGACGTCTCGGACCAGGTGGTGGTCTTGAACTTCGGAAAGAAGATCGCCGACGGCACCCCGATGGAGGTGCAGCGCGTTCCCGAGGTAGTCCGCGCCTATCTGGGGGGCTCGCGGGCATGAACATCCTGGAGGTCTCCGGCCTCGAGTCCTTCTATGGCCGCACGAAGGCGCTCCACGGCCTGGACCTCGCCGTGAAGGAGGGGGAGATCACCGCGCTCCTGGGGGCGAATGGCGCCGGGAAGAGCACCCTGCTTCGCGCGGTCTGCGGGATGGTCTTTTCGCGGGGCGAGGTCCGCTACGCGGGGAAATCGATCGCCGGGAAGGCGACCGAGGACATCGCGCGGATGGGGATCGCCCACGTGCCGGAGGGCCGCGCCACCTTCGCGTCGATGACGGTGGAAGAGAATCTCCTGCTCGGCGCCCACGGGCGAAAGGATCGCTCCAAGCTTCCCGCGGACTTCGACCGGGTCTACGGGATGTTCCCCATCCTCTCGGAGCGGCGCAAGCAACTGGCGGGGACCTTGAGCGGCGGGGAGCAGCAGATGCTGGCCGTGGCCCGCGCGCTGCTGCTGCGGCCCCGGCTTCTGCTTCTCGACGAGCCTTCGCTCGGCGTGGCGCCGATGGTGGTGACCGAGATCTTCCGGGTGGTGAAGGAGATCAACCGGCAGGAGGGGGTGAGCGTCCTGTTGGTGGAGCAAAATGCCCGGCTGGCGCTGGATCTGGCCGCCTCGGCCTACCTGCTCGAGACCGGGCGGGTGGTCGCCTCGGGGCCGTCGGCCTCGCTGCAGCAAGATGATGCGATCCGACGGGCCTACCTGGGGTATTGATCCCCGTTCGCCATGGAGGGATTCCTTCAACAGATCGTCTCGGGACTCGCCGCCGGCGGGATCTACGGCGCGTTCGCCCTGGCGCTGGTGATGACTTATCTCGCCACCAGCTCGGTGAATTTCGCGCAGGGCGAGATGGCGATGTTCGCGACCTTCGTCGCCTGGGCGCTGATCGAAGCCGGCGTCCCCTACTGGTTGGCGTTTTTCGCCACCCTGGTGCTCTCGTTCCTCGGGGGGCTGGCGATCGAGCGGGTGATCCTGCGGCCCATCGAAGCCGCTCCGGTGCTCTCGATCACCATCGTCACCATCGGCCTTCTGGCGATCTTCAACAGCATGGCCGGCTGGCTCTTCGGCTACACCGTCCGCACCTTTCCCAGTCCCTTTCCCGAATCGCCGCTGAGGCTGGCCGGCGTCGTGGTCAGCCCCCACAGCCTGGGCTCGCTGGCCGTCACCCTGGGCCTGATCGGGCTGCTCTACGTTTTTTTCCGCTACACCCGCCTGGGCTTGGCGATGCGGGCCGCGGCGCGCTACCCGGTGGCGAGTCGGTTGGTCGGAATCCGGGTCGGCTGGATGCTGGCGCTCGGCTGGGGGCTGGCGGCGATGATCGGCTCGGTGAGCGGCATGCTGATCGCGCCGGTGCTGTTCCTCGACCCGAACATGATGGAAGGGATCCTGATCTACGCCTTCGCCTCGGCGACGCTCGGCGGGTTCAGCAGCCCGGCCGGCGCGGTGATCGGCGGATTTCTGGTCGGGATCATCGAGAACCTCTCCGGCACGTACATCAAATTCATCGGCACCGATCTCAAGCTCACCGTGGCGCTGGCGATCATCGTGCTCGTCCTGATCTTCAAGCCCAGCGGGCTGTTCGGTCAGACGCAGGCGCACCACACCTAGCCGGAGGGGAACGGGTTGAGCGCTTCGCGAATCGAGTGGGTGGTGCCGGCCGCGGGGGCCACCGATCGCTATGCGATCTGGAAGAAGGCGGGCGCCGTCGGGCTTCTCGCGCTCGCCTGCGCGCTCCCCTCGGTGAGCAGCGACTACTCCCTCTTCCAGTACTGCCAGGTCTATTCCTACGCGATCGCGCTTCTGGGACTGAACATCCTCACCGGGTACAACGGTCAGATCTCGCTCGGCCACGGGGCCTTCTATGCGGTGGGGGGATACACCACGGCGATCCTGATCGAGCGCTGGGGGATAGGCTACGGGTGGACCCTCCCGATCTCGGGGCTGCTCTGCTTCGTGACCGGATTTCTTTTCGGCCTCCCCGCGCTGCGGCTGGCGGGGACCTACCTGGCGCTCGCCACCTTCGCGCTCGCGCTTTCGGTGCCGCAGATATTGAAGCACTTCGATCACTGGACCGGCGGAACGCAGGGGCTGACGGTGCCCAAGCCCGATTCCCCGCAGATCTTCCGCCTCAATCCGGACCAGTGGCTCTATTTCCTCTCCCTCGCCGTCCTGCTCGCGCTGATGGTCATCGCCCGGAATCTTCTGCGGGGGCGAATCGGCCGGGCGATCATCGCCATCCGCGATCACCCGGTCGCCGCGGAGGCGATGGGGGTGCACAGCGCGCTCTACAAGTCGCTCTGTTTTGGACTGAGCGCCTCGTACACCGGGATCGCCGGGTCGCTGGCGGCGCTGTCGGTGGGGTTCGTTTCCCCGGACAGCTTCACGGTTCAGCTCTCGATCACCCTGCTCGCCGGGGTGGTGGTCGGGGGGCTCGCCTCGATCTCCGGGGCCATTCTTGGCGCGATCTACGTCCAGTTCATGCCCAACGCCGCGCTTCAGATCTCCAAGGCGGCGCCTTGGGCCATTTATGGCGCTTCGCTCATCCTCTGCATGTACGTCATGCCCGGGGGGGCGGCGAGGCTGCTCAAGAGCCTTTGGCAGCGCGCCAGCCGGCTAGGTCCCTGAATCAAAAGCGTTCTGGACAAATTGCCGCAAACGATCTTTACGACTGACTCTCGTGTCAAAAAAGGAGGGGACCATGGAGGTGACGGCAAAAATGTGGAGCATGGCAAAGCAGGCATCGGCATTGGCATTGGCGGTGACGCTGGTTTCGGCTTCGGCAGCATTCGCGGCCGACCCGGGCGTGACCAAGACGGAAATCAAGATCGGCAACATCATGCCGTACAGCGGAAATGCTTCGGCCTATGGGACGATCGGCCGAGCGCTCGAGGCCTATTTCAAGAAATTGAACGACGAGGGCGGAATCAACGGCCGGAAGATCAACTTCATCTCCTACGACGACGCCTACAACCCGGCCAGGGCCGTCGAGCACGCCCGCAAGCTGGTGGAGCAGGATCAGGTGCTGTTCCTCTTCCAGCCTCTGGGGACGCCGTCGAACTCGGCGATCTGGAAGTACATGAACGACAAGAAGGTGCCGCAGCTGTTCGTCGCCACCGGGGCGAGCAAATGGGGCGACCCCGCCGGCCATCCCTGGACGATGGGCTGGCAGCCCGCGTACCAGACCGAGGCCTATATCTACGCGCAGTATCTTTTGAAGACGAAGCCGGACGGGAAGGTCGCGATCCTTTCGCAGAACGACGATTTCGGTAAGGACTACCTCAAGGGTTTCAAGGAGGGCCTCGGCACCGCCGCGGCGAAGATGATCATCGCGGAGCAGACCTACGAGGTGACCGATCCCACGGTGGACTCCCAGATCGCCAACCTGAAAAACAGCGGGGCCGATGTCTTCCTCAACGTGTCCACGCCGAAGTTCGCCCTCCAGGCGCTCAAGAAGGCCAACGATATGGGCTGGAAACCGCTGCAGTTCTTGACCAACGTTTCGGTCTCGGTGTCCACGGTGATGAAGCCCGCGGGAGAGGAAGCCACCAAGGGAATCGTCACCGCCGCCTACATCAAGGACTACGACGATCCGCAGTGGAAGGACGACCCGGGGATGAAAGAGTGGTCCGCCTGGATGAAGAAGTACTACCCGCAGGGAAGCGAGCACGATCAGTTCAACATCTACGCCTACTCCGTGGCGCAGACCCTGGTCCAGGTTCTGAAGCAGGCCGGCAACGATCTCAGCCGCACGAACGTGATGAAGCAGGCGGCGAACCTCAAGGACCTGTCCCTGCCGATGTTGCTTCCGGGGATCAAGATCAACACCAGCCCGACCGACTTCTATCCGATCGAAAAGGAGCAGCTCGCCCGTTTCGATGGGACGCGCTGGGTCTTGTTCGGCGAGCTGATCGACGGCAGCGCCATTCGGGTCAGTCGCAAGTAGGGTAAGACGTTGAGACGGATTTCCGGCGGCGGGAATCTGTCTCACCGCTGAGGTCAAAACCGGGTCGTCGACCCGACGGAGGCGCGGTTTGGGCCGACACCGATTCTGTCGGCCGAGACTTGGGTCAACGTTGTCCCGGCGGCGGGTAGCGTTGGGCCGACACCGATTCTGTCGGCCGAGACTTGGGTCAACGTTGTCCCGGCGGCGGGTAGCGTTGGGCCGACACCGATTCTGTCGGCCGAGATTTGGGTCAACGTTGTCCCGACGGCAGGTAGCGTTGGGCCGACACCGATTCCGTCGGCCAAATTTTGGGTCGATGTCGACCCGACCGGCCCGAAACCGGTGGACGCTGTTGAACGTTTCGTCGAACGACCGAACGCGCGTGGGAAAAGATTCCTAGCGCCGGGAATTTTTTCCCACGCGCCGCTTGAATCATTCAACGTTCCGACGAATCCGGTGGCCGGCAGCCCCCAGGTTCATTCACCGCTGAATAAAGCAATGACCCCATGTGCCCTTTGCTCCAGCCACGGTAGCCTAGCCCATCCGCGCGTTAGGACGGATTTCCAAATTGGAAATGCGTTCTAACGTCGCTGGTCTAGGCGCCGGGAATCTGTTCCAACGTGCGACCGGTGTTGGAAATTTGTTCCAACGCACCGGTGCGTCTGGAGGACTCGTGCCTCACTCGATGTGCCTTGATGTGCCTTGAGGCACTTTAAGGCACATGACCGATGGCGCGCCGGTGGAACGCTCCACCTCTTGAACGAAACGAACGGTGGCCCGGGCCACCACTCGGAACGAGCGCCGCAGCAGCAGCGAACTGTGGACATTTTTGGCCCGCCGGGGCCGCCGGGGGCCGCAGATGTCCACACCTCGCATCCGATGACCGTTTTTAGTGGTGGCCCAGGCCATCAGTCGCGCCAGAGGGTGTGGACAAGTGATGGCCGGCAGCCCCCAGGTTCATTCA